>ERZ856578.70-NODE-70-length-170746-cov-48.275738_pt1 | contig 170746 bp, 133 predicted proteins | sample MGYA00514384_ERZ856578 | MGnify/ENA primary metagenome ERZ856578 (study PRJEB29103, sample SAMN06111958) | human gut metagenome | biome: human gut; feature: ankylosing spondylitis patient; material: healthy_person | host: Homo sapiens | place: China:Hangzhou... | reverse complement strand
CTTCATTCTACCAAAGACTGCAAACTATGTCTCTTTTTTATCCCTTTTTCAATTTGCGCAACTTATTCTACCTTATCCAGATGATTTTTTTCTTTCAAATGGAGTAAGTAAACAGGAAATTGCCGAAATACGAGAGTGTATAAAAACGTTGCAAAACATGACTGAGGAAAAGATTCAAAGAGTTTATGGAAAAACGCGTGAAGAAGTTAAATTACTAAAATTAGCTTTATCTAAAAACGATAATTATAGTTTTAAATCTTTAACGGGCAATACTGTTTCAACATCAGGAAGTATAGCAAATTCAAAATTATATACTTCTCTTTACGTGGCAAATCGGTCAAGTTCTTCTGCACCAAATTATCGTGTTCAATTCTACTTTAAATGGTCATCCTCTCCTTTTTATATAGGAGGATGGGATGAAATGGGCTTTGCTTGGGGAGGTAATCTTAACACTAAGGAAATAAGACGAGAATTTACAAGACCAGCTGTTTATGAACCTAATTATTGGCCTTATTATCCTTATTTCTATGAGGGAACAGGCTATGGATATGATCATACTAATACGATGGTTAACGAGATAAAACAGAGTGTCGGCTGTGGACTTTTAAACAGGTTTAAACTTAGTCCTGTATTTAATCAATTACAAGGCGTAGCTGTAGAAAGTGGATATACATATTTTACCTTATTTCAAAATCAATTTCAAAATTATTCAACCAAAATCTTAGCTAGATATGGTCACAAGGTTCCTTCTGTTGGTGTTAGTTCAATGTCTTTTACTAGTGCACCTGATTTAAAATTGGGTTGGGGATTTGATTATACAGAGGAGTTATCAGCTAACATCACCTATTAACTCTGGAAAAATGTTTTAGTATGTGGTTGCTCTATGGGTGGGAACCATTTTGGTTTCCACCCACACCATTCTCTAACCTTCTGCGACAGCCTCGGGAGTTTATGCTTAAGATATTTGCGATGCTAATTTAATGTGTGGAGATGTATGTGAGATGTTGTTTTTAAGCATTGTAAAGGATTGTATGATTGTGGTAATATTCATATTGATATGTATTTTAGAAGCAAAAATAATAAAAAGTAAAAGTACATTAATTGCTTCTATCATCCCTGTAATATTTTTTATAATAAGTATGTATCCGAACTACTTAACAATAAGAAATCTGTTTTATTTAAAGAGGCTAACATCTGTGGCTCCATTTTTATCTTTATCTTTTTTTGTGATATTGATAGAATTTATACTAATTAAAATTAAACTTAGATTAGATAAAAGAAAAGACTACGACTTAGGAAAGAAATGAGCAAATGTATGAAAAAATATGGAATATTTGTTATAGTTTTCATTCTGTTATTGTGCTGCGCGTGTTCGGATCAGACCATAATAGTAAGCGCTCAATGGGGCTTTTTAAATTATGGGCAAAGTATTAAGGGCACAAAAGGAGTAAAAGGAATTGACATAAATATACTAGATGCTTGGAAAATAACACAAGGCTCTAGTGACATAGTGGTTGGTGTGCTTGATTCGGGAGTTCAAATTGAATCGGATTTTATTAAAGAAAATATATTTATTAATTCCAAAGAAATACCGGGAAATGGCAAAGATGACGATAATAATGGCTTTGTTGATGATATAAATGGATGGAATTTTTACAATAACGATAATAAGATATATGATAATTATTTACATGATTATCATGGCACTTACATATGTAGCCTAATAGCTTCCAATAAACATGGGACAATGGTTGGTGTTGCACCAAATGTAAAAGTGATGCCGTTAAAATTTATTAGCGGCTCAAAAGGGCAAATGGATAGCGTAACTAATGCTATAGATTATGCATATATGATGGGAGTTAGAATTTTCAATTGTAGTTGGGATGGGACAGAGTTTGATGCATCTCTTAAAAATACGATGGAAAAATACAGTGATGCACTTTTCGTTTGCTCCGGAGGAAAAATGATGAATGATTTGGAGGTACGCCCTGTATATCCTGCTTGTTATGCTTTGCCAAATGTTATTGCTGTAATGGCAATTGATAATAAAGGTGAAATATATGAATTTTCTGGTTATGGATCAAAAGCTGATGTTGCCGCCCCTGGCGTTGACATATATGGGATTATGCCGGATGGGGATTTTACATTTGCAAGTGGAACATCCTCTGCAACAGCTATTGTAACTGGAATTGCAGCGTTAGTTAAGAGTTATAGGCCCACGCTTGATATAAACAATCTAGTGAAAATTTTAAAGGAGGGAACAAAGCCTCTAAATTCTTTGCAAGGAAAGGTGGCCTCTAATGGAATAATAGATGCATATCAGTGCTTAAAGTTAGCAGATGAATATTAACAAAATCACACCTATTATCCGCCGTACTTCTTGGACGTATTCCCTGAAAAGCCACCGTCCCCCGCTCTCATCCCCCCAGCAAATGCTCGAGCAGGATTTTCACGCCGATGCCGATGAGCACCACGCCCCCAGCGATTTCCGCCTTGCGGCCGAACATGTCTCCCGTTTTGCACCCGATTTTCACACCCACGGCGCAGATGGCGAAGGTCACCGCCGCGATAACGGCGCAGCACAGCAGATAGCCAAAATTCCCGGCCAACATCCCGGTGTGGGGCATCACCGCCAGGGACACCCCCACCGCCATGGCGTCGATGCTGGTGGCCACCGCCATGACCAGCAGGTTCATCCACCCGCAGGGATCCCCCCGGGGTGCGTCGTCCTCCCCGCCGCGCAGCACCTCCCACAGCATTTTGCCCCCGATGAAGACCAGAAGCCCGAACGCGATCCAGTGATCGAAGGCCTGGATCTGCCGGGCGAACAGCCGCGCGATGGTGTAGCCGATGAAGGGCATAATCCCCTGAAACAGGCCGAACGCCCCGGCGATCTTGAACGTCTGCCCCCACCGGGCCTTGCACAGCAGGATACCGCTGCTGATGGATACGGCGAAGGCGTCCATGGACAGCCCCACGGCCATCAGCAGCAGGGTGATGATACTCAAAACGCATACCTCCCAGAGATTCGGCTCTCTTTGTTAATCATATTGAATTTGGCGGAAAATTATGTAATAATAACCTCACGGCGTTCTCCAAAGCCTTGCAGTGCAAGGCTTTGGACGCCTGAGAGAACATTGTTCCCACAATTTGGGGCTGGCGTCCCCGCGGCTGCGCCGCTCCTGCGCTCCGCGCAGTAAAATTGTGGTATAATGAAAGCGATATGCCGGCCTGAGCCGGCGAAAGGGGGAAATCGTGTTGTCCATAGAAAAAAGAGCGTTCGGCATCCTGCCGGACGGAACGGCGGTGGAGCAATACTGCCTGACGGCGTCCGGCGGCCTCAAAGTGTCCGTTCTCACCTACGGCGCCACCCTGCAGGCGGTGAAGTTCGCCGGCAAAGACGTCATTCTGGGCTACGACCGGCTGGAGGATTACATAAACGCCAAAGGCTCCTACCAGGGTGCCACCGTCGGCCGGTACGCCAACCGCATCGCCGGCGGCGCCTTCGCGCTGGACGGCCGCACCTACGACGTGGGCTGCAACGAGGCGGGCCGCGGCCACCTGCACGGGGGTGTCCATGGCTTTGACAAAAAAGTCTGGGAAGCGGCCGTCCTCGACGAGGGAGACGAGCCCCGCCTGCGCCTGTCCGCCGTGTCGGAGGACGGGGAGGAAGGGTATCCCGGCCGCCTGACCGTTTCCGTCACCCTGACCGTCACCGCCAACAATACCCTGCGCCTGTCCTACGAGGCGGCAAGCGACAAGGATACGGTGCTCAACCTGACCAACCACGCCTACTTCAACCTGAACGGCTACGACGGCGGCGACGTGCTGGATACCGTTCTGACCATCCACGCCGACGCCATCACGCCGGTGGACGATCGGCTGATCCCTACCGGCGAGCTACTTCCGGTGGAGGGAACACCCTTCGATTTCCGGAAGGGGCAGACCATCGGCGCGGCCCTGGCCGCCTCCCATCCCCAGCTGAAAATCGGCGGGGGCGTGGATCACAACTTCGTGCTGGGCGACAACCGGCACCTGCGCCACGCCGTGCACGCGGTCAGCCCCCGCAGCGGCCTGGCCGTGGACTGCTGGACCGATCTGCCCGGCGTGCAGGTGTATACCGCCAACTTCCTCGGGGAGGACGCGGGCAAGGGAGGGATCAACCTCTACCGGCACCAAGGCTTCTGCATGGAAACCCAGTTTTTCCCCGATAGCCCCAATCATCCGGAATTTCCCTCCACCCGGCTGAAAGCGAGAGAGGCCTTCCATTCCGTGACGGAATACCGCTTTACCCAGACCTGACGGGACAAAGCCCGCAGGGTTACGAACAGCCGCCGGATTTTTCCGGCGGCTGTTCGGCGCGTTTATTCAGTATAGCACGGAGGCCCGTGTGGATCAAGCCCCACCGTCGAATACGGTCGATCTCAAGCGGCAAAAAGCTCCCTGCTGGATGCAGGGAGCTTTTCCGTTTACATGGAATAAATTCGGCCGGCGTCGAGAATCTCGATGCTTGCGGCCTGCAGGGCCGCCACCGCCTTGTCCGTGTCCTCCTGCGTGAAGCGGAGGATGACACAGGCCCGCCCTTCGTCGCGGGAGATGAACGCGTACATGTATTCGACCCCTACTCCGGCGGCGGCCAGAGCCTTCATCGCGGCGGCGAACCCGCCCGGCTCATCCGGAATTCCGATGGCCAGCACGCTGGTCAGCGAAACCGTCAGCCCCGCCTCCTTGAGCGCTGTTTCCGCCTCGAAGGGCTTATCCACAATAATCCGCAGAATGCCGAAATTGGTGGTGTCCGCGATGGACAGGGCGCGGATATCGATGCCTGCGCCGGCAAGAACCGCCGTGATTTCCGCCAGCCGTCCCGACTTATTCTCAACAAAAACCGAAAGCTGTTTGATAAACATAAGCCACAACCTTTCTTACGCTGTTTATCGCCTGGTTTCGGGAATCCCCTATGGGTATAGTATATCCTCAAACTCCGGAATTTGCAAGCCGCTTACAGCGCCCGGTTGTCGATCACCCGCTTGGCCTTGCCTTCGGAACGGGGCAGTGCGCCCGGCTCCACCAGGCGGACCTTGGCGTGCACGTTCAGCGTGCTTTGCAGCGCGCCCTCGATGCGGTGCTCCACCGATTCCAGATCCCGCACCGTGTCCGAGAAGAGGGCGGCGTTCATCTCCACCTGAACCTCCATAGTGTCCAGATTGTTCTTCCGATCCACCAGGATGAGATAGTTGGGATCCATCCCCAGCTCCAGCAGGACATGCTCCACCTGAGAGGGGAACACGTTGACGCCCCGGATGATCAGCATATCGTCGCTGCGGCCCCGGGGCTTGGACATCCGCACCGTTGTCCGTCCGCAGGCGCAGGGAGCGCGGTGCAGGGCGCAGATATCCCTGGTGCGGTAGCGTACCAGGGGCAGGGCCTCCTTGCCGATGCAGGTGAACACCAGCTCGCCGTATTCCCCGTCGGGCAGCGGCTGGAGGGTGTCCGGATCGATGACCTCAGGATAGAAATAATCCTCATTGATATGCAAGCCGTCCTGCATCTCGCAGTCGTAGGCCACGCCCGGCCCCGCGATTTCCGACAGGCCGTAGATGTCGTAGGCCTTGATATCCAGCAGCCGCTCAATTTCCCGGCGCATGTTGTCCGTCCACGGCTCGGCCCCAAAGAGACCAGCCCGCAGTTTGAGCGTTTTGGGGTCGATCCCCATGTCCCGGACGGTCTCGCCGATAAACATGGCGTAGGACGGGGTGCAGCACAGGATATCCGATCCGAAATCCTGCAGCAGCTGCACCTGCCGTTTGGTGTTGCCGGAAGACACCGGCAGGGCGGTAGCCCCCATATGCTCCGCCCCGTAATGCAGGCCCAGACCGCCGGTGAACAGGCCGTAGCCATAGGACACATGGACGATGTCGTTGCGGGTGCCGCCCGCAGCCGTTAAAGCCCGGGCCGCCCCCTCTGCCCATATGTCGATATCGTGGGCGGTATACCCCACCACCGTCTGCTTACCGGTGGTGCCGGAGGAGGCGTGAATACGCACCAGCTCCCCCTGCGGAACAGCGAACAGACCAAAGGGATAGTTGTCCCGCAGATCGGTTTTGACCGTGAAGGGCAGCTTGGTAATGTCGTCGATGGAATGGATGTCGCCCGGCTGCAAGCCGATCTCATCGAACTTCCGCTTATAAAACGGCACCTTTTCATAAGCGGTCCGCACCATTTTCAGCAGCCGCGCCGACTGGACGGCGTGGAGATAATCGCGGGAGGCGCACTCGATTTCCGGGGTATACACGGCCATGGGGGGTCAACTCCTTGCTTTTTATCCATGGGTCGTATCCGCAAATACGCCCATATGGTTTCCAATCGGTTTATTTTACCACAGTTTTCGCCCCTCCGCAAGACGCGCAGGGGGCATTCCTTCGGGAAAACCGGTTTCCTCGTGGCGCGGGTCCTTACAACGGCAACACGCCCGTTTCCAACGAAATTGGAAACGGGCGTGTTTATCTTTACCAGCGGATATTCCAGCGGGGGTTGTACTGCCCGGAGGGGGCTTCCCCGGCGGTGTCGGAGGCTTTCTTAGCGGATCTGGCGATGCGCGCCCGCAGCTGCTTCTCGTAGGCCGCCGCGTCCAGAGGCAGGGAGACCCAATCGTCCGTCCAAGAGGACAAGTAGGCCGCGTTAGTCAGGGCGACCTGGTGGATCCCCTCCTCGCCAGGGGCCAGCAGGGGAGCGCCATGGAGCACGGCATCCGCAAAATTGCGCAGGATGCCGGTATGGGCGGTTTCCGGTGCGTCGGGCTGCATCGTCCATTCCCTGGCCTCCGGCATGACGAAGCCCTCCCGGCTGGAGAAGCAGAAGGCCCGCTCGGGCTCCGCCAGCTCCCAAAAACGCAGCCGGCCGTCCTCGATCAGCAATTTACCCCGATCCCCGCTGATTTCCAACCGGTTGGTGCCGGGGCATTCCCCGGTGCTGGTGATAAAGGCCGCCGTCGCGCCGCTATCGTATTCCGCATAAATCGTGGCGTCGTCCTCCACCTCGATATGGTGGTACTTGCCGGTGGTACAGAAGGCGCGCACACGGGCAGGCATGCCGAAAATCCACTGCCAGATATCCAGGTTGTGGGGCGCCTGGTTGAGCAGCACGCCGCCGCCCTCCCCCGACCAGGTGGCCCGCCAGTCACCGGAATCGTAGTAAGCCTGGGTGCGGTACCAGTTGGTGATGATCCACACCAGGCGCTTGGGGACCCCCAGGCGGCCGCCGCGCACCAGCTCCCGCGCCCGCTGAAACAGGGGGTTGGTACGCTGGTTGAACATGATGCCGAACACTCGGCCCGAAGCCCTGGCGGCGGCGTTCATCTCTTCCACCTGCCCCACCGAAACCCCGGCGGGCTTTTCCGTCAGCACATGCATCCCCCGGGCAAACGCCTGGCAGGCAATGACCGGGTGCAGGCCATGGGGGGTGGCGATAATCACCCCGTCCACCTCTCCGCCGTCCAGCAGCGCGGTAAAGTCGTCGTAAACCTTCACGCCGGGCAGGGTCTCCGCCGCCCACCGCCGCCGCGGTTCCTTGATGTCGCACACGGCGGTCAGCCGCATACCCGGCACCCGGCCCTCCCGCAGGCTGCGGGCGTGGGCGCTGCCCATATTGCCGATACCAATAACACCTATGCGGCAGGTATCCATCCTTATCCCTCCATCCGGCGCGCCGCGTCAGGCGTTATAGGTGCCGGCGGTGTCCGCCAGAACGGAGACAGCATCCGTCTTCCGGCGGGAAACGGCCACCCGCTTCATCAGCTCCTGGTAATACAGCTCTTCATCCAAGGGAAGCTCCACCTCGCGGCCCAGCCAGGCCGACAGGTGCATGGCGTTGGAAATGGTCAGGCCGTTGATGCCTTCCTCGCCGCCCGCCACCAGGGGCGTGCCGTGCAGGATAGCCCCCGCGAAGGCGTTGAGCACGCCGGCGTGCTGCTCCGACTTCCCATCGGTCTCCACCTCGGTAAAGGTATTCCTGGGTGTGCCGAAAGGCGCCTGGTTGATACGGGACCATTCCGGCTCGCTCATCTCCAGCTCCCATTTGAGCAGCTTGCCGCCCTCGCTGACCAGCTTGCCCTTCTCCAGCGTGATTTCAAACCGGTTGGTGCCGGGTACGTCGCCGGTGGTGGTGATAAAGGTACCGGTGGCGCCGCTTGCGTATTCCACATAGGCGGTCACGTCGTCCTCCACCTCGATGTCGTGCCATTTGCCGAACTGCATATGGGCCTGCACCTTGACGGGCATGCCGCAGATCCACTGCCACAAATCCAGGTTATGGGGGCATTGGTTAAGCAGCACGCCGCCGCCCTCCCCCGACCAGGTAGCCCGCCAGGAGCCCGAGTTGTAATACGCCTGGGGCCGGTACCAATCGGTGATAATCCAATTGGTGCGGCGGATGGCGCCCAGCTCCCCGCTGTCCACCAGCTCTTTCATTTTCCGGTATACATGGTTGGTACGCTGGTTGAACATCATACCGAACACCACGCCCGCCCGCTTGGCGGCCTCGTTCATCTCCCGCACCTTCTTGGTGTACACACCCGCAGGCTTCTCCACCATGACGTGCAGCCCGCGCTGGAAGGCCTCCATGGCCAGGATGGGATGATCGTAGTGCGGCACCGCGATGAGGACGGCGTTCACCAGCCCGCTGTCCATCAGGGCCGCGGCGGAATCGAACCGAGCCACCGACGGATCCATATTCTCCTGCGCCCACTGCAGACGGGCGGGATCGATGTCCGCCACCGCCGTGACCGTCACCTCCGGGCACAAGCCGTTACGGATGTTGCCGATGTGCCCGGTGCCCATGTTGCCCACGCCGATAATTCCCAGTTGAATGGTGTCCATAAGTATCCCCTTTCCTCAGTGCAGCCCGTTGGTAAGCGATGATTAAATCCATCCGCTGGATTTAATCATCGCTTACCTTGGCCGCCAGATTCCGATAGCTCATCGCCAGGCATTCGAAGGGATCCGCGCCATAGCAGTCGTCCTGCTCCACCAGCAGATACCGGGCCCCCGCCTGTTCGCAGGCTTTCAAAATGCCGTCGAAGTTCATGTTCCCCTCATAAACCGGAGCCATGCGGGGCTGGCCGTCCGCGAAGGCCATATCCTTGAGATGAACGCAGGGGACGCGGCCGGCCAGCCGGTTCAGCCACTGGACGGGATCCCCGCCGCCCGCCTGCACCCAGTAGGTATCCAGAGTGAAGCCCAGCTCTTCGGGCGCGAAATCGCGGAGAAAACGCTCCAGATAAATCTCCCGCCCCTCGCCGGTGCGGGCGAATTCCATGTGGTGATTGTGATACATCAGCCGGCAGCCCAGGGCCGCCAGCCGCCGCCCCACCGGCCGGTAGGTTTCCGCAAACGTCTGGTAACCGGCCAGCCCCTTGTCAAACCCGCCCGGCAGGCTGCCGATGCCGATATGAGTGCAGCCGAACGCTTGATGCTCCGCCGCCACCGCGTCGGTCTCGGCGGCAATACGGCCGGGATCGGTGTGGGTGAGGACGCAGCGCAGGCCTGTTCTGTCCAGCTCCGCTTTCAGCCAGGCGGGCTCGTAGGCGCAGGTGCCCGACACCTGCACGTTCCGATACCCGATGGCCGCGATTTTTTCCAGCGTCCGGCTGAAATCCTCCAGGGTTTTGGTGTGCTCCCGCACCGTGTACAGCTGCGCGCCGATTTCCATTACGCTTCCTCCTCGTCCAGGCAGGCCTTCAGGGCCGCCACCGCCGCGTCAAAGGCGGCCCGCTGGGACGGATAGGCATAGGCGTCCACCACGCTCTTCTCCCCGCTCTCCAGCTTATCCAGCCCGCTGAACACCGCCAGATGGGGCTCCACGGTCAGCACCCGGCCGCCCTGCGCCCGGTAGCGGCGCAGGATTTCCGGAACATGCCCATCCCCCTTCCCGGCCGGCACCACCTGGCCGCCGGCCAGCGCGTCCTTAATGTGGAGATATTCCACATAGGGCGCCAACAGCTCCCAGGCTTCCAGGGTTTCCTGCCCGCACTGGATAAAATTGGCCGGATCGAAGACGGCCCGCAGGGCGGGCAGCTGCCGGTGGATATCCAGGCAGCGGGCGGCTGTATCGCCGTAAATCCCCTTTTCGTTTTCATGGCAGAGAACGACCGGACATCCCTCCGCCTCCTCCAGGAATCGGGACAGCCGATCCATCACCTCGTCCCGGTAAAGGGCCGGATCGCTTCCCGCCGGCAGGAAAAAGCTGAACAGCCGGATACAAGCGGCCCCGGTAATCGCCGCCGTTTCCAGGCACCGGCGGAAAACGTCCAGATGGGGGGCAAAATCCTCTTCGATGCCGATTTTGCCCAAGGGACTGCCCAGGGACCACACCCGCAGCCCCTGCGCGGCCAGCCGTTCTTTGAGCGTCCGGGCCTCCCCGGGCGTCAGGTCGGCAATGTTTTTGCCGTCTACGTTCCGCGCCTCCAGATAGACCATGCTGTTTTCCTTCAGCGCCCGCATCTGCTCCGTCACCTGCCCGCTCGCCTCGTCGGCAAACGCGCAGAGCACCGCCGGTTTGTTCATCGTCATCCCCTGCCCTTTCCCTGTCCGGCCAAGCGGCGGACGGTTTCTATGGGCATCATAGCAGAATTTTATATACAAATCCATTGCATATAAAGGCGGAAAACCTTGTAAATCTACGCACAGCATGCTATAGTAAAGGCAAAAGGGGGCGAGGGCATGGCCACCATTTGGAGTTACGAGGAAAACGGTATCAACTTTACCCACGGGTTGGATCGACATCCCCGGCCGGAGGACTATACCATGCACGCCCACGAGATGCACGAGCTGTATGTTTTCATGGGCGGCATCGGCACGTACATGGTGGAGGGGCACGAATATCCGCTGGAGCCGGGGGCCATCCTGCTCATGCGGGCGGGCGAGGCCCACAAGCTGCAAATCCGGCCGGACAAGCCCTATGAGCGGATCGCCCTGCATATGCAGCCCCGGCTGCTGGCCGGGGTGGATCCCGCCGGCCTGCTGTTCGAGCCCTTTACGGACAGGCCGCTGGGCTGCGGCAACCATTATGAGCGCGGCTGTCTGCCGACGGGGCGTTTTTACGAATATATCCGCGGCATGATGCCCGAGAACGGAGACGCTTATATTCGCCGTCTGGCCATTCTAACCTATCTCTGCCCCCTGATGACCGAGCTACGGGAGGTGTTTCTGGCCCGCCGGCGGGAAGAAAACGGCGCCGTTCCCCGGCAGAACGCCGGGCAGGCCCTGGTGGCCTATATCAACAGCAATCTGGCAGGGGATCTCTCGCTCGACGCCCTGTCGGACCGGTTTTATCTCAGCAAATCTCAGCTGGGCCGCCTGTTCAAGCAGGCGACGGGGTCTTCCATCTGGGAGTATGTGCTCATCAAGCGGCTGCTGAACGCCCGGCAGCGGATCCGGGACGGGGAGCCGGCGGGCGAGGTTTGTCAGAGCAGCGGCTTTCGGGATTATTCCGCCTTTTTCCGGGCGTATAAAAAGCGATTCGGCCTCTCGCCCCAGGAGGACAGAGGCCGCGGGCGCGCCGGATAACGGCCGCCATACAAAAGCAGGCCGGGAACCCGCGGATGATGCGGATTCCCGGCCTGTTGGCTTTGTATTACCCCTGATAGGTGGTGATATCAATGGTTTTGATGGTAACGGCTTCCTTCGGCTTGTCCTTGGAATCGGTTTCGACCGCCGCGATGGCGTCCACCACGTCCATGCCCTCGTACACCTGACCGAAGACCGTATGGCCTCCCCGGTTGCGCAGCGAGCCGTCCAGGTTCATGTTGCCGCCGGTCTGGCAGTACAGGTCGATGACCTCGTCGGTCAACCGTTCGGGCAGAATTTCAAAAGTCCCGCTGGTGGTATCGGACATCCGGTTGGCCAGCAGCGCCTGCCAGCTCTTGATATCCTTATAGGAGTCGGTCTTCTTGTACCGCTCATAGTTGGTCTTGATGCTGTCCACCATCGTCTTGAAAGCGTCGGCCTTGGACTGGTTGATGAAGAACTGGCTGCCGTTGGTGTTGGGGCCCGAATTGGCCATGGAAAGGGCGCCCCGCAGGTTCAGCAGCTTGGCGTCGAACTCGTCCTCAAAAGCTCCCTTTTTATTGCTGTCGCTTTTATAAATGCTCTCTCCGCCGGTGCCGTCTCCATCAGGGTCGCCGCCCTGAATCATGAAATCCTCAATCACCCGGTGGAAGGTCAAATCATTATAATAGCCCTTTTCCGCCAGCTCCTGAAAATTTTTCACCGCCTTGGGCGCGGCCTCCGGGAAAAAACGAATGGAGATATCCCCCATGGAGGTGTGCATAATGGCCACTTTCTCGCCTTTTTCCGGCTTGTCCAGCTGAAAGCCCAGCTTCTTGTCGGGGTAAGCGGTTGCGCCGGCGTCGTTGGAGGAGCAGCCGGCCATGGAGGCCGTCAGCAGCAGCGCGGCGGCCGCGGCGGCGAGGAGCCGATGAAGTTTCATAAGATGATGCATCCTTTCCTGTTCAAAATCCTAATCATATCCGCGGGGACTTCCGGCAAAGAGGGCCCCGCTCGTCCTTCAACCGCAAAAAGCGGTCGACGGCATCTATCTCAGCCGCTTCCTCCAAAAGGAACCGGCGGCCCTCCTCCTCTTCGGCCAGCAGGCGGCCCACCGTGCGGACCGTCCGCACAAAATCCCGCTCCAGGGGCACCCGCCGGTGCTCCCGCACCAGGGGGCAGACCCGGTAGGCCCGGGGATCGTATACCGCCCGGATCCGGCCTGTCGCCGCGTCCAGATACGGAAACAGCGGGAACAGCCGACAGGCCAGCGGCCTCTCCGACCGCCGGCACCGGCCGCCGCAGACGAGGAGCGTCCCGCCTTCCGCCGGCAGCAGGGTCATGCCCTCCGTCTCCCGCAGCAGGGCCTCCTCCCCCGGGAACAGCCGCATCCCGCAGGGCTCGTCCCCCTGGCACCGGCAGCAGGCATGGCCGCAAACCTGCCCGCAGTCGGCGGCAAGGGGCGTCCGGTTCTCCAACAGGTACCGGGCCTGTTCCACCGGACTGCTCATTCGCAGACAGACACGTCGATGGAGGAAATCAGCACATCCTCGACGGGCATGTCGTTCCGGCCGGTTTTCACCGCCGCGATGGCGTCCACCACCACCATGCCGTCGTACACCTGGCCAAACACTGTATGACGGAAATCCAGATGGGGGGTTCCTCCCACGCTTTCATAGCCCGCCACCGTCTCGGCCGGGAAGCTGTCGGACATGTTCCTCATCTGGCTGATGAGACGGGGATCCACACTCTTGGCCTGCACAATAAAGAACTGGCTGCCGTTGGTGTTCGGCCCGGCGTTGGCCATGGAGAGGGCGCCCCGCAGGTTGTGCAGCTCCACGTCGAACTCATCCTCGAAGCTGTCGCCCCAGATGCTCTCGCCGCCGGTGCCGTTGCCGCGGGGGTCGCCGCCCTGGATCATGAAATCGTTGATGACCCGATGAAATTTCAGACCGTCGTAATACCCATTTTTCGCATGGGTAACGAAATTCTCCACCGTTTTCGGAGCTTTATCGGGAAACAGGCGAATGGAAATATCGCCCAAGGAGGTGTGCATCACCGCAATGGTCTCACCCTTTTGGGGCCGAGCGAGCTGATTCATGTTCGCAGTCCTTTCTATTTACAAGCTATCACTACGTAGGCTTTTCCCCATAGTACCATGTGTTTCGCGGGCTTGCCAGCGGCAAGCCCTTAGTAAGCCTTCTCCCATAGTACCATGTGTCTTGCGAGCTTGCCAGCGGCAAGCCCTTAGTAGGCTTTTCCCCATAGTACCATGTGTTTCGCGGGCTTGCCGCAACAGACACACGTGTCGGACAGATGCTGCTGCTCCAAGGGGATGCAGCGGGAGCCAACGCCGGTTTTTTCCTTGACCGCGTCCTCGCAGGCCTCGTCGCCGCACCACATGGCTTCGATAAACCCGTCGCCCTTTTCCTCCAGCACCCGGACGATGTCCTCCAGGCTCCGGCAGGCGTAGGTGCGCTTCCGGCGGTTTTCCAGCGCCCGCTCGTACAGCCCGTCGTGCACCTCTTTCAGCAGGGCAGGCACCGCGGTCTCCAGCTCGTCCAGGGACACGACGTGCTTCTCCCGATTGTGCCGGGTGACCAGCACGCACTGGCCCTTTTCGATGTCCTTCGGGCCGATCTCCAGACGCAGGGGCACCCCCTTCATCTCATACTCGGCAAATTTCCAACCTGCCGAATTGTCGGAATCGTCCACCTTCACCCGGGCCACGGCCGACAGCCGCTCTTTGAGCGCGGCGGCCTTTTCCAGCACGCCCGGCTTGTGCTGGGCGATGGGCAGGATGACCACCTGCACCGGCGCCACCGCCGGGGGCAGCACCAGGCCGTTGTCGTCGCCATGGGTCATGATAATGGCGCCGATAAGCCGGGTGGTCACCCCCCAAGAGGTCTGGTGAGGGGTCTGCAGGGTGTTGTCCTTGCCGGTGAACTGGATGCCGAAGGCCTTGGCGAAGCCGTCCCCGAAATAGTGGGAAGTCCCCGCCTGCAGCGCTTTGCCGTCGTGCATCAGCGCCTCGATGGCGTAGGTAGACACCGCCCCGGCAAACTTATCGCTCTCGGTCTTTTTGCCCTTGATAACCGGCATAGCCAGCGCGTTCTCGCAGAAGTCGGCGTAAACGCCCAGCATCCGCTCGGTTTCCTCGATGGCTTCCTCCGCCGTGGCGTGGATGGTGTGCCCCTCCTGCCACAGGAATTCCCGCGACCGCAGGAAGGGCCGGGTGGTCTTTTCCCAGCGCACGACACTGACCCACTGGTTGTACAGCTTGGGCAAATCCCGCCAGGAGTGGACGATATTCGCGTAATGCTCGCAGAAGAGCGTCTCGCTGGTGGGGCGGACGCACAGCCTCTCCTCCAGCTCCTCGCTGCCGCCGTGGGTCACCCAGGCCACCTCGGGGGCGAAACCCTCCACGTGATCCTTTTCCTTTTGCAGCAGGCTTTCGGGGATGAACATCGGCATACAGACGTTTTCATGCCCCAGCGCCTTGAACATGCCGTCCAGAATCCGCTGCATATTCTCCCAAATGGCGTAGCCATAGGGCCGGATGACCATGCAGCCCTTGACGCTGGTGTACTCCACCAGCTCGGCCTTTTTGACAATGTCGGTATACCACTGGGCGAAATCCTCGTCCATGGAGGTGATGGCCTCCACCATTTTCTTGTTGTCCGCCATACTCTACATTCGATCCTTTCCGGATGTTATTCGCCGTCGTCTTCCTTTTTGTCCCTGGCAAACCGATTGAGCAGCTTGACCGCCACCATGATGACGATCATCACCACGAAAATACCCACCATGCCCAGCAGCATCAGCAGCAGGGCGTTGGCCAGATTGGGGAACTGTTCAAACATAAGCGTCGTCTCCTCCTTACGCGCCGATCAAGCGGGGCACCACGGTCAGAATGATGCCGCCGGCCACCACCGAGCCGATTTGACCGGCCACGTTGGCGCCCACCGCGTGCATCAGCAGATGGTTCTGATTGTCCTCCTTGAGGGCCATTTTCTGGATAACCCGTGCGGACATGGGAAAGGCTGAAATACCCGCGCCGCCCACCATGGGATTGATCTTCTTGCCCTGGGGCAGGAACAGGTTCATCAGCTTGGCGAACAGCACGCCGCCGATGGTGTCAAACACGAACGCCACCAGCCCCAGCGCCATAATCAGCAGGGTGGCGGGATCCACGAATTTATACGCCTTCATGCTGGAGGCGATGGTCAGCCCCAGCACGATGGTGATGAGGTTGGCCAGGGTGGTCTGCGCCGTCTGGGACAGGCTTTCCAGCTTCAGGCATTCCCGCAGCAGGTTGCCGAACATCAGCATCCCCACCAGCGACACCGACTTGGGGGCCACCAGCCCCGCAATGATGGTCACGATAATGGGGAACAGAATCCGAGTCTTGCGGGACACCGACTGGGGATTATAAGGCATGCGGATCTGCCGTTCCTTCTTGGTGGTGACCAGCTTGATGGCCGCGGGCTGGATGATGGGCACCAGGGCCATGTAGGAATAGGCGGCCACCGCGATGGCACCGATATACTGCGAATTAAAAATGCGGGAAACCAAGATGGAGGTGGGGCCGTCGGCGGCGCCGATGATGCCGATGGCCGCCGCGTCCTTGAAGGGAAAGAAGAAGGACGCCAACAGCACGGTGAAGAAGATGCCGAACTGGGCCGCCGCGCCGAACAGGAACATCTTTGGATTGGATAACAGCGGCCCGAAATCGATCATAGCGCCGATGCCGATGAACAGCAGCAGCGGCAGCGCTTCCGACGCGGTGATACCGACGTTGAACAGCCAGTCGATGATGCCCTGCGACCCGTCCTCCGCCGCCCCGACGGCGCCGGAGAAGGGAATGTTGACCAGGATGGCGCCGAAGCCCATGGGCATCAGCAGCGCGGGCTCGAAATCCTTGACCAGCGCCAGATAAATCAGCAGGCCGCCGATGACAAACATCACCAGGTATTTCCACCCGGGAACCATCTGCACGCCGTCCTCTGTCAATACCGGATTGCTCTTGAAGAAGTAGGCCACGCCGTCATACAGAAATCGGAAATGCTCTAAAAATTCCAACGTCCATTCTCCTTTGGCCTGTGCGGAAGATCTCTTCTTCCCGCAGGCTTGTCCTTTTTTCCCGGACATGCCGCCGCTTTCCGGCGGTTCTGCCCGTATGGTCATTCAGTTTTTCATTATACCGAAATATTTCCGGTTTTTCAACCGAAAAAGGGCGCTGCCGCAAAATAAATTACCCTGGCCCACCCCGCGAAGTAAAGGGCATTCAACCCTCCGTATCCGTCCCCGGTCAACCAATTCCTGGAATTCACCGTTTTTCACAGCGACACTTTTTCAAAAAAAGGAGAAAATAAGCGACTTATTCACACTTTCCACAGAGTTTTCCACAGCCACCCGTTAACAATCTCTTTACAAAAGGTATAATGACCTTTTCCCTTCATAGGCGAGGTTTTACCCTCCGTCCAGTAAAAACCGGCCCTTTTCCCGCCGCCTTCGCATAGAAACGCGGCGCCCGACCAAAACTAACAAGGCAGAATCCGAATAAAGGGAGACAGGGATTATGATAAAAGGCGTCAACCGGCAGATCATCGAGGTCATGGACACAGGCAATCAGTATTTTGAGCGGGCGCTGCTGGTGGTGCGCCCCGGCTATACCGACACGGAACCGACCCGCCTGCGGGAGGAGGCCCAGCGAATGCTGCGCAAGGCTGGCGGCTATGCCGGCCTGAAGCGGCAGCGACGGCGGCGGTATCTGAAGGCCGCCCTCTACGGCTTGGCGGCCGGCTGCGTGGGGGCGCTGGCGGGGGCGCTGCTGTCGCTGCTCTGCCGGTAAAGCCGGCCGTTCGCCTCCTGCAGGCGGCGGTACGCCCCCGGCGTTTGGCCGTACCGCTGCTTGAAGCGGCGGGAAAAGTAGAACGGATCGCAGAAGCCAAGGGCATCACTGATTTCCCGGATGGTCTTATCGGAACGGATTAGCTGGGCCTGGGCGGAGAAAAACAGCAGATCGTCGATGTACCGCCCGATGGTCAGCCCCGTCTCCTGGCGGAACTGCCGCCCCAGGGCGTTGGGCGTCAGATACAGCCGTCCGGCCAGCTCCCGGACAGACAGCTGCAGCGACAGGTGACGGCGGATATACCGGATGGTGTCCGCCACGGCGGGGGAATAGTCCCGGATGACCTGCTCCTCCAGCGCGCCGCTCTGCGCCATGTCCGCCGTGAGCGCCGTAATCGCGGCCTTGAGCAGGAGGGCCGCCCCATAATCCCGCCGGCGGTAAAGGGCCAGCAGGCGATCCAGCTCTCCGGCGGGCAGCGGCCGCGTTTCCACCCGGCCCATCCCCATCAGCAAATCGTAGCCGTCGGGCTTCAGCGCCTGGACATGGAAAAACAGCTTCTCCATCGTGTTCTCACACAGGTAATCGAAGCACAGGCCGGCGGGGATCCAATACGCGAAGCCCGGCCGCATCGTCAGGCTGTTCCCGCCTACGCGCAGCAGCCCCTCCCCCCGCCGGACGAGGTACAGACGGGAAAAGGGGGAGCAGACCTGCTCGCTGTGCCAGGTGCGGTCCACCTGTACATACCCGTGGTCCCCCAGGCGGATCTCCAGATGGTTCATCCCGTCGGCCAGCTCCTTGTTCTCTTCCAGGTACATGATGAAATCTCCATTTTCTCGGTGGCAATATCCATGGTGAAACCCGCACAACTGTGCTACCATGAGGGTAAATATCCATCCCGATTGTAGCACGCCCCGCCGGCGGGCGCAAGAGGGATCGAGAGGAGACGACGCCATGTCCAGCTATATCACACGCAAGACCCCGGGGGACACCGCCTGGTTCACCCACGACCGGTTCGGCATGTTCATCCATTGGGGCCTGTACGCCCTGCCGGCCCGCCACGAATGGGTCAAAACCAACGAGCGGATTCCGGAGGAAACCTACCAGCGGTATTTCGACCGCTTCGACCCGGATTTATTCGATCCCAGGGAGTGGGCGCGGCAGGCCAAGGCGGCGGGGATGAAATACGCCGTCCTGACCACCAAGCACCATGAAGGCTTTTGCCTGTTCGACTCGGCCTACACCGATTACAAAAGCACCAACACCAAGGCCGGACGGGATCTTGTGCGGGAATTTGTCGACGCCTTCCGGGCGGAGGGGCTGCATATCGGCTTTTACTACTCCCTCATCGACTGGCACCATCCCGATTTCCCCATCGATCCCCTCCATCCCCGCCGGGACGATCCCGACGCCGAACAGCAAAACCAGGGCCGCGACATGCGCCGCTACGCGCAGTACATGAGAAATCAGGTGGAGGAGCTCCTGACGAACTACGGAAAGATCGATATTCTGTGGTTCGACTTCTCCTATCCGGACACCCGTCTGGAGGGCAAAGACTGGATGAAGGGCAAGGGGAAGGACGACTGGGAGGCGGAACAGCTCATCGCCCTGGCCCGCCGGCTGCAGCCCGGCATCATCATCGACAACCGCACCGGCCTCGAGCAGGATCTCTGGACGCCCGAGCAATACCAGCCGCAGGAATGGATCCGGCACCCCGAAACCGGCGAGCGGGTCGTATGGGAGGCCTGCCAGACCTTCTCCGGCTCCTGGGGCTATCATCGGGACGAAACCTCCTGGAAATCCCCCGAGACCCTGCTGCTGCTCATCCGCACCGTGTCCCTCGGCGGCAATTTGCTGATGAACGTCGGCCCCACCGCCCGGGGCTACTTCGACCAGCGCGCCGAGGCGGCCCTGGGGATCTATGCCGACTGGATGCGGCTGAACAGCCGCTCCATCTACGGCTGCACCATGGCCGAACCGGCATTCATCGCCCCGAACGGCTGCCTGTTCACCCAAAGCGAGGACGGTTCCCGCCTGTACGTCCATCTGGTGGAATATCCCTTCGGGTTCCTGGAGCTGCCCGGCCTGGCGGGCCAGGTGGCCTACGCCCAGTTCCTCCACGACGGCAGCGAGCTGCTTTTCCGGGAGAAGCAGGCCGACCATTTCAGCGAAGGGAAAACCACCAGGGACGATTTGCTGGTGATCACCCTCCCCCCGCTCAAACCGCCGGTGCTCATCCCGGTCGTCGAACTGTTCCTGAAATAGAAAACAACGGGGACAAAGCCAGTCGGCTTTGTCCCCGTTGTGTTTCTCTTTATTGATGTGATTAAGACAGCGCTTCCTCCAGCATGTCGTCAAAGATGGCTCCTTTGGAGCCGCTGGTCACATGCTGGGCGTACCGCCGGGCGTAGCCGGACAGCGCTTTCACCGGCGGCTTCCAGGCCGCGCGGCGCTTGGCTAGCGTTTCCTCGTCCACCAGGAGAACGATGCTGCGGGAAGGGATGTCGATGGCGATGCGATCGCCCTCCTCCACCAGCGCGATGGTGCCGCCCACCGCCGCCTCGGGCGAAATGTGCCCGATGGACGCCCCGCGGGTGGCGCCGGAGAACCGGCCGTCGGTGATGAGGGCCACGCTCCCGCCCAGCCCCATGCCGCAGATGGTGGAGGTGGGGGTCAGCATTTCCCGCATGCCCGGGCCGCCCTTGGGCCCTTCGTAGCGGATGACCACCACGTCGCCCGCCTGGATTTTGCCGCCGAGGATCGCCTCGGTGGCGTCCTCCTCGCAGTCGAAGACCCGCGCCGGGCCTTCGTGCACCATCATTTCGGGGGCCACGGCCCCCTGCTTGACCACCGCGCCCTCCTCGGCCAGGTTGCCGAAGAGAATCGCCAAGCCCCCATCTTTGCGGAACGGTGCGTCCAGCCGGCGGATAACCTCGCCGTCCGCATCGGGCGCGTCGGCAAACCGATCGGCCACCGTGCCGCTGACCGTGACCAAATCCCGATGGATAAGGCCCCCCTTGTCCAGCTCCTTGAGCATGGCCTGAATACCGCCCACCTCGTTGAGATCGGTGATAAACACCTGGGAGGCGGGATTGAGCTTGCAGATCTGCGGCGTCGTCTTGCCGATGGCGTCGATTTTCTTCAAATCCACCGGGCAGCCCGCCGCGTAGGAAACCGCCAGCAGATGCAGCACCGTATTGGAGGAGCAGCCGATAGCCATGTCCGCCCGCAGCGCGTTCTCAAAGGCGGCCGGGGTGAGGATATCCTTCACCCGGATGTTCTGACGGAGCAGCTCCATCACCCGCTCGCCCGCCTCCTTGGCCAGGCGGATCCGGGCGGCGTGCACCGCCGGAATGGTGCCGTTGCCGGGCAGGGCCAGGCCGATGGTCTCGGTCAGGCAGTTCATGGAATTGGCCGTGTACATGCCGGAGCAGGAGCCGCAGCCCGGGCAGGCGGTGTTTTCCATCTCGGCCAGGGTGCTTTCGTCCCGCTGGCCCACGGCCACAGCGCCCACCGCCTCGAACACCTCGTTAAGCCCCACCTTCTGCTTGCCGTCCCGGCCGGGCAGCATGGGCCCGCCGCTGACGAAAATGGAGGGCAGATTCATCCGGCAGGCCGCCATCAGCATGCCGGGCACTATCTTGTCGCAGTTGGGGATGAACACCACCGCGTCCATGGGATGGGCGGTGAGCATCACCTCGATGGAATCGGCAATCAGCTCCCGGGAGCACAGGGAATACTTCATCCCCTTGTGGTTCATGGCCAGGCCGTCGCACACCCCGATGGTGCTAAAGGTAAAGGGCACGCCCCCGGCGTTGCGGATCCCCGCCTCCACCGCCTTGGTGATGGTGTCCAGATGGGTGTGGCCGGGTACGTAGTCGCTCTTCGAACTGACCACGGCCACGAAGGGCCGCTTCATCTCGCTGTCGGTGATTCCCAGGGCCTTGAGCAGGGAACGGTGCGGGGCGCGGGACACGCCCTCCTTCATAAGATCACTGCGCATGGGGCATTCTTCCTTTCTGATCGAAGGCTCACTCGGTCTGGGAGACGGCGCTTGCGTCCCCCAGAGGCCGGTCGGTGATGAAGGCTTTGAGCAGGGCGAGGCAATCGTCGCGGACATCGCCGTTTTTAGAGGCCGTCCCGATGGCGTCCCGCACGCCGAAATACAAATCGGGGGGGATCACGCTGTCCAGGTCGTCCCAGCCCAAATCCTCAAACTGCTTGACGACCTCCGTCCGTTTCCCGTTTTTCCAGTTCCAGATCCGGCCGTCCTCCAGCAGATTGTCGTCCGCAACGTCCAGCTTGGTGAAGAACCGGAAGCCGTCCTTCTCATTGTTCTTGACATATTGTTCGTAATACTTCGGCTCGAAGGCGAAAAACAGCGCGTCTCCCGCGCCCATATGCACGGTCAGCTTCTGGGCGTTGGCCATGGCCATTCCCGACTGGGTGGAATCCGACATATACAGGTTGTCGATGCGAACCTCCACATAGCCGTCGCCGTCCAAATCCTGCCCGTAAACCTCCAGCTCCGCCTTCAGCCAGTTAAGTACCGGCTGGGCCAGCGGCTTCTCGGTGACAATGTTCAGGGTATAGTCCGGCTCGTTCTTGGTGACCATCTGGACGATCAACACGGCCAGCACCACCACCACGGCGATGGCCCCCAGGGTGTGCCATTTATAATGATACCAGTAATTGTCCCATTTGCCTTTGGGCGTTTTCGGCCCTTCCGGCTTGGGATCGGGCTTCAGCTCGTCCTCGCTGACTCCCACCAGATACATGTCACGCGCCATATCGCAGCCGGCCTTTCTCTGTTAACACTATCCTCAGTTTCTGTCCTTCATGGTCGGGAACAGCAGCACGTCCCGGATGGACGCGCTGTCGGTCAGCAGCATGACCAAGCGATCGACGCCGATGCCCAGCCCGCCCGTGGGCGGCATGCCGTACTCCAGCGCGGTGAGGAAATCTTCGTCCACGTCGTTGGCTTCCTCGTCCCCCGCGGCCTTGAGGGCCGCCTGCGCCTCGAATCGTCCCCGCTGATCGAGGGGGTCGTTGAGCTCGGAGAACGCGTTGGCGTGCTCCCGGCCCACGATGAACAGCTCGAACCGCTCGGTATACGCCGGGTTGCCCGGCATCCGCTTGGCCAGGGGCGAAATCTCCACCGGATGATTCATAATGAAGGTGGGCTGTATCAGCTTTTCCTCCACATAGGTCTCGAAAAACAAGTTGAGAATATCGCCCTTTCCATGGCGCTCCTCAAAGTCGATGTGATGCGCCTTAGCCAGCTCCCTGGCCTCTTCCACCGTGGACACGGCGGCGAAATCCACCCCCGCGTACTTCTTCACCGCGTCGGCCATGCTCAGCCGCTCGAACGGCTTCTCCAGGTCGATGGCCGTGCCGCCGTAGGAAATCTGCGCCGTGCCCAGCACCTTTTTCGCCACCGTACGGATCAGTTCTTCCGTCAGGTCCATCATGCCGTTGTAATCGGTGTACGCCTGGTACAGCTCCAGCAGGGTGAACTCCGGGTTGTGCCGGGTGTCCATCCCCTCGTTGCGGAACACCCGCCCAATTTCGTATACCCGGTCAAACCCGCCCACAATCAGCCTTTTGAGATGCAGCTCGAGCGCGATGCGCAGGTACATGTCGATGTCCAGGGTATTGTGATGGGTGATGAAGGGCCGGGCCGCCGCGCCGCCTGCGATGTTGTGCAGCACCGGGGTCTCCACCTCGAGGAACTCCCGGGCGTTGAGATAGTTCCGGATTTCGGTGATAATCCGCGAACGCTTGACAAACGCGTCCTTGACCTCCGGGTTGACGATGAGATCGAGATACCGCTGGCGGTACCGGGTGTCCGTGTCCTTCAAGCCGTGGAACTTCTCCGGCAGGGGCAGCAGGGACTTGGACAGCAGGGTGATCTTCTGGGCGTGCACGGAAATTTCGCCCTTCTGGGTGCGGAACACAAACCCTTCCACCCCCACGATGTCGCCGATATCCCACTTTTTAAAATCCGCGTACCGGTCCTCCCCCACGTCGTCCCGTTTGACGTACACCTGCATCCGATCGGTGTGATCCCGCAGATCCATGAAGCTGGCCTTGCCCATGATGCGGCGGCTCATCATCCGTCCCGCGATGACCACCGGCTGGTTTTCCAGCTCGTCGAAGCGTTCGCGGATTTGCGCGTTATGGGCGTCAACGTCGAATTTAGTGATGGCAAAGGGATCCTGCCCTGCCTCCTGCAGCGCTAATAGCTTGTCCCGGCGGATTTGCAGCAGCTCGCTCAGCTGCTGCTCGCTCAGCTCCTCGCTGATCGGGGAGGGGGTACCGGTGGGTTCGCTCATAATGTCCGTCCTTTCCTGTCCGCCCGCAGCGGACAGCTGTACTTGTCAACTCGTGCTTTGACCGGGTTATACATTAGGAATTTCTGCAAGAATCTTGGCTGTCCGCAAGGCGGAGGGCGCAGCAGCGAAACTAAAATATCACTTGGTCAAAACACTAGTATGCGAAAACGGGCGGGCGAGCCGGACAGCTCTCCGCTGCCGGCCGCCTCGCCCGGTTCCGTAAGAACCCGCATGACGCCATGCCGGTTCTTTATTTCGAAATCTCCAGGATGGTGTAGTTCAGCACGCCGGCGGGGATCTCGATCTCCACCGTGTCGCCCACCCCGTTGCCCAGCAGCGCCTTGCCCACCGGGGATTCGTCGGAAATCCTTCCCTCCATGGGATTCGCCTCGGTGGATCCGACGATTTTGTAGGTTTCCTCCGACGCGTCGGCCTCATCGCGGATACGCACACGGGAACCGACGTGTACGATCTCGGTATTCAGTTCGCTCTCGTCCAGAATGCGGACGTTTTTCAGCTGATTCTCGATTTCAGCGATCCGGCCCTCGATGATGGCCTGATCGTTCTTGGCTTCGTCGTACTCACTGTTTTCCGACAGGTCGCCGAAGGACAGCGCCACCTTGATTTTCTCGGCGATCTCCTTGCGTTTGACGGTTTTTAACTCTTCCAGCTCATCCTCCAGGCGTTTGAGCCCTTCGCTGGTCATAATCGATTCTTTTGCCATGCCGCGCTCCATTTCTCCCGGGGCCGGATGAACCGGCGGGGTCATGATCGAAGGCCGGATACGCCGGAGGCTTTCCTCCTCCCGGCCTGGGCGGAGCCGCCTCCCTGAAGGTACGGCTCCACAATAGATGTATTATACTAAACCGAAATCCCGATGTCAAGTCCCGCCAGCTTCAGCGCGGCCTCCTCGATGCGGATATACCGCCCGTTCATCCACAGCGCCGCCGGCGGCCGGGCTAGTATGCCCCGCAGGCCCCCCCATTCATACATGGCGGACAAAAAAATCCAGGGATCGCAGAAGGCGGGCTTGGCCGCCAGCCAATCGGACGGGATCCGGGGGATGTAGCCGCCCACCACGTTGCGCCCCGTCTCCTGCACCCCCGACAGCACGTAGCCGCGGGTGCCTGCCCGCTGCCCGCCCAGCCCCTCCGGCGCCAGCACCAGCGGCGCCCGGTGGAGCGCCGCCGTGTCCCCGGTCACCAAAAAGGTGGCCCCGTACTGATCCATGGCCTTCTCCTCCTGCTCCTCGTACAGCTCCGGCCGGGAGGTCACCACCCGTACGTCCGCCGTATAAGGCAGCAGGGCGGGGGCCAGCTGCGGCATCCGTCCCCGCGGATCGTAAATCGCCGCCATGGTGCGCCGCGGCGCGGCCGTCCCGACGCGCAGCAGGTGCACGGCGGTGATCGCCATCATCTCCTGCCCCAGCAGCTCCCCGCAAAAGGGCTTTATCCCCGCTTCGTCCGGCACCTCGAGCCCGCCCGGCAGCAGCATCCGCCCCGCGCCCCGGCCCGCCAGCCGGCGGATCTCCTCCCACGGCAGCCGGCCCCGCTTGTCCGGCCGGGCGGTAATCAGATAATACATCCCGTCCCCGACCCGGATTTTCTCCATCTGCGCCGACGCCTTCCGCCGGCGGAACCATCGGCGGGGCGCCGGCCCCGCGACCTGCAGCGCGACGACCATCGTTTACCTCCGTTTTCCCCGCGCCGCGCCGTTATCGCCGCGGCCGGCCCATCGGGTGCCCCGGCAGCGGCAGCACCGGTATTTCGTCGTCGATGAGGTATTCCACCGTCACTCCGTACAACCGCGCCAGCCCCAGCAGCGACCGGTAGGACGGGTTGGAACGCCCCAGCTCATAATAGGTATAACAGGAACGCTCCAGATGCAGCTGAACCGCTACTTCCTTCTGGGTCAGCCCTTCTCTCTGGCGCAGAGACAGCAGCTTTTCTCCGCATAAGCCCATCGGTTCCCCTCCTCTTCTCCTTTGATTTTCTCCATATTGTTTGCATATTCCCATGGAACTTGCTGTTTAAAACGCATTTGTGTATTCTAATTTTTGGGCGTATTTTCATTTTGTGGAAAACACGTTATGCTATATTATCTGGCTGTCATAAAAAATGTCATCATGTAAATTTCAAATTATACAATAGAAAAAGCCGCCTGGCAAAGGGGATGAGGGGGACTGCTTTTCAGAAAGGAGGAAACCTTTTGGATGTTGGAGAGAAAATCCGATATCTGCGCCTGAAGAAGCGATGGACGCAAAAGCATCTGGCCGGACTGCTGGGTGTGGACAAATCCACCATCAGCCAGTACGAGACCTATATGCGCACCCCGTCGTACAAAATTCTGGTCAAACTGTGTTACATCTTTCAGGTATCCGCCGACTTCTTTCTCGACGTGCATGTGGGAGCCGAATCGCCCTTTTCTCTGGATGGACTGACCGAGTCCCAAATGTTCAGCATCGTCGGCGTCGTCAGCGAATTCCGCAAAGCCAACTCCGGCGACTGAAAAGCCGGCACTTCCGCAGGGCGCGTTGCAAAATACAAGATTTTGCAACGCGCCCCGCTCCCATTACAGCGTCCCCTTGCGGCCGAACAGCCGCATGACCAGCTTGCGGATCATGTCCGCCGGCACCACCAGGAAGGCGAGCGCCATCACCCGCCGCAGCTCCCACAGCTGCAGCCCCGCCGTGCGGAACAGGCTGCCGCCGAAATAAATGAGCAGCAGCTGCACCAGCGCCACCGCCGTCATGATTCCCACGAAGGACAAATTTCCGAACAGGTGGGAGCACAAATTGATTCGATGGGTGCGGGCGTTGAAGCTGTTGAAAATCCCCGAGAAGATAAACAGGGCGAAAAACGCGGTCATCAGGTAAATCGGATCCCCCGCGTACCGGAACCAGGTCTTGAAAATCGGCGCCTTGAGGAATACCACGCACAGCCCGATGGTAAACAGTCCCATGCAGACGATTTGGCTGAGCATATAGCGGTTGAGCACCGGTTCGTCCCGTTTTTTTGGCGGCTCGGCCATATATTCCTCCAACGGCGGCTCGCCGGCGAAGGCCAGCCCCGCCAGGGTGTCCATGATGATGTTGATCCACAGCATCTGAATCACCGTCACCGGCGTGTCGATGCCGATGAAGGGCCCGATGATGGATACCCCCACCGCGCACAGGTTCATGGTCAGCTGGAAAATGATAAATTTCCGGATGCTCTTGAAAATCGTCCGGCCGTAAAGGATGGCCCGGGCGATGGAGGCGATGTTGTCGTCCAGGATGACGATGTCCCCCGCTTCCTTGGCCACCTCGGTGCCGCTTCCCATGGCAAAGCCCACGTCCGCCCGCTTGAGGGCCGGCGCGTCGTTGATGCCGTCCCCGGTCATCCCCGCCACCAGTCCCATCTCCTGGGCAATGCGCACCAGCCGGCTCTTGTCGGTGGGCAGCGCCCGGGCGATGACCCGCAGCGCCGGCAGCCGCTTGCGCACCTGGAAATCGCTCAGGCCGGCCAGTTCCCCGCCGGTGAGCACCGCGTCCTCACCGTCCGCGGCGTCCAGCAGCCCCGCCTCCCGTGCGATGGCGGAAGCGGTCTCCTTGTTGTCGCCGGTGATCATGACCACCTGCACACCGGCCCCCCGCACCTGCTCGACGGAAGCGCGGGCCTCCGGCCGGATTTCATCCCGGATGCCCACCAGCCCCACCAGAATCAGCCGGCTGAACTCCCCCTGCTCGGTCACCGCGGTTTCGGAAATCGCCAGCGCCAGCACCCGCATGGCCTGTTTGGTCATCTCCTGCCATTTGGCCCGCAGCAGATGGGTGCTTCCCAGGGGCCGGAACGCCCCCGTGTCGTCCACATACCGGTTGCAGGCGTCCAGCAGCTTCTCCGGCGCCCCCTTGACCAGGGTCAGCCGCCTGCCCGGCAGCTCCAGGGCGGAAAACTTCCGCGCGCTGTCAAAGGGCACGTGCCGGCCCTTGGCCTCCTCCCTTCCCGGGGCCAGCGGCAGAACATAGTCCAGCAGCGCCCGATCGGTAGCGTTGCCCCCCAGGGCCTTGCCCGCCGCCGTCAGGCTTTCCGAATTGAGGGAGCAGGAGCGCTCCACCCAGTCCCACAGCCCCTTTTTCCGCTTGAGATCCGCCGCCTTCCGATAGGCCTCCCCACTGCCGGTCAGGAAATTGCCCACCTCCAGGCGCCCCTTGGTCAGGGTGCCGGTCTTGTCGGTGAACAGGATGTTCAGACTGCCGGAGGTCTCGATACCCACCAGCTTGCGCACCAGCACATGATCCTTAAGCATCCGCCGCATGTTGGAGGACAGCACCACCGTGATCATCATGGGCAGCCCCTCCGGCACCGCCACCACCACCACCGTGATGGCCAGGGTCAGGGCGTGAAGCACATGGCCGAACACCGCCGCCGGCGAGGCGAACACCTGGGCCATCCGGGCCCAGTTCATGCCGCTGTCGATGTAAAAGGCGTGGAATAAATCCGCCACGGCCACCACCGCCGCCGCCGCGTAGCCCAGCTTGCTGATGGTTTTGGCCAGGCCCGCCAGGCGCACCTTCAGCGGGCTCTCCCGGGTCTCCTCCTGGATCTCCTGCGCCAGCCCGCCGTAGAAGGTGCTGTCCCCTACCTTCTGGACCAGCAGCACCCCTTCGCCCGAACAGACCACGCTCCCCCGGAACAGCCGGTTGCCCGCCAGCAGATCCCGGGGATCCGTGCCGTCGCCGCCGGGGAGCTTCTCCGCTTCCTTGGTTTCCCCGTTGAGGGCCGCCTGATCCACGAACACCCGGCCGGACAGCAAGATGCCGTCCGCCGGCACCCGTTCCCCCGCCTGGAGCAGCACGATGTCCCCCACCACCACATCCGCCACCGGCAGCGCCTGCAGCCCCTCGCGGCGGCGCACCCGGCAGGTCAGCCTGGCCGCGTCCTCTTGCAGCTTGCTGAACGCCGATTCGCTGCCGTATTCCGACAGCGTGGACACAAAGGTGGCCAAAAAAATGGCGATGGCGATGCCCGCCGATTCGTACCAGTCGAAATGGTGGAACAAGAAAATCAGGTTGACCGCCAGGGCTACCAGCAGCACCTTGATGATGGGATCCCCAAAATTGCTTAAAAATTGACGAAGAAAGCTGTTGCGCTTCTTATGGGTCAGTTGGTTGGACCCATGCTCTTCCCGCGACCGCACCACCTCGGCGGGCGTCAGTCCTTTCTGCTCGAAATCCGCTCCGTTCACGTATGACACACTCCTTCGTCCCCCGCGCACGCAGGAGACAGGCTATGGAACATGTATACGGGAACCAGTCCGCGTTTATGCCTTCGCTTGCCGGAACCGGACGAGCCCGCGGCGCATACGCTGGAAAGAAATCCATCGTAACTCTGCCAGGCACGAAAGGAGATTGCGCCCATGACGGAAGACGCCGCCCGTTTGCAGGACGAACTCGAGCTGTACCAGGACTATGGCAATTTCGCCGTCGACAACCTGTTCTGGTCTCTGACCTTTCTGAACGCCGTCCTGTTCCAGACCCCCAACGCGAGCGAGGTCAAAGAAAAGCTGCTGGCCCAGAAGCGGCCCTACGAAGGGCTGATCACCGCCTACTATCCCGGCCCGGAAGGCCAGCGGCAGGTCAGCCTGCTGGACGAAAACAACCGGCTGTTCATCATCTACGCTCAGCGCTGCCGCCACCGGGATCCCGCCGCCGTCGAATCCGCCCGGCGCAAATGGGCGGAAAACGGCGCCCAGATGGCCCGCCACCTGTCCCAAATGAACCCCCACTGGAAACAGCTGGAATGGAGCGCCATGATTTCCCACCAGACCCAGCTGATCACCTCCATCGCCCGGGCCACCTGCCAGGGCCAGTACGACGCCTTTGTAAACACCGCGCCCCTGTGCAAAAATGTGGCGATTGACATGGCGGCCTATATGGCGTCGGGCATCGCCAAACGTTTTCTGGTGTGAAATAGTACCACACGGTACTACCATAATTAGTGTAATATTTTCACATGCTAATGTCAATACCAGGAAGTGATTCCAGCAAGGGGTGACGGAACCGACCGAATCGATTTCCCGGGCAGACGCGCCGGCTCTATTTTCTCTTGCTTCAGGGCGACGGAGGTGTGTGTCATGTACTTTCCCAGGCTGAAGGACTTGCGCAACGACATGGATCTGCGTCAGGTGGAGGTGGCTGAACTGCTGCATATCCGCCAGACGGTCTACTCCCGGTATGAAAGGGGCGATAGAACCATACCGGTGGAACACCTGTTGATCCTGGCCGACTTTTACAAAACATCCACCGACTACATACTCGGCCGGACCAATCGCAACGAACCGCCCCGAAAATAGGTGCGGGCGCCCATAAGCGGGAGAAATCGCCCGGATTTCTCCCGCTTCTCTCCATTTTACCCGTAAAAAGGCTGATCACCAACAATCGTTAGTATCTTCTCTATTGTAAACGCCTAAACTGATTGTGCCAAGAACGATTGTAGGTGTTTTGAATGAGAGATATTCTAGCAAAACGCTTGAAAGCGTGCAGGAAGGACAAAGGCTGCACGCAGAATCAAGTGGCAATTTACTGCGATATAACGGAAAAGGCCTATCAAAACTATGAATTGACGACGCGGGAACCCAAGCTGGAAATCCTGCTGAAAATTGCCGATTACTTCGACGTTTCGCTGGATTATCTGGTGGGAAGAACCGATAACAAGCCGGTGAACAAATAGAAAAAGCCGCCGCTGTCTGCTCGGATTGCAGATGGCGGCAGCTTTTTGTTTGTAGGGGCGGCCAATGGCCGCCCGCCCTTCATGCCCTCACCCGGCCGGGTGGTGGTAATAAAACACCGCCAGCTGGGTGCGATCCCGCAGTTCGAGCTTGTCGAGGATCCCGCTGAGATAGTTGCGCACCGTTCCCTCGCTGAGGAACAGCGCGTCGGCAATCTCCTTGTTGCTGCACCCCTTGGCCACCAGCTCGATGACGTCCCGCTCCCGCTCGCTCAGCCCCCGAGCTGCGTAATCGAATCCGCCCCCGCTCTGCATCAGCCCCGGAAGCCGTCCCATCACCTCGCCGCCGAACACGCTCTGTCCCGCGTGCACCGCCCGCAGCGCGGGCAGAATGCTCTCGAAATCCTGCTTGATGAGGTAGCCCTTGGCCCCCATGCGCAGCGCCCGGACGATATACTCGTCATCCGAAAAGGTGGTCAGGAACAGGATGCGCGCGTCGGGGAATTCCCTTAGCAGGCTTTCCCCTGCCTCCAGCCCCGTCATCCCGGCCATGCGGATGTCCATGAGCAGCACGTCCGGCCGGTGCGCCCGGTAGAGCGCCACCGCCTCGGCCCCGCTGCCCCCCGTGGCGGCCACCCGCACCTCACCGCCAGCCTCCAGGATGGTTTTCAGCGACGCGCACACCAGCGCGTCGTCGTCCACCAGGACGATGTTCATGGGCGCACCCCCTCCTTCGGTATGGAAATAAACAGCTTGAAGCCCGCGTCCCTATCGATGCGGAAGGTGCCGCGGTAGGCCTCCACCCGTTCGGCCATGTTGCTCAGCCCGATCCCGCGCCCGTCGCTTTCGGGCCGCCTGGTGCCGTTGTCCCGGATGATCAGCTGGTACAGCGCCGGATGCTCCCGCACCGTGACGGATGCCATCGTGGCGTCGGAATGGCGCATCACATTGGACAGGGCCTCCCGCACGATGGCCAGGAAGGCGAGCTTCAGCCCCCGGTCCATCTCCCCCGAGTCGTAGTCCAGCTTCACCGGGCAGAATGTAAAATCGCGCAGCATCGCCTCCAGCTGCATATGCAGATCCACCGACTCGTCGTGGAGATCGTGGACGCTGCGCCGGATGCTGTCCATGGCCCCCGACAGCGTGTCCCTCACGGTGTCCAGCCCCTGCCGCACCGTTTCGTCCCGGTTGACCACCTGCAGCGCCCCCACCTGCAGCAGGGAGCGGGAGAGCAGATGCCCCACGTTGTCGTGGATCTCCCGGGCGATCCGGTTGCGCTCGTTAAGGGTGGCCAGCCGCACCTCGTAATCCTGCTTGTCCAGCAGCTCCCGGTTCTGCCGCTCCAGATGGAGGGACAGTTCCCGGGCGCCGTCCTGCGCCTCCTGGTACTGGCTACGGTACCGCAGTAGCCCCTGGGTGCGCAGCCCGAGCAGCAGCGCCGCCCCGGTGAAAACCAGCACCGACACGGTCAGGGCCGGCGGGACGGTTCCCAGCCGGAGCAGCACCGGCGCCAGCCACAGCCCATACAGCAGCCGGCGCCGGCCGCTGAAGCCGTCGTAGGTCAGCGCCGGCAGGAAGGGCAGGAACGCCCCGTTCAGGCAGCACAGCGCGGGGTATAGGATCCCCGCCGCCAGCCGGAACCTCTCCCCGCAGTAGGAGCCCAGCGCGCACAGCGTCACCGCGGTCAGCAGCGCCGCCACGTCTATCGCCCCCACCTGCGGGCGGTAAAACAGCAGCGTCAGCCCGCAGGCCAGCAGTATGCCCTTGTCCGCCAACCGTCGCACGACATCCCCCTCTTTCGCTATAGAACCGCTGTCTTTACTCTAGCATATCCCGCCCGCCTTGTACAGAACGGCGCGCCAACTGGTGACATTTGTCACGTCCGGTTGTGATCCTTTTCACTGGCCCTTACCCCGGTGCCCTGGTATACTGGAAGATAGAAACGGAGGGCTGCTCTATGGTCATTCAAGTGGAAAATCTGGTCAAACGGTACGGCGACCTGGTGGCGCTGGATCATTTCGGCCTGCAAATCGCCGAAGGGGAGATCTTCGGCCTTCTCGGCCCCAACGGATCGGGTAAGACCACCGCCATCAACTGCATCCTGTCCCTGCTGAAATACGACAAGGGCCGGGTGGAAATCTTCGGCAAGCCCATGTCCCCCGACGCCTACGACATCAAGAGGGACATCGGCATTGTCATGCAGAACGTGGCGGTCTTCAACGAGCTGACCGTGCAGGAAAACATCGACTACTTCTGCAGCCTGTATGTGCCGGATAAACGAAAGCGCGCCCCTCTGGTCGAGGAGGCCGTCGCCTTCACCGGCCTGGGCGATTACCGCCGCTTCCTGCCCAAAAAGCTCAGCGGCGGCCTGCTCAGGCGGCTGAACATCGCCTGCGGCGTCGCCCACAAGCCCCGCCTCATCATCCTGGACGAACCCACCGTGGCGGTGGATCCCCAAAGCCGCAACGCCATTCTTGAAGGCATCGAGCGGCTCAACCGGGAGGGCGCGACCATCGTCTACACCAGCCACTACATAGAAGAGGTGGAGCAGCTGTGCAGCCGGATCATGATTATGGATAAGGGCAAGGCCATCGCCACCGGCACCAAGGAGGAGCTCAAGGCCATGATCCGCACCGGGGAGACCATCACCGTGGAGATCTACGCCCTCGGGCCGGATACCCTGGAGACGGTGCGGGCCCTGCCCGGCGTCACCGGCGCCGACTATGCGGACGCCCGGCTGACCGTCCGGTGCCAAAGCGGCGGCCATAACCTCATCACCCTGCTGGACTGCCTGAACAAACAGGGGCTGTCCTTCGGCCGGGTGTATTCCGAGCCCCCCACCCTCAACGACGTTTTCCTGGAAATCACCGGCAAGGAACTGCGGGACTGAGAAAGGCGGAAATGACATGTTCTGGAACCAATATATCTACCGCCTGCGGGTTTCGGTGCGCACCTGGGACACCCTGTTCTGGACCTGGGTGTTCCCCCTCCTGCTGGCCACCCTGTTCTTCTTCGCCTTTTCCCGTCTGGACAGCGCCGATGCCTTCGCCCCCATCCCCGCCGCCGTGGTGGCCGACGAGGCTTATCAGGCGGATCCCGCCTTTTCCGGCACTCTGGACGCCGTTTCCGCCGAGGGGGAGGGCCGCCTGCTTCTCCTCACCCGGGCCGCCTCTGTGCAGGAGGCCGACGCCCTGCTGGACAAGGGGGCCGTCACCGGCTACTTCCGCCTGGACGCGCAGGGTGTCCCCTGCCTGATCGTCAAGGAGGACGGCCTGAACCAGACCATCCTGAAAAGCTTTCTGGACGAGTACCGGCAGACCGCCGCCTCCCTGTCCCGCGTCGCCCGGGAAAACCCCGACGCCCTGCCTGCCGCCATCGCCGCCATTAGCCGCGGCGCCGATTACACCCAGGAATTCTCTCTCTCGGCCGCCAGGCCCTCCGCCACCGTCAACTACTATTACGCCCTGCTGGCCATGGTCTGCCTGTACGGCAGCTTCACCGGCATGGACATCATCACCTATCTGCAGGCCAACCTCTCCCCCCTGGGCGCGCGCCGCAGCCTGGCCCCGGTGAAAAAGATGAAGATGGTGCTGGCCGACCTGCTCAGCGGCTTCACCATCCACAGCGCTTGCCTGCTGACCACCCTGGCCTACATCGCCCTGGTGCTGCGGGTGGATTTCGGCCCGCATTTCGGCCTCGTGCTGCTGACCTGCCTGGCGGGCAGCCTGGTGGGCGTCTCCCTGGGCGCCCTCCTCTCGGCCGCCACCCGCCTGAGCCCCATAACCAAAACCGGCCTGCTCGTCAGCCTGTCCATGGTCTGCTGCTTCCTGGCCGGCCTGATGATGGAGGGCATCAGCTACCAGGTGGCCCAGAACGCCCCCGCCGTCGCCTGGCTCAACCCGGCCGCCCGCATCGCGGACGCCTTCTATTGCCTGTATTATTTCGACACCTACCACCGCTTCTTCCTCGACATCGGCGTCCTGCTGGCCATGGCCGCGGCGCTGTTCGGCGGCGCGGTGCTCTTCCTTCGGAGGCGGAAATATGAAAGTATTTAATGCCTGCGCCCTGGTCATCCGGCGACGGTACGCGGCGTTTCTCATCTATCTGGTGATTTTCACCGCCCTGTCGGTGGTGATGACCTCCATGTCTGTGCAGCAGAACGACCAGACCTTCAACCGCACCAAAACCGCCGTCGCCGTCGTGGATCGGGACGGCGGCTCCCCCCTCTCCCAGGGCCTCATCGCCTACCTCGCCCAAAACGCCGATTTAAAGGAGCTGCCGGACGACAAGGAGGCCCTGCAGGACGCCCTGTTTTTCCGCCAGGTCTCTTACATCCTGGTCATCCCCGCCGGCTTCTCCGCCGACTTTGCGGCGGGCGGATCCATGCGGGTGGAGCAGACCGCCGTCCCCGGTTCCGCCTCCGGCACCTATATGAACCGCCTGGTGGAGCAGTATTTGTCCGCCGCCCGCCTGTATCAAACCGCCCTGCCCGGCCTGTCCGAGGCCCAGCGCCTGGCCGCCGTCTCGGAGGATTTGAAGGTACAGGCGCCGGTGGAAAAAAAGCGGTTCGGCGACAGCTCCCCGGTGGACGAAACCTTCGCGATATACTACCGGATGATGGGGTATATCCTGATGGTGCTGCTGGTGCTCACCGTCAGCAACGTCATGATGGTGTTCAACCGTCCGGATCTGCGCATGCGCAACCTGTGCGCCCCCATCCGTCCCCGGACGATGAACCTACAGCTGAGCCTGTGCACCGGCCTGGTGGGGGCGGCCTTCTGGTGCCTGACGGTGATCATCGGCTTCCTTATCTACGGCGGCCGGCTGGGCGGGGCGGATCCCCGCACCGTCCTGCTGATGATCGGCAACTCCTTCGTCTACCTGATCGTGGCCCTCAGCCTGAGCTTTCTCGTCTCCCTGTTCATCAGGGGGGGCAATGTTCAAAATGCGGTGGCCAACTTTCTGGCCCTGGCTCTCAGCTTCCTGGGCGGCGCCTTCGTGCCGCTGGAGCTGCTCGGCGACGGCATCCTCACCGTCTCCCGCTTCACCCCTACCTTCTGGTATACCTCGGCGCTGGAGAAAATCACCGCGCTGACCCGCTACGACTGGGCCGTCCTCGCCCCTGTCGTGGGCGACATACTGGTGCAGCTGGGCTTCGCCGCCGCCTTTTTCTCGGTGGCCCTGGTGCTCGGCCGCCTGCGGCGGCAGAGCAGCAGCGGCTTCGCCCCCACCGCCACCGAAATGAACGGATAATACAAAAAACCGCCGCGGAAGAGTTGCTTCCGCGGCGGTTTTTTGCGTCCTTACGCATGGGACAGGGCCGGGAACCGCAGCCGCCCCTCCCGCAGCGGGTTCTCCTTCCCCCGCAGCACGAACAGCGCGTCGTCCCCGCCCAGCGGACGGACGGCGGCCCCCGTCCCGTCCGGCGGCGCGAACCCTAGGGTCACGTCCTCCTTCCCGCGTGCCAGGCGGGCCAGCACCGCGGCCAGGGGAACCTGCCCGCCGCCGAACACGTCCAGGCAGATCAGCCGCCCCTCGTTCCGCGCCGCCACCGCGGCCATATCCCAATCCTCCATATAATACACCGCTTCCTTATATACGGAGCCGGCGTAAAACATCAGCAGCCCGAAATTGTTCCGCGCCGGTAGCGCGGCGTAGGGGCTTCCCCGATCGTACGCCCGGCGCAGCCGCTCCCTGTCGGCGGCGCTGTCCATGTCCAGCCGCCGGCAGGGCCCCGCCTCTTGTCGGACGGGCAGCGTCCACTCGTACTCCGCCGCTCGCTCGAAGCCGAACCGTGGATAGAACTCCAGCACCGTCTCGTTGGCGAATAAATAGATGCCGTCGCAGGCGTCCTCCCAGTCGGCCAGCACCGCCTCCATCAGCCGGCGGCTCAGCCCCTGCCCGCGGCAGGCTGGATCGGTCATGACGGTGCCCAGCTGGATATACCTCCGATCCTTCCCCCGCCAGGCGGTGTCCATGACGTTAACCGCTATGCAGGCCAGCACCCGGTCTCCGTGCGCCAGCACGTAGGGCCGGTATCGCTCCGACCACCAGCCCCCCGCATACCACTCCCGGAAGGACAGCCCGAAAACCCGCTCGGCCAAAGCCATAAAGCTCTCCCGGCGGGCGGCGTTGTCCCGGATATGTTTGTCCAGCTCCATGTCCCGTCCCCTACTTTTTCTTGTGATGGGGCTCGTGCACCGGCACCACCCGGCTGAACACGGCGATATGCTGTTTGCTCATGGTTTTATCCATGTGCAGGCAGCCGAAAAACCACCGCTTGAAGCGCACCCTTTCCTCCACCTGGTTGAGGTAGACGTTCACCCCGTTGATGCGCGCCCCCCTGGCCAGATACCCGCTCGACCGGGCGGAGGGCTCATGGGTCAGGACGTAGTCCACCTGGTTGCCATGGGCCTCCAGGTTCTCGAGCCCATGGGTCATCTCCCCGGCGGTGGGCATCTCCGCCTCCCACCAGGTCTTGCTGTCGGCCCGCAGGTCGTGATCGTCGCTTTCCCCGCCGCCGAACACGAAATAGCTCTCGTCCTCGATGTCGTAGATTTCTCCCCGCATCAGGTGCACGAGGTTTCCCTCGATCACCTGCGCGCGCCCGCCATGCCATTCGCTTTCCTCATACGCGGCCAGCAAATCGTAGTTCTCGTGCCGACCATCCAGGAACAGCAGCGTGTAGGGCAGCGCCCCCAGCCGCTTGAGGATTTTTTTCTCGCGGCGGTCCCCATTCCAGATGAAGCCGAAATCGCCGCAGACAATCAGGGTATCCCCTTTTTTCACCTGCCGCATATCGGGCGCGGACAGGCGGGCCAGATCCCCATGCAGGTCGCCGGTGATGTAAACCATCGATAACTCCTCCACACTTTCTGAAAAACAATCGCAAAAACTCAAAATTCCCGCTGAAAATTGGAAATGATTGTGGTATACTAAAGAACAACCGGTAGCTGCCGGCCCGTCAGGGCTCGTACAGCCGCCGCCTTTTATCCGAATGAACCGGGGGTCACCCTGTACAATAGTATACCAGAGAACATTGGGGAATGTCTATGAAGAAAATCATACATCGTTGGAAATCTGCTCTGGCCCTCCTGACGGCCGTCTGCCTGCTGGGCGCGGGGCTCGTCCTGCCCGCAGCGGCGGATTCGCCCTATAAGCTGCCCGATGACCTGACCGTCGCCTCTCCCGCCGCCCTGGTGGTCTATCTCGGCCTGACGCCGGAGCAGGACACCGTGCTGTTTGAGAAAAACGCCGACGAGGTGCGCGCCCCCGCCGCCCTGGTGCGCCTGATGGTGGGGGCCTACGCCCTCAAACTCATCGAGGAAAACAATATTGACGTGGCAACCGCCACCGGCACCTATGAGGTGTGGATGTTCAACAGCTTCGTCGCCGGCACCGGCATCTCCACCGCCAACATGGATTTCGGCGAGACCTGGACGATTAAGGATCTGCTGGCCGCCTCCCTGCTGCAGACCGCCGGGGACGCGGCGGTCACCCTGGCCGCCACCCTCAGCCCCACCGGCAAGGTGGGGGACTTCGTCAAGGGGATGAACGCCTACGCCAAAGAGCTCGGCTGCACCCACACCTCCTTCGCCAACGTCACCGGCCTGGACGCCCTGACCCAGTACACCACCCCCCGGGACATCTACCGCATCATGCGCACGGTCATGGATTATCCCCTGTTCAACGCCCTGACGAAAAAGGTCTGGTCCTACGACATCAACCCCACCGCCAAGGGTAAGCCCTGGACGCTGACGACCGGCAACAGCATGATGAAGCCCTCCTCCCCCTACTACTATGAGCCTATGCAGTTCGGGCGCACCGGATTCACCGATTTGGCCGGCTGGTGCCTGGCTTCGGTGGCCAGCGCCGAGGGCTACGACTACATGGTGATCGTCATGGGCTGCCCGGAAAAGGCCGCCGACGGCACCCTCAACCCGTTTTATCTGGATACCAAGGCCCTGTATAAATGGGCCTTCAATTCCTTCACCTATAAGCCGGTGCTGACCAAGAACGAAATCCTGGCCCATGTGGGCGTGAACCTGGCCTGGAGCAAGGACAAGGTGCCCCTTGTGCCCAAGGAGGAGTTCGCCACCGTGGTGTACAACGCCCTGAAAAGCGAGGACATCCTGCCCAAAATCACCCTGTATAAGCAGACGGTGGACGCGCCGGTGGAAAAGGGAACGGTGTACGGCAAGGTGGAGCTGTACGTCAACCTGGATCAAAAAATCGGCGAGGTGGAGCTGGTGGCCGGGGAATCGGTGGAGCAAAGCCAGATTCTCGCCGTGTGGGAAAAGGTGCGCGGCTTCCTGTCCTCCCCCTGGTTCTACGCGGGCATCGGCCTGCTGGTCGGTCTGCTCGTGCTGTATATTATTCTCAATATCGTCCACAACCGCAACCGCCGGAAAAACAATATGCAGAAGGTTAAAAAATACAAATAGCCGCCCGGCCGCATAAAAAAGGCGGGCCACTGTCCATGGCCCGCAAGCGGTTTTCCGGCGGCAGTCTCAGTAGCCCCGTTCCCCCTGGAGGGATCCATCGTTTTCGATCCATTCCTGCACGTAAATGGCCGTGAAAGAGTCGGGCGTGTTCCGGATGATTACCCGGGAAATCCCCGCGTTGATGATCATCCTCTTGCACATGGAGCAGGGGCTCGCGTCGGGCACCAGCTCCTCCGTCTGGGCGTCCACGCCCACCAGATACAGGGTGGCGCCCGTCATTTCGCTGCGGGAGGCGTGGATGATGGCGTTGGCCTCCGCGTGCACCGATCGGCACAGCTCGTACCGCTCCCCCCGGGGAACCCCCAGCTTTTCCCGCAGGCAGACGCCCAGATCGCTGCAGTTCTGCCGCCCCCGCGGCGCGCCCGCGTACCCGGTGGACAGAATCTGATCGTTCTTGACAATGATGGCGCCGAAATTCCGGCGCAAACAGGTGCCCCGGCCCAGCACCGCCTGGGCGATGTCCAGATAATAGTTTTCCCGATCCCTTCGCTGCATACGCAAACTCCTTTCCCGTCCCGCATTGCCTGCATCCTACCTCTCCATGATACCGGATTTTCCGCCCGGATGCAAGACCATCCGGCGAAGAGGGCCGTCTCGCCTCCCTTCGCCCCCTCAGAAAGGATGACCTTTATGGCTGTGAATTCCGCCCTGCTCGTCGCCTACGCCCGGGCCGCCCGGGTGCACGCCTACTGTCCCTATTCCGGCTTCCCCGTGGGGGCGGCCCTGCTGGCTTCCTCCGGGGAGGTCTACTGCGGCGTCAACTGCGAAAGCGCCTCCTACGGGGCCACCATCTGCGCCGAACGGGCGGCCCTGACCGCCGCTGTCACCGCCGGGGAGACCGCCTTTGTCGCCCTGGCCGTCGCGGCGGGGGAGGAGCCTGTCCCCCCCTGCGGCGTCTGCCGGCAGCTGCTGGCCGAATTTGGGGATATGGCGGTGATCTGCGCCGCCGGCGAGCCGGGAGCCCAGGGGGATCCCCTGCGGGAAACCACCCTGTCCGCCCTCCTGCCGGACGCCTTTACCCGCCGGGATCTCGCGTGACCGGTATCCAAAAATTTAAACATAAGGACTTTTATATGACCAGATTAACCGATATCGGCACCATCAAAGACATCTTATCCCGCCACGGCTTCCAGTTTTCCAAAAAGCTGGGGCAGAATTTTCTCATCAACCCCTCGGTCTGCCCCCGCATGGCGGAGGCCTGCGGCGCGTCCTCCCAGGGGGGCGTGCTGGAGATCGGGCCGGGCATCGGGGTGCTGACCCACGAGCTGGCGCAGCGGGCCGCCAAGGTGGTGGCCATCGAGCTGGACGAGCGTCTTCTGCCGGTCCTCGGGGAAACCCTGGCGGAGCATGACAACGTGGAGATCGTCTCCGGCGACGTGCTGAAGCTGGACCTTGCCGCCCTCATCCGGGAGCGGTTCGAAGGCCGGGAGGTGGCTGTGTGCGCCAACCTGCCCTACTACATCACCTCCCCCATCCTGATGCGGCTGCTGGAAAGCCGCCTGCCGGTGACCGGCATCACGGTCATGGTGCAAAAGGAGGCCGCGATACGTCTGTGCGCCCGGCCCGGCACCCGGGAATGCGGTGCGGTGAGCCTGGCGGTGCAATATTACGCTGAGGCCGAAACCCTGTTTCCCGTCTCCCGCGGCAGCTTTCTGCCCGCTCCTAACGTGGACAGCGCGGTCATCCGCCTGACCGTCCGGAAAACGCCGCCCTGCGCGGTGCGGAACGAGGCGCTGCTGTTCCGCCTGATCCGGTCGGCCTTCGGCCAGCGGCGCAAGACCCTGCCCAACGCCCTGGTGACCGCCGGCTGCTCCAAAGCGGCCGTCCAGGCCGCCATGCGGGCCGTCTCCATCTCGGAAACCGCCCGGGCGGAGGAGCTGACTCTGCCGCAGTTCGCCTCCCTGGCCGACGCGCTGGACGGGCCCGCCGCATAATCGGCCGATCCCGGCCGATACTACTGTCAGGTTCCGGGGCCTTGCCCCGCCTGAATATCTTCATCTCCCAACAGAAAGGAAGAGCATTATGAAAAAATACGTATGCACCGTCTGCGGCTATGTCTACGACCCGGAAGAGGGCGCGCCGGACGCCGGCATCGCCCCCGGCACCGCCTTCGAGGATCTGCCGGACGATTTCGTCTGCCCCCTGTGCGGCGTGGGCAAGGACATGTTCGAAGCCGAATAAGCCGGACAGAGGAAAATCGTGCATAAAAGCAGCGCTCTCCACAGCGAACGAAGCCGTTGGAGAGCGCTGCTTTTTCATTGGCAGTGGGGTGCCCCCCTCCACCCATTCGGACAGAGGTTGTAGGGGCGAGCAGTGCTCGCCCGCGAAACGACCCTCAGCTTTCAAGAGCAGGGGCGGGGTGCAGACGGGCACGTGCGATCCGGCGTCCCCGACAAGCTGTAAAATTGGCCGGTTCCGCTGGGGTCGGCCAATTTTTTGTTCCCTTACAGCTCGTCTTTCCCCTTCCCGTCCTTCCGGCAATCCTTGCAGTAGCCGTAGAGCTGGATGACGTGGTCGGTGACGGTGAACCCGGCCGCACCGGCTATCTCCTCCTCCAGCGCGTGCAGGGGGCAGGCGGGCAGATCCACCATGGCGTTGCAGCCCTTGCAGATCATGTAATGCTTGTGCTCATGGGGCCGGACGGCCTCGTACAGGCTTTCCCCGTTTTCCAGCAGCCCGTGGGACACCTCTCCACGCTCGCGCAAAGCCTCCAGGTTGCGGTACACGGTGGATTTCGCCAACGTGGGCTGCTGCCTGCAGGCCCTTTCGTAAATCTCCCCGGCGGTCAGCGGCACCGCCGACTCCTTCAGGATGGCCATAATCAGCTGTTTCTGCTTGGTCACCCTCGGCTTTCCCGCCATCGTGCCGCCTCCTTCCTCCGGTTTTCCTCTCCCTCAGTATAGTCAAAACCCCTCCGGATGTCAATGAATCGGCCCTGGACGACAAAAAGCGCTTGACATTCCCCCTTACCGGTGTATACTGTTTATTGCAAACCAGTTGCAATAAAGGAGATCTCCTATGACCCGATCCACTCGAATTTACGGCAAGGTCGCCCTGCTGATGGCGGGGATCCTGGCGGCCTCCGTCCTGCTGACCCTGGCGGTCGGCGTGGACAGGCGTCCCGCTGGGAAAACCCGGATTGTGGCCTCTTTCTATCCCGTGTATATCGCGGCCCTCAACCTGGCCGACGGGGTGGAGGGGGTGGAGGTGGTCAGCCTGACCGGCCCCACCACCGGCTGCCTGCACGATTATCAGCTCTCCCCCGACAACCGGATCACCCTTTCCGGCGCGTCCCTGCTGGCCGTCAACGGCGCGGGGGCGGAATCCTTCCTGGACGGCGTCCTGGCCCAGTCTCCCGATCTCCCCGTGGTGGATACCTCCGCGGGCGTCCCCCTGATCGAAAGCGGGGAGCACCACGAGCACGAGGGTCATGACCATTCGGAGCAGGAAGAGGTTTTCTATAACGAGCATATCTGGACGAGCCCCGATCGGTACCGCCGGCAGGTGGAAAACCTGCGGGACGGCCTGTGCCGCCATGACCCGGCCCACGCCAAGCAGTACGAGGAAAATGCCGCCGCCTACATCCGGCAGATCGAGGCCATCGGCGGCCGCCTGAAGGCCGCCGCCGCATCCCTGCCCTTCAAAACCTGCGTCACCTTCCACGACTCCTTGTCCTACATGGCCGCCGACTGGGGGCTGACGGTGGCCGCCTCCCTGTCCATAGGGGAGGAGTCGGGGGTGTCCGCCGCCAACCTGGCCCAGGCGGAACAGCAAGCCAAAGCCGCCGGCCAAATCCTGCTGCTGTATGACTCCCAATACCCGGTGGAATACGCCTACGTGGGCGCCTCCGCCCGGGAAAGCCGGGTGCTGGCCCTGCGCACCGGCGTGTCGGGCGACCCGGTCCCGTCCGCCTGGCTGGACGCCATGACCTATAACCTGTCCCTGCTGGAGGAGCTCTCCGGCGCGAAAGGAGGAGACGGCGCATGAGCGGCTGCGGCCTGCACTGCCTGAAGATTCAGCATATCACTGTCAAAGCCGGCGACACCCTGTTGGTGGACGATGTCAGCCTCCACGCCCACTGCGGGGAACTGACCGCCGTCATTGGCCGCAACGGCGCGGGGAAATCCACCCTGTTCAAAGCCATCCTCGGCGAAATCCGCCACACCGGCACGGTGGAATTCAGCGGCCACGACGGCCGTCGTCCCACGGGCACCCCCCGCATCGGCTACGTGCCCCAGACCCTGAACGTGGACAAGGGCTCCCCCGCCACCGTGCTGGATATGGCCCTGTCCTTCACCTCCCGGTATCCGGCCTTTCTCCCCCGCCGCAAAAAGGCCGTGACCGCCCTGGAATCCCATTTTTCCCGCTTCGCCGCCGCCGGCCTGCTGGACAAGCCGGTGGGCCGCCTGTCGGGGGGCGAGCTGCAGCGGGTGCTGCTGGCCGTCGCCACCCTTCCTCAGCCCGACCTTCTGATACTGGACGAGCCGGTTTCCGGCGTGGACAACGCCGGCCTCCAGCTTTTTTATGAGCAAATCGACCGGCTGCGGGCCACCGCCGACCTGGTCATCCTTCTCATCTCTCACGATCTCGACTACGTCCGGCGCAGCGCCGACCGGGTGCTGCTGCTGGATACCTCGGTGAAGGCCGCCGGCACCCCCGCCGAGGTCTTCGCCTCCCCCGCCTTCCGAGACGCCTTCCCCGGGCACCTTTATAGTCAACCTAGTTGACTATATAAAAAGACCGCCGCCCGGCCGGGCGGCAGACGAATCAACGAATCGAGGAACGATATGGACGCGCTTTTCAGCTGGTGGCAATACGATTTTATGCGCAGCGCCCTGTTCGCGGTGCTGCTCATCATGCCTCTGTTCGCCCTTCTGGGCACCATGGTGGTCAATAACGGCATGGCCTTCTTTTCCGACGCCCTGGGCCACTCCGCCCTCACCGGCGTGGGCATCGGCGTGCTGCTGGGCATGACCCGGTACAGCGCCGTCATGGTGGTCTTCGCCATCGTTTTCGCCCTGCTGATGAACCGCATCCGCCACTCCCGCTTGTCCTCCACCGATACCGTCATCGGCGTGTTCTCCTCCTGCGGGGTGGCCCTCGGCCTGGTGCTGCTCTCCCGGGGCGGCGGCTTCGCCAAATACCAGAGCCTGCTCATCGGCGACATTCTAAGCATCTCCGCGCCCGAGCTCATCGCCCTGGCGGTCACCCTGGCGGCGGTGGCCGTGGTCTGGCTCCTGTGCTTCAACCAGCTCCACGCTGTGAGCATCAGCCCCGCTCTCGCCCGCAGCAAGGGCATCCCTGTGGGCTGGCTGGATAACCTGTTCGTGGTGATCATCGCCGTGGTGGTGATGCTGGCCATCCAGTGGGTGGGTCTGCTCATCATCAACGCCATGCTGATTCTCCCCGCCGCCGCCGCCCGCAACGTGGCCGGCAGCATGCGCAGCTATCACCTGCTGGCCCTGATTTTCGGCCTCTTCTCCGGCGTCCTTGGCCTTTTTCTCTCCTACTTCAACGCCGTGGCCGCTGGCCCCACCATCGTGCTGGTGGCCGCCGCCCTCTTCTTCGGCACCTTCCTGCTGCGGGATAAAAACCGCGGCTGAGCGCCTACTTCCACAGCTGCGCCCGCACGAACCCCACCGCCAGCAGCCCGATCCACGCCGCACACCCCGCCATGTACAGCCACTTCGTACGTGTCTTCTCGAGCCGGCGCAGGTTGACCACCGCGAACACCAGCGCCCCCGCCGCCAGCAGCAGCGCCGTCAGCCGGGTGAAATCGTTGGCGCAGAACACCGGCGCCCTCAGATTCCCCGCCGCGTCCATCACCGGGCACCCGCACCCCAGCCAGGGCAGAATCACCCATTGGTTGAGGGGCCGATACGCCAGAAAGCCCAGCGGCAGGATCAGCAGCGGCGCCGCCAGCCGCAGCCCCCGTTTCCAGTTGCCCATCTTCCCTTCCTCCCTTTTTCATGCCTGATATTGTTTGAGTGGCGGTTCGCCCGCCATTTGTTGCACCCCCGGAAAATTTTCCCTTGTCGGAAACCGTCGGACGGATTTGCAGGCCTGTCCGGCGGTTTGTCTTGCATTGGCCCCGAAAAAATGGTATAAATAATGAAGAAACCACCAGCAAAATCGACCTTACCATAGAAAGGATGCATGCCTCATGATGACCAAGGAAGTTCAGGACAGCTACGCCCTGTGGCGCGCCCGCGCCGTGGAGGATCCGGATCTCGTCCGGGAACTCGGCGACGTGGAAGGCCGGGACGAGGAGATATACGACCGGTTTTACCGGGAGCTGGAATTCGGCACCGGCGGCCTGCGCGGCGTCATCGGCGCCGGCAGCAACCGGATGAACATGTACACCGTGCGCAAGGCCACCCAGGGCCTGGCCAACTACCTCAAGGCTCATTACCCCTCCGCCTCGGTGGCCGTCTCCTTCGATTCCCGCATCAAATCCGACCTGTTCGCCCGGGAAGCCGCCCGCACCCTGGCCGGCAACGGCATTACCGTGCACCTCTTCCCCGAGCTGGAGCCCACCCCCGTCCTGTCCTACGCCGTGCGGGAGCTGCACTGCCAGGCCGGCATCATGGTCACCGCCAGCCATAACCCCAGCAAATACAACGGCTATAAATGCTACGGCCCCGACGGCTGCCAGATGACCGATAAGGACGCCGGCGAGGTCACCGGCTTCATCCGCCAGATCGACGTGTTCGACGGGGTGACCGCCGCCGACTACGACGCCGCCGTCGCCGCCGGCCGCATCACCCTCATCGGGCCCGCCCTGCTGGAGGACTTCCTCAGCCAAGTCGCCTCGCAGCAGGTCAATCCCGGCGTCTGCGCCCGGGTGCCCCTGAAGGTGGTCTACACCCCCCTCAACGGCACCGGCAATAAGCCCGTGCGGGAAATTCTGCGCCGCATCGGCGTCTCCGAAGTGGCCGTCGTGCCCGAGCAGGAGCTGCCCGACGGCCGTTTCCCCACCGCCCCCTATCCCAATCCCGAAATCCGCCAGGCCTTTGAGTGCGCCCTGAAGCTGGCCGAAACGGTGCGCCCGGATCTCCTCCTGGCCACCGATCCCGACTGCGACCGGGTGGGCATCGCCGTCAAGGACGGGGATGACTATACCCTCATGACCGGCAACGAGGTGGGCTGCCTGCTGCTCGATTATATTCTCTCCTGCCGTGCCGCCGCCGGCACCCTTCCCGCCGATCCGGTGGTGGTCAAAACCATCGTCACCTCCGACCTGGCCGCCCGCATCGCCGAGAAATACGGCTGCCAGCTGGTGGAGGTGCTCACCGGCTTCAAGTATATCGGCGAGCAGATCGGCCTGCTGGAGAAGGAAGGCCATCCCGAGCGGTACGTCTTCGGCTTCGAGGAAAGCTACGGCTACCTGTCCGGCAGCTACGTGCGGGACAAGGACGGCGTGGTGGCCTCCATGCTGGTGTGCGAAATGGCCGCCTATTATAAGGAAAAAGGCCTCTCTCTCCTGGATGTGCTGAACAGCCTGTACCGGGAGCACGGCGTCTATCGCCATTCCCTGGTCAACGCGGAGTTCGAGGGTGCCCAGGGCATGATCGCCATGCAGAACCTGATGGATTCCCTGCGGAACAACCACCCCGCCGCCATCGCCGGCCTCAAGGTGGTCAAGGTGTCCGATTACCTGCTGTCCGTGAAGAAGGATCTGGCCACCGGCCGGGAGGAAGCCATCGACCTGCCCAAATCCAACGTCCTGGCCTTCGCCCTGGAGGGGAACGCGGGCCTGGTGGTCCGTCCCTCCGGCACCGAGCCCAAGGTTAAAGCCTACGTTACCGCCACCGGCACCGACGCCGCGGCGGCCGCCGCCATGGCCGACCGCCTGACCGCCGCCGCCAAGGAGCTGCTGAAATAAAAACAGAAGGGCCGCCCATTCGGACGGCCCTTCTCAGTCTGTCGAAAAAGGGGAATCCGCCATTCGTGAAACGAAAAAGGCGGAGGCGGGTTACCGATCGGTGTTTGCGAGGACATGTGCCTCGCAAACACTCCTTATAGGCGAAAAATAGCGGAAACACGTGTGTTTCCGCTATTTTTCAAGAGCAGGGGTGGTACTGGCGGGGATAGAGGGAGCAAGGCGAGTATAACGAGCCGCCGCGATCCGGCATCCCCGTCCAGCAGCGTGTCGACTTTGTCGACACGCTGAGAAGGGCCGCCCATTCGGACGGCCCTTCTTCATTTATTCCGGGTATACCAGCTCGGTCCGTTCGCAGACCTCCCCGATTTTCTCCCGCAGCTTCAGAAAATCCTCGAACGCGTCCGGCTTCTGGCTGGGGGTGCGCAGCAGGGCCGCCGGATGCAGCGTCCCCATCAGCAGCATCCCCTTTTTCTCGAAAAATTCCCCGTGCTGCCTCGTTACCTTGAAATCCGGCGCAATCAGGCGGCAGGCCGCCACCCGCCCGAGACACACGAGTATCTTCGGCCGCAGCAGCGCCGTCTGCGCCTTCAGCCAATGCAGGCAGGCGTCCTGCTCCTCCGGGAGCGGATCCCGGTTCTGGGGCGGCCGGCACTTGACCATGTTGGCGATGTAAATATTGTGCTGGCGCGACAGCCCCACCGCCGCGAGCATCTTGTCCAGCAGCTGCCCGGCCCGGCCCACAAAGGGCTCCCCCTGCTCGTCCTCGTTGGCCCCCGGCCCCTCGCCCACGAACAGCACCTCGGCCGCGGGATTGCCCACGCCGAACACCACGTTTTTGCGGGTCGCCGCCAGCGGGCAGGCGGTGCAGCCCCGACACGTCTCCTCCAGCGTTTTCCAGTCCATATCCGGCGTCATGGCGTCGTCCCCTTCTTTTTCAGTCTTCTCTCCAGTTTAGCATAAACCCGCCGCCCTGCCAAGGCGCAAAATGCAAAGCCCCGCGCAAACCGCCTGTTTATCATGCAATTTCCCCTTGAAAAAACAGGGGGTTGGGGGTACAATAAACAACAGGCCTGTATGTTTACAGAATTTTTCAAGTATAGGATGTGTCAGATTACCATGGAGAACCTCGTTTTGGTGGAAACCTCCGCCCGCCACGTGCACGTCACCCAGGAAGACCTGGAAACCCTGTTCGGCAAGGGCTACGCCCTGACCCATAAAAAGGATTTGTCTCAGCCCGGACAGTTCGCCTGCGAGGAGCGGGTGGACGTTGTCGGCCCCAAGAAAACCCTCACGGGCGTGTCCATTCTGGGCCCTGTCCGCTCCGCCACCCAAATCGAGCTGTCCCTCACCGACGCCCGGTCCATCGGCGTCAGCGCCCCCATCCGGGAATCCGGCGACGTGGCCGGCTCCGCCCCCTGCAAGCTGGTGGGCCCCAAAGGCGAGGTCACGCTGTCCGAGGGCGTCATCGCCGCCAAACGGCACATCCACATGACCACCGCCGACGCGGCGGCCATGGGCCTGCGGGATAAGGACGTCGTGAGCGTGCGCGTCCCCTCCGCCAACGGCCGGGCCCTGACCTTCGGCGACGTGGTGGTGCGGGTCAGCGATAAGTTCGCCCTGGCCATGCACATCGACACCGACGAGTCCAACGCCGCGGGCGTGGCCCCCGGCACCATGGGCGAAATCCTGAAATAACCGGCAGAACAAGCCAGCGGCCGCCCGGAATAAACCGGGCGGCCGCTCTTTTTATTTTTTATAGGATCGCCCTCAGCCGCCGTTCGTGAATTTTTTGGAAATGCTATCCAGCCCATCCTGGTATTTCCCGAAAAATACCGCCGCATCCGCTGATAAATCCGCCCGGCGCGGGCATTCTAATAGCAGCTAAATACAGCTTTGCCCGATCGGGCCGACGCCGGATCGCGTAAAACGGTATTTAGTTATGGATAGAGGCCCGTCCGCCGGGAATCGCGGGAAACCGTCTCTGGCGGGCGGGCCATGAATATTCCCCAAGCTGGAAAGGAGCTGCCAATCATGGACAAATGCCAAGCGAACCACTGCATCAAATGCACCGTGCAGCAGTGCGCCAACCACTGCCAGACGCAGAACTACTGCGCGCTGGATTGCATCACCGTGGGTACCCACGAGACCAATCCGACCATGGATCAGTGCACCGACTGCAAATCCTTCGAGCTGAAGAAGTAAATTCCACCGCGCCCGCGCCGGAGGCCGTCAGGCCTCCGGCGCTTGGTTTATTCCAAGTCCAGCAGGATTTCGAGAGAGACTGGATACATCTTGGCCAATTTAGGCTCACCTAATGTCAAAAATGGTTTTTTAAATTAATTGTCAGAAGTTCGTCCAAAGTGACTTGGTAAAAGCGTGCCAGCCAAGCCGCAGCATGAAACGATGGCTTTGTTTTTCCTATTTCATAATACGCATAGGTACTTCTATCTATATGGAGTAATACTGCAAGTTCTTTTTGTGTAAATCCATTTACCTTGCGTAAAAAACGTAGGTTGGTAGAAAAATATATAGGAATGGAGTCGGCTTCCATAGAGTTCCCTCCCCTCTCGCCAACTCCATTATATACATTTAAAATGTATATTTCAATATGATATTCTGATTATAATGTAGTTTCGTCTCTGTGCTGAAAAACCATGATAAATTACATTTAAGATGTACATAGCGGTTTGAAAGAGGCGATAAAAATGTTTGTAGGTGAAAGATTAGCGGAGCTTCGCAAGGATAAGGGTAAAACTCAGAAACAACTGGCCGAGGAGCTTCATGTCAATTACAGAACCTACAGCAGTTACGAACGTGAGGAAACAGAACCGGGCGACGACGTAAAAATTGCCATTGCCAAATATTTCAACGTGAGTTTAGATTACCTACTCGGCGTCATCAACCGGCCGCGTCCGCTTAATGAGGATAATCCTTATATTCGCTTACCACATAGCTTATCTGAAGCAGCGTATAAGGATTTAATGAAGTACATTAGGTTTTTGCTTAAGGATGAATTTATATCTTAATTGATCCTGCCTGATTATAGACAATAATGGAATCATAGTAAAGGGGAGGGGAGTGAAAATCTTCATATGATTTCGTATGCCCCCTTATGGGAAACCATGAAGATAAAGCACGCCACTACCTACACGCTGCAGGTGAAAGGGGAAATCAGCAGCTCTACCATCCGGCGGCTCAAGGCCAATGAATCGGTGTCCACCAACACGCTGGACGCCCTGTGCAGGCTACTGGACTGCACGCTGCAAGATATCCTGGTGTATATTCCTGATACCAAATAAACGTTGACCCGCGCCGGAAGCCCAGAGCTTCCGGCGCGGGTCGTTTTACAAGGCTTCCGCCCCTGCTTCATCCCTGCCGCTTGTGCAGCCAGACGGCCATTTCGCTGACCCCCCGGTTGGCAAAAGCAAAATATGGGATCAGCCGAATCTCGCAGGGCGTCCTGACCGGCTGCCGCGCCGGCTGATACAGAGCGTCCCCCTCCGGCTGCCTGCGCCAGCCCCTGACCACCAGCCGGTTCAGCCCCAGCTCCTCCGCGTACTCCATCCGCGCCGCCGAAACGTCCTCGTCCAGCTCCAGCGCCCACAGGCCCTCGCCGTTGTCCACCGCCTCGGCGCAATAGATCACCGGCCCCCGCTGCACACAGCATTTTCCCGCGTCCGCCCGCACCAGCGGCGAGGCCTCTACCAATCGGGCCGTCATCTCCATGTCCAGCTCGAGCACGCACGCATCCTGTTCCACCGTCAGAACGGCATACCCGCCCTGAAGGGTATACGCGGCCTCCCGGCCGTCCAGGGTAAGCGCCGCCTTATCGCACCATCCGGGAAGGCGAAGCGCCAGCCGCCCTCCCCGCAGCCCGGAAACCTCCAGGCGGACATGGCCCTCCCAGGGATACGCCGTCTCCTGGCGGATGACGACCTCTCTTTCTCCCATGGGCAGCGTGGCCAGGCCGCTCATATACTGATGGACATACACGGTGCTTTCGTCCAATGTATAAAGCAAATCCCCCACCGACGCCATCAGCCGGGTGATGTTGGGCGGGCAGCAGGAGCAGCTAAACACCTCGACGCGCTGCACCGCGTCTTCCCGCTGCGGCTGGTCGGGATTCAGCAGCTGGGGGATGAGCTCCAGCGGATTGACATAGAAAAACTTTCGTCCGTCCAGGGAAACGCTGGACAAAAAGCCGTTATACAGCACCCGCTCCATCGTGTCCGCGTATAGGGAATCCGCCTCCAGGCGCAGCATACGCCGGGCAAAGAAAATCAGCGCGATGGAGGCGCAGCTTTCCGCATACGCCGTCCGGTTGGGCAGGTCGTAATCGACGGTGAACGCTTCGCCGTGGGCGGTGGAGCCCACGCCGCCGGTGACGTACATGCGCCGCCGCACGATGTTGAGGAAAATCCGGCGGCAAACGCCGAGCAGCTCCTCATCCTGATACTCATACGCCAAATCCGCCATGGCGCTGTACAGATACAGCGCCCGCACGCAGTGTCCCTCCGCCGTTTCCATCTGACGCACCGGCAGATGATCCTGGGCATGTTTGGATGGGAACATCTCATACAGCCCTTCCTCATGCCGCCCCCGCTCCTCCACAAACCACCGGCTCAGCTCCAGATATCGCTTTTCACCGGTGTGGCGATACAGCTTTACCAGCGCCAGCTCGATTTCCTCATGCCCGGGGGTGAGAAAGGCGGCCGACTGTTCGTCCTTGAATACCCGCTCGATATAATCGGCATACCGGCGCATCAGCCCGAGGAATTTCTCCTTGCCGGTGGCGTGGGCGTAAGCCACCGCCGCCTCAAACAGATGCCCGGCGCAGTACAGCTCGTGATCCGTCCGGCGGGTAAAGCGCGCCTCCGGCTCACAAGCGGTGAAATAGGTGTTGAAATACCCGTCCGCGTCCTGATGGTCCGCTATGCGATCCACCAATTCGTCCACCGCCGCCTCCAACTGGGGATCCGGCTTCTTTTCCAGGAGGAAAGCAGCGGCTTCCATCCACTTGGCCACGTCGGAATCCCAGAAAACGTGGGGCTTGTTGGGCATTCCCTCCCGCCAATCGCAGCTCAAAGCGTCAAACCTCCCGGTTTCCTGAAAGCGCTTATACACGTTCCAAATGGAAACGTCGCGGTTGATACGCTGCCGTTCCTGCCAAAATCCTTGATCCAAATCCACCTGCTGAAAGGGAACCGCCTGGTATCTTTTCACTCTCATGCTCCTCTCTCCCGCCAAAAACAGGGAATTTTCTTGCATTTGACATAGGCCTATAGTACTATTATAGACGGGCCGCCTGCACGCCACAAGAGAGAAAAAACGAGATGATAGGAGAAAATCCGGTATGATCACCCTTTCCTCTCCCCCTGTGTCCCTTTCCTATGTGTCCTCCGGCCTGTTCGTGGCCCACGACGAATGGATACACGCCGACCGGGTCATAGACTCGTGGGAGCTGATCTATATGTTAAACGGCGCCGTTTATATGCGGCAGGCGGACGTCTCCTACACGCTGGAAAAGGGGGATTTGCTGTTGCTGCGCCCGGGCGTTCCCCACGGCGGCGTTCAAAGCAGCCCGCCGGGCGTCTCGTTCTACTGGGTGCACTTTCTCGTCTCGGACGCGGCGGCCATGGCCCGGTTCCCCACCCACATGGCCTTTGCCGACGGCTACCGGTTCACCCCCCTGTTCAAGCAGCTGCTGCATATCGCGGGCGCCCCGTCGCCCTATCCGTTTCACGCCGCCGATCTGGCGGTGGGGCTGATTTTGGCGCAGGCCGCCGCCTCCAGCGCCGACGACATGCCCCAGGCGGCTCTGCTCAAGGACTGCGCCGAATGGATCCGTATCAACAGCGACCGGCGCATCACCGTGGCCATGGCCGCCGAGCGGTTCGGTTATCATCCGGATCACCTCAGCGCTCTGTTTCAAAAATGGCGGGGCACCCCCCTGAAGCAATACATAGATGAGCAGCGTCTGCAGTATATCCGGAATCTGCTGCTCACCTCCAATTACAGCATCAAGCAGCTCGCCGCCTACCTGGGCTGGGAAAACGAAAACCAATTCACCCACTACTTTAAGTATCATGAGAAGATGAGCCCCACCCAATACCGCAGCCTGTACGTCAACACCCACCTGAATAAACGCTGACAGATAAAATCCCCCATACGGGCCGCGCTTCACGGCCTGTATGGGGGATTCTCTCACGTATCTTCAAGCGCCGTTTTCTACCACCCGCAGGCTGCTGCCCTGCGGGGTCTTGCTCACCACGATTTTCTGGTCAATGCGTTCCCGCAGCTCGTCCACGTGGGAGATGATGCCCACCAGCCGGTCATCCTCCGCCAGGCTGAGCAGGGTGTTCACCGCCGCGTCCAGGCTTTCCGCGTCCAGCGTGCCGAACCCCTCGTCCACGAACATGGCCTCGATGGAAATGCCTCCCGCCCGCCGCTGCACCACGTCGGACAAGCCCAGCGCCAGGGCCAGGGAGGCTTTGAAGCTCTCCCCGCCCGACAGGGAGCGCACCGATCGCGGCTTGCCGGTGTACTGATCCCGCACCCCCAGCTCCAGCCCACGGCTGGACAGATCCGTGTCCAACTCGTAGCGGATGAGCTGGTAGCGCCCCTGCGTCATCCGGGTCAGCCGTTTGTTGGCCTGCCGCAGGATCTGGTCGAAGAAGGCCGCCATCACATAGGCTTCGAAACGCACCTTGCGCACCCCCTTGGCACTGCCCGCCGCCACCCGGGCCAGCTCCTGCACCGTCCTGTGTCGGGGCAGGCGTTCGGCCAGCCGGGCGAGAATGTCCCGCAGCTCCCGGAGAATCCGCTGGTTGCTGTCCAGGCGGCTTCGGCCGCGGCCCGCCTGGGCGCGCAGCTCCTCGCTGGAGGCCGTGACCTCCAGCAGGGCCGTCTCCAGAGGGGCGGGATCCGCCGGCTGATCCCGGGTCTCCTCCTCCAGGCGGCGCGCCTCCTGCCGCGTGTGACGCAGAAGGATCTCCTCCTCCTCCAGCCGCCCGCGCAGCGCGTCCCGCTCTTCGGGCGCCATCCGGGCGGCTTCGGCCTGTTCGTCGTCGGCAAAGCCCGCCGCCTCCCGCCCGGTCGTCCAGGCGGCTGCGGCCCGGGCCAGGGCTTCCTCCGCTCCCGTCAGGCGGCTTCGCAGCTCCTCGCCCCGGCCCTCCAGGGCCCGCAGGGATGCCGCAGCCTCCTCCCGGCCCTGCCGGGCGGCGGCCAGCCGGTTCTCCAGGGCCTCCCGCTCCCGGACGGCGGTCTCAAGGGCGGCTTCCACGTTCCGGCGGGCCGGGTAGGCCGCCGGGATGCTCCGTCCAGCCTCCTCCCTGGCCGCCCGGGCGGCGGCCAGGGCTTCCCGGGCGGTGGCCAGCCGTTCCTCCGCCTCGCCCCGCCGTGCTTCCGCCTCGTCCAGCGCCCGGCGGGCTTCCTCCAGCCGGGCGGGCAGCGCCGCCAGCCGTTCGGCCTTCCGCTGTCCCGCCTCCTCCCTGGCGGTCAGCGCCGCCAGCCGCTCCTCCTCTTGCCGCAGAGCGGGGGCCGTCTCCTCCCCGGCGGCGAGGCCCGCCGCCTCCCGCCGTTCCTCCAGGGCCTCCCGGTGGCTTTCGCACAGGGTGCGGGCCTGGGCCTCCTCCCGGTCGGCCAGGGCCGCTGCCTCCCCCGCCCGCTCGCTCTCCCGCCGGGCGGTTTCCACCGCCGCCTCGTCAGGTGCCTCCCCCGGCAGGGGGGCGGGTGACGGATGGTGGGGGCTGCCGCACACCGGGCAGGGCGTCCCCTCCTGCAAATCCCGGGCCAGCCACCCGGCCTGGGCCTGTAACTGGGCGATTTGGAGCTGAATCAGGCGGTATTGTGCGCGCGCCGCCTCTTCCCGGGCCGCTTCGGCGCGCTTTTGCGCGCTTTTGTGCGATAAAATCAGCCGTCTTTCCGTGGTTTCCCGCTCCAGGCAGTCGGCCAGCAGGGCCCGCCGGGCCTCGCTCTCCCGCCGGGCCTCCCGCGCCTCCGCCAAGGCCGCCCGTTCCCCCTCCAGGGCCTCCCGTTCGACCTGTAATCCCGCATAAATGCTGGCTTTTTCGCTCATCGCGGCCCGCAGTTCCGCCGCTTCCTCTTCCCGCTTTTCCGCCAGAAGGGAGGCGTCCTGCTCCGCTTTTTCCCGCTCGAACAGCGCCTCATACCGGGGCAGCAGCGCCCGCAGCCCCGCCTCCGTCTCTCCAGCTTTCCGTCGTACCGGCTCCTCCTCGATTGCGGCCTGGAAAGCGGCCTCAGCCCGCATAAACGCTTGCTTTTCCTCCTCCAGGCGCCCGGCATTTTCCGCGTGATCCCGCTGCAAATCCGCCCGCAGATCCCGGGCGGCCCGCAGCCGCGCCGCCTCCCCCTCCAGCCGCGCCGCCCTCTCCGCCAGCTCCAAGGCCCGCCGCTCCTCCTCGAGCGCCGGCCCGCGCGCCTCCAGGGCAGCCAGTTTTTCACGGCAGGCCGCCAATTGGCGGCATTTTTCCGCCGTCTGCCGCGCCTGGGAGATGGCGGCGGCCAGCTCCTGCTGGCGGCGATCCGCCTCGGCCAGCCGCTGGCCCAGCGCCTCCAGCGCGGCCTCCTCCCGCCCGTTCTGCGCGGCGAGCAGGGCGCAGAGGCCCGTGTCCTCCGCCACCGGGCCGATAGCCTCCCCTGCCGCCTCCGCCTTTTCGCAGGCGGCATCCAGAGGGGTGCCTTCGTCCCGCTGGATCCAGCGGCAGCGGTCGGCGGCCAGCCGGTTGTCCTCTTCGACGGCCTGCCACAGCGCCTTCTCCTGCCGGGCCAGATCCTCCTGGACATCCAGGTACAGCTGGGTGCCGAACAGCCGCCGCAGGATGTCCTCCCGCTGCTTCTGCTCGGCGAGCAGCAGCCTCAGAAACTCCCCTTGGGCGAGCATGCACAGCTGCTTGAACTGGGGATAGGTCAGCCGCAGGATGTCCTCAATGCGCCGAGTGACCTCCTGGGCTTTGTACACCGGCGGCGCGTCGGGAAGCAGCAGCTCGGCCTCCGCGGGCCGGCGGGTGAAGCCCTCCCCCCGCCGCTTGGGAAGCAGCTGCTCGGGCTTGCGGGAGACGGTGTAGCTGAGGCCCCGGTGGGTGAACTCCAGGGTCACGGCCGTTTCAGCCCGGGGATCGGCGAAATCGCTGCGCAGGCTGCCGGTTTGCCGGTTCTCCCCGCTGCACTCCCCAAACAGGGCGTAGGCGATGGCGTCAAACAGGGTGGTTTTGCCCGCGCCGGTATCCCCGGTGATGAGAAACACGCCGTGCAGACGGGAAAAATCCACCTCCGTGCGCCCCGCGTAAGGGCCGAAAGCGGACAGGACAAGCCTCACGGGCTTCATGGCTCCACCTCCAGATTCTTCAGGGTTTTCGACACAATCTCCCGCTGCTCCCCGTTCAGGGGGCGGCCGGTCATATCGGCGTAAAACGCGGCGAACAGCTCCCCGACGGATTGCGGGGCGGCCTCGGCCTCGCCGGTCTCCTCGGCGCAGACGGCGGGCTGCGCCGTCTCCACATGCAGAAGATGGGGATACACCGCCCGCAGGCGTTCCGCCGGGTTGAGAGCATCCTCCTCCAGCACGGCCCAGATGTAGTCCTCCCGCCCGTCGGGATCCTCCAGGCCGGCCTGCATGAGGGCCGTCAGCTCCCCTTGGATCCGCCTGAGCTGCCGTCGAGGCACGATGGGCACCAGCTCGATGTCCACCCGCCCCTTTTCTCCCAGCGTCACCACCGGGAAGCTCTTGACGTGAGCGGCCTCGGACAGGGAATACCGCAAGGGGGACCCGGCGTAGCGCACCGTCTCTCTCCCCATTTTTTGCGCCCGGTGGAGATGCCCCAGGGCCACATAGTCGAAGGCGTCGAAGGCGGACGCGTCCACCGGCTCGCTCCCCCCGACGCAGGGGGTCTCGGAATCGCAGACGGCCGGCGTCAGCCCGCCGGCACAGACGAACTGATGGGCCACCAGGATGTTGCGGCAGGCGGGATCGGGCGGGGAAACCGCCAGGGCGGCCCGCACCGCCTCGTCGGTAGTGGCAACGTCTTCCCCCAAGGCGGCGCGCACCATCACCGGCTTCAAAAAGGGAAGCAGGTATACCCGCACCGGCCCATAGGCATCCCGCAGCTCCACGACCGGCAGGGTGCCGTCATAGGGGCCGGCCATGTGAATCCCCTCGGAGGCGAACAGACGGCTGCCGAAGGCAAGCCGCTCGGGCGAATCGTGATTGCCCGGCACGGCCAGCACGGGGATACCGGCCCGGTGCAGGGCGCACCAGAACTCATCCAGAACCTGCACCGCCTCGGCCGGCGGCACCGACCGGTCGTATATGTCTCCGGCCAGGAGCACCGCATCCACGGCGTTGGCCGCGGCGTAATCCGCCAGATAGCGAAGGAATGCCCGCTGCTCCTCCAGCATGGACACCTCCAGCACAAATTTGCCCAAATGCAGATCGCCCAGATGAATCAGCCGCATGGGCTCCGCCCCCCTTTCCGTTCCTACAAATATATCTCCACAAAGACCCGCCACACGGCCGGGGCGTCCAGCCCCCGGCAGGCTTCCAGTAGCCGATGAAGCGCCGATAGCTCCTCCTCCGCTTTTACCCGTTCGGGAAAGGCGGCCCGCCCTAGCTCCATCAGGGTGCGGGCGCAGCGCTCGGGCGCTTTTTCCAGCCCGCCGAGCGTGATGGTCACCGCTGTTTTCAACGCCGCCTGCTTGAGCCTAACCTCCAGAGTCATCCCCTCATCCCCTTGCCACTTAGTCGAACCGCCATCCCGCCGGCGATCCTTCTTCATGATAACGCCGACACGGCCAGACAGGCTATAGACAAAACGCCCGGGCTGTCGCAAAGCGCGGCAATCCGGGCGGGAAATTCAGGGTTTTTGCCGTTTTTCTTCCTGGGCATCCGATTCCTTGACGATATACAGCGGCCGCTTTTTGGTTTCCAGATAGGTCTTGGACACATACTGTCCAAGCACGCCGACACAGAACAGCTGGACACCCCCGATGAAAAAGATGATACAGACCAGGGACGGGTACCCGGCCACCGGATCCCCCCATATCAAGGTTTTCAAAATGAACACACAGATCATAATGAAGGAGACGATACAGAACAGGATGCCCAGGAAGGAGGAGATGGCCAGGGGCACGGCGGAAAAGGCCGTGATCCCCTCCAGAGAATATTTAAACAGCTTCCAAAAACTCCATTTTGTCTGCCCGGCCGCCCGCTCGACGTTCTCGTATTCTAGCCATTTGGTATCGAAGCCAACCCAGCTGAATATGCCTTTGGAAAAGCGGTTATACTCGCTCAGCTGAAGGATCGCATCGGTCATTTGCCGGGTCATCATCCGGAAATCGCGGGCGCCGTCTACAATTTCGGTATTGGAAATCCGATTGATCAGCCGGTAAAACATTCGGGCGAAGAAGGACCGGATGGGGGGCTCTCCCTTACGCGAGACGCGCCGGGTGGCCACGCAGTCCACCGGTTCCTCCATCAGCGTCCGCACCATCTCTTCGAGCATGGCTGGGGGATCCTGCAAATCCGCGTCCATCAGGGCCACGTAGTCGCCGCCGGCCCGGCGCAAGCCGGCGTATATGGCGGCCTCCTTGCCGAAGTTGCGGGAAAAGGAGAGGTAATGCACCCGCCCGTCCTTCTCACTCAGCCCCCGCAGGAGACCGAGCGTTCCGTCCCGGGAGCCGTCATTGACAAAGACAAACTCACACAGCAACTCATAACGGCTTTGCAGAGACTGGGCCACCGCACATAGTTCTTTATACAGAAGGGGCAAAGATTCCTGTTCGTTGTAGCAGGGAATCACGACCGAGAGCTTGCGCATGCATGGTTCCTTTCCGGCCGCTCACAGCATGACGCTCATGGCAGGCCGCCGTATTTGGAATGCGGACACGATTCCATTATAGGGGCGCACCGTCCCCCGATCGGTATTTTATTATATCGCCTTTGAAGAAAAATGTCCATCCTCTCCTGCCGCGTCCGGAGGAAATCCGGACAAATGCGGCCAGTTGTCTAGTTACATTCTCCGGGTTTTGTGGTATAATAACCTCCGTAACCGGCGCGGTGGTACGCGCCGAACCGCGCGGCTGCGCGGTTGCCGGAAAACGACGCTTTCCGGTACGGAGAACATTGTACCACTCCGGAACGGTTGGAGCCGTTCCGGACTAAGGTAGGCAGCACGCTGCACGTGCCGCTTTGTGGTATAGTAAACTTGCCGGGCGGGCACTGCCCCGCGCCGCATCATTATGAAGGCAAAGGAGCCGATGAACATGACGACACTCAGCGAAGGCTTGAAAACCATCTTTTTAGCGGGCGTGGGCGCCGTGGCGGTCACTGCCGAAAAATCCAAGGAAATCATTGACGATCTGGTCAAAAAGGGCGAGCTGACCATGGAGCAGGGCAAGGTGCTCAACGAGGAGCTCAAACGGGACATCAAGGAAAAGGTAAAGGAAACGGTCACCGTTCAGGTGGTGAAGGAAGCCCCGGAGGGAGACATTCTCAGCCAGGTGGACAGCATGAGCCGGGAAGACAGGCAGGCCCTGAAGGAAAAGCTGGCCGCCATGGAGGACGCCGATGAAGCAGCCGAGGGAGACACCGCCGACGGCGAATGACGCCGCCCCGGCCGGACGGCCGGAGGAAACCCAAAACCGCCTGAAGGAAATCCTGCAGGTGCTGGCCCGTCATGACATCGTCAAGGGGATGACCCCCGAAAAGCTGCGGAACATCGTGGAGGATCTGGGGCCCACCTTTGTCAAGCTGGGGCAGATCATGTCCATGCGGCAGGATATGCTCCCGGCGGCCTACTGCCGGGAGCTGTCCAAGCTGCGCACCGAGGTCAGCCCCATGCCCTTCGACGAGGTGCGGCAGGTCATCGAGGAGGAGTATGACACCCGGCTGGAACGGGTTTTCGCCTCCTTCGACAGGCAGCCGCTGGGCGCCGCTTCCATCGCGCAGGCCCACGCCGCCGTCCTGCGGGACGGCTCGCCGGTGGTGGTGAAGGTACAGCGGCAGGGCATCCGGGACGTAATGGCCCGGGACATCCAGCTGCTGCGCAAGGCGGCCCGCATACTCAAGGCGGCGTCGAGCGCGGGAAACGCCCTGGATTTCGGCGTTATCCTCAACGAAATGTGGGCGGTGGCCCAGCAGGAAATGGATTTCCTTATCGAGGCCCGCAATGCCGGCGAATTCTACAAGCTCAACCAGGACGTGGCCTATGTGACCTGCCCGCAAATCCACAGTCAGGTCACCACCTCCCGGGTGCTGGTGATGGAATACATCGAGGGCTTCGATCTGGATCGGCCGGACATTCTGACGGACAACGGCTACGACCTGGAGGAAATCGGCCTCAAGCTGGCGGACAATTATGTCAAGCAAATCATCGACGACGGCTTCTTCCACGCGGATCCCCATCCGGGGAACCTCCGCATCCGGGAGGGGCAGATCGTCTTTCTCGACCTGGGAATGATGGGCCGGCTGAGCCAGCGGGACAAAGCCCTGTTCCGCCAGGCGGTGCGGGCCATCGCGGAGCACAACGTGAACGCCCTCAAGGACGTCCTGCTCACCCTAGGGGTGCACAACGGGCGCATCAACCACACCCGTCTGTACGGAGATATCGAGGATCTTTTGACCCAGTACGGCAGCATGGGGCTGGCGGATATGGATCTGGGCCGGATGCTGGAGGAGTTCCTGGGGCTGGCCAACAGCCACGGTATCTCCATGCCGGAGGGGGTGACCATGCTCACCCGAGGCATGCTGACCATCCAGGGGGTGCTGGCCTCTCTGGCACCGGAGCTGAATCTCGTGCAGATTATGGCCAACCGGATGCTGGGAGAGGCGGCGCGGGATTTCGACCTGCTGGCGGAGCTGAAGGACGGAGGAAAGACTCTGGCCGCGTCAGGACGCAAGGCGGTGGCCCTGCCCGCCCAGCTGTCCGATCTGCTGGGTATGACCATCAAGGGGCAAACCAAGGTCAACCTGGAGCTGACCGGATCGGACGAGCCGCTGGCCCAGGTGGATCGGATGGTCAACAAGCTGGTGTTGGCCCTGCTGTCCGCCGCGCTGCTGGTGGGCTCGAGCCTCATCTGCACCACCGACATGAAACCGAAGCTGCTGGGCATCCCCATGCTGGGCGCTTTCGGATTTTTCATCGCCCTCATCCTGATGGGCTACCTGCTGGTGGATACCTTCCGGAAAAAGCGCCGGAAAAAATAAGAGAAAAAGCCCGCCGTACGCTCTGCAGGGAGCGCGGCGGGCTTTTTGACAGCCGGCGGGTGCACTCTTACCGCCAGGAATCCGCCTTCTTCGACAAGTCTCTTTACAAATTTTTTACAAAATACTTGACACGAGGCGCGGATGCGATATACAATATATGCTAAGGGATTTTATTGTTTCCCCAGGGAAACGGATCCTGCACTATCCCAGCCGCCGGACAGGAACTCCTGGCCGGCTGGAATCTCCCCGCAAGGGTTTTCATCCGCCGCCTGTTGGTTTTGGCGGATTTTGGTATACGGAAGCTGTGTTCCTATATTACGAGCGGCCGCCGCGTCTCCGCGAGCGGCTGATAGTGGTGGAATATACAACCTAGCCATGTGAAAAAGCTGAAAACCTACATATTGCACACAGGGAGATTCTGCGCCCATCTGCAAGGCTTTATCCCGCGCGGTTCCGTTTAGGGACGGGTGGGAGAGGGCTTTTGTCGGCCTTCGGCCGACGGCGAAGGGGCGGCAGAATTTTTTGTTTTCCGGAGATTGCCGGGAGCAAAGCGCCGCCTCGATTCCTTAGAGAATAGAAATTAGAAAACGTAGGAGGTGCATGAATTCCGTATGGAGGTACAGTTGATTGTCGCGATCCTGCTGTGCGTGGCGGGGCTGATCGTCGGCGGCGTAGTCGCCGGGTTGGTCGCTTTCAAGGCGGGGATCGCTCACCGGAAAAAAGAGGCCGAGGTGGCCATCGGTTCGGCGGAGGCCGAAGCGGAGCGGATCCGCAAGGATGCGGAGCTGCAGGCGGATTCCAAAAAGAAAGAGGCCCTGCTGGAGGCGAAGGACGAAATCCACCGGCTGCGTTCCGAAGCGGAACGGGAGCTGAAGGATCGGCGCAGCGATGTGCAGCGGCAGGAGCGCCGCGTGCAGCAAAAGGAAGAAACCCTGGACCGCAAGATTGAAAACTACGAGAAAAAAGAGGAAGCCATCGGGCAGAAGCAGAAGGACATCCAGGCCCGTCTCGAGGACGTCGAAAACCTCAAAAAGGGCCAATTTGAAATGCTCGAGCGCATTTCCGGCTTCACCAAGGAGCAGGCGAAGGAGTATCTGCTCAGCAACCTGACGGACGAGCTGATGCATGACAAGGCGGTCAAGATCGCGGAGATTGAGGCCCAGCTCAAGGACGAAGCGGACATGCGGGCCCGCACCCTCATCTCCCACGCCATCCAGCGGGTGGCTGCGGACCAGGTGACGGAAACCACCGTTTCGGTGGTGCCGCTGCCCAACGACGAGATGAAGGGCCGCATCATCGGCCGGGAAGGGCGGAACATCCGCGCCATCGAGACCCTGACGGGCGTGGATCTGATCATTGACGACACCCCGGAGGCCATCACGCTCTCCGGTTTCGATCCGGTGCGGCGGGAAATCGCCCGTATTGCGCTGGAACGGCTGATTTCCGACGGGCGCATCCATCCGGCGCGCATCGAGGAAATGGTGGAAAAGGCCCGCCGCGAGGTGGAGGCCACCATCAAATCCGAGGGCGAGCGCGCGGTGCTCGAGACCGGGCTGCACGGTATCCATCCGGAGGTCATGCGGCTGCTCGGCCGGCTGCGTTACCGCACGAGTTACGGGCAGAACGTGCTCAACCACTCCATGGAGGTGGCGTTCCTGTCCGGCATGATGGCCAGCGAGTTGGGCATCGACCCAGTCATCGCCCGCCGCGCCGGTCTGCTGCATGACATCGGCAAGGCGGTGGACCACGAGGTGGAGGGCTCCCACGTGGAAATCGGCGTGGATATCGCCCGCAAGTACAAGGAGAGCGAAGCTGTCGTACACGCCATTCAAGCCCACCACGGCGACGTGGAAGCCGCCACAGTGGTGGCGTGCCTGGTGCAGGCAGCGGATGCGATTTCCGCGGCCCGGCCCGGCGCCCGCCGCGAGAATCTGGAAAACTACATCAAACGGCTGGAGAAGCTGGAAGAGCTGGCCAACGAGTTTGACGGCGTGGAGCGGTCCTTCGCCATCCAGGCGGGGCGCGAGGTGCGCATTATCGTGCGGCCCGATCTGGTCAACGACGACCAAATGACCCTGCTCGCCCGCGATATTGCCAAAAAGATCGAGGCCAACCTCGATTATCCCGGCCAAATCAAGGTGCATCTCATCCGCGAGAACCGCGCCGTAGAATTTGCCAAATAGTTTGGAAAACGGCGCCCGGCAGGGCGCCGTTTTTACGTCAGAGGCCCGGCCTAAGCCGGTTTGGGAAAGGGGAAACCACATGATCATCTTATGTGTCGGCGACGTGGTCGGCGGTGCGGGCTGTCAGCATTTGCGCCGGGTGCTGCCGGTGGTAAAGCGGCAGTACGGCGTGGACATCTGCATCGTCAACGGCGAAAACGCGGCCGACGGCAACGGCATCACGCCGGCGGCGGCCGCCCACATCCTGGACAGCGGGGCGGACGTGATTACCGGCGGCAACCACACCTTCCGACGGCGGGAATTCTACGAAGTGCTGGACGAGACGCCCTATATACTGCGGCCGGCCAATTATCCCGCGAGCGCGCCGGGCCGGGGGCTGTATGTAGTGGATAAGGGCCGGTACCAGCTGGCGGTTATCAATCTTATCGGGCTGGTATACATGGAGCCGCTGGCGTGCCCGTTCGAGACGCTGGATCGGCTGTTGGAGGAAGCGGGACGTCCCAAGTTTTGTGTGGTGGATTTTCACGCGGAAGCCACGGCGGAGAAAAAAGCCCTGGCCTACTACGCGGACGGGCGGATTTCGGCGCTGTTCGGCACCCATACCCACACCCAGACGGCGGACGAACAGATTTTGCCGGACGGGACGGGATTTCTCACCGACGTGGGAATGATCGGGCCGAAGCGCTCCGTACTCGGGGTGCGGCCGGATCAGTCCATCGCCAAGATGAAGGACAAGCTGCCGGTGCGGTTCGCCACGGCGGACGGCCCTTGCCGGATGGACGCGGTGCTGCTGGAGCTGGACGACAAGACGGGGCGTACGGCGCATATCTCCCGGCTGCAAATCGAATAAATCAAAAAGCAGGCGGGGAAAAGCCCCGTCTGCTTTTTGATCCGCTTATTGCTGCGCGGCAAACTTCTGCTTTACCTGCTGAATCTTCTGCTGCTCCGCCTGCTCAGTGGGATACCAGCCTTTGGCGGTCATTTTCTTATAGATATCGTCCTGCATGCACAGGCTGTCGCCCAGGGCCTTGTTGAAAGCCGAGCGGACATTGGCCGTGCCGGATTCGATGGTGCCGTGCATGTACAGATCGCACACGCCTTTTTCCACCAGGAGCAGGTTCTCCATCAAACATTTATCATCCATGTTGCAGCCTCCTTCTCTTACACCAGCTGATAAAACTGGTTGAACAAATCCTGATGTTTGGTCGCCATCTGCTGCACGCAGTTCTTAAGCTCCGCGTCCTGCAGCTGCTGCGCGGTTTCCTGGCATTTGGTCTGCATAAATTTCGCATGGCCGAGGGCATCCTCGATATAGAGCAGTTCTTTCGGGCTCATGTTCGGTTCTCCTTTCCGCATGGGACAGATTGTTGTGACGAATCGCATCGTCCCCATTATTGTGCGCCGCGCCGGCGTCGGTATCCGCATAACAAAATGGAAGCGGGTTTTCAAAAATTTCTTTTGCAACGATCCAGGCCGATGGGCTTGATTTTTTTGAAAGCGTATGCTATAATAACGCCCAGACAAACGAGATAGGCGGGAGTAGTTCAGTGGTAGAGCGTCAGCTTCCCAAGCTGAATGTCGCGGGTTCGAATCCCGTTTCCCGCTCCACGTCGGAATGGACTGCGTTCCATCCAAAATCCCCAGCCGAATGGCTGGGGATTTCTCATACCGCTCCGTCATTCCTCCTCTCCGCAAAAAGTCACGCTCGGCTCGCCTGTTCGGTTGCAGTGGCTTGTAAAGCCACCTCGCCCATCACGACGGCTCGCTGTCGCTACCAACTTTTTGCGGATTTGTGCCTTGCGGCGCTGGAGATTCATTTTGTCTCACCCTTACAACAAGAAGAGTATCGTGCGCGTCAGCGTGCGATGCTCTTTTTTTATCCCCTCTGCCAGGGAACTCGAATCCTTCCGGTTCAGAATGCCGACCGGCGGACCAACAAAGGGAAGGGGACTGTTGCACAATGTATGAACATACACAGAGACTGAGAAAAAGCGTGGTTTCGCGTCTGAAAGACGCGAAATGCGGGCCACAATTCATGTGCTCACCGGCATAACGCGAGCATTATGCCCGCGGTTTTTCAGGGGTGCGTTGCAAAATCTTGCATTTTGCAACGCGCCCTTTTTCCCTTTTTATGATTCCCGTCATCTTTGAGCCTTATCCAGCGGAAAACAGCAATTTTCAGGGCTTGGAGGGCCCCTGCTTTTCCACAACGTCCATCGGTTCCGGACAGGACAACCCCTCCGGTTGTAGCATCTATTCTATAACCGGAGGGGGTTTTATACTCGATCCATTCGTGTTCTCTTTACCATTACGATTTCCGATTTGCCTTCCTTTTTCCGGTGCCAAAGAAGAGTGCCGCTGCCGAAATACCGGCCAGGCCCAGAGCGATCCGCCCCGTTTGGTTCTCACCGGTCTGTGGAATTTGGGGCTCCTCCTTGCCATCCCCATCCGTGTCGCCGCCCGACAGTTTCACCAGGCCGTTGAGCGCTTCATTCAGAGCCTCGGCGGCCTTGTCGACCGTCGCCTGGTCGTTTACGCTCAGGGCGGCATTGGCGTAGATGGTTTTGGCTGTGGACAGAGCTGTTTTCAGCACCGCCGCGCTTTCCGCCGTATACCCGGACAAATCCATCCCCTCCGCCTTCTCGATCAGGTTTTCAAGAATGGCCTTGTCCGCCTTGTACAACTGCAGATGAATAGCATCCAGCAGTTCCTTAGACGCTGTGGCCACGTCCTCCGCCATAGCGTCACCATTATTCATGACGGTTTTCGCCGCTGCTAGGGCATCCAACAGCTTCTGCCAGTTAGTCGCGACATATTTATCCTGTTCCGCAACCAGGCTCTCCGCCTTTTCAATCAGCAGACCCAGGTTGGTCTTATCCGCCTGATACAGCCCAAGCCCCCAGATGCCTTCCAGCAGGGTATCCCACGCAGCGGTAAGTTCATCCTGGGTGGCGGCCGGATTATCCAGCGCCGCCTTCGCCTTGGCCTTGGCCTTCTCAAAAAACGCCTTAGCGCTGTCGGTCACGCCGTCGGTACGCAGGTTCAGGGCAAACGAGTAGGTTTCCTGCAGCAGGCCACGGATGTCCTCGACATTTCCGGCAGCCACGACCTGGATGAACGCCTCGGCCTTGATGGCGGTTCCAGCTACCGTGCCTTCTACTTTAAAGACGCCGGGATTGGCGACCATTTCCCCGGTGATTTCCGCCCAGTCGACCGCCACGGTCTTGACGGAGCCATCGTCGTAGGTGGCCTCCACCGTTTCCGGCATCTGCGGCAGTTTGCCTTCCTCGGTCTTCACAAAAGTGGTGGCGAAAGAAACGATTTCCGCCGTGGATTCACCCGGCTCGCCCTTGGTCAGGAACACGGTTTCCACAGCCTTTGTGCCGTCCTCCGCTGTCACCGTGATTTTTACGGCCGCCGCCGTATCCAGCTCGCCATCCACCGCGTCGATGACTTCGGTGCTGACGGTGGCGCCTTTGGATACTTTCACGTTCAGCTTATCGACCGAGAAGGTGTCTGCTGCCGCAATCACCATGGTATTGCCGACGGTTTCGATGACTTGCCCGCCGTCGTAGGTGATTTCTTTAATGTCGGCGGCGTTGGATTTTGCGCCGCTGCCGATCCAGATGGGGTTCGAGAAGGCAAAGCCGAGTCCCTGGCCTTCGCCCTTACCGCCGTTGCCAGTGGTGCCCTGCTCGCTGGTTACCTCGATGCGGTAGAACTCGCCCGCCTTAACATCCAGAGACAGGGTGGTCTTGAACTCTTTCAGCCCCTGGCCCTCCAGGTCTTTGTTGAAGATGATTTCCGCTTCTCCTTCGTCCGCGCTGCCGGTAATGACGTTTTTGATGAGTTTGACGTTCACCAGATCGTAGTTCGGATCAAAGGCCGTGATGTTGAAGTCCGCTTTTCCGCTTTCCTTAATGGTCAGGGTTTCACCCATACCCACGCCCTCGATGTTGTAGCGGATTTCCGGGCCGTTGGATCCATAGTAGCTGCCGTTGGCCAGGATCTCGTGGACGTTTTCGTAGGTGAGGTTATCCATTTCGGTTTTGATGTACGGGTCGCCCATCTTAGCGGAGTTGTGGCCGTCCGAGTTAGCGATGCCGAAGTACTTCTGCTCGCCGCGGCGGTTGACGTTGTCCCAGTAATCAAAGGCGAAAGTATTGACATTTTTATCCGGATCGATGGCGTGATAGAAGCCATTCCACACCTCGATACCGACATAATCCCGGATGCCATAGGGATCGGAGAATACCAGGCCCGGATAGTTGGGATGGGCCACATAAAAGACGCCGCCGTTGTCGTTGACCTGATCGATGGTATCCTGCCACGTCCAGATTTTACCATCAATTTCCTTGCCAATGCGATATTCCGGGACAAAGGTGCCCACACCGTAGGCCAGGGCGTGGCCTTTACCGGAAGAGGTGATTTCGGTGCCGGTGATGCTGATGAAATTACCGGCAAGGCGATTGGTTTCCTCGACTGTATCGGGGCCCTGGCTGATTTTGTTGTGGTCGGTGCTGTACAACCAGTTAAGCAGCTTATCTTCATAGGCGGAGTCCACATTCTCACGGATGGTCCCTTTGCCGTCGCTGTGGATGGAGTGCGTGTGGTTGTCGCCGGCATAATAGCCCTGGCCGGAGATGGACAGTCCCTCGGAGAAAGATAGGGCTACATCGTCGGCCGTCCTGACATCCGCTTGGATCATGCCGCGGCCGCCCTCCAATGCAAGCACCTGGAACTCCACGGTTTCGCTACCCTCTGCCGGGACTTCCGGAATGATGACTTCCGATTCGCCAACGCAGTACATCTGATAGGGGAGATCCAGGGATACCTGCACGTTCCGGATCGGTTCCCCGGCGGAATTCTCCACCGTGACCTTGACCGGGAAAACGTCACCCTTCTGCACTTTGCCGTCATACGCATCCATGCGGGCTTCCATGCCGTATTTATAAGCGTTGTAGTAGGCGACCATGGCCTCTGGCTGCTGGGTATAGCCTTCGGTATCCAGCACGATGAGCTGCCGGCTGTAGGTAAAGGTTTCGTCCGCCGCCAGCGTCACCGGCGCGTAGCCCATCATCCAGTTAGAACTGCCAAACACCCGAAAATCAAAGCCGTCTTCATACAAGAACGAATAGGCTGCCGGCTCGCTGGTTGCATACTGGGTAAACCACGGCTGAGCAGGCTTTTCATCAACCGGCGAATTATAGGCCGCGGTTATATCGCCAAGCCCCGGCACATAGGTCTTTTGCGTGCTGCCGTCCACATCCATGACGTCGCCGACATACACCTGCAACTCCTGCCCGCTGGTGTTGCGGACGGTGGTTTCGATCTCGGCATAGGGCTTGCCGCTCTCCAGGGTAAGGATTTGCTCTATCACACCCTCCTCGGCATCGGGGGCGTTGGCCAGATCGTGATGGTAGACGCCGGTGGCTTTCAGCACAATTTTGCTGGTGGACTGGGACACCACTTCCAGACTGTCAAACCGGGTATCCAGCTGCGCCCAGGAATCGCCCGGAAGCGTACCGCCCTGGCTGGTTTCCTGATGAGGCTTAACGTCTGTAACCCAGCTGGTGAAGATCCAGTCCATGACATCCGACTTGCCATTGGCGGCGATGTCCAGAATACGGCCCGCGGAGGAATCCTTCAGCTGGCTGTCCTTGGTTAACCCGGCAATCGACATGGTCAGCGTTTCGTTTTCCAGGGTGTAATCGCCAGGCTTGCATTCCACCAGGCCGCCGAAAGACTGCATACTGGTGGTGGTAAGGATGCGGGTGCCAGTCATGGAGTCCAAGATGATGTCCGCACGGGGATCCGCCTGGGTGTTCAGATCCACCGACTGGGAGCTTTGCGCATAGCCGGGGATGGAGGCGGTCAGGGTATAGACGTCTTTTTCCACACGGAGGGAATAGTTGCCGTCCGCATCCGTGATAGCTGTTCCCGCGCTTTCTCCCGCGTGCTCCCCTGTCGCATACTGGCAGGTGATGTCCACATTTTTAATCGGATTGCCGTCCATATCGGTGACGGTGCCGTTGATTACACCGTAATCATCGATATCCACTTCTCCGCGGACAACCTTAGCCCAGAAAGCGGCTTCGGCATACGGCTCGCCGACGCCGCCCGGCTGGTGCGGCAGATGGTAGAAGGTCAGGGTTTTGCTTTCACCAACTTCCAGGGAAGCATCGTACCAGATACCAAAAATGTAACCATCGTTTACCAGCCCGCTGGGAACCGCATCCGCCTCGTCCCACAGGATCGCATGGGCGGTGTTGCCGGTATACTTGCTGGCATAGCCTTCAAACATATAGTTTTCCGTCCACTCGTGGTTTGTCAGAACGGTGTTGATGGTAGAGGTGGTCCAGCCCACGCCCGGAACATAGGTGTCGTCCTCGTTGGATTCATCCGGATCGACCAAATACTCAAAATAGCCGGTATAGTCCTCTGCACCGGTGTTGGTCAGTTTCACCTGCATCTGAATGAGAGGCGTGTTCTCCAGGATGGAGTAGGTAACCTCCCCCTGGATGGAGGGCGCGGCTTCGGAAGCGCCCTTTCCGACAACGGTGTTTCCTTTCACTTCCAGTTCGTTAAGATCAAACGCTTTTTTGCCCGTCTGCCAGGTCCCGTTCATTTTGGATGAGAGAACAAACTGCGTCCAGTCCAGGTTTTCCCGCTTGGCTTCCTGGGTCACCGCATCCATAATTGCGCCGTTGGACATCGGGCCTTGTTTGTCGTTAGGCGCTTTCGTTGTGCCAATCAGGGCCTTGATATACTGATTTTCCAGGTAGTAGTAATCCTGCCCGGCGATATAGTCGACAGCTTTGCTGCCGTACACGAAGCCAGGATCCACATTACTTTGCTTTGTCAGGCACCGTCGCTCCCCCGGCCGCGCTCACAGGCGCGGCAAGCGTCAGCAGCTGAAGGGCTGCCAAGCAGGCGGCCAGCACTTTGCCGCCTGTTTTATTGGGCGTCATTTTCACTTGTTCATCCTCCTTTATGTGTTTGCATCTACCATAGTAATGAAAGGGCCAAGGAGCAACAAGGCAGTTTGCGTTAAGCTTACTTTAAACTTTGGTAAATTACCTTCCGATGCTCGAGGAAATGTGCTATTCTCAATCATGGTAAAAATAAGAGGTGCTGGAAGGATGAAACAACTATGAAACACAGCTATAAAAGGTTTTTGGCCATGGCTTTTTCTACCGTTGTATGGAGCGCGGCACTCTGCGGCTGCCACAGCAAAGCGCCCGTATTGGATAGCTCCGCAGCCTCTTCGCAGACGGCGGAACAAGGATGCATCGGCATCTATTCCTCCTTCCCCACCCTGCCGGTGCGGGAGTACCCGGAGTATATGAGCGCCGGCTATTCCTGCAAGATACAGGAATTTTCGCAGTATGCGCAGCCCCTTGAGGCGCTGACAGCCGGGAAGGTGGATATCTGTGTGGCGGCGCTTCCTTCTGTGCTGCAGGCGCAGCTGGATGGACACACCGTGAAAATCCTGTGCAATTTTTATCAAAAGGGCTCCGCCGTTGTGACAGCGGCAACGAAGGGAATAGACTCGATTGAAAAGCTGGCCGGAAAAACCGTCGGGTATACGGACGGAACCATGGAATATGCGCAGCTGCGGGCGGACCTATATAACCGGCAGATGGATGCAAACGCCATCACCTGGAAGGAGATGGCGCCGTTACAGCTCAACGCCGCCCTGAAGGCGGGAACAATCGACGCGTACTGCGGCGATGCGGCGCTGGCCGGCACGGCCTTCATGCAGGGTTATGGGAAAATTCTGGCCTATCCCTATGCCGATGATCTGGGTTACGGTAATCTGGTTCTCGTGACCACCGAAGCTAAAATTCAGGAAAAGCGGGACTGGCTTCAAGAAATGGTCAATACCAACTATCAGGTTATGGAGATGGCAGCGCCGTTGGAGGATTTCGGCCTGTCCGCGGCGGCGGAGTTTGGCCTCGATTCACAGGGAATACTCCAGGAGCGGGACAATTATCAGTGGGTCTGGGATATGGAGGAAGAGTATGTCATGTTTACCCGGAATCTCTGCAATTACCTTGTCCAAATGGGGATTTTCCGATCTATTCCGGACATGAATACGCTGTTTGACTTTACATTTCTGGAAAACCGCAGCCAGGAATTTGTCCGGTGATGGCGGCCGGCGGATTGGTATAACAGGAAAAGTGCCGCCCGAATATTCGGGCGGCACCGGCCTGTGATCCTCCTCTATGCTATCCCGATGCGATTCCGAACCGAAGGGGCGGGGATTCGAATCCCGCCGGCGGAACTATTCTATAGACGAAAACCCTCACGCTCCATGAACAGCGTGAGGGTTTTCTTATGGTATACCTATCCGGCGCCGATTATATGGGGAATAGATTGTCGTAATGCTTACGAAACTGCAGAGGGGATACATGCATATGCTGCTTAAAAAGATAAATGAAGCTCGACATATCATCAAACCCCACACGCAAAGCAATTTCATTGACAGACAGATTGGTCGAAATCAATAGATCCTTGGCCTTGTCGATCCGATACTGGCTCAGGTATTTATAGGGGGATTGGCCGGTGCTTTCTTTAAAGAGGCGGGAAAAATGATATTTGCTGATACAGGCCACCTTTGCCATATCGTCGATGGTAATTTTTTTGTCAAAATTCTGCCGGATAAATTCTTCCGTCTTATTCATCCGGTTGTCGTGAGTCTCTTCTTCAAAGACCAGACTGAACATATTGTTGATAATCGACGCCATTTTCATGTCGATAAACAGGGAATTCGTTTCGGCCAGCATAAACAAATTTTCCCACAGGTTGACAAAATGCTTCACATCCTGCTGAACCAGAACATCCCGCTTAAAGCTCTTGAAAAGGGGCGCCGAAACATCGCCGATGGCATGAAACCAATAAAATTCCCAAAGGCCCTGATCCGCCCAATAGGAATGGGGATTGGAACAATCGATGCAGAACAGCGAGCCGCTTTTCAGCGGGTACTTCACGCTTTTGTACTGCAGCATCCCGGCGCCGTCAGTGGTATATCCAAAAAGGATGCTTTTTTGCGGCGTGCCGATAATACGATAGGAGGCGTCCGCTTCCACATACCCCAGCTCATTGGTGCACAGCAGGGTATGAACGGCCGTGTCTGTCGGGATATGATTGCGGAACCGCTTGTCAAAAATACCTTTTGACATGGGATCGCTCCTTTCGGGTAAACGGTCTGATGATAACACGTCATTGCTGTCTATTGTACCATACTGACAAAATGAAATCAAATGCCGCAATTTCCCAAAAAGAGGCATGCCCTATGCCGGCTACCGCCACACAGAATACACGCTGAGCTGATCGATCCGGGCGTTTCCATTACTGTCTCCTTTGGTACACGCCACCCGTATGTACCGGGCCGTTATCGGCGGGAAACGATATGTGTTCTTCCGCTCGGTGTTCCCGGTCTTTTCCCCGACGGTTTTCCAGGCTTCCTTTTGCAGAACCTGAATGGAATAATCCCGGAGAGAAGCGGCCAGGGAGGTGGTATATAGATCGATCTGGCAGAAGACTTTCTCCTGACGCAGGTCGATATACAGATACACAGGGGCCTCCTCGCTGCACAGGGCGGCCGAGCACCAGCCGGAATAATTGTCCGTGATCCCGTTGACCGCCCGCCAGGGATAACAGCGCTTGTCATACCCTTCATAATAATCCGAGCTGGTCACCTGCGCATCGACGGCCAAAGACGGCTGGCCCAGACCGCTTATATGCAGGACAGCCGTGCCTGTTATCTCGGGAAATGCCACGGAACGGGCCGTGAGCAAAATGTCCCCGTCCGACACGGCGGTTATGGCGCCCGTCGGCTCCAACACCGCTTTGGTGGTTTGGGAACCGTCCGGCTCCGTGATCTGCCAGCATACGCGCTGGTTATGGCAATCGGCAGGGGAAAAATAGGCCATGGCCTGGAGGGTGGGCTCCTCTTTGGTCAGCGAGCAGCGTCCCCCGTCTCCCAGGACGGTAATCGTCTGCGGCTTCGGCAGGGGCTCGTTCTGCTCCTGCCGAAGCAGGATGACGGATTTTGAGGCAACCCGTCCGCGCACGTCTCGGGCATATACGGTCACCAGGCCATTCCGGCCATTTGGCTGCAAGACGCCGTCTTGGATCGACGCGATGGCGGGGGTGAGCCACCATTGCCGCACCGGGAAATTCGCCTGCAGGCGCAAGGCCTCCCCCGGCTCCGCGATGGTCGTACGGTCGTCGTCGCTGTTCAGAATCAGGGGCCGCTCCGCATACCAGCCGCAATCGGTGGTGAGCAGGAGAATCCAATCGCCGCTTGTGGGCTTCTGCGGGGAGGAATAGACGCCGTCCACCGGGCTGCACGGGCCGAAGGGCAGGTAGGTCCCGGTGAGGATATCGTACCAATACCCCTCATATATGCTGTCCTTCATCCCCCGCAGAGTGAGGCCGGCCGTGGTTTGGTCGAACAAAAACGCCGCATAAACATCCTGGCCGATGGTTGCCAGCGCTTTGGGCTCGTCCGTGCGTATGTCGCTCCACGCCGGATCGTCAAACCGCGGCTCCAAGCGCCACCAGTCCAGCGCTTCGAAAAAATGCCGGAAATGGACAAGCCGCTTTCCTCCCTCGAATTGGAGCGCGTCAAACCAGCGGTAATAGCCCCCATATCTCATCCAGTCGTCCGGCGAATAATCATCGTTCCACACGCCCTGTGCGCCGTAGCCGTAACCGAACAGCCCGCCCAGAAAGGATTTATATCCGGCGCCGAGCGCCTGCCGCGCATCGCTCCAAAGCTCTTCGTACCCGGTCTCATAGCACAGAGCCGGCTTGAGAATGCGGTGAAAATCCCTCAGATACGCGGTGTTGTTCAGCGTGTTTTCCTGCGGCTGCAGGCCGAACCAGCTATGATAGGGCTTGTCGTCCCAGGCGGAGTTATGGGCGGTGAGGAGGCAGTTGTTGGCTCCGTGAGCGGTTAAGGGGTGATGATACGCATCCCATTCCGAAACGGTCTGCGCGACAATAAACCAGCGTTCCGGCGGCACCGTGCCATAACAGTGCGGATCAATTTCCTGCGCGGTTGTCCAGAGAACCGGATACGCCCCGTACCGCGCAACCCAGAAACGGGCCAGTGCCCGCAGATACGCGGAGGTATAGCGCGGGTGCTGGATCTCGTCTGTGAAAAACAATTGAGAGTGGGCATGGACGAGACCGCGATCGGCGATGTATTGAAATTTGCGATCCAGCTGCTGAAAGCCGGCGATATCCCGCTCGTCCAGGCCGTCTGTCAAGTCGTAAATCACGGGCATGTTGGGCTTCCCCAGCGGTTCGGACTGATACACGGTAAAGCCCTGGGCCGCGCGGTGATCCACCGTATACCGGAACTGGCTTTCGATGCCGGAAACATTCGCTTCCTCCCATTTTTCATGGCACAAAAACCAATGCGTATCGCCCAGATAAAAGAACGGCGTGCCGTCCCGGTAGGAAAAATAGCGTTGACCCGGCTCCACTGTCAGAAAGCCTTTTTGGTAAATCGCATGCTCTCCCTGATACGGGACACAGCGGAGCGTACCGGTTTGTCCGTGAAGCCCGGCGTTGCCCGTATCGGAGCAAACCGTTTGGTAGGTCCAGTCTCCGGGCTCCGTCAGGGCGACCCTGACGCCAAACGCATCCCCCCCATTCCAAAAAGCGGGACGCCGGATCCGCGTTCCGGACGCCGATAGAAAGTCGACGGTTGTCTCCGCTTCCAGCAGCGGATCGGCGTATGGCCGTTCTGAGTGAAAAATCAACTCGGCGGTTCTCCACATTTCGGTCGTCATGGGCTTTCCTCTTTTCTTACTATCATGCAAAAAGAATGGCACAAGCCTTGGGAAGGAGAGCCGCACGACGTATGCCGCACCGCTCCCCTTCCCTTTTCTCTTGTGTCATTCTTGGAGAGAAATCCAGTCAGCCGCTATTTCCCCGAGGAGATGGCCGGGAGCTCCATCTCTCCGGTCACATAGGGATAGCTGCCGTTCTCATAGGACGAGGCGATCACCTTGGCGTTTTCCATGGTCGGGCGGACGCGATCGGTGATGACCAGAACCCAATCCTGACCGCCGCTGGGAGGCACGGGAAGCTTCCAGCTGCCCTTGCCGTCCGGCTTAAAGCCGGACGCGGCGGTGGTCGTTTTGCCGTTGAGAGGGTTCGTCCACACTGCGTCGTAGGTATGCCCGGGGTTCAGCCGGGATACCGTGCCAGTATACTCATAGCCGGCGCCCTTGTCCGGAACCGGGTAATAAATCAGGAGGCTGGTGCGGTCGGTGTTCGCCTTGACCATGGGGTTGCTCGCGGATCCGGACAGCCGATTCCAGGTAACCAATGTGTTGTACGGCTTCAATTCCCACCAGGGGGTGGAGGTAAACACCTGTTTGAGGACCTGCATCTGCGCGCCCTCCTCCCCCTTGATGGCGGTATACCACGGGATAGGCGTCCCGCTCCACAGCTGGAAATCGTCGTTTTCATCCCATGTGGCGTTCCAAATGCCCTCCGCGCCGTAGCTGTAGCCGAAGCTGCCGCACATGATGGAGGTATAGGCCATTTTCCTGGTCAAGCCCTTGGGAACGGCGCTGATCCCCTCATAACAGGCCTCTGCCTCCAGGAAGGGGATGACCGCCGTCCGGTTGTATTTATCCTTCCAGCTGTTCAGTATGGCGGAGGACAGGCTGCTCTTGTGGCCGGTCTGCAGCATCGCGAAGTCATACCAATCCTCGCCGCGGTATTCGTCGCTTTTATAGCCCCAGTCCTGTGTTTCCACCCCGGAATGCAGCGTGGTCGGGTGCTGATACGGATCAATTTTATCGACGTATCGGGCAATTTCAGCCCAATAGGGGGAGTTCATCCGCGACTCGCCGCAGGTGATCCAAACGACCGGATAGGCGGCATAGCGGGCGACAATGTATCGCGCGGCCGTCTGAAAGCTCTGGACAGTCTTGTCGTCATAGGCATAGGGGCCCCAGTCAAATCCCAGCGCGGAAACCAGTCCACGGCCCGCGAGATATTGGATGCGTTCGTCGCAGTTGGAGAAAAAGCCGGTGTTTGGCAAGACCCATTTTTTGTCCTTCTGCCAAACGCGCCCGCCCTCGTTCCAGGTGGCATATTCGCCGTCCAGCTTGCCATTGTCGCCGGATTCGGACAGGAAGAAATTCATTTGATAGGCGGTGTAGCCCTGCTTGGCCCGCACATCGACCATGCCCTTGAACATGGAGGAAAATTCCTTGCTGTTGGAGTTATTCAGAGGCTCCCGGTGGCTAAGGCCCATCCAGTGCGTGTCCGCCAGCCAGAAGAAGGGCGTGCCGTCCCGGTATGTCATGCCGCGCTTATCGTTGCTGACGCGGAGGAAGCCGTGCTTATAAACATCCAGGTTGCCAGTGTATTTCGTACAGTACAAATCGCCGGACACCTGGTGCAGACCGGCATCGGCCGTGTCGGCGGCCTTAACCTGGTACGACCATTTTCCAACCACCGGAGGCGCAAAACGGATAACCCATTTTTTCCCTCCGTCCCAAAACCCGGGAATGGTCATTTTCTGCCCCTGCGGGCCTTTGAATTCGCAGTGAATCGCTTGATCGAGATACGGGTTGGCGTACTCCTTGCCCGCTGTCAGCACAATATCGGTGGCGACCCACTTTTGCGTGGATTTCGCCCCCGCAGGTACGACGACATTGGGATCGTCCACCGGCCGGTAATTGGTGCTGGTCACTTTGTTTCCGCCCCCGTTTGTCCCGGAGCCGGTGCCGGAGGAGCCGGCGTCCGGATGGTAGGGGGAAGAATCCGCCGCTTCAGACTCGGCGGAGGATGAAGCCCCGTCCTGCGAGGAATCGGTATCGGAGGATACGTCGTCAGCCGGGCTTTCCGAGGAACTGATGGAAGAATCCCCTTTGGAGGACGTCCCGGAGGTGCTGGAGGCCGGTTGACTGGCGCAGCCGGTTATGAGCAGCATACAAGCGAGCAGCATAGATAAAACGGAAATGGGTTTTCGTTTCATAGCAGTCTCCTATCCCCGTCCGCTTTGCCTCGCCTATGGGCGAGCAACCTCGGCGGACGGTGGTTTGTAGTAGAATCAAACGGGACGGAAAATTGCAGGAGGAGATTGCAATATTTCTGTTCCAACCTTCGACATAGTCAAACGTAACACTTTTCAGCAAGGTCGTCAACTCAAAATTAAGCAAAGAGCAACTATTCAAAAATTAGAGCACGATTTTGTCTGGATGTTTTGAGGGGAATGCTGTAATCTATGCCATAGGGAGATTGCAAAATTCGTTCCTCATTTAACATACAGGTAACGCGATCTGAAGCATACAGCGGAGGTGTATGAATTGAAAATAAGATATCTATATAGCAGCTTATCCATGGGCTTCAAGCGGCTGGTTGTCGTCACGGCATCCGCCGCTATTATGCTGCCTCTCCTCGCGGGCGCGTTTGTTTCCGCCGCATCGGGAGACGAACCGACCGAACTGGCCCACGGCAAGCCGGCGGATTCCTATACCGCCTCGTCGGGGCAGGCCGGGCAGGAGGCGCCCAATGCGTTTGACGCCGACGCCGACAGCGTATGGCAGGCGCAAAGCAACCGGCAGCCGACGGAGCCGCAATGGCTGATGGTGGACTTCGGCAAAACCGAGACGGTAGCGCGCGTCGATTTTTCCCAATATAATAACCGCGCGAAATTGTTCAAATTTCAGGTATCCGCTGATGCGCAGACCTGGTCGGATGCTTTCTATGGAAGCGTGGAGAGCGCAGCGGACAGCGGCGGCGTGGTCTCGTACACCGTGGTTTTCCCGGAAAAATCCGGCCGCTATTTCCGGTTGTGGTTTGAAGAAACAGCTGTCAACGGCGTGCAAACCCAGCCGGCTATTTTTGACATGAAGGTCTACGATAAAGCCGGGGACGCGGAAACCTCATCCGCGATCACGGATATAACGGCCGCTATCAAAGAGCTGGCCCATGGCAAACCGGCGGACTCCTACACCGCCTCGTCGGGACAGGCCGGCCAGGAAGCCCCTAATGCGTTTGACGCCAGTGCCGACAGCGTGTGGCAGGCCCAAAGCGGCCTGCAGACGACGGAGCCGCAATGGCTGATGGTGGACTTCGGCAAAACCGAGACGGTGGCGCGCGTCGATTTTACCCAATATAATAACCGCGCGAAATTGTTCAAATTTCAGGTATCCGCTGATGCGCAGACCTGGTCGGACGCTTTCTATGGAAGCGTGGAGAGCGCGGCGGACAGCGGCGGCGTGGTCTCGTACACCGTGGTCTTTCCGGAGGCCTCCGGCCGCTATTTCCGGCTGTGGTTTGAAGAAACGGCCGCCGACTCTACAGGCCAGCAGGTTCAGCCCGCTATCTTCGACATGAAGGTCTATGACAAGCCCGGGGATGCGGAAACCTCGCCAGCGATCACGGATATAACGGCCGCTATCAAAGAGTTGGCCCATGGCAAACCGGCGGACTCCTACACCGCCTCGTCGGGACAGGCCGGCCAGGAAGCCCCTAATGCGTTTGACGCCAGTGCCGACAGCGTGTGGCAGGCCCAAAGCGGCCTGCAGACGACGGAGCCGCAATGGCTGATGGTGGACTTCGGCAAAACCGAGACGGTGGCGCGCGTCGATTTTACCCAATATAATAACCGCGCGAAATTGTTCAAATTTCAGGTATCCGCTGATGCGCAGACCTGGTCGGACGCTTTCTATGGAAGCGTGGAGAGCGCGGCGGACAGCGGCGGCGTGGTCTCGTACACCGTGGTCTTTCCGGAGGCCTCCGGCCGCTATTTCCGGCTGTGGTTTGAAGAAACGGCCGCCGACTCTACAGGCCAGCAGGTTCAGCCCGCTATCTTCGACATGAAGGTCTATAACAAGCCCGGAGACGCGGAAACCTCGCCAGCGATCACGGATGCGAACAGCTCGTCCATCAAGGAGCTGGCTCACGGCAAGCCGGCGGACTCCTATACCGCCTCATCGGCGAACGAGGCGAGCCAGGGCGCGGCAAACGCGTTCGACGCCGACGCCGACAGCGTATGGCAGGCAGGAAGTCAGGCGCAGAACATCTCTCCCCAATGGCTGATGGTAGACTTCGGCCAAACGGAAACGGTGGCGCGCGTTGATTTTTCCCAGTATTGCAACCGCATCCGTCAATTCAAATTCCAAGTCTCCCATGACGGCAAAGCATGGACCAGCGTGTACTTTGGCAGCATCCCCAGTGCGGTCGACAACGGAGGGACAATCTCGTACACGGTCGTGTTCCCGGAGGCCTCCGGTCGCTATTTCCGCACGGTATTTATCGAAACGGCGGGAAAAACGGGCGCCGAAGATATACAAAGCATGCCGGCAATTTTTGATATGAAAATTTACAACGGGGCGGACGGCGCCGCCACCTCCCCGGCCGTCGAGGAGGGCCTGATCGGGCCGGATAAGGATCCGGTGGATCCCACGACAAAGCCCAAGAACCTGGCCTTAAACAAGGGGGAATCCGCCTATACGTCTTCGTCCAACATGGATGGACAGACGCCGCAGAACGCGTTCGACGGCAATCCGGGCACAAACTGGCAAAACTCCGGGAACAGCTTCCCCGCGTGGCTTCAGGTCGATTTGGGAAGCAAGACGGACGTCAACGGGCTTTGGGTCAGCCAATGGAGCAACCGGATCAAGTTCTTCAAAATCCATGTTTCGGATGACGGCCAAAACTGGTCGACCGCATTTTACGGCCGGGTGACCGACGCGGCGGAGCTGGGGAAGGCAACGGAGCTTTCCATTGCTTTCCCGACTGTCCAAGCGCGCTTTGTGCGCCTCACCATCATCGACGGGGTATATGACGAGCCGAATAAGCAGCTGTTCACCATCCCGATTTATGAGGTGGAGGTATACCATTCCGAGGACTGGGAAAGCAGCGAAACGGTCGTGGATGTGGAAACGGAGCTGCCGACCGCGGAGACGCTGGCAAAGCTGAAAGACGTTTTGAAACGGGTGGAAGCCCTGGATGAGGCCTCCTATACCGGCGCTTCGTATGAGACGCTGCGGCAAGCGATCGAAAAGGCGAAGCCTTACGAGAGCGGCACGCTTGGGAACAACACGCTGGTGCTGGAGCTCATAGCCGAGCTGGAAAACGCGGAAAAGGCCTTGATTCCCCTGAGCACCTATACCGCCCTGCGGGAGCGCTTGAAGCAGGTGCTGCAGATGAACGAGGCCGACTACCACCCGGACGACTGGAATGCGCTGATGCAGCTCGTCGAGTACGCCAATGTTCTGGTGGCGCAGGAAACGGCGGATCCGGCCGATGTCGGGTTCTATGTCAAATCCATCGATATCCTGCTGGCTTCCATGCGGATGGCCGATGAAGAGGAACTGGATTATACCTATGAGATAAATCCGATTCGAGAAGACGACTACATTGCCGAAACAGTGGTTATCGACGCCGGTGACGGCGGCTCGGTCAACACGGGGGTGGCGGCGGTCAGCACGGCTGTCCTGTTAGCGGTGCCGGTCAGCCTCGCCGTCATGCTGCGGCTGCGCAAGCGCACACAAAAGTAAGTCGATTTTATCCGTTTGCCCCTGGTGAAAAGGCCCGGTTTCTTTCGAGGAGCCGGGCCCTTTTTCTGCGCGGAATTTATTCTAAAGCAACAATCCTATATTATTAGCAAGAGATATTATGGACTTGTTAGCCAACGAAAGATATAATAAAAGCAACCATCCAGGTTATAGCTCCATGTGATGAAAGGAAGGCTATTTCTATGTTTCAGAAAGGCAAAAGGGCCATCGCATTCTTTCTTGCTTGTTTCTTATGCGTGCAGATGAGCGGCTGCGGCGGAACGCCGGCCTCCTCCGGGGATGCGGCCAATTCCTCGACGGTATCGGGCTCCACGGAATCCGCGGATTCTGCCCAATCTGACAGTTCCAGCGCGGCGTCGGATCCCCAAGCGGACGCGTCCGAGACATCCGGCTCGAGCACCGTTTCCAAAGGCAGCGCGACAGCCTCAAAAGCCTCGTCGGCCAATCCCACCCTGCCGGGCGGTACGGGCAACGGGAAAATTGATATGAAAGGGCGCGTCATCCGTCTGCATATCGGTCAGGTGGAAGCGTCCAGCACCTCGGAGGTCGGCGTAAAGTTTGCCCAGAAGGTAAAAGAGATCAACAAGCGGTACCACTGCGATATCCAGTATTATGTTTCCTACGATTTTGACGCGATCAACGCCTCTATCGCCTCCGGGAAGCCGGCGGTGGATATTCGTTGGTTCAACGGGTATGAGCAGTTTCTGAACGGCTATGTGGCCGGATTCATACAGCCGCTCGAGCCGCTCGGAAATATCGATTTCAAGGACCGGACCCGTTTCGCTGAAATCACGGATATCTGCGAAATTGACGGAAAGCATTATGGCGTGTCCCCCATGTATTACTGCTATGGGGAAATGCGCATTTGGTTCTCCTATCTGATGCTTTACAACAAGGATATGCTGAAAAAAGCGGGAATCACCGAGGATTTGTACGAGGTGCAAAAGAGCGGAAAATGGACCTTGGCTAAATTCGAGGAATACGCGAAAAAGCTCAAAAACGCGGGCATGACCCCGCTGGTGGACGCGGACGGCCATTTCTATAAAACCATGCTCTACGCCCACAACACCGACTGGATACTCAACCAGGGCAACTCGGCCAAGTTCAACGGCGACTCCGCCGCGGCGAAGCAGGTGATGACGGATTACACCCGGCTGACAAGCAATAAGCTGATCGAAGTTCCGCAGCTTAAGCCAGAGGGGCCGTGGGCCAATGATTCCTTCGGATTCAAGGACTATTACATCAAGGGGAAAAGCGCCTTTGCCGCCATCAACGGCCCCTGGCTGCTGAAATGGATTACGACCGGATGGGATAAGACCACCAAGGAAAACACCGGCATTCTGATGATTCCCAAAAAGGACGAGGCATCTCCGTATTACACCAGGGCCTCGGCCGACTATGCGTTCTGGGGCATCCCGTACGGCGTGAAGAATCCGGCTGAGGTGGCGCTGGTTATCAACGCCTTGAACGAGCCGCTGTTCAAGGAAAGCGAAAACCTGAGGATGCTCACGACGAACATGACGCCGCTGGTCAACGATCAAGGCTCTTTGGATACGCTCAAGGCGATTTATAAGCTGGGCGAACCGGTGCTGTCCTACGATTATCTGGCGATTGGACCGAAGGTTTACGAAGGGCCGAACGGCTGGATGATGCATATGCAGAAAATTGCGAACGGCCAGGAATCTCAGGACGCTGTTCTGAAATCGGTGGTCGGCTCTTACAACAATCTCCTGAAGGACGTTTACAAAAAGCGGTAACAGCCGATAGGCATCCAGTACAGACAGAGCGCCCGTCGATTATCGGTCGGGCGCTCTGTCAATAACACCAGGCGGGAGGGCGTTACAATTTGAAACACTTTAGAGGGACGGCATGGCTTACAGTGCTCCTGCTGCTGTTCACAACGCCGGCGATGGCCTATACGCCGTATCAGAATTATACATACGACTATAACGAGAAATCCAGCATCGAGCCGCAGGCGTATATTCCCGTCCGGACCATCGGCCCAAAGGAGCTGGGGACCTCTCTGAATGAGCCGCAGGATTTGTTTATAAAAGGCGACCGCCTGTATATAGCCGATACCGGACACAATCGGATCCTCATCACGGATTTGGCATTTCAGAAAACGGAAATCCTCGAGAGCTTTCAGCACGAGGGAAAAACCGATACGTTTAAAAAGCCCGCCGGCGTGTTCGTCACGCCGGGCAACCGGCTGTACGTGGCGGATACCGAAAACGCACGTCTGGTCGAATTTGACGAGCAGCTGCGTTTTGTAAGGGTGATAGGCAGGCCGCAAACGCCCTTGCTGACAGACAGCGCCACCTACCGCCCGCGGCGCGTGTCGGTGGATAACGCGGGCCGGATGTTCGTTGTGTCGGAAAACATGAGCAGCGGCATGATCGAGCTGGATCATGAAGGGAATTTCGTCGGCTTTTTCGGCGCGGTCAAAACGCAGCCGGATCTGTGGAAGATACTATGGCGCTTTTTCGCGACCGAAGAGCAGAAAAAACGGACGCCCTTGGTTATCCCGACCGAATATTCCAGCAACGACATTGACGATAAAGGCTTTGTTTACGGCACGGTCGGCATTATCGATCCGAAGGATTTCAGCGATACGATGTTTATCCATCGGCTGAACCCTATTGGTGACGATATCCTGCGCCGTTACGGCTCCGTGGCCCCGATGGGGGACGCAGAATACACGATTGATAAAGAAACCAATCTGTTTTTGCCATCCATGCTGACGGACATATGTGTGCAGGATTCCGGAATCTATACGGTTCTGGATCGCCGTCTCGGCCGCGTGTTTACCTACGACTTCAACGGACAGCTGCTGTATGTTTTCGGCGCGCTGGGACACAGCCTCGGGCAGTTCAAGCTGCCAACAGCCATCGATTCCTTCGACGACAGCTTTGCCGTTCTGGACAGTGAGCTTGCCCAAATCGTTGTTTTCCAGCCGACAGAGTACGGCCGACTTATCACAAGCGCGGTCAAATCCGCCTACGCCAGGGAGTACGACGCCGCCTGTGAGGATTGGCTGCAAACCTTAAAGTACACCTCAAAATCCGAGCTGTCGTATTGCGGCGTCGGAGACGCCATGTTCAACAAGGGCGATTATGCGCAGGCGATGCGGTACTATAGGCTGGGAAACAGCCGGAAATACTACTCGGCGGCCTTTGAGCAGTATCGCATCTGGTTTATGGATCGCTACTTTATGCTTCTTATCGGCGGCGCCGCCGTCATACTGGCCCTGCTGGTCGGGGTTCACATCTATCGAAAAAAACGCCGCAGCGCGCGGAAAGAGGGATGAAGGATGGGAGAAATCATGAGCCGAATGCTGCATGGATTGCGGTATTCTCTATATGTCGTTTTTCATCCCTTTAAAGGCTTTTGGGACCTGAAGCACGAAAAGAAGGGGAACGTCTTTTCCGCCTGGGTTCTGGTCGCTTCTCTGATACTGCTTTATATTCTGCGCCGGCAGATGACCGGTTTTATTTTGAATTTCAATATCCTCAACGAGATGAACATCTTCGTCGAGATTCTTTCGGTTTTGGTTCCTCTCGGCTTGTGGTGCCTGTCGAACTGGTGTATCACCACCCTGGTAGACGGCGAGGGCAGCTTTCGGGATATTTTTGTTACGACCGCCTATGCGCTCGTGCCGCTGATACTGCTCAATATCCCGATGCTGCTGCTCAGCAACATCATTATTGAAGAGGAAGTTTCGTTTTATGTGGCGCTGGATGTGCTGTCCATCCTATGGACGGCCTTTCTGCTGCTAATCGGTATTATGACGGTTCATCAGTTTTCCATGTCGAAAACCATTTTCACCGTTCTGATCGCGATCGTCGGTATGGTCATTATGCTGTTTCTATTTTTATTGTTCGTTTCGATCGTCCAGCAGCTCAAAAGCTTCATCGATCTGCTGTGGACGGAACTATCCATGAGGATGTAGCCGTAGACCGTATCCGGAAAGGAATGTGGATTACCATGAACAAGCTGTTGGGTCATCTGCGCAGAGGGGCGCTGGCAGGACTATGCGCGGCGCTCCTGCTGGGAAGCGTGGGCTGCGGCACGGAATCGGAGGAAAGCGCGGCCTCCCGGAAAGACCCTGTCTCTTCTCAAATCGTGGATGAAGCCTATGATTCCAGAATAAAAGCCGCGCAGGACGCCTTCCTCGTGGCCGGCTCCGGGGATATGGAATTGTATATCCAAGGGGATACGGCGGAGATTCTGCTGAAAAACAAGCGGACAGGCGCTGTTTGGACATCGAACCCCACCGGCCGGTTCGACGACGCCCTGGCGCAGGGGGTGAACCTGGAACAGCTGAGCTCACAGATCCTGATGACATATGAGGTCTCCGGCAAGGCCACGGAGGTCAACTCCTTCGCGCAAAGCGTTTCTTTGCAGCAGTATAGCTTCTATCCGCTGGAAAATGGCGTCGGCGTCAATTATCTGCTCGGGGAGAAGCCCAAAACCTTCATTGTCCCCAAAGCCTTGTCCGAGAGCCGTTATCAAGAGCTTGAAGGCAAAATTACCGACGAGGACGCCCTGGCTACCTTCCACTCGTATTACAAAAGAGTGGCGCTCAACGACCTGCCCACCGATGCGGACAAAGCGCTGTTTTTAGAAATCTTTCCGGTCTTGAAGGAACGCCCGATTTACTATTTTGTGACGCCGGGAACGCTGCAATTTGATTCTCCAGGAGAACAGGTTGCGTCGGATTTCATGATGGAAATCGTTCAGAAGGTGTTCGCGGATATCGGCTATACCCTGGAGGATATGCACCGGGATGAACAGGACAATCAGGTGAATATCGCAAAAAAAGCGGATTATTCGGTGTCGCTGCGGCTGGAATACCGTCTGGACGGCAACGACCTGGTGGTGAAAATCCCAGAGGGAAGCGTCCAGTACGATACAGAGGTCATGCAGGTGACGGACTTCTGGCTGCTGCCCTACTTCGGCGCCGCCGGCGCCGGCGAACAGGGATACATGCTGGTTCCCGGCGGTTCTGGCGCGCTGATCGAGCTGAATAACGGCAAAACGAACCTGGAGCCCTACGAGACTGAACTGCTGTATGGAGAGGATCTGCTGTTCGAGGAAGCGCCCAAGGAGCAGAAAACGGATGTCCGCGCCATGCTGCCGGTTTTCGGGTTGAAGAGGGGCGACACGGCCTTCCTGGGGATTGTGGAGGATGGCGACGGCTCCATGTTTATCGACGCGGATGTCAGCGGAAGAATCCATTCCTACAATCACGTAGGGCCGCGCTTCCGGGTATACCGGCCCTATCACCAGACCACCTCTGTCATCAATGTGGCCGATATTGATATTTTTCCCAAGGAGCCTCTCTCCGGCGACATGCAGGTCCGGTACGTCGCCCTGGAGGATGCCAATGCGAATTACAGCGGCATGGCGTCCGCTTACCGCAGCTATCTGCTGAAACAGAACAAAATCAAGCAAGCGGAATTTGGTCCGGAACTGCCGTTCCATCTGCGGGTGATCGGCGCGGTGACGGATAAGCAATCCATTCTGGGCATACCGGTGGATCGCCCGAAAGCGCTGACAACCTACCAGGAAACCGTCTCTATTTTATCGGAACTGAAGCAGGCGGGGGTCGCCTCCCCCATTCTGGAACTCAGCGATTGGGCCAACGGCGGGCGGGAGAACGCGTTCTTTAATAAAATCGATCTCATGAAGGCGCTGGGCGGACAGAAAGGCTTCAGCGCGCTGCTGGACTATGTGCAGAAAAATCAAATAGATTTCTATCCGGCCGCTGAATTCCAGGTGGTTAAGGACGACTCCTGGCTGGACGGCTTCCAGCCAAAGCAGATGGGCGCCCGCATGCTGAACAAGCGGATCGCCTACCTCTACGAATACAAGCTGACCACCTTTGAGCGGATCAAAGGGTCTTCCGCTGTCGTGGTGTCTCCTCGTGAATATGCGTCCATGATAGCCGGCGTGGCGTCCGATTTGAGAGCCCGCGGCGTGAACGGGTTAAGCGTTGGGACGCTGGGAGCCCGGCTGACGAGTGATTACAACGATAGGGAGATTATCGACAGGCAGCGGAGCCTGCGGCTGGTTCAGGAACAGATCGAGAAGCTGGGCAAAGAGTGCAAGGTCTCGGTGCAGGCGCCCAATGCGTACGCGCTGGCGGGTGTGAGCATGATTACGGATCTCCCCTTGACCTCGGAGCAGCATTACATGTGCGACCGCTCGATCCCCTTTTATCAGATGGTTCTGCATGGGGTTGTCCCCATGGCGGCGGAGCCCATGAACTATACCGGCGATTTCGCTTCCGACAGGCTGACCCTGATCGAATCCGGCTCTATCCCCAGCTTCGAATTCATCTATCGGGACAACTACGAGCTGAAGGACACCCGGTACAATATGTACGGCGTGAATTATAAGCTGTGGCTGCAACAGGCCGCGGCGCTGTACCAGGAAATGAACACGGCCCTGAAAGACTGCCAGGCGGCAAAGATTGTCGGCCACGAACAGGTGGCGAAGGGCGTCAACCGCACGGCTTTTGATAACGGTGTCGTGCTGTACGTCAATTATAACGAGGCGCCCGTCTCTGTCGGGGATATCCGCATAGAGGCGAAGGGCTTTACGCGTGTGGAGGAGGGAAAAACCGGTGAGTGAAGCGGCCAAATCGAGAAAACGAAAATCCATTTCTCTGGAGAAAAAACGCACCCGGTGGGGCTACGCCTTTGCGCTCCCCTTTGCGATCGGCTTTGTCCTTTTTTTCCTTTCCCCGCTGATTTTATACTTCATTCTGGGCTTCAGCAAGCTGTCGCTGACCGGCGAGGGGATGCAGCTGCTCCCCGTGGGGCTCGATAATTTCCGCCAGGTTTTATTTGTACAGGTCGGTTACTTCGACAGCGTTCTGAAAAGCCTGGGCGAGCTTTTGCTGACCTCTCCGGCGATTGTCCTATACAGCTTTTTCGTAGCCACGCTGCTGAACCAGAAATTCAGGGGCCGCGGACTGGCCAGGGCAATTTTCTTCCTGCCGGTCATCATGGCCTCCGGGATTGCCGCCGTGTCCAACAACGACTCGCTGATGAAATACGCCATCCATGCGGTGTCTGGCGAGGTTTCCCTGAGCGGCAATGAGGACAAAACCAGCATGGTTAAGGGCCTGATGGAGCTGCTGGGCACGACGTTTTCGCCGCAGCTGTTCTCGTTCGTATCGGAGCTGGTGGGGAAAATCTATACGATCACCATGTCGTCGGGCGTCCAAATCCTCATATTCTTGGCCGGCCTGCAGGGCATCTCGCCCTCCTTGTATGAAGCCTCCTCCATCGAAGGCGCGACGGGCTGGGAAAACTTTTGGAAAATCACTTTGCCGATGATCAGTCCAGTCGTGCTGGTCAACAGCGTATACACCGTGGTGGATCAGCTGGGCGGCTCGACCAACACCGTGATTATGGATATGTATCAAACCGCTTTGAGCCAAAATCAATTCGGCTATAGCTCGGCGAAAGGGTTGATTTATTTCTCCTTGATTTTCGCAGTCGTCGGACTGGTCATCTTTGTCCTGTCCAAATTTGTCTACTATGAGGACCGCTGAGAGGAGAAGCAACATGACGAATAGCCTGAAAAGGAAAGCCGGCTCGGTGTTCCAAAAAAAGCGCTGGAGCCGCAGAGCGGTCCGCCAGAAAGCCCTGTCGTTCTGCTGGTCCGTCCTGCGGGCCGTATTGATTATCGGCTTATCCTTTATGATTCTTTATCCGCTGATTGTTAAGTTTTCCACGTCGATCAAAAGCGCACAGGACGTCGTGGACGCAACGGTGGTGTTTGTTCCCAAGCATCCGACGCTGCGGAATTACCGGCTGGTGCTGGATTCCGTAAAGTATCCGATCACTCTGCTGCGCACCATAGCGTTCTGCACGGTACAGAGCCTGCTGCAGCTGGCTTCCTGTGCCCTGGTCGCTTATGGCATTGCTCGGTTCAAATTCAGGGGTCACAAGCTGCTGTTCGGGATGGCTGTGTTGACCCTGGTGATACCGCCGCAGCTCATTTTGCTGCCTTTGTACATACGGTTTCACTTTTTCGGCATACTGAATATTTTTCAGTTTTCGGGCGTTTTTTCCGGGATCGACCTGATAAACACATATTGGCCGTTCCTGCTGCTGTCCACAACGGCCCTGGGCTTTAAAAACGGCTTATATATCTACCTGCTTCGCCAGCATTTCAAAAACATGCCCCTGGTTCTGGAGGAAGCGGCGTATATAGACGGCTGCGGACCGTTTAAAACGTTCGTCCGAATCATGCTTCCGAGTTCCATCCCCATGCTTGTCACGGTTTTCCTGTTTTCCTTCGTGTGGCAATGGAACGATACGACCTATTCCAGCATCTTTTACCCGCAGATACCCACCCTGGCCAATCAGCTTTACGGCATGGTGTTTACCTCCATGGGCTCCGGGGCTACCCTGGCCTCCGCCATACTGGAGAGCCCCAAATTTTTCCTGTTAATCACCCCGGTTGTGATCCTGTATTTGATCACCCAAAAATTCTTTGTCCAAAGTATTGCCCGAAGCGGTATTGTGGGCTGATGTTAAAATCCGATAGATTTTTGCGAGGTAATGATAATGACTATGGAACAGGCGGCCCCTTATCTGTTAACGCCGAAGGATAGGGTGTGCAGAGCGCAGAGCGTGAAGTATACGGAAGGCACCGTCCGGATCGAGCCGGAGAGAGCCTATACGCTGCAATATAAAGAAGGCGGAGACAAACCGTACCTCATCCTGGATCTCGGACGCTCCAGCCCCGGCGGATACCCGGTCATATCCGTAAAAGCGCAGAAGGGCGAACCGGTATTGAGACTTGCCTATTCGGATTGGTATCCCTATCTGCTGGATAGGGATCATCGTGAAACCGGCGATTTCCTGCGGGGCTGCTGCAAGTATCTGGGGGTAGAGCTGCCGGTTCTGCCCGCCAACCCCAACCGGTACGAGCTGTATACCCTCCACCGCACGGGAAAATACCGGTTCCCGCTGATCCAGGGCCAGCAGCGCTTTGTGCTTTTCACACTCGATACCCCGGGCGACGTGGAAATCGACGATTTTTATATCTATTACACTGCCGATATGAGCGATCATGACGGTCATTTTCTCTGCTCGCGGGCCGACTTGAATCAGCTTTGGTATTCCAGTACATACACGGTGCAGATTTCCTCCATAGAAAGCGCGCAGTCGTGGGATGTGCTGGAAAACACCCTGCTGGTGCGCGCGCTGACGAAAGGCAACCCGGCGGGAATCTATCGGAAGGGCGGTGATTGGGAAAACTACCGGTTCACCTTTGAGGGCCAGATTTCCGTCAATCCGGACTGCCATTCGGGCATCGGCTGGATGGTCCGTGCCGCCGATCCGGACAATGGCTATGTGTTTCAGGCGGGTCTGGACGGCTGGCTGCGGTGGTATTATCGCAAAAACGGCGTCAATTATCCGGCCGGAGAAAAGAAGCTCGAAAAGCCGCTGTACGACAACTATACGTATGCATTTTGCACGGTGCTGCAGGGCGCCTGTATGGAGGTTTTCATAGACGGAGAGAGTATCCTGCAATGGCAGGACGACACCTATCGGCGCGGAACCATCGGCTTTTATCAAACCACCGAAAAGTGGGCGATGGTCAGCCGGTTGGAAGTGACAAGCGGCGAGCGGCTCCTGCTGCGCGAGGATTTTTCCGCCGACCCCAGCGCTCGTTATCAGTATACCTATTCCCGGCCATTTCTTGCCGACGGGGCTAAACGGGATCGCCTGCCGTGGAGCGGCGACCTCGATTGGGCCGGACGCAATGTGTATTACGCCTTCAGCGATACGCGATATATGCTGGAAAGCCTGCGGATGTTCGCCCGGCATCAAACGCCGGAGGGGTATATTTGGGGCGTATGCTATCCGGAAAACACGGAGCCTGTCAAAAGCGGTGAATACGGCTATTACGAATCGGATATTTTTTCCGCCTGGTTTGTGCCGACTCTTTGGGACTATCTATTATTCACCGGCGATACCGAACAGGTATCCGGCCTGTATTTGACGGCCGTGCGCGATCTGGATTATCTATGGTCGTTCGTAGAGGGAGACGGCTTGTTTTTTCAGCGGTATGCCACCTCGAAGGGCCTGTGGGATCACGAACTGAATGACGTGGGAAAATTTTCGTATAACAACATCATGATGTACGATGCGTTTTACAAAGGCGCCCTGCTCGCCGAAGCGCTGAATGACTTTGAGCGGTTCCGCCAGTTCAAAAAGCGGGCGGAAACCATGAAAGAGGGCATTATGCGGGCCCTTTGGCGCGAGGATGCCGGATGCTTCATGAAGGGGTACGCGTCGGAGGAATACTGCCATATGGCCAACTGCCTGGCTTTGGCTGTCGGGATCCTGACCCAGGAACAGGCGGCATCGGCAGTGAAGAGTCTGCGGAAATGGTTTGCTTCCCATCTGGTGATGGGAAAAATCGTGTCGCTGTTTATCCGCGGCTGTTTTCGCTATGGTTTCGATCAAGAGGCCTATCAGGCCCTGACCGGAAAAACCGGCCTGTCCTACGCCGGCGGCGAGCCGGTTCATGTGAACTGGCTGGACAGCATCGCGGACGAAAACGGCCCGGCCACCACGACCGAATGTATGCTGTATCCGCCCAGTCCGCTCACGGACGGAAAGGGCTGGGGGGATCGCTCTCATCCGGACACGGCGGTCGCGCATCTGTTAACCGGCTTCCTGCTTGGCGTCGAACCGCTTACCCCGGGATTCGGCCAGTTCAAGGTGGAGCCGCACGCCTGTACGCTGACGCGGGCGGAAGGGATCATCCCGACGCCTTATGGAAAGATTACCGCCGCTTGGCGCATCGAGGATGACGCGTTCACTCTCGAGGTCACGCATCCGAAAGAAATCACCCCGGTCATTTCCACCCGATTTGTTTCCTGTCCAACCACATGCCTTGTGGTAAATGGGTGTCGGCTGACGGAAAGGAATGAGTCATTATCATGTCTATGCGGATGAGACGAAAATTCCCGAACAGAATATTGGCCGCTTGTTTGTGCACGCTGCTTCTGGGAAATGCATTGACTGGCAATGGCCGGGCCGCCGAACAGGCGTACTCCAGTTATGTATCGCTGCCGCCAGTCGAAATGGAGCTGAAAGAGTCGTATGCCGATTACATTCAAAAATATTCGTCGGCGGCGCGGCCGGAGCAGCCCATATCGATTCCGGTACAGAATTATACGCAGTCCGACTATACGCCCATGGTGGGAGAAACGGCCGGGAAGCAGGCGCTTCTCACCAAAGAGGAGGGGTATGTCGAATGGGAATTCGATGTTCCCCAGGACGGCCTGTATACCATACAGGTGGACTATTTCCCAACCAGTGGAAAATCCTCTTCCATTATCCGCACCGTTTATATAGATGGCGAGCTGCCCTTTGAACAAATGCGCTCCGTGGTGTTTGACCGCGTTTGGGTAGACAAAAAGGACGCCGACGGCAACACGATCCGCGTCGCCCCCAACGGCAATGAAATCCGTCCGGAGCAAATAGAGGCCGCGCGGTGGCAAACGACCTATCTGAAAGATTCGATCGGCTATTACCCGGAACCGTTCCAATTTTATTTTACGCAGGGAAAGCATACCCTTCGCTTTGAAGCGGTCCGGGAACCGATGGAAATCGGGAGCATCGTACTATGTCAGATGAAACAGCCGCCGGCTTATCAGCAGGCCAAGCAGGATTTTGACCAACGACAGCTTAAACCAGCCCAGGCCGAACCGGTGAAGCTGCAGGGCGAGCGGGCGGATACCAAATCGGACCCGATGCTTGTGCCTATCTACGATCGCTCGAACGCCGGCATGGAGCCCAGCGATCCGGTTCATTTAAAACTGAACTGCATCGGCTCCACACAATGGCAGATAAACGGGCAATCGATCACCTGGAATTTCAAAGTCCCGGCCGATGGGTTATATCAAATCAGCTTCCGCGGCATCCAGAACATCAAAAACGGCTCGGTTTCCTCCAGAAAAATCTACATAAACGGAGAAGTGCCTTATCAGGAGCTGAACGATTACGCCGTCGCCTACAGCACGCAGTGGAACATGTATACGCTCGGACAGGGCGGCGAGGATTATGCGTTTTATTTTGAAAAGGACAAGGAATACAGCCTGACCTTTGAAGTCACTTTGGGGAAACTGGCGGACATCATCCGGGAAGTCAACGACATCGTCAATGAGCTGAACAAAATATACCGCGAGATTTTGGTGGTGACCGGCCCCACGCCGGATCCGTACCGGGACTATCAGTTTAAGGAAACCATGCCGGACATGCTGAACCAGCTGCGCGTGCAAAACGAGCGCTTGCAGAAGGCGGCCGATCAGATTGTCCAACAATCCGGCATGCAGGGAGAAAGCGTCCAGATCTTCAAGCGCATGCTGATGCAGACGAAGGAAATGATCGAAAAACCGGAGGATATTGCCAAACGTTTTAATGCCTTTCAGCAGAATATCAGCTCTCTCGGCACCTGGGTATCCTCCGAAAGCATGCAGCCGCTGGCCATCGATTACTTGCTGTTAAGCCCCGCCGGGCAGCCACTTCCGAAAGCCGGCGCAGGATTTCTTTCGGAGTGCGGCTATCAGGTGAACAGCTTTGTCGCCTCTTTCTTTAACGATTACAACAATTTGTCCTATGGCGACGAGAAGGACGCGGTATCCGTCTGGGTCGGAAATGGGATGACGGGCGGGCGCGATCAGGCGCAGATCCTTAAAAACATGGCGGATAACGATTTTTCAAGCACCTCCCATATCAACGCGAATATCCAGCTGATATCCATGGGGGCGCTGCTGCCGGCCACCCTGGCCGGCAAAGGGCCGGATATTGCCTTGACCCTGTCCGCCAGCGATGTCTGCAATTATGCTTTCCGGGGAGCCGTATTGGATTTGGCGTCCTTCCCCGATTACCAATCGGTTGCGGATCGTTTCCATAAAAGCGCGGTAGAACCGCTCTCCTTTGAGCAAGGCGTTTACGGCCTGCCGGAAACGCAGACCTTCCCGGTGCTGTTCTACCGGAAAGATATTCTATCCGCTCTTCGTCTCGCGATTCCGCGGACGTGGGACGATGTTATCGTGATGCTGCCAATGCTGCAGAAAAGCAAAATGAGTTTCGGTCTCCCCTCGGCGATAGCCACGCCGACGGGCGGCATGAACTATAAAAATCTGCTGCTGCTCCTATTCCAGAACGGCGGCGAGCTGTACACCAAGGACGCCAAGGCTACGCTGCTCGACAGCCCGACGGCGGTGGATGCGTTTTCTTTTATGACCAGCCTGTATACCGACTACGGTTTATACAAAGAGTACAACTTCCTAAACCAATTCCGCGCGGGTTCGGTTCCCATCGGCATCAGCGATTACAGCTTGTACAATCAACTGTCGGTTTTTGCTCCCGAGCTGGAAGGGATCTGGGATTTCACATCCGTTCCCGGAACTGTTCGAGAGGATGGTACAATCGATCGGACGGTCCCGGGCGAGGTCAACGCCTGTATGATTCTGTCCAAATCCAAGCAGCCGGAAAAAGCTTGGGAATTTGTCAAGTGGTGGACGAGCGCCGAAACGCAGGCGAAATTCGGCAAGGAATTGGAAAGCACGATGGGAACGGCGGCCCGTTATCCGACGGCCAATCTGGAGGCTTTGTATTCCATTCCCTGGTCAAAAGCGGATTTTGAAAAAATCAAGGCGCAGATGGAATGGCTGAAGGGCGTTCCCGAGGTTCCGGGGGGCTATTATACGCAGCGATATATGGACTTTGCGTTTAAAGATGTCGTGAATGCAGGAGAGGACCCGGCCAAGATGCTCACGGAAGCGGCCCGCAATATCAACAATGAGATTTCCATGAAGCGCGAGGAGTTCGGCTTGGAGAAGTAACCGCGCTAGGCTGCAGGGAGGAATGATCTTTTCTATGAAACATCCAATCGGCTTGAAAGAGCGGGGACAATACACATGGAGACAAATGAAAAAATATAAGGTCTCCTATGGCTTTATTGCGCCGTTTATGATCATTTTTGTTCTTTTTACGGTTGCTCCCGTTATCATCGCCATGTTTTTCAGCCTGACGAATTTTAATGTGCTGCAGCCCGCAAGATTTGTCGGACTGGAAAATTACAAAAATCTGTTTATAAAAGATCCGCTGTTTTTGATTGCACTGAAAAACACCATTTTGTTTGCGGCGATTACAGGGCCGCTGAGTTATCTGCTGTGTTTATGGCTGGCCTGGTTCATCAACGACCTGCGGCCCCGGGCCAGAGCCGTGTTGACGCTGCTGTTTTATGCGCCGACGCTTGCCAACGTCTATATGGTCTGGCAATTGATTTTCAGCGGCGACGCCAACGGCTTTCTGAACGCCTGGCTGATTAAAATCGGCGCCTTGGTGGAACCGATCGGCTGGCTGACGAACAAGCAGTATATGGTGCCGATCCTGATGTTCATCATCTTGTGGGGCAGCTTGGGGACAACCTTCCTGACGTTCATCGCCGGTTTTCAGACGGTTAACGTCTCGTTGTATGAGGCGGCCGCCGTGGACGGGATCCGCAACCGCTGGCAGGAGCTGTGGTACGTCACGCTGCCGGTCATGCGGCCGCAGCTGTTATTCGGCGCTGTCATGAGCATCACCAACTCCTTTGGTATCGGCGGCGTCATCACGGCGCTGTGCGGCTTTCCGAGCACGGACTATGCGGCGCATACGATCATGCATCATTTGGAGGATTACGGGACAATCCGGTTTCAAATGGGCTACGCCTGCGCCATTGCCACGGTCTTGTTTGTGATGATGGTCGGCGTCAACCTGCTTGTCCAAAAATTGATCGCAAAGGTAGGTGAATAGACTTGGAAGCGGCTGAAATCAGACCGAAAAAACTCCGAGCGAAGCGTCACAAACGCGTTAATCGCTCTTTGGCGGGCGATATCGCGGTTTTTACCACGATAACGCTGTTGGGCATATTCATTGCGCTGCCCCTTGTCTATGCCATCGGAAACGCGTTCAAGCCATTGGATGAGCTGTGGATTTTCCCCCCTCCCCTATTCCCGCGCAATCCGACCTTTAAGAACTTTATCGATCTGTTTGTCCTTTTGCAGAATTCCTGGGTGCCGCTGTCCCGTTACTTTTTCAACACCTTGTTTATTACGGCCGTCGGCACGTTTGGCCAGCTGGTATTGGCGTCCATGTGCGCCTATCCCCTGGCAAAGCATCCGTTTCCCGGTGCCAAATGGATTTTCCAGCTGATAATTTTGTCCCTGATGTTCAATGCGACGGTAACGGCGATTCCCAACTTTCTGATCATGAGCGGCCTGGGATGGGTGGACACCTATAAGGCCATCATCGTCCCGGCCATGGGCAGCACGCTCGGCTTGTTTTTGATCAAACAGTTTATGGAACAGCTGCCGGACGAGCTGCTGGAAGCGGCCAAAATCGACGGCGCCGGAGAAATGCGGATTTTCTGGACAATCGTCATGCCAAACATCAAGCCGGCCTGGCTGACCCTAATGGTGTTTTCCGTGCAGCAGCTATGGAATATGGGATCGAGTGTCTTTATCTACAGCGAGCAGCTGAAAACCCTGTCATATGCAATCAATCAAATTGTCGCCGGAGGGATTGCGCGCGCGGGCGTGGGCTCCGCGGTGATCGTTGTGATGATGATCGTGCCGATTGTCGTGTTTATCTTTACGCAGAGCAATATCATCGAGACCATGGCCAGCTCGGGCCTGAAAGACTGAGACCGCACGGGAGGAACACGGACATGAAAATAAAAGCCGTCTTTTTCGGCTTCGGCGCACGCTCACAATGCTACGCCAATTACCTGTTTTTAAACGAAAACAATTTCGAGGTGGCAGCCGTAGCGGAGCCCAAGGAGCATCTGCGCCGGCTCGCGGAAGAAAAATACCATTGCAGCCGGGAGCGGCTCTATCCCGGGTGGCGGGAAATGCTCGACGACGGTGTACAGGGCGATTTGCTTTTCATCTGCACCCAGGACAATGAACATGTGGAGCCGGCGATCGCCGCGATACAAGCGGGATACCGGCAGATCATGGTGGAAAAGCCGATTGATAAGGATATCGAGAAGTGCCGGCAGCTTGCAGCGGCGGCGCGGGAATACGGCGCGGTGGTCCAGGTGTGCCACAGCCTGCGGTATAACAACTTTTACCGGAAGGTGAAAGAAATCCTCGACAGCGGAAAGATCGGCCAGATAGCCAGTATCAACCATATGGAACCGGTTGGGACCTTCCATTATGCGCACAGTTTTGTCCGCGGGGACTGGAACAAGACGGCGGGCAGCCCGATGATTCTGGCAAAATGCTGCCACGATACCGATTTGCTTCTCTGGCTGACAGGACGAGATTGCCTGAGCCTGTCCTCATACGGCTCGCTGGAGTTTTTCAAGCGTGAAAACGCGCCGGAGGGCTGTGCGGACAGGTGCATTGACGGCTGCAAATATAGCGGCAGCTGTCCTTACAGCGCGACAAAGTACCTCGGGAAATACAAGGATCACCTGTTTCGGGAATACGCCGTGGAAAAAGAAGGCTATACCGATACGGTAGAAGCGCTGAAAAAGGGCCGGTACGGCCGGTGCGTCTTTCAATGCGACAACGATGTCGTGGATCATCAAACGGTCAACCTGCTGTTTGAAGACGGGATCACCGCCACTCTGACGATGTGTGCGTTTTCCAATTTTGAGCGGGAAACGCATATCATGGGGACCATGGGAGAGATCCGCGCCTATATGAAAGATGACCTGGTGGAGGTCTATAATTTCCGCAGCGGCGATCGGGAGATCTATCACGTCGGCCATCCGGATGCGCTTCATGGGGGCGCGGATACCGTATTGGTGGAGGATTTTATTGCCAGCGCGCTGGGAGACAAGCCGCCCGCGACATCGATAGAAAAGTCTATCCAAAGCCATATTCTCTGTATCGCGGCGGAAAGGTCGCGTATAGAAAAGCGGACCATTGACCTAAAGGAATGGATTTGACACGTGAGGAAAACAGGGGGCGCTTATCCCCTTACACGGAGGACTATGAGCCGACCGTAAAACTGCTAAAGGTAGCATCGATTGACAAGGGAAAACGCGGTTTTTCGGCGTGAAAAGGGGTGCTGGCGGCGTTGTCCTCGTTGCCGGGCGCCAGCCCGGCGGCCTCGTCCGCCTTGCCATCTTCTCTTTTTCACTGCCGAAAAACTCCGAAGGACCTACCGTCGGAGCAAAAAGGCGGCCAGCAAAGACCACTGAACGCCGCAGGCCACCTTTTTGGCCGACGGCAGGCGTGTTCGTCCTTGTCAATCGATGCTATATATGTAAGATAGCGATGGGCTTCCGAAAGTCAAAGCTTCTAAGACTGTCTGAAATAATTGTTTTTAGTCAGGGAGCGGAACTTAGCCATGACTATGTAAAACAAGGCCGCCAAACGAGTCCTATGACTGTTTGGCGGCCTTGCTTAATTTTTTTAGCTTTTCATTGCACATCGAAGGTATGCAGCGTGTGATAGCCGTCGATCACCCGGACACCGTTGGCCAAACGGGCCGCACTCCCCTGTCCGTTTTTGAGATAGAACGTCAGCTTATACCGTCCGGGGGTGGCCGGCAGGGTCATGGTGGCCCCCACCCGATGCCGCAGGATGGTCGCGTCGCTGTACTGCCCGGGAGAACGGCTGTGCCACGCGGCAGGCGTTCCCGCGTCTATCTGGGACACCACCCGGTTGTCTTCGTCCAGAATGGCGAACCCGCTCTGGAGGTTGAAGGCCGCCGAAAAGCCATAATTTTTCAGCGACAGCGAGACATGGGCGGTGCTTCCCGGCGCACCGCTGCTATGAATCGTCACGTCCTGCGCCTCCAGGCGATAGCCGAGGTGCGCCTCGACGAATGCAAACGCATTGCGGGCGATCGGCTGCCGATTGCGATCGGTAAACCATGCCGGGGATCCAACAATCCCGTTCGAAGCCAGCCAGGCGGGGGTTACCGCGAGATTTTTCCACCGTCCCATCGCCGTCTGGGCCGTCCCTCCCGCGTCCCAATAACCATGGTAGTGGCTGAAGGTGGTGAAGCGATGCTCAGAAAACTGCCGGATCGCCTCGTAGCCGTCGCAGTAGACGTTGTTGGTCTGGTTCCACGTGCTGTAATAGAGCTCCCCGTCCTGCGGCGCGTACGGGGCCTGGGTGACCAGCTGGTTCCACTGGGCGCTGCCGGCGTCCAGACCGCCGGTGCCGTAGCCCTTGTTGGGGATTTTCCCAAAAACCGCGTCGTTGTGAATGCCGATGCGGGAATAGGCGGGGTGGGAGGAAGGCAGGAGATTCTTATAATCCGGCAGGCGCATTTGCAGGTAGGTGCCCGGCGGCAGCAGGGTGCCCACGATCTTGTTCAGCACGGCGGTCTTGTCGATGGCGTAGGATTCGCCGTGCCATTCGCCCCAGGCCCCCACAATTCCCGCCTGCAAGGCGTGGATGGTGTCCTTCCACCGGCTGACCACCGGGGCCAGCTGCTCCATATGGCGCAGCATGATGGCCTGGGGCGCGTCGGTGGCCGCGTCACCGATGTCCTTCGCGTAGGCAAACCGCAGCAGGGCTTTTTTATTTCTGCTCTTTAACGCGTCCAAAAAGGCTTCGACGGCGTCCAGGCCCGCCTGCGGAATATCCCCGCTGTTGTATCCGCTCAGATACAGATAGACCTGCATCACCGTGGTGGGCCCCTGCCCCGCCAGCTGGTTTTCTATGGCCTGGCCCGCGGCCGCTTTCATCCGCTCGTAGCTGCCATTTGCCGCCAGCACCTTAATGTCCTGCATTACCTCCGAGCGAAAGCCCCTGTCCGGATTAAGCTCCAGAACCTTGTCGTTTTCCGCCGGAAGGGACGGCAGCGTCTTCTGGACGGCGGCCGGTATGATCCGGGTATCGCGGAACAGTGGAGCAGCGGTATTCCGGTTATCAGCCACCAGGCGATCGCCCGTCATCAGGGTGTTAGTCGCCAGCAGAAACGAGCCCACTGTTCCCGCACCCAGGCCCCCGCCGAAATCCCGAAAGCGGAACGTGATTCCCGTGAGCACCGCGTCGGCCATCGGCTGATTGAAGGAGGAGAGCGGAATACGCACCCACCCCTCAAACCCGCCGGGCAGGGTGACAGTCTGATATGCGCCGGTCTGCTGCTGCCAGCTTTCCGTCCCCTTGGCCAGTGTGTAAAATGGCTTGCCAGCTGAGAGGCTGGAGGTGACGGTCGCCCCGCCGCGCGTGATGGGAAGGCTGAAGATAAACGAGGAAGTCCCGGCGGGCGCCGCGGGCATTTTCAAATACAGCATCAGCGCGTCCGCGCCGCTCAAATCCACCTGCCAGTAGGCGCGGTAGGTGACGGCCAGCTTGCTGGACGCGGCTGTGTTGTCCAGCACCGGCTGGGCGGCGGATACCGTGCCGATTTCCAGCATGGGGAAATCGGACAGATCGTTGAGAGCGTCCACCGGCTGGATAGACAAATCGCCGCGACTCGTACCGCTTCCCGTCTGTATATCAAAAGCGCGATCCGCCGCCAGCTGTCCGCCCAGCTTGTAGCCGCTCAGGAAGGGGAGCTGCAACGCGGTGGATACGCCCCGGATACCGGGAGCGGCCCCGTTGAATATGTCGACGGCCGGCGCGCCGTCCAGCCGCACGGCGTAAGGGACGTCAGCGGTCAATGGGCTGCTGGTGGTCACCATGTACGAGGCGTTCAGGAAGGCTCCCAGTGCCCCGCCGAAATCCCGCACCTGCATTTGGATCTGATACAGCTTGTCGGCTGCTCCCGGTGTATAGGGGGCGGATGTGCTGTCCGACAAACTGGAAAAGGGGATGTACACATAGCCCTGGAACCCGTTTTCGGGCAGCGTGATACAGCCGCTCGTGCTGACCGCCAGCGCCTGCGGCGTCGGGTCTCCCCGCTCTGAAAGGGCGTATACACGCCTGTCCGCGTTTTTCACATGATACCAGGTGTACCCGGAGGCCTTCTGGATGATAAACCAGGGCACGATCTGATTATGCGACGAGGTATCCGGCGCGTCGTCCGGCATTCGCACATAGAACAGGAAGCCCTCGCCGCCCGCAAGCGGCACCGGATTGGCCGTATGATTGAAATAGTAGTTGAAGGATTTGTTGTTGTTGGCCGCGGGCGCGGTCTGCACGGTGTCCGCACCCAGGGCGTACGCCTTGGCGGAAATCAGCCCGGTCGGATTGACCGCCGCTTTTATATGCACCGGCGATTGGTCGGTTCGCAGCAGGCCGTTGTAGGTGACCAGCTGCCAGCCGCTGCCGTCGCCCGCCGTCTGAGAGCTGCGGCCGTCGTGATAGGTGATTCCCGCCGTCTCCACACCTGTGTTTTTCGAAAGGATAACGGCGCCTGCGGCCGCTTTATCGTTGTGCAGCGGCACCGGCATCGAGCGGGCCGTGAAGCCCTGGACGGCATCGGGCGGCGCCGGCGGCTGGCCGGTGAATAGTTCCCGCGCACTCTCCCCCTCAAAGAGGACAAGGGTCGGGCGAGGCGCGTACAGCGGGCTGCCGGTCGTAATCATACAAGAGCCCTGCCGCAGAGGGCCGGAAGCGCCGCCGAAATCCCTCACCTGCATTTGGATTTGGTACAGCTTGTCTCCCGCCTCTGGCGTGTAGAGCGCGCCGCCGGCGTTCGTCAGGCTGGCAAAGGGAATGTACACATAGCCCCGGAAACGGTTGGACGGCATGGTCAAGCAGCGGTTGCCGTCGGGGGCCAGATCGTACAGATTCCCCGCGGCGTCCAGCGCGTAGGAGCGGCGGCGGCTGTCTCCCAGACCGTACCAGGACGCGCTGGATCCTCTCTGCACGACAAACCAGAGAGACAGCTGGTTATGCACCGTCTTGCCGGCGGCGTCGGCGGGCATATCGACATAAAACATGATCCCTTCTCCGCCCGCGAGCGGCACGGCGTTCTGCGTGTGGTTGAAATAATAGCTGAAGGAGGTGGCGCGGTTGGCGTTCTCCGCCGTCTGCTCCGTCGTGGCGTCCAGCGCATACAGGTTGCTCGTCAGCCCCGTCGGGTTGGACGTCACCAGCATGCGCACCGGCGAATTCGCGGTGTGCAGGGCGCGGTTATACGTGACCAGCTGCCAGCCGCTGCCGTCACCCGCCGTCTGGGAGCTGCGTCCGTCGTGATAGGTGAGATTGCCCTGCTCCACCCCGGCGCTGTTTGACAGAATCACCGTTCCCGCCGCCGCTTTGTCGTTGTTCAGGGGAAGCGGCATCCGCCGCGCCGTGAAGCCGCCGGAATCCTCCGTGTCTGCGGAAATGGCCAGAGGGCCGCAGAAGATGCTCAGGATCAACCAGACCGCCAGACTTACGGAAAGCCATCGTTTCATTTACAAGCTTCCTTTCCCGATGGGGTACATTCAGAACAGCTCGCCGCATATGCGATCGAGCGCGTATTTGCTGACCGGCCCCGGCCGGCGATGGATCCATTCCCCGCCGGTAAAATCGGGGAAGGCGACCGGCGCGCCGCCCAGGGCGACCGATTGCTCGGACAGAACGGTAATCGCCATCCAGGTGGCGGCATCGTATACGTCGATGGGCGGGGCAATCCCCTCTTGAATGCTCTCCACCAGCGCGCACATGCACAGATAATCCATGCCGTCGTGTCCCGCCTCGTGCACCCCCTGCCGCTGGTATTCCACCCATAAGGGATGATCGAACTCGGCCAGATACTGATCGGCGGGTATCCACTCGTCGGCCTCGCCCCGGCCGTCCAGATGCAGGCGGCGCCCCTCCTCCATCCAGATCCCCTTGGTGCCCTGCACCAGTCCCCCGCGGGAATACGGACGGGGCAGGCAGGTGTTCAGCGTGCAAAGCACCGTCTCGCCGTTGGCGCACTGTATCATGGTGGTTACCACATCGGCCTGGTTGAACGTTCGCTCCTGCAGGGGGTGATCGGCAGGCAGATGGGCGGCCGCCCAGTTGCGCAGCCCCCGAGATTTGCTCGCCACCGAGGAAAGAGACAAAAACCGGTTCCCGCGGTTGATCCCCAGGTACTGGGCAATAGGGCCGATGCCGTGCGTAGGATAGTTGTCTCCGTTGCGATGCAGATAGTTGTCGAGGCGATAATGCCGGTTTTCCCGCCCGAGGCAGATCTCCTCCCGCAGGTCATGCAGATAGCCGCAGGCGCAGTGGATAATCTCCCCGAGCACCCCCAGCTTAATCATATGGAGAACCGCCATTTCCTCCCGCCCGTAACAGCAGTTTTCCAGCAGCATGCAGGGAACGCCGGTTTCCTCCGACAGGCGAACCAGCTCGAAGCATTCAAACAGGCTGGTGGCGCCGCCCACCTCCAGGCCGACGGGAACCCCGCCTTCAGAGCGGCCCGAGTCACCGGCATATGGGCGGTCCAGTCGCAGGCGACCACTACGCCGTCCAGGCCGCCCGCCGCCAGCATTTCCCGGTAATCGGTATAGACGGCCGGGCGGGCCTGCCCGGCGGCCGCTGCCCGATCGGCTCCCGCCCGCATCCGATCCTCATAGATATCGCAGACAGCCGCTATCCGCACGGCCGGTATGGTCAGCAGCTCCTCCAGCAGCATCATGCCCCGGACCCCCAGTCCGGTGATCGCCATATTGACGGTGTCCTTCCTCATCTCTTCCCACCTCTTTTATTCCAATATCCGCCACTCACCGGGCGGCAGAGAGATCCCCTCGAACACAGTGGGCTGTCCGCTGCGGTTGATAACCAGCCGCACGTTCCCGCTGTACGCCGCCTGGACGACGCCGTTTTCCCGCCGATGGCTGAGCATCCGCCGGCCGTCCAGGCGCGCCGCCGTTTCCTCGTACCGTTCAAGCAGGAATATGGCCCGCTCCGCCACCTCGTCGGCGGCGGTATTATACAGAAAGGACAGCGAGGTCTCCCGCAGGGCACGGTTGGAACAGCCGGTCAATTGCCACGCCGGCGCTACGCCGTACTCCAGGCAGTCGAGCAGCGCCTCGTCCCAGTCGTCCACCGTGTTGAGCGGTGTGCCGCACAGGCTGGCGTATCCGTAAAACACCATGCCGTAAAAGGGCACAGACGCGGACATACAGTCGAATCCGGAGGCCCCCGCAGGCAAATCCGTTATCAGATCGGCGCGCAGCGCGGCGTACAGATTGCCTCCCGCCACCGCCACGGGCCGCTTGCCAAAGGCGTCCAGCGCGGCCGCCATATCGGCGGAGGCCTGCTCCCGTTCCATCGGCCGCGCGTCACTGTAATCGCTGTACAGCTCTGCCCCGGCCAGCCCCAAATCGACCCCGAGGCCGTCGCTCAAGCTGTTTTCCAGCGTCCCGGCCCGGCGAAGGACGGTGTCCGCGCGGCTGTACTGCCACCGCCTGCCGTTCTCCTCCATCGCGCCGGTGGAAAGCAGATAGCGCCCGCCCTTGACCGTCACATGGCTGAGGCTTTGTATCGCGTTCCGGCTGCTGCCGAACAGCCGCACCAAATCCTGGCTCCAAAAGACCTGGCCGCCGTCTGGCAAACTGCCGATCAGAACCTCCAGGCCCTTGCGACCGCCCAGGGAGCCGGCCGGTTTCATTTTGTCGGAGGAGGACCGCTCGTATCCCTCGTCGCCGAAGCCGATCAGCTGAACACCCAGCTGGGTCAGGCCCCGTTCCGCAAACCGATCAACCGAAGCGCGCACCTGCGCAAAGGTGGTGGCCGTCACATTTTTCTTGACGGGAAATCCCAAAAATGTGGCTTTCTTCCAGCCGTGACCATAGAATTCCAGCGTCCCGTGCAGAAAAGAGGAAGCGGGTGCGCGGTGCGCCGTTTCATCGAGCAAGTCCCGGTAGCGGCCGGCCAAAGCGCTGTAATCGGCGTTTTCGGGCACCGGATAAAACGCGAGTACACAGTCGTTGGCGCTGCGATTCGGATTCACCACGGGGTATTCGTTGTAGGTCCAGTCCTTGTTGGCGATGACCGCCCGATCCATCTGACGCAGGACAAAGGTAACGCCCGCGTTGGCGCAGTCGGCGTAAACGCCCGTGGGCACCGCGCTCAGGACGGCGGCCGCCGCGTTGCCCTCGATCACCGCCAGCAGCCCCGCGCCCTCTTTCACCATCCCCAGCACCGGGAGAGAGGCGGTTAAAGGCTTTCCCTCCTCATATTGCAGGGAGACGGCGGTATCCCGGCCGTAAACCGTCTGCCGGTAGGGGGCAGCGTCCGGCTTATAGTCGGCGAAGGTCATCAGGGCCCCTGCCCCGTCCGGCAGAAAAAGATAGCCTTCCTCGTCCCGATTGCCGGACAGGAAGTGCGGCAGCACGTCCACCTCGCTGATGCGCGCGCTCCCCCGCTCCTCGATCCCCCCTGCGGGCAGCGCGACCTGCAGGCGATCGCCGGTCAGCGTGTATTGCAGGGTGAGGGAAAAATTCTCCTCGGGCCCGGTAAAATCGTAAACCACCTGAAACCCGTCGGGAATATGGCTGATCTGCACCGTGTCGTTCTCCAGGCACTGGACGGTGTTGACGGTTTTCACCACCTTGTCCTCGTCGTAATACCGCACCACCAATTGCGCCCGCATTTCCTCGATGGCGGCGTCGGTGGTAAACACGTCCAGCTTGGGGGCGATCGGATTGGTCCACCAAGTGTTTCCTGTTTTTTCATCCGCAAGGCAGACCGCCGCGTTCAGGGCGTTCATCCACAGGGAGTACCGGCCCGCACCGGTTTCGGCCTGCACCATGTTTTCGTCCGGCTCGAACGCCCGGGTGGCCGTCTGCCCGTCAGAATCGGGCTGGGCGGGACCCGCCGCGATATGCAGGGCGGTGGCAAAAAGCAGGACAACGACCGCTGTACACGCGCGCCATTTCATGGCCGACACTCCTTTCTTTACCCCCGCGCCGGTTATCCCCGACGGGTTAGTTCCGCGAACACGGTGGACACAAAGCCGGCCATCTGCTGAAAAATGGTGAAGAAAAGCAGCAGCAGAAACACCACTCCCAGCATCAGGAGGATGGTCAGCAGCACACAGACGATGGTGCGGGACACCGTGAATTGTTGTGTAATCATGGTGCCGCAGAACAGCAGCACCAGCATCCACCCCTGGGCGATGGCCAGACCGGTGTTCAGGAATACCGCCTCCGACAGCGTGAACACGCCCGACAGCCCGGTCAGCGGCAGGACGATGACCAGATAGGGAAGGGTAGCGTAGCAGGAGGCTATCCACAGTTCCCGGATGGACCCCTCCCCCTCCAGCAGGGCACTGGTCGTCCAGTTGCACACCGTCCATAGGACGAGCAGGCCGACGGTGGACGCGAGCGTTGTCAGCAGGTTGAAATTCTCCGGCTCGTTGCCGTTGAACAGATAGCCGGTTCCAAAGTAGCGCGCCACCTGGCACGCCAGATACAAAAGGGCCAGACAATTGGCCAGCGGCAGAGAGCCCCGCCCCTCGAATTTCATAGCGCCATAGGTCTGGAGGGGATGCAAAAACTGACGGAACGGCACGAGAAAGCGAGATTTATCAAAGGCTCTGCCGTGGGGTTCGACCAGCTCCCGATACCGGACGCGGTTATAGCTCAGCTGCAGGAATTTGCGCAGGTTGGACATGGGATCCCCTCCTTTCATGCGACATCAGGATTGCAGCCATCGTTTCAAGCGGCGCCAGCCCACAACCAGCCCCGCCAGGACGGCGAGCATGGCGGGCAGCAGCCAGAGTAGGTTGTTCCGGATGAAATCCCGGCGGTATTCCTGCAGGGCGAGCGAATAATAATACCGGTCGTCGCCCTCCCGCAGGTATTCCATCGCCGCCCGGCAGTCGCCATCGGCCAGCAGGGCGCGGCCGATGCTGCGATAGGCGACGGTAAAGTGCGGGTTGGAGGCAAGCACCTCGTTCCACAGCTCCTCCGAGCGGGCATATTCTCCTTGCCGGTAGCCGGCCAGCGCCTCCCGCACCGTGCGGATATATCCGGTGGGCACCATGCGGGTAATGGTGTTTTTATCCCCATCGGCAATAAGATAGGCCTCCCCCTGCTTCTCAAGGGCCGCCGCGCCGCGGAAAAAGCCGCGCTGGTCGCCGGTGCCGCCGAATACCCCGATGGGATTCAGCTCGCTGTCGAACTGCAGCACTTTGCCCCGACGGCTGTCGAGCACGGTCAGGATCCCCTCCGCGTCGACATGCAGGTCGGTCAGCTGGCTGACAATTTTATAGCCCTTGGAGTAGTCGAACTCCTGATCTCCGAAGTTGTTGCGGTTGTATCCGGAGGTAAAAAGAGAGGCGTCGTCGTAGCCGGGGTATTTGAGGATGTTCTCTCCCGCCGCATTAAGGCGGCTGACCTGTTTTTCGTTGACCGTGGACGTCACCGTAAACACAAAATCCTCGCTGTCGATAAACAGGTTGGCGTATTCCGTGGAGATTTCCCGCTTGAGGGATTCCCGCTGGGCGTCGGTGAACAGGCTTTTCCACATGGCGGCCAGCACCACGTCGGGCGTCACCTCCACCTTGGCGGCGCCGAAAAAGTTGGCGAATACATCGTCGGTCCCGTATTGCAGCAGACCCAAATAGATACCGGAGGCGGCGACGAACACCGCCCCTGACGCGTTAACAGCCACCTTGGAGGGCTTGAAAACCGCCTCCTCCGACAGGCTGGCGGATTCCGGCTTCCCCAGACGGCGCACCACGCGGTTGTCCGCGTCCACGGCCAGCACCTCGCCGCCGCCCGTGTTGCAGATATACAGCAGGCCGTTGTGATAAAACACGCCCTCGGGCGCGTTCAGCGGCACCGGGCCTTCATCGGTTTCCACCGTTTCCACCACCCGCCGCACGGTGTCGTCCGCAGACAGAACGACCACCCGATCGTTGCCCGTGTCCGCTATGTACAGGGCCTCCTCGCCGTCGACATACAGATCCCCGATCGCATCGAACGAGCCGATCCCCAGCGTGTTCCCGTCGAGAAGGCCGCCGGCCACATAGGTGTCGGGCGCGGCGACCGAGCGGCCCCGCCTGTCGTAATAATATCCCGCCGACGCCTTGAGGCCGGTCATGAAAAACACGGCGGCCGCCAGCAGGCAAACGATACGCTTATACACCGTCTTTCCCCCTTCTCCGGCGAGTAGCCCTAGGTAAGCGATGATGAAATCCAGCGGTTGGATTGGTGCAGGGGATTTCTCCGCCAAGTCGCCGCTGAGCCCCGTCAGGCGTGATTGGTTCATCGCTTACCTAGGATTTAAGGCCCGAATGGGCCATGGTTTCGATAACGGAACGCTGACAAAAGAGGAACATCACCACCGGCGGCACCATGAGCAGCACGCTGACCGCCGCCGAAACGCCCGCGCGCGACAATCCCGCGCCCCCGATTTGGGCGAGCATGGCGGGCAGCATCTTGAGCTCCTCGCTGTAAATGAACTGCGTGCCGGTCGTACTCCATACGCTGGTGAAGGTGAATATCCCGAGGGTCAGCCAGGCCGGCCGCACCATGGGCAGCACCATGCGGAAAAACAGCGGGATTTCCTTGGCTCCGTCGATGCGGGCCGATTCGAGGATTTCCTCCGGAATGCCCTCGGCGAACTGCGTCATGAGGAACACCCCGAAGGAGGTCGCCAACGCGGGGAGAATCAGGGCGGCGTAGGTATCGATGAGGCGGGTTTTCACCATAAGGATATACTGCGGCACCGCCGTGACCTCGGTGCGAAACAGGATGGCGAACACCACCAGCTGCAAAATCACCTTTTTCCCCGGAAACCTATGCTTCGCCAGCGGATAGGCCGCCATGGAGGCGACCAGCATGAAACCGCCGGTGGCCGCCACGGTCACGAACAGGCTGTTGAATGCGTAGCGTTCAAAGGGAACCGGCGCCTGCCCCTGGATGCGGATAAGACCGCGGAAATTATCCAGGGTGGGGCTTGTCACATACAGCCGGGGCGGAAACAGAAACAGCTCGTGAATGGGCTTGAGGGAATTGACCACCGTATAGTAGATGGGCAGCAGCATGAACGCGCCCAGCAGCAACAGGAAAAGAGCCACCAGAAAATTGCCTCCCGCCGAGCGGGAAATGCGCCGTCGGTGCCGCAGCAGTGTTCTCACGGTTATCAACTCCTCTCTGGGGATGCCGTCAATCGTTGGACAGGCTGCGCAGTCCCCGGTTTATCAGGGTCCAAGTGGCGATCATGATGACGAAAAGCACCACCGCCACCGTGCAGGCGTAACCCATTTCCAGGCGTGTATAGCCATAATCCGACATGTGCAGCACGACGGTATGGGTGGAATAGTCGGTGGAGGGATTGCCGGTCAGCACGGAGTTCTGATAGCCCACGGCAAACGAGGTGGAAATGGTCAGCACCGCGCCGATGAGTAGCTGGGGCACCATCTGCGGCAGCGTGATGTACCACAGCTCCTGCCACCGGTTGCGCAGGCCGTCCATCGCCGCCGCCTCATAGAGACTGGTATTAAGCTGCTTGAAGCCCGCCACAAACGAGAGGAAGCCGGCCCCCATGCTCATCCACAGGATGACCGTAATCACCACGATGGAATTGTACTGCGGATCGTTCTGCCACTGGATGGCCTCGGCAATGAAGCCGAAGCGCATGAGAAGACTGTTGAGAATGCCGTAAGCGTCGCCGCTGAAAATATACTGCCACGCCATAAAGACGTTGCCGGCGAGGGCGGGCGCGTAAAATATGAGGGTGAGCGCCGCGCGCATGTTGCGGCCCGTCTCATTGATAAGCCACGCCACGATGAAGCTCAGAAGGTACCCGGCCGGACCGGTCAGGAGGGCGTAAAACAGCGTGTTGCCCAGCGCCTTGATAAAAATATCGTCGTCGAGCAGCAGGCGGATGTAGTTGTCGACACCCACCGGCTTCAAAGCGTTGACCATATCGAAGTCGGTAAAGCTGAGCAGTACCGAGGCGACGATAGGAATCACGGTAAAAAAGAGGAAAAGAACGAGCCAGAAGGACAGGAGAAAATAGCTGGCTCCGTATTTCTTGAAAAACCGTTTCAGCCCGGTCATTTCTTCCCCTCCCTCGTCTTAGCCCAGCTGCTTGCGCTTGCGCACAAGCTCCCGATCGATTTCCCGCGCATACCGCCCAATCACGTCCCGCGGCGTTTCGTAATTGTAGACCACCCGGCGGAACGCGTTTAGAATGTTGCGATTGTAATAATAGGACGCGGGCGTCTGCTCGATATCCCACAGTGCCTGCCTCGCGGCGGAAAGGGTCGCCTGCTCGCGATCGGTCCAGCCCAGCTCGGCGGCGGCCGCCACATTGGCCGTGTTGTACCGGGCCGAGGCCCCCAGAAGAATTTCGCTGTCCAGCCCGAAACGCCCCTGCGTTTCGTCACTCGTCCACCAGTCCGCAAAGGCGAACGCCTTGTCGCGCAGGGCGCTGCTCTGCACCACGACGCAGCCGTTGACCACGCAGGATTGGGCACGGTTTAACTCCCCGTTCACCTCGACGCCGGGCACCGGCGCCATTTCCCACAAGCCGCGGATTTCGGGAGCGGCCACCTGCAGCTGGTTATACAGGGTATAGTTGACGATGCCGATGGGCATTTCGCCGGTACGGAACCGGTTGTAAAAGTCGTAGGCGACCGGCGTGGAATGCTTGACAAAGAAATCGGTCCAAGCGGCAAACGCCCCGACAGACACGTCGCTCTCCATGTCGGTGGCCGTCAAATCCGTATTGAACACCCGGCCGCCGCGCTGCAGCAGCAGCATTTCGTACACCCGCTGGTCCTCGGGCACGCCCACGAGCATGTTCCGTTGGCGCAGCACCTGGAGGACGTGATACAGTTCGTCCCAGGTGTCCGGAATATCGAGGCCCAGCCCGCTGAGAATATCCGTCCGGCAGAAGAGCATGAACCACGTCTGCGTTTCCGGCAGAGCGTACAGCCCGCCGTTCCAGCCCGCCGCCACCAAGGCGGAAGGATGAAAGCGCTCCTTTACCGTTTCGATGCCGTCCATCGTCTGAAAATCGGCCAGCGCGCCGCGAACGGCCAGATTGATCACCGTCTGCTCGGGTACGAACAGGGCGACGTCGGGCCCCTTCCCCGACACGATGGCCTGGGTGATGACATCGTTCGTATTCACCAGAGCCAGCTCCACCGGATAAGGAAACTCCTCGGCGCACAGCCGCTGCAGCACCTGCATCTGCTCCCGCCCGGCGGCCGACCCGGTGGTCAGCAGCTCCGAAACGCTTATCCACACCTTCAGCGGGGGGCCGGATGCCTGCACAGCGGTGGACGAGCTGTAGTCCTTGAGGAAGGACTGGAAGAACACCGCGGCGCGATACCCTATCCGCTCGAGGAGGCTGTGTGTCCGGCGGTGGGACGCCTCCTCCACAGGCAGCAGCTCCAGCGTATCCAGCTCCAGAGGCTGGCTGCTCAGATAGGCGCTCTGGTTGGCCACCGCATCAATTTGCGCTTTGTACAGGCTCAGCCTCTGGGCAATGAGATAGGGCTTTTCCAGCAGGCCGTCGAGGGTGCGGACCGCTTCGTCGATGGGGCTCGTCTCGCTTCCTCTCCGGCCTCCCGTCAAGGCTTCGATGCAGCGCGCGCCGGCGCGCAAGGTATCCCGGCACCAGGCGAGATCGTCCAGCAGGGTGGGGATTTCCTTTTCCAGATAGTAGTCGCGATAGGGATCGGGGGTCGTCCCGGTGATGACCAGAATATCGCGGTAGGCCTTGTTCATGCGATCGATCGCCTGATCCAGCGCCGCCAGCGGTTCCACCAGCTGCCCACGCGTCGCCGTCAGGCGCAGGGTGTGCTTTCCCTTGTCCAGATAAATCTGGTAAGGCGACTCCCCGCCCGGCGTCAGGGCGGCGAACGACTCGGTATAAGGAAAAACCAGTTCGTCCAGCTCGTCGAACAGGGGTTTCCCGTCTAGGGTGACGCCGCGGCGCACCCCGAGCCCCCGCATGCTGTTCTGCCGGTAGCCGATGGTCAGCTTATAAAAACCCGGCTGTGCGGCCTCGAATTCCCATTCCAGCCACTGGCCCTCCCGTGAACCGGCTGAAATCAAGCCGAGCAGCGTGCGATCGGCGGCGCTGGGGCTGATATCGGGGGAGCTGTTGTCGAAGGTGGCCGTAAGGCCCGCGGAGGACTTGCGGGACGGCAGCTCCGCTTCCAGATAGATGGGAACCGTCTCCCCCGCCGGCTTATCGGCCTGCTCCTCGGTATAGGCGGCATAGCTGCGGCCGACGGCGGACACCAGGCGCGCACCGTACAGCTCGATGGATTTGGCCGTCATCGTCAGGGTCAGCGTGTACCGGCCCGCCTCCAGCTTCACCGGCTGTCCGCCTCCGACGAGGGACAGAACAACCGTCTGGCGCTCGAAAAGCTCCTCCTGCCGGGGAACCAGCTCGTTGCCCTTCTCATCCACGGCAAACCGATCTCCCTGCCGCAAATCCTTCCATAGGCGGGGAAGGGTGACCGAGGTGCGGTAGGCCTCCCCGAGAGAGAGAGTCGCCTGCGGATTGACCGTTTTGCCCGTCAGCGCCATGAACTCCAGCTCCAGCCGGTATTCGCCCGTCTGCGGGGCCTCCAGCGTCAGGGTGACAGACTGGCCCTCCGTCAGGGTGAGAGGCGATTCGGCGCTCTCCGCCGCGCGGGCCAGCCCGCCCGGAAGGCTTATGGAAAGCGCAAGCAGGCAGGCCGCCAGCCGTGTTCCGCGTGAAAAGCGCATATCTGCTCACGTTCCTTTCCGTACTCAGCCGACCAGGCCGGTGGTTTCCACGCTGCGCGCAAACGTCTTCTGCACGATGAGAAAGAGCAGGAGCAGCGGCAGGACGCTGGCGATGCAGGCGGCCTGCTCAATCGTGATGATTTTATAGGGATCGAGGGCGTCCTGCGCCAGAATGTGTTGCAGCGAGCTGCGCATGTCGCCCAGCACGCTGGAAACGATCCGCACATCGGGCAGGTAGGTGGAAAGCGTGTAGTAATCGCTCCAGTACCATACCAGCGAGAACAGCGTACAAATACGGATGGGCCCGCACGCGTTCGGCAGCATGATGCGGAAGTAGGTCGCCGTATAGCCGCAGCCGTCGATCACCGCCGCCTGTTCCAGCTCGTTCGGGACGCCCTTGTAATACTGGCGGAAAATGAAGATGAACAGGCCCGCCCGCAGCCCCTGCCCCAGCGCGGCCATCAGCATCATCACACCCATATTGTTGAGCAGATTGAGATTCGTTGCGTGCCCCGTAATCGCCCGGAACAAGCCGAAAAAGTCGAAGGAGCTGAACAACACATAATTGGGAAGACCCGTCAGCTGAGGAGGAATCAAAATTGTCAGGATGACCACAAGGAACAGCAGCCGGTTTTCGCGGAACTGAAAGCGCGCGAAGCCGTAGCCGGCCAGCGAGCACACGAAGACCGACAGCACGGTGCAGGTGACCGCGAGGATTCCGCTGTTTTTCATCACTTCGGCGAAATTCAGCGGACCGAAAACTGTCTTAAAGTTGTCGAGCGTGTAGTGCTTGGGTATCCACACGACCGACATATCGTACACGTCCCGTCCCTCGCGGATCGACAGACTCAGCATGTAAACCAGCGGATAGAGAATGATAAACGCCATACACAGCAAAAACAAGAAGCGCACGGCGCTCCACGCCGCACCGCCCAGATAGGGCAGGGGCGAGGCGGTGGACGGGAGGCCGGAGTGTCCTTCCGCGGTGCGTTTCATCCTCTCGCCCCCTTCCGACGCGCGCGGGTGAACAGGGTGACAAGCCCCAAAATCACCGCGATGCTGCCCATGATGATAAGAAAGTACGACAGGGCCATGGCTGCCGCGTACGATTTCTGAATGCCCAGCGTCAGGTCGGAAATCCAGCGCATGACGGCGTTGTCATAGCTGACGAAGATATCGATCATGGTGTACACGAAGTTCACTAGTATGTAAGGGACGACGGTGGGAAACACCACCTTGCAGAAGGTGTCCCACCCGGTGGCGCCCTCCACCCGGGCCACGTCGTAATGCGACTCTGGAATAGCCAAAATGCCCGTGAGAAAAATCAGAATCTGTACCCCGCTTTTCCAGACAAGATCCGACACGTTGGACACCATGCCGCCCACGGTGCTGACCAGGCCGTCGGGCATGCCCGAACGCACAAGCGTATCCATCAGCACCGTCGCGTTGAAAATCCCGGCGGAATCCCCCGCGCCGAGCGTGACACCGGCCATGCTGGTGCGGATAACCGTGGCTATCACCCCGGAGGTCACGATGACCGGCAGGAAAAAGATGGCGCGCATGACGCCGCGCCCCCGGAACTTCTGCCCCAGAACAATGGCCACGAACAGGCTGAACAGCAGGATAACCGGAATCTGGTAGAGCATGGAGGTCAGGGAATCCACCAGCCGCCGGGGAAAATTGGTGTCCTCGAGGAACGCGAAACGGAAGTTGTCGAACAGGCCGTCTAACGGCTCGAGCACCATGCCCACGTCCGGCGAAAACTGCAGGTTGGTAAAGGCATACTGCACCACCTGCACCAGCGGCTGAACGAAAAACAGGAGAGCGCCAATCAGCCACGGCAGAACGAACAGGCGGCCGGCCCGCGCCCGCCGGCGGGCGTTGGTAACGGGGCGTTTGCATTTTTGACCCACGGGGATCACCGTCCTTCCTGCTCCGTTCAATATCCGCCGGCTGTCTCTGTCAGCCGCCAACCGTCAGCTTCAGATGGGTCTTGATGATGTTTTCCATGCCGGCAATGGCTTCTTCGGCCGGTTTCGAGTTGCTCGGGGATTCGGTGAGGATTTCGCCCCAAAACTGCCCGCGCAGCTCGTCGCTCCAGCCGGTGAGGCCTTCCAGCTTGGTGGTGATCTTGACGGCGGACTTGAAGTAGTCGTCAAAAATTTTCTTATGTTCGTCCGATACGCTGCGGCGGCGCTGTTCCAGCACGGAGGCGTTGCCGTTGGCCTCGCCGTCGATGGCGCGGCGGTGGTTGTAATAAATCCATGCCACGCCGGCCAGCGGGTTGCGGGCCTTGTTGGGCACAAAATTGGCTGTCATCAGCGCGGGCGCGTAGGCTTTCGAATTCTTGTCCATTTTCGGGAACGGCACCACGCCGATGTTGTCCTTCATGGAGGCGTAGTAGTCGTGGTCGCCGATAAGGTTCTGGGGCCGCTCCGCCACCATGGCCGCCTTGCCGTTACCGAATTCGGTGAAACCCCGCACCCGGTAATCAAACGAACCATCCATATACAGATCGCGCAGGAAGTTCATACCCCGGGCGGTAGCCGGATTCTGCAAATCCGACACATAGGTGCGGTTCTGCTCCTTGAGGATGCTTCCTCCGCTGGCCAGCACAAAAACCGGGAAATACCAGGTCGCAAAGCCCTGCGTCTTGACCGTGCCGCCCTCCACGATGGTCATGGCCTTGGCCACCTTGCGGAAGGTTTCGAAGGTCCAGTTGCCTTTGAGATAATACTCGGTATAGGGATCGGGCTGCTTCTGTGCTTTGAAAAGGGCCTTGTTGTAGTAGATCATAAACCCGTTGTATTCGTACAGCGGGATGCCGTAATAGTTAGTTCCGATCTTGAACTGGCTCATGTCGTCCAGATTCCAGGTGGGAGATTTCAGATCGAGGTATTTGTTGAGCGGCTGCGCCAGATTGCCGTAGCACCAGTTGAGGGAGGTCGCATCGGTCATGCTGGCCACGTCGGGGGGGTTCCCCGCCTGCACCATGCTGGCAAGCTGCGACTGGAAACTGGCCCAGCCCATGACCTTCTGCTCCACCTTCACGCCGTATTTTGCTTCATATTCGGCGATGATCTGGGGCTCGTATGGGTTGGACTGGCTGGTCACGATGTTCAGGGTGCCCTTGAGATTCTTGAACTTGGCGTTCTGCACGTCCTCCTTGATTTCAATCGGCTTCGGAGGCGCCGTGGTACCGGCCTTTTTTGTCGTCTGCCCCTTGGTAGTGCCGGCCGGCCGGATGATCCCCGGCTTCGAGGTGGTGCTTGTGTCCGCGCCGCCGGTGACCTCCCCGCTCGCATCGGTGTCGGCGCTCGCATCGGTGCCGCTGCCGGCCGTGGCGGCGGTGGTGGCGCCGCTGCTACCCTCCGGCTTCTGCGGTTCCTTGTGACAGCCCGCCGGCCCGATCAGCAGCAGACCACTGAGCAGCAGCGCCGCCAAACGCTTTGCTTTTGACATGTCCCTCATCCTTTCCGTACAGCAATTAGGCCACGGATACCGATTCTAATACGTGATAGCCGTTGATGGTTTTCATCTGGTTGCCAAAGTGAACGAAACGCCCGTTGGTGCTCTTGGCATAAAAAGCGATATGATAGTTCCCGGCCTTTTTCGGCAGGGTCAGCTGGGCGCCGACCTCGTGGGTCAGGCGGGTTTTGTCGGAAAAACCGAGGAAACCGCCGCTGTTGCGCTCGGCCGCGGCGCCCGGCGCGCGGGAATGCCAGGAGGCGGGGGTCCCCGCCTTGACCGACGTCAGCACCTTCCCCGTGTCGTCGATGACGGCAAAGCCGCTTTCGATATTAAACGCCGCCGAAAAGCCATAATTGGTCAGATGCACGGACAGGCTGACCTTGCCGTTCGTTTTCAGCTCGCCGGCAGCCGAGAATTTCTGCAGCTCCAGCTTGTAGCCGAGATAATCCCGCATATATTCGAAGGCGCTGCGGGAAACAGCCTTGCCGTCCTTTTCAAACCAGCCCGGCGCATAGAAGAGGCCCATCCCATCCAGCTCGGTCTTGGTGACCGGGCGCTGCTTCCATTTTTCCATGGAATACGCGTACGGCCCGTTGCCGGAACCATGATCGGTCTCCCGATAGGAATGCCTCAGGCTGAAGGAGGTCATGCGCTGCTCCGCCATCAGCCCGATGACGTTCCAACGCTTGATCTCATCCTTCGTGCCGCTTTCAAAGGCGTTGACCGGGGTGCCGCCGCTGCTGATCTGTCCGCCCCAGAACATCTCCCCGTCCACCGGCGCGTTCGCGGCCTCCCGGGTGATCTGCTTATACTGCTCCTTGCCCGGGCTGAGCTCCTTGTTCCAGGGATGGTACACGCCGAACACCGCGTCGTCATGAAAGCTGATGCGCTTATACAGCGGGTCGGCGGCGGGAATGAGGTTCTTGTACTGCGGCAGGCGGATTTGGGCGAACACCCCCGCCGGGACGGTTTGCAGCACCTTGCGCACCAAGGCCGCCTCGTCGATGGCGTAGTCGCCGCTGTCGCTGTAGCTGTGCCACTCGCCCCACGCCCCGATCATGCCGACCTGCACCACGTGCAGAATGTCCTTGTTCTTTTCAAGCAGGGGCTTCAGCTGGTCGAGGTGGCTGTTCATCACCGATTGCCGCGCTTCTCCCTTGGCGCCGGGGCGGACCGTACCGCCGTTCTGCTGGTCGTACTGATAGGCAAACCGCAGCAGCAGCTTGATGTTCCACTTGCGGGCCTGATCGAAGAATTCCTGCATGCGGGTGATCGCGGAGGCGGGCAGCGTGGGTGTGTCGGCATACCCGCTCAGATAAAAGTACGCCTGGGCCAGCTGGGGGGAGTCCTCCAGGTAAAAGTCGCGCTGGTCGCGCAAATCGTCAATGGCGTTGGGCTGACTGTTAGGCGTGGCGCCGTCAACCGACAGACGGGTTTCCAGCCTCAAGCCGCGATCGGGATTTTCCAGCAGCCTTTGGTCGATTCCAGCGTCGCCGGCCTTCAGCGTCCGCTGCTTGATGTCCAGCCTGCCCGGCACATAAGCGGAGGGGCGGGTGGGGCCGCCGACTCCGGCCGTTGTGCTGCCGGAGCCTGTCGCGGCGCTTCCCCCCACCGACTTGCCGGTTGTCTGACCCGGCTCCCCAGAGCTGTCCGCGCCGCCCGGGCCGGAATTCGTCGATTCCATCGTGAATCCTCCTCCCGTACTGGCGGTTTCCCCCGACACGACACCGGGCTGCGACACCAGGCCGCTGGTCGCGGGCTTCGGCGAGCAACCAACCAGCCCGACGAACAGCGAACACAAACAAAGGGCGGCCAAGCTTCGTTTCATATCCATGTTCCTTTCCGTACCCTTCCGGTAGCAGCGGCGCTTAAGATCTCCGGCGCCGGCGGCTGACGAGTATCAGCCCGAGCGAGCCGGACAGCATGGCGACAGGCAGCAGAACCCTGGCGGCGACGCCGGTGCCGGGGTTCGGATTCGGCTCGGGCCGGTCGGGATTATGCGGGTTATCCGGGTTGTTCGGATCGTCCGGGTTATCCGGATTGTCCTCGACATCCGCCGTCTGGAAAAACAGGTTCGGATACGTGCCGGTGATGCCGCCTTCCTCGTCCAGCACGTGCACAACCGCAAAATACCAAGTCAGCGGATCCAGCCCGCCCATGGTGGCGGATGTCCCGTCCAACGTCTTGTCGCTGATGAGTTTGTATTTGATTCCGGCGCTCGTGCCGACCGACTGGTAAATCTCTACCCGGTACGCCGCCGCGTCCTCGTGGGCATCCCACGACATGGTGATGCTGTGAGCGGTGATGTCCTCGTAGGCCGGTTCGTGGATGAATTTGTCGAGGATGGTGGCGGCGGGCAGCTCATCGAGCAGCTTATCCTCTTCGAATCCGCCGCCGCCCTCCAGATCCGCAATGGTCGCCTCGCGGTTTTCGCTCAGATACCAGGTATCGGCCCCGTTGTAGGAGAACAGCCTATTGTTCTCTCCCATGTCGATGACCGACCAGATGTTGTCGATGACCACCGGCCCGGTTTCGCCGCCGAGACCCGAGAAAATAAAGGTGGTGTCGAGCAGACGGCGGTTGGCCATATCCTTGACGATGGGATTCGTCTTGAACTGATCGAGCGGCGCAAGCACATACCCCTCGGTGTTGACCGGCAGCCGGACATGGCCGGCGTCAGTCTCCAGCGTCTGCCATTCGCCGGAGCCTTTTTCCAGGAAGTACACCCGATTCCAGTCGCCCGTGTTCGTCCACAGCTCGACCCCTGCGGCGTTCACCGTGTGCAGATTGAAAAACACCTTGGTCGTGAACGGATCGTCCGGTTCGGCGGGGTGCGCGTCAGGCGTCTGAATATAGAACATAAAGGCCTGCATGTTGTCGATGTAGGTGTTCGCCGGATAATAGGTTTCATAATACACGTTTTCGAGAATACCGCCCGGCGTCTCCCAGAAACCGCGAACCTGTGGTGCATCAATCTGGAGGGCGGGGCCGCCCGTCAGGCCGGAGGGACTGTCCACGAAGGTGGCGGTGATGTTGTCGGGATCCACGACGTTATACAGCTTCTGCAGGCCGCGGGCGCGGGCGTCCTCACCCTTTTCAAAGCCCTTGAAGCCGAGGAGCGTTTCGCCCTTCATGGCGGCGGCGAACAGCTTTTGCTGATCCTCGTCCGGCTTCCGGCCGTTCACGAGGAACCGGGCGTCCTTGCCGTCTATCCGGGCCGTCAGGCCGCCGGTCTCCTGCACGATGCCGTAGACCGCGCCGAGCCGCAACGAACCGAACGCATCGCCGCCCACATTGCCGCAGCGGAACTCCAGCGCTTGAAGCGCGCCCGACGCGGCGATATCGCCGCGCTTGCCCGCCGGCAGATCGCTGAACAGCAGCTTGACATACCCTTCGAATCCGGCGGGCAGACCGGCCAGTCCGTTGGAAGGCACCGTCAGCGGCACCCAGTTCTGGGTTTCGCTGTCGAGATAAGAGAGAACCGCGCCGGCCCAGTCGATGGTTTTGCCGGTATCCAGACGGAGCGAAATACTGACCCGGCTCTCCCGCTCGCCATCTTTATGCTTCGGGGTCTTGAGGTAGAGAAGCAGGCCCTGCTGCTGGGAAATATCCCTGCCGGCAGGCATGGAAACGCTATAGCTCTTGTCGCTGCCCTTGGCGGTTTCCGCTCCAAGAACCAGCGTGTTTTTTCCATCCAGCGCCCGGCTTCCGGACGCCAGGGTCGCCGTCATGTCGCCGTCGGTGGCGGTGACGGCCGGGAGGCTGCCGAAATCCTGCAGCATGGTCAAATCCATGGCCGGCTTGTTCGCAGCCAAATCCACCGGGACCACCTCAAGGCCGTCTACGGCCGACTGCAGCGCTTTGCGGGCATCGTTCACCTGCGCCTGCGTGGCCGCACGGTCGTTCAGCACCCGATGGGCTTCGCCGAACGCCGCCTCGTAAACCGCCCAGGTCTCGTCGGAATACCGCCCCTGTCCCATGGTCATATACTTCTGGTATAAGGCGCGTAGGTCGTCCTTGTCTACTGTGCCGGCGACGGTCATGTCGATGATGCGTTCGTATTCGGGCAGCCATTGGCCGGAGGCGAAATCCCGGACGCGCAGGCGGATAAAGCCGTCGTACACGCTGACATAGTGCGCCAGGGTGAGGCTGGGATTGCCCCGGCCGTTGTGCTCCATGCTCGGCAGGTCGATGAACACGCCCTTGCCGTCGTTGATTATGTCGGAGAAGCCGACGCCGTTGTGCGTATGGCCTGAGAAGTATACCACCTGCGGGTATTTGGCGATAATGGCCTTCAGCGCATCGCTGGCCGCCCCGACCGTGTTGGTCTCCACGTCGGTCAGCGGATGCGTGCCCTTCAGCGCCTGATGCATCTGGACAAAAATGGGCTGGCCAGGCTTGGCCGCAGCAATGGCCTTGAGCTGATTTTCAAACCAGATAAGCTGCTTCTGAGACACGGTGGCCATATCCTTGTCGGCGTTTTCGGTGTTGAGCGTGATGAAATCATAGCCGCCGATTTCCCGATGGTAATACACGTCGGTATACGACGTGCCCAGATAGGTGTTGAGCCCGTCGAGATACCATTTTTTAGCGTTGGCCCACCGCTGCTCCATGCTGGCCGTGCTCGACAGAGGCCCGCGCGCGTCGTGGTTGCCGATCGCGGAGAGCACCAAGGTCCCCTCGGGCGTGTTTTTCTTCAGCGCGTTCCAATAGGCGTCGAACTCCGCCTGGCTGCCGTTTTCCGTCATATCCCCGGATACCAGCACCACTTTCGCGTCGGGCAGGGCCGTTTTGACATCCCCGAGGAACTGGTTGAACCGGTCGAGATTCGCCCCGGTTTCGCGCAGATGCGGATCACTGCCCGCCGCGAAGGAGAAGAGCGGACGCGGTCCCTCCATAAAGGTGTTGTACCGGCTGTCGAACGCGTTCAGCAGGGCCTGCTTTTCCGCGATGGTTTTGCCGTCCATCTCTTCCTCAAGGGTATCGAGCGCCTGGATTATCGCATCCAAGTCGGCCTGCTTATAAAAATAGTTGTCGACGGTGATTTTGGCCAGATTCTCCCGATAGCTCCGAATCTTCAGCCGAATCTGCACATCGGATTGCAGCGCGGCGATCTCCCCCGCCGACAGAGCGCGGCGGTATACCTGTACCTCGTCGACGTTGGCGTCATCCAGTCCGTATTTGCCCGACACATTGTCCCGGCCGATAGTGAAGGTGCCTCCGGGCAGATCGCCCGCCAGCGTGGAAACATCGGTGGAGAAGATGGCGCGGCCGTCGAGATAGAGAACCGCCTCGCCCTGCCTGTCAACCGTAAACGCCACATGGTGCCAGGCCCGGTCGAGTATGCCGGTGCCGCCGCCGTTCGCCGGCACGTAGCGGGTGGTGCCCCCGGCGCAGATATTGGCGATGAGTCCGCGGGTGGTGTCCACCTGTACGGTGAACCCGTTGCCGGACGCGTCCTTATTGGTAAAGAGGACGCCCTGCACCGGCGTGGCCTGATTGGCCTTGTACCATCCGCTCACCGTGAAGCTGCCGCCGCCGAGATTCAGCTCGCTGCCGGTGAAATCCACCCAGTTGACCGCGGGCTTGCCCCACAGATGCCCGGCAGATGTGCGGTTATACAGGAACAGGCCCTGGCCGCTGATGCCTTCAATGTATTCCACGCCGTCGCCACCGGCCCTGCCGTCGTACCCGTTGCCGCTGTCGTCGTTCAAATTACCGTCGAAGCCCACCGACAGGACCGGCGCCTTATACTGCTGATAGTCCATAATGGCTTTGTATTCGGCCGTGACCTCCGTGGCCGACAGCGCCTTGCGCCACACCTTGATTTCGTCCACGTCGCCCTTGTCAAGTCCGCCCTTGCCTTTGGTATCGCGGCCAAGCTGGAAAAGGCCGTTGTCAAGAGCTCCCTCCAGAGCGCTGGCGGCTTTCGTGCTGACCGGTTGTCCATCCAGATACAGCACGGCGTTGCCCTCTCGGCTGACGCTGAGCACCACCTGGTGCCAATTCGCGTCGTTCAATGAGGCGATGCCCTGCCCCTGTCCGGGCAGATCGATCCGGGTTTTGCCGTCCGCGATATTGGCGTTCAGGCCGCTGTCCCGGGCAACCAGTGAAAAGCCTTTGGATATGCCGCTGTCAAACCAGTCCTTGTTGGAGATCAGGACGCCCGACGCGGGCTTGGTCTTTCCGGCTCTATACCACAGGGAGACAGAAAAATCCTCTTCTCCGAACCGCAGATTATCCGGCGTGCCGAAATTGACGTACTGCGCGGCCTGCCCTCCCCAGGAAACGCCCGTGTTGTCAATATGGACGGCCTTGCCCTTGATGCCCTCTACATAGGTGACTCCATCGGAGGCGGCGCCGTGATTGCCGAAGCCGCTCTTATCCTGCGCGGTGGCATCGTCGAAATCGAGATGCAAAACCGGATCGTAGATGGTGGACGAGGAGGGATTGAGCGAGCCGTGCTCCGCGGTGTGCACCCCGGCGACTGTGGCCGCGTCGGTGTTCAGGAATCCGGCGTAAATCACAAGATACGTCGCGCCGAGAACCGCGCTTCCGTTTGCCCCGCCGACATCCTGCAGGCCGTACTGAACGCGCGAAATGGTATCCATGGCTAACTCTTTATAATCGTTGGATCCATCGGCGTTTTCCATCTTACGGAACGGCAGGTAGACATAGCCCTCGAATCCCGACGGCATACAGAGGTAGCTGCCGTCGTTCATGGCCAGACCGATCCACTTTTTCTGCCGGATATCGTACGCCTTATAGGAGGTGTCCCAGGAAAACATCCGGGCGGTGACGTCCTGGCCCCCGGCCGTACCGTGAACCCGCACATGAAGATTGACCGCCTCGCCGCCCGCCTTGTTCACCTCGCGGATGTAGACCATCAGACCGCTCGCCGCCTGTTTGGCCGCGGCGGTCACGTTGACCGGCACGTCGACATAGGGGATCCCGCTCGCGGTTTCGCCGCTGCCCGCCTTGAGAGCGTTGCCCGAAGCGATATCGCCCAACCCCCGCACCACCTCGAGCGAGCCCGTCGGCGCGCCGTCCACGGTCATCTGGCCGTAATCGGCGCCGGGCTGCTCGTCGGCGTAATCCTCCAGCACGGCGAGATGCAGAACGGCCTGCGGATTATACAGCGTTGTCGGATTGGCTTCGTCGCCGGCCAACGTCACGGCGTTACTGGCGAAATCCCCCGGCTGGCGCACCAGATAGAGATTATCGATGGTGACCGGACCCTTCGCCGGCCCGACATTGTGCGCGCCGATTTCTATGGAGGTAATATCGTCCAGCGTATAGGCGGTTTTAGCCGGGCCGCCGTCCTTCTGCAGCTGGCTGAACGGCAGATACACGTACCCCTCGAATTCATCGGGCAGCTGCACCAGCGGGTTATTGTTGGTGGTCGAACCCGAGTCCTGCCAGGCGTTTTGCTGGGTGTTGTACAGCTTGAAGGCCGTCCCCGGGAAGGGTACGGCTGTCGCCGTCGCGCCGTCCTTGGTGCCCTTTACACGGACATACATATTGATGCGACTGCCGTGCTGAATGTTGCGGATATACACCATCAGACCGGTGCTTTCAGCCTGAGCGTCCTCCGATACGCCGATCGGTATGCTGACATATGGATAGGGCCAGCCGGTCTGTTCCGGCGAGCTGATGCGCAGGGCGTTGCCCCCGCCGACCGAGCCGATGCCGGGCACAATCGAACCCGTGGCCTTGCCCGCGTCGGACACCGACCAAGAGGATCCGATTGCTTTGGATTGGAAGTTTTCCAGCACCTCTAGATAGAGGCCCTCTACATCGGCCTTAATTAAGGAAACGGACTCGGTCGCGCCGTCCAGCGTGACATTCGTGCTCGTACTGGACGCATTGGCGGTCACCGCCCAAATTCCGCCCAGCAGGAAAGTGCCGTTAGCGCCGCCGATATCCTGAATATTGAGCTTCAGGCTGGTCAGGCTCTCGATGCCCGACCCGTTGGTCAGCTTGGCCAGCGGCAGGCGGATATATCCATGGAAATTCCCCGGAACGCGCAGCGACTGCGCGTCGTCGGTTTCCGGCAGGCTGCCCCAGGTGCCGCTGTCCAGGCTGAGGCAATCGTATTTTGTCCAGCCTTTGGGGGTGACCGTGACTGTCTGACCGCCGGCCTTCGTCCCGGTGAGGGCAAACCTCACCTTTTTAACGGCGTCCACCGTCAGTCCCTTGACATACAGCAGCAGCGCATCGGCCCCAGCCAACGTCGTTCCCGGCGCGAAATTCATCGTATAACCGGCCCAGCCCTCGGTGCCGGTCCAGCCGACGACGGCGTCGCTGCGCATGACCAGAGCGTTGCCGCCCAGGGCACCTGGGCTCTCGGCGGCCGCGACTGTCCCTTTGTTTACGCCGTCCACCGTCAGGCTGCCGACCTCGCCGCCGGGGACAAGCCCGGTGAAATCCTCCAAAACGCGCAGCGTCATGGCGGCATTGTCCGCCGCTGCCTGAAGGATAAGGGGCACGCTGTTCAGCAGCAGGGCCAGCGTCGCCAGCAAGGCGAGAAACCGCGGATACCTTTTCATCTTGGTCATCTTAACACCCTCCTTAATCGGTCAAGGTTGTATGAACTTCCATCGGCTTGCTTCTGAACTGTAAAGGGAGTTGCCGCTGTCGGAAACATGGAATTATTTCGAGGCACCGCCGCTCTATCCTACCGAGTCATATCGTTTCCTTATAAACAAGCGAATCGTGCCAATAACAATGAAGATCTATTATCAATGCCTCATATCTATAATTTTTCTTTTCTTTACTTTGGTTTTTGTGCAATAGGTTTGCTTTTATTATAATGAACAAGTATAATGGAAGTAAATAGAAAAAAACCTGTTTCTTTCTCAAAAATATGGAAATATGTCAGGGAGGGTAATCACATGGATAAGTTTCAGCCGGATTTTCTCTACATCACCCCACAGAATCACCACGATATCGAAATTATACAATGCGGCACCCATGAGTGCGCGCCCGGCAATACATATGGACCGGCCGTGCGGGATATTTACCTCATCCATTACATCGTCACCGGCAAGGGCTATTTCAACGACAGCACGACCATCCATCCCCTGTCCACGGGCGATATGTTTCTGATAACGCCGGATAACGTGACCGTGTACTACGCGGACATGATCGAACCTTATACATATATCTGGGTGGGCTTCACAGGCGAACGGGCGGACGCGCTAGTGAAATCCGCCGGCCTTAGTCTGGAAAACCCCGTGGTGCACGATCCTGGCTGTCTGGAATTTTTCCGCGGCATGTTGGGCGAGCTGGACGATATCGAAAGCAAAATCGACGGGCAGGCCAACGCCCTGCGCATACAAGGCGAGCTGCTGCGATGCATCGGCTACCTGACGCGCCAGGAACACAAGAGGCGGCTGACGACCTGGACGTTTTCCGATCGCGTGGCCGATTTTATTCACAATAACATCAGCAATCCCATTTCCATCACCCGCATGGCGGCGGATTTCGGATTTTCCCGCACCTATTTCAGCGATTTGTTTAAAAAGGAAAAGGGCGTTTCGCCCCAGCAGTATCTGATCAATTACCGCGTGGAGACCGCCGCGCGCCTTCTGGAGGAAACCGACCTGAGAATCGGCCATATCGCCCGCAGCGTCGGCTACGACGACGCCCTGTTGTTTTCCCGTCAATTCAAAGCCAAAACCGGCCTCAGCCCCAGCCAAGCTAGGAAACGCCAGAAATCATGATGACCGGACTTTCATTTCCCGGAATAACTCCAAAACACCCGAGGCCCGCAATCATGCGGGCCTCGGGTGTTTTGCGCGGGTGCGCTTCTCCTCGCGTGTAAACGCTACGATCACTTATTCTGATGGCAGCTGCCGCTCATGGGGCAATTCTGACAGCCGCAGCCGCAGGAGAGCTTTCCCTTCCTCCTGTTTCTCACCATATGCACGATGATCAGAGCAACCACGGTGACCAGCACCACCAGGACGAGTATGGTCGGCAGATTCTCGGCGAACCAGGACAACATAACGAGCTCCTCCTTTTATGGGAACTGGGGATTATTTCAGTTTGACTTTCTGTGTCAGCTTGCTCGGCTCTTCATAGGGCCGGAACAGCATATACAGGATAAACGCGACCAGCGCGAAGGCCACAATGGACCACAGGACGCTGCCGTTTCCGGTGAACAGCCTGCCCAGCTGATACACAATCAAAGACATCGCATACGCGAACACGCATTGATAGCCGATGGCGAAAAACGTCCATTTGGCGGAATTCATCTCCCGCTTGATGGCGCCCATAGCCGCGAAGCAGGGGGCGCACAGCAGATTGAATACCAGGAAGGAATAGGCGGACAGTGGCGTGAATACGTCCCGCATGTTCGCCCAAATCTGCCAGCCATTTTCCGCGACCTCGTCGAAGCCGCCGAACAGCACGCCGAACGTGCCGACCACGTTTTCTTTAGCGATTAGGCCGGTGATGGTCGCCACCGCGCTCTGCCAATTGCCCCAGCCAAGCGGGGTAAAGAGCCAGGCGATGCCGCTGCCGATAACGGCCAGAATGGAATGGTTGAGATCCTCCACCATGCCGAAGCGGCCGTTTTCCACGCCGAAGCCCTGCAGGAACCAGAGGACGATGGCGGACAGGAGAATTACCGTTCCGGCCTTCTTGATGAACGACCAGGCCCGCTCCCACATGGAGCGCAGAACGTTGCCCACAGTCGGCAGGTGATAGGCCGGCAGTTCCATGACAAAAGGCGCTGGCTCCCCAGAAAACATCCGCGTTTTCTTCAGCATGATGCCGGAGATGATGATGGCCGCGATACCGACAAAATACGCGCTGGGCGCCACCCACCAGGCGCCGCCGAACAGTGCGCCCGCAATCAAGGCGATAATCGGCAGCTTGGCGCCGCAGGGAATGAAGGTGGTGGTCATGATGGTCATGCGGCGATCCCGCTCGTTTTCAATCGTACGGGACGCCATGATGCCGGGAATGCCGCAGCCGGTGCCGATGAGCATCGGGATAAACGACTTACCGGACAGGCCGAACTTGCGGAAAATACGATCCATGACAAACGCGATGCGCGCCATGTAGCCGCAGCTCTCCAGAAACGCGAGGAACAGGAAGAGCACCAGCATCTGGGGCACAAAGCCCAGCACTGCGCCCACGCCGCCGATAATGCCGTCCAAAATCAGCCCCTGCAGCCAATCGGCGCAGTGGATGGCCGTCAGACCGTCTTTGACCAGCACGGGTACGCCCGGGACCCACACGCCGTAGGCAGCCGGATCCGGCTCCTCCTTGGCCGCCGCTTCCTCATACGCGGCAAAATCCACCGGAATCTGCTCCTCCACGTTGCCCTCGTCGTCATACAGATAGGCAGTGGTGGTCAAATCGGCCGCCGCCCCCGGCTGAAGCCCCTCTTCTTCCGCAGCCGTTTCGAAGGCCTCGACAATCGCGCCGGGAACCTCGTACTCTTCCGCCGCCTTCTCATACGAAGAGGAGCCGATGCCCAGCAGGTGGAAGCCGTCTCCAAACACGCCGTCGTTGACCCAATCGGTCGCCCAGGTGCCCACCGTGGTCACCGACATAAAATAGACGATGAACATCACCACCGCAAAGATCGGCAGGGCAGCGAAACGGTTGGTCACCACTCGGTCGATTTTGTCCGAGGTCGACAGCCGGCCGGCGCTTTTTTTCCTGTAACAGCCTTTCATCACAGAGGCGATATAGACGTAGCGCTCATTGGTAATGATGCTTTCGGCATCATCATCCAGTTCCTTCTCGGCCGCCTGGATGTCCCCCTCGATATGCTCCATCAGCTCCGGATTCAGATTCATTTGGTCCAGAACCTTTTCGTCCCGCTCGAAAATCTTGATGGCGTACCAACGCTGCTGCTCGGGAGGCATGGTATGTACGGCCGCCTCCTCGATGTGGGCGAGAGCGTGCTCTACCACCCCGGAGAAGGTATGCATCGGTACGGTTTTCGTAGTCCGGCCCGCCTCGACGGCCGCCTCAGCCGCCTCCATGACACCCGTTCCCTTCAGGGCGGAAATCTCCACGATGGAACAGCCCAGCTCTCTGGACAGTTCTGCAATATTGATTTTGTCCCCGTTCTTCTTCACCACGTCCATCATGTTGATGGCAATGACCACCGGGATGCCCAGTTCGGTCAGCTGCGTCGTCAGATACAGATTCCGCTCCAGGTTGGTGCCGTCCACAATGTTCAAAATGGCGTCCGGGCGCTCGCTGATCAGATAATTCCTCGCCACCACTTCCTCTAAGGTGTAGGGCGACAGGGAGTAAATGCCGGGAAGATCGACGATAGTTACGCCGTCGTGCTTTTTCAGCTTGCCTTCCTTCTTCTCCACCGTAACGCCGGGCCAATTGCCCACAAACTGATTAGAACCGGTAAGCGCGTTGAACAGCGTGGTTTTGCCGCTGTTTGGGTTACCTGCCAGGGCGATTTTCAAACTCATTGTTCCTGTCCCTCTCTTTCATGCGAATGCCAATGGTAAGTCTAGACTAACTCTTGGTTGAAGCAAAACCTATTCGACCTCAATCCTATCCGCATCCGCCTTACGGATGGACAGTTCGTATCCTCGGACGGTAATCTCCACCGGATCGCCGAGAGGCGCCACCTTGCGGATATGAACCTGGACGCCCTTGGTGATACCCATGTCCATGATCCGCCGCTTCACGGCGCCCTCTCCATGGAGCTTTACCACCTTGACCGTATCGCCGATTTTTGCCTGCCTGAGTGTGTTCATGCCGGTTATCCTCCTTCTCTTTTGCGGGAATCCGCCCCGTCAGCCGCGCCGCCGTGCGGCTTTAGACCATAATTTTCTGCGCCATTTCCTCGCTGATGGCCACCCGTGCCTCTTTGACGTTCACAATAACGCTGCCGCCCATGGTGGTAATGACCGTGACATTTCCCCCTGCGACAAACCCGAGGTTTTCCAGATGCTTCTTCACCTCCGGCTTTCCGCCGATCTTCCGGATGATGTTCTCTTCTCCGATATTGGCAAGTGTAAGCGGCATCATGCTTCATCCTTCCTCTTTCCTTAGCGCACAGGCAGCCCACATGTTAGTATCAACTAACCTCTGCTCTAAAATAACGGTTAGCAGAAGCTAACCTCGTCATTTTTTATTTTAATCATTTTCCTGCCGGCTGTCAATATTTTTTCCAGAAAATGCTGGTTGTACAGCTATTTTCGGCGTTTTATTGAAAATTTTCACGGAAAGCAATAGGATTGTGCCTCTTAATTAACGAGATGAGCGGCCAGCTTTTTGCCTGCCCGGAATGGCATTCCACGGTTTTACAAGGCAACCGTTGAAATCGTCAACCAGCTTCCATATTACCAAGATATAGTGGTCTCCACCCCTTTCGTTGAATATTTTCTTTCCATGCTACGGCGTGCGTCCCACCACCCGGCGCGAATCCGATCGCCGCTGACAGCGGCAGATACGAAAAAAGCCCGGGACGGCGACAATACAATCGCCGTCCCGGGCTTTTGCAGTTTATATTTCCGGCACGATGGCCCCTTGCGCCCGCAGCAGAGAGCGGATTTCCTCCACCGGAACCTCCCGCAGTTCCCGCCCCGCCGCCAGGGCCGCCGCCGCGCCCGCCGCTTGGCCCATGGCCATGCAGGAGGCCTTCACCCGGAAGGCGGACTGGGCCAGGCGATCGCCAGAGGCGCACCGCCCTGCGGCCAGCAGGTTGTCCATCCCCTTGACCAGCATGGCGCTCAAGGGGATTTGGGGCACCCTGTCCTTAGTCACGGCGATATTATGGAGAGTCTGTTCCCCGTCGGCGTGGAGATCCACCGGGTAGTAGGAGTAGCACACGCCGTCCGGATACGCGGCCGCCCCGACATACTCCGCCGCCGTGATAACATGATCCCCCATAATCCTGCGCGATTCCCGAACAGCTACCTCCCCACCGCAGGCCACGGGCTGAATCCGCTGCGCCCCTTTGACCCGTTTGCGGGCCCAGGCGGCCAGCCGGGCCACCGAACGGCGGCCCTCCACCTCTGCCTGAGACCGGCTCAGGCTATCGGCCCCGTTGAGCGAAATGTGGTTGATGTTGTTGCCGTCGGCATGGAAGATCGTGTAGGGCGACCCCTCCAGCGACCAGTAGTCGGCGCGGCGGATTTCACCCGCCTCCAACCCCTGCCGGAAGCTCTCCTCCACCTGCCGCCTGTCGATATCCTCCAGGTGGAAATCCTTCCAGTAAAACCGCAGGGTTCCCGGCTGGAGAACCGGCGGCTCCCCTTCCCCCAGCTGGAACGCCGCCCCCGCCAGAGCGGACAGGTCGCCGTCCCCGGTGGCGTCGATAAAGCGGCCGCCCCGTATGGCCTGCAGGCCACCCTTGGCGGCGACCAAAATTTCGGTCACCCGGGCGTCCCGCGTCAGGGCGTCGCAGAGCGTGTGATGGTACAGCAGGGTCACCCCCGCCTCCTGGCACATGGCGTCCATAGCGGCGGCGGCCATCGGCCCGTTGACCACCACGTTCTGCTGGCTGTGATCGTATTCTTCACTGAACGGCGGAATGGCCGCCCAACCGTCCGCCTCCAGCCGCTTCACCAGCTCCCAGCCGATACCCGCGATGATTGGCCGGCTTCCCCGGTAAAACAGGCCGATTTCATTGTTGCCGCCGACGGTCAGCACGCCGCCGGGCATCCCATACCGCTCCACCAGAGCGGTTTTCGCTCCGGCACGGGCCGCCTGCACCGCTGCGCAGAACCCGGCTACGCCGGCCCCGCAGACCACCACGTCGAAGTCGCCGAGCACCGGCACATCTTTTTCATATCGCATAACCAGTCTCCTTTAACAAGCAAGCGGATATACCCTTCCAGTATATCCGCTCCGCTTATAAAAGTCTAGAATTCCACCCGCAGGGTGACAATTTTGAAGGGAGGAAGGTCAACATCCGCCGTCTGTCCGTTCAGGCGCAGCGGCTGGGAATCCTCTTCCTTCATATCGGTCAGGGCCGCTTGCCGAATCGGACGACCGAAGGCGACGGTTTCCCGTATCGCTTCCCCTGTGGGATTGAACAGACGCAGGATGAGGGCGTCCCCCTCCTCGCTGCGCTTGACAGCGCTGACTCCGGTGCGGGCGTCCCGCAGCGTGAACAGGCTCTCTGTTTCCGGTCGGTCGCCCTGCCGTCCGGCGCCCACCTGGGCCGCCAAGAGATCGGTCTGATACCTACGGCACTCCGAGAATACCTCGCCCGGCGCCGCCTTAGCGTGGAAATACAGCGCATATTCGAAGCACTGAGGCCCAATGCACTGGCTGGTCTCCTCCTCAAAGCCGATGAGGAGATCGTTATGAATGGGGAAGGTGTTGGACGTGGCGCGGAACAGGGTCAGGTTGATGATAGCCTGCCCGTCGCTGACGGTGCCCGCTTCCCGGATCCCCTTGGTAAAGAGGGCGACGCCCCCCGTCTCGTCCTGCACGTCGATGAAGCCCTGCAAAGCCTGCCGCTCCAGCTCGGGGCCTTTTTTCAGCCGGTCATTGGTGAAGGGATCCACCTCGCGGGTCCGGATTTCGAACGGGGCCTCCCAATCGGCGGTGGCGGCCTGTATCCCGGTGGGGAAGGAAACTGTCAGCAGATGATCCCGGCAGCGGTTGTCCAGGGTGGTTTTGCACACCAGCCGCTTACTGCCCTTTTTCAGGGTGATGTCGGTGATAATGGCCGTCTCCACGGTTTCCGCCAGCCGCGCGGTGCGCGCCTCGTTGAGCCCGGCGGGGATCGGCATCCAGCAGGTCATCCGGCAGGTGGCGGACAGGCTGGAGTTCTCCACCAGCTCCACCTGCGTGCGGCCGCCCCGGGAGGTGAGATGGCTGTTGGCATAGGGTTCCCGGTGCACCCAGAAGTCGCCGCTGGATCCGGTGTCGGTGAAGGCGCAGAGTCCCTGCGTCGTCCGGCCTGTTTCGTAATCGTACACCGTCACCTCCCCGCTGCCCACGGTCACCCGCAGGCGGCCGTTATCCAGCACATGGCCCGCCCGGCCGATGGGGGCGAAGGGAAATACCCCTTCGGGGAAGGGATTGGTGGAGGTGGCGTCGCTTCCCTTTTTCCGCCGCAGGGTCAGGGTGGTGTAGCCCATGGCGGGGATGTCCCGGACGTCGGCCAGCACTACCCGCCGGTCGGCATACACCGACTTGGGGCGGTTGGTCCGATGGATGGAGGCCAGGTTGAACCGCTCCCGGCTCAGGGGATAGTAATCCACCGGCCGGCCCGCCCGGTCGGTCAGGAAGAAATCCTCTACCCGCTCGCTCTCCGGCAGATCCAGCGTCAGGCGGAGTACCTCATCCCGGGGATACGGCGTGGGGTTCATCACCACGATATGGATATCGTCTTCCTCGCCGGTAAAAGCGATCTGCCGGCAGAGATTATCCGCCGCCCGGCGGGTCAGGCTCTCAGCCAAGCACTGCGCCTGGGCGATGCGGTTTAAGTTGTCGGTCTTGATTTTCGGATCGCCGGAACCATGGATGGAATCGTGGGCGTGGGTGGCCAGCAGGTATTTCCACAGCAAATCCACCGCGTCCTTGTCGTAGCCGCCGCCGCCCGCCAGCACCAGGCTCATCAGCGGCTCCAGCACTTGGATAACGGTGTTTTCCACCTTCCATATGCCCTGCTTGATGTCGGTGTTGGTGCCCATGGTTTCGCTGTGTACATGGTTGACGGGGCCGAAGCGCATCTCTCCCTCGTACTGTACCAGAGTGCTGGGGTCGATGTCCGCCTTCACCGCCTCAAAATAGGCGGCGGGGGTGCTGTGAACCAGCTCCAGCTCCCCCTCCATCCGCTGGTTGATAAGCCGGATTACCTCCGGAATCTGGGGCAGAGGCGAGGTGAAATCGGTGCCGTCGAAGGCGGCCAGCACATGGACGGAAGCCGTCTCGTCCAGCGCATCCAGCACGGTGCGGATGGCGCCGTCGATTTTCTCCTCCCGGATGCGGATATCGGGGCACAGCTCGGTGGCGTATTGGTTCCGGTTTTCCTCATCAATCAGATGGCAAAGCTTCACCGGATCGGTGAACCGGCTCTGCCAGCCCGGCCTTTTGGCGTCTCCGCCCAAGAGTACCGGGATATCGAAATCAAAAAAGAAATTCCATCGTTTTTCCCTGCCCAGGCGGGTGGCGAAGGCTTCTGTCCCGTCGGGGGCGCGCCAGATGAATTCGCTCTGGGGAAACGCCTTGGCGCTGGCCCCCTTGTAAAACACGATATCATGGATGCCGAAGCCCGCGTACACCTGGGGCAGCTGAGCCATCTGTCCGAAGGAGAAGATGGAATACCCCACCGGCATAGGCTCGCCGAATTCCCGGCAAACCCGGCGGCCCACCACCAGGTTGCGGATGATGCTCTCCGGGTTCACCGCGTAGCAATCCACCAGGCTGTACCAGGGGCCGATTTGGATTCGTCCCGCCCGGATCAGCGCCTGAAGCCGCGGCCGCATATGGGGCCGCATCTCCAAATAATCGTCCAGGACGATGGCCTGCCCGTCCAGGGTAAAATACCGGTAAGAATCGTCCGTCTCCATAATGCGGATCACGTCGTCCAGCATCTCCACCATCATCAGACGGGTTTCCTGGAACTCGTGGCGGTGCTCCCGATCCAGATGGGAGTTGGAAAGGATATGCATGGTTTTCATAGTGCCGCTACCTCTGCTCGTAATGTGATGTCGATGTTGCCCTCGGTGACGAAGCCGTCGATGCCACCGTCCCCTCCAAGGAACCCGGCGCCCGCCGGATTTTCATACCGGCAGCCGGTTATGCGGCCGGTGGGCCGGTTGTCCCGCTGCCAGTCCTGCACCAGGATTTGGGCGGGATTGGCGTACAGGCAGGCCCAATTGTTGCGTAAGAACGTGCATTCCTCAAGGATAATATCCCGGCTGGAAGCCTGATCCGACACGTCATAGTTGGCCAAAAATTCCACCGCCGGCCCCGCGTTGTTCTCGAAAACACAGCGGCGGATGATGCAGTCCTCCACGTCGGTCTCGAAGTCGATGCCGCATTCGTCGCTGACGTCGGTGTGCGGCATGTTCCGGATGGTGACGTTTTCCACCAGTACATCCCGTGCCAGCTGGAGATGGATGGCCGCCGTCCCCCAAGGGGCGCCGCCCGCCCCTTTGTCGATAACGGAATCCCGCAGCACTGCACCGGTCACGCACTGAAGAAACAAGCTGGTCAGGGATACGTCAGGGATGTCGTTATCGTGCAGATACAGCCTCTCCCAAAGCACGTCCCCAAACTTGTTTTTCCCCGCGATGGCACCGTCGCAGCACACGTGATCGCACCAATCCAGGCCGATGCCTCCCCCCGTCCGATAAACCTCGCAGTCGGAAATCCGGAAATCGGAGAGCACCCGCTCGCCGTTCATGGGGGTGGAATCGTTCCCCGTCACGCAAATGCCCAGGGAAAAGCCCACCCGATCCGGCGAGCGGTAGGCCTTCCATTCCTCGTTGCAGCTGCTTTCTCCGCTCGCGCGGTAGATACCGCCGAAATCGTGCGCCGTAATGTCGTGAAGGTACACCGACCGGTTATGATAGCTGTGGTCGTAGAACAGCACGATGCCCGCGCCGCCATTGCAGACCTCCAGGTTGCCCAGACGCAAATACGACGGGTTGTTCAGCCGCACGCATCGATCGCCGATGTGGCCGTTGCGGCGGATAACCGGCCGGTCTCCCGTGCCGTAGCTGGAAATCTCGATAAAAGCATCCGGCGCGCCCTGGCCGGCAATCGTCAGTTCCTCATTCCAAACGCCGCCGCATTTCAGCAACACCCGATCGCCGGGCCGCAGGACGATCTCTCGTATTTTTTGAAAGGTGCGCAGTGGCGTGTCCGGGCTGAAGCCGTCGTTGGCGTCGCTACCTTCCGGATCGATATAATACCAGGTCCCTCGTGTTTTCATAATCGCTTCAAGCCCTCCGCCGCATTTTCCCCGCCCCGCGGGTTTATTTTACAATCAGCTGGTTGCCGGCATCCGCCCCATAGGTGCCGCCGGTGAAGGTGCAGCCGTCCAGCACAATGTTTTTGCACTTGTAGGCAGGCATACCGGTCTGGCCGGTGGCCTTCTGGGTGCCCACGTGGAAAATTTCCGGGTTGGATGCATAGGGGGTGGTAAAGGTACAGTTCTTAAAGGTGATGTCCTTGGGCACCGGCCCCTCCACATACGTCTCGTTTTCCACCCGCACCCAGAATACGTTGAATTTGCAGTTCTGGAAGGTGCCGGAGGAGCGTACCCGCACCGTACCCTCGATATAGCTGTCCTTGACCAGGAAATTCTTGTTGAACCGATACAGGGCGATTTGGCAGCCCTTGCCCAGCCCCGGCAGATCTCGATCCAGCCGGATGTTCATCGCGCCGCTGCTTTGCAGAACGGCGGCGATTTTCGCTTCTCCGATGGCAGCGCCGGTATTCATGTTATAGGCCACCAGCTCGTCGCCGGCCTTCAGCCCTTCACGGGTCGCGCCGCCTTCGGCCGGGGTCATGCTGACCGTCTTGGTGGATGCGTTGTAGAAATCCACGTTGCATATCACGGAGGACAGGTTGAACGCGTCGTCCCCCAGGGGGCCGATGTAACAGTTGTCCCAGGTCAGCTTGGACAGGTTATCCTTGACATGGAACGCATCCCGCCAGGATGCCAGATAGACCTTAGAGCCGGGCGCCGGCTCGATACGCACATTGGTGAACTTGGTGGTGCCGGTATTGGAACGCACGTCGAAGCCAAAGTCCGGCATGGCGTAGATGGTGACGTTCTTCATCTCGAAATTGTTGACGTTCGACAGGGAAAACAGCCCGCCCACATTGTGAGAGGAACCGTAAACCGGTAGAATGAAGGATTCCCCAACGGACGCCATGGACACCCGGCCGCTGTCGGCCATGTAAAACCGGTACGATTTGTCCCCCGTCTTGGTCATCTTGTTGATGGTGTAATGCAGCCGCTCGTCCTTCCGGTTGCGGAAGGCGAAATAGGGCTGCGGCGGCTCCACCGTACCGGTAAAGCCCAAATCGTCGTCGGAGGTGAAATCGATATAGGAGCGATCCGCCGCGATGGCCGTCACCTTGGCGGCGGAAAAGGGCTTCGGCGAATAGTCAATGATGAAGCCGGAAAACTCAATGTTGCTGCTGTCCGCAAAATACGCCACCCGATAAGGGGCTTTCATCAGCAGCTTGGTTTTATCCCCCCGGATTTTTACGTTGTCCGCATAAATCACGTTGAGCACCCGCTTGAAGCTGTTGCTGGCGGGGGCGGAGGCCAGCCGGTAGGTGGCGCCCGCCTTGAACTGGACGATTTTTTCCTTGCTGCCGTCCTTGGCGGCCGCCAGCACCGCGTTGGCCACCGCCATCCCATCGTCGGTTTTTCCGTCGCCCTTGGCGCCGTAATCCTCCACCTTGAAGACCTTGGTGGCCTGGCTGGTGGTGGGCCGCTTCGTGGCGCCGCCGCCTTTGGTGGTCGTGGAGGTATCTGGCTTTTTGCTGCCGCCCGGCTTCTTGGTGCTGCCGGTGGCGCTGGCGTCACCACCGCCGCTGCTGTCACTCTGGCTAACGTCCGAAGATATTTCAGTGGCGGTCGTGGTGTCGCCGGTAGCGCCCGAAGAACTTCCAGTCACTCCAGAGCTTTCCGGGCCCGGCTTGGGCTCCCGGTTACAGGCGGCCAGTGATGCCAGCAGCGCTATGGTTATCAGCAAGACGCCGCATTTTCTCAACGATTTCATGTTCCATCGCGTCCTTTCCAGTCGGTATCTCATCGAATAATCAGCTCGTTGCCATCCTCCACATCAATGGTACCCTTTTCAAACGTGCAGTTTTCCAGTACAATATTTTTACATTTGTACGCGCAATTGTGCAGTCCGTTTTTCCCCAGGGTGCCCACATGGAAAATTTTTGCATCGGCGTCATACGGGGTGGTAAATGTGCAGTTACGGAAAGTGATGTCCTTGGGGATCGGCCCCTCCACAAAAAACTCATTTTCTACATGCACCCAAAACACGTCGAACCGGCAGTTCTCGAACACGCCGCTGGAGCGCACCCGTACCGTCCCCTCGATGGTACTGTTCCGAACCACAAACCCGGGATTGGCGAATTTGTAGAACGCCACCTGCATCCCCGGCCGGAAGCCGGGCAGGGGCCGATCGGCCTCGAAGCGGACATCCTCGCTGCTGGGGAATACCCGGGCAACACGGGCCTCGCCGAAGGCGCGGCCCGTCTCCAGGTCATAGGCGACGAATTCGTCCCCCGGTGCGATATCTCGGGTTTTCCCCTTCTCCGCCGGCAGGCATCGGATACCCCGTTCGTCCGCCGACACCTCCGTCACGTCCAGATGGACGCAGGACAGGTTAAACGCGTCATCGCCAATGGGCCCGATATCGCAACTGTCCCAGACGATGGGATCCCGGTTATCCTTGATGTGGAAGCCATCCCGCCAGGAAACCAGCTGCTCCCTGGCCCCCTCCTTCTGGCGAAGCGCCACGTGGTCGAACCGCATCTCCCCCCGGCAGTCCCGGACGTCAAAGCCAAACTCCGGATGGCTGTAAAACCGCAGGTTAGACAGCGTGAAACCGTCGGTGTCGTAAATCGTGCAGGCGGCCCCGGCCAGATGGCTGCCGCCAATGGTGGGGAGCAGGAATTCGTCTCCTGGCTTGACCTGTCCCATCCGCTCGATAAAATCGGAACGGATAACCAGCCGGTAGCGCTTGTCGCCCAACCGCCGGATTTCCCTAATAAAATAATGGTACCGAATATCCGCACGGTTGGGGAACATAAAGCAAGGCGGTGGCGGCAGATAGGTCTCCCCCTGCAGCCCGATGTCCTCCTCCGCCGCCATATCCATATACCCCTGCTCCATATCCAGAGCTTCCGCCTTGGCCAGGATGAAAGGCTTGGGCTGATAGTCCACCGTCAGTCCGTCCAGGGAAAAACGGCGTCCTCCCTCCAGGGAAAGCAGCCGGTTAGCCCCCTTGAACAGCAGGACGGCCCCATTGCCCTCGATATGCAAATCCGTCGTCCCCTCGAAGGAAAAGAGGCAGTGGCGTCTGTTTTCAGCCGGCAGGTCAAGGATGCGGTAGGTTTTCGGCTCAAACACCACCGCTTTTTCCCCTGCCGCCGCGGCGGCTGCAGCCGCCGCCCGGCTGATGGCCGGGCCGTCGTCGGTCACGCCGTCGCCCACGGCACCGTAATCCGCCACGCGGAACTTGAGCTTCTCCATGGTTTTGTCCTCCCTGGGCATGCGCCCATTTGGTTTGTTTACCCCACGATTCCCACCCGCTCAATGCTCTCCACAAAGAAGCGCTGGCAGAAGGCGAACAGGATCAGCAGCGGCAGCAGGATCAGCAGCACGCCGGCGCTTTTGACCAGGGGCACGTACATGGTCACAGTCATATCGTACTGGGACACCCCCAGCAGATCGTACACCTCGTTGGTGAACCGATCGAGATTGTTGTACACGCCGGAAAACACCGGCCGGTTCTGCAGGAACGAGGTGGTGTAATTCATATCGTTGTACTGCCACAAAAAGCCGAACAAGGACACGGTGGTGATAGCCGTGGTGGCGTTGGGCAGCATCACGCGGGTGAAGGTCCCGAAGGAATTGGCCCCGTCGATGTAGGCGGCCTCTTCAAATTCCTTGGGCATGTTTTTGAAAAACTGGAAAAAAATCAGGATAAACAGGCCGTTTTTGGCGCCCACGGCGGTGGCCGCCAGCAGACCGAAGGGCCAATAGGTATCAATAAGATTCATCGAACCCCCGCAGACGGCGGACACGAGGCCGAAGGGATCGAATTGGCGGAACTGGACGTACATGGGGGTCAGAATCAGCTGGGGCGGCACGACGATGGTGAATACCACCAGCGCCATGAAAAGCCCCCGCAGTTTGAACTCAAAACGGGCGAGTCCGTAAGCGACGATCAGGCAGGACACCGTCTCCAGAACTGTCACCAAGACCGCGAGCAGCAGGGTATTGCCCAGGGTTTCCCAGTAATTGGTCAGCCGCATGGCGATATCGAAATTCTGAAGCGTGAAGTTGCGTGGGATAAGAATGACCGTGTTGTCGAAAATATCCCCCCGCTCCATGAACGCCTTGGAAACCATCATCAGAATGGGATAGAGAATCACAAAGCAGAAGCCGAGGAGAAACACAGCCTTGACGATCCCCTGTATACCCTTTCCCGCCAGCTTCCGGGTCCGTGCGGCCGCCCGGGGGCTGACGGCAATTTTGTCTGTTAAGGCGAAGTTCTTCATGCGCTTGACCATTCCTTTCGCAGGATTCGGGCGTCAGGTTTGATAAAAAATCTTTTTGCGGAAGAGGAGGTAAATCACGGCGATAATCAGTGCGATACATAGGAAATAAATCCAGGACAGCGCTGAGGAATAGCCGAATTCGAATTGGCTGAAGGAAATGGAATTGATGTAGTTGACCACCGGGTTGAGAAAGGAGCCGAAGGAATCCACAATGGTGTAAATGCAGTTGACCAGGATGATAGGACCGGTCATGGGAAAGGTGATGGTCCAGAAGCTCTCCCAGGCGGTGGAACCCTCCATGTTGGCCGCCTCGTACATGGATTCCGGTATGGAGTGCAGGGCCGCCAGGAAAATGAAAATCTGCACGCCGGAGCGGATCATGATGAAGAAAATGTTGCTGATGGCGTCATTGATGTAGTTCATCCAGGCGGGATCAATCCCCAGGCTGGTGAAATACCGACTGATATCAATGGCCTGCAGCGCGCTGAAAATCTGCTGACTCTCCTCCATAGAGGCGTTCATCTGGGCGTTGTTAACCGCCCCCACCGAATCCTGCATCCGCAAAAACAGGTCGGAGGACAGGATAACGGTAAGGAAAAAGATGGTCTTGACCGCCCCGATGCCCCGGAATTTCTTGCGCAGCAGCAGCGCAACGAAATAGGAGAAAATCAGTATCAGCGGCACATCGGTCATCTTCACCAGAGAAGCTACCAACTCCTGGGGGAACCGTCCGTCCCCCGTGAAGGCGTGGCGGAAATTGGCCAGGCCCACAAAGGTGGCGTCCAGCGTGACCTTGTCGAAGGTATTGAAGCTGTAAATGGCGGTTTTCACCACGGGCGTGAGGAAGAACAGCAGGAACCCGAGGATCCACGGGGCGCAATAGGCGTATCCCATCAGCCCCCGCTTGCGCATTAAGGACAGGTTGCGTTTTTTCATGGCCAGTTCCTTTCTGTGGCGTCACGCCGCCGATTTCTGCTGCAGGCTGTAGCCCCTGGCCGGCACGGTTACGCCGTTCGCCTGGGCCGGTTCGCTCCCATAGTTGACGTAAACCGACCAGCCGCCCTCGTAGTCGGTGCGGTATAGGTTCTCCGCCAGCTTCCGGTGCCCGGTCATGGCTGCGCTCTGCACCGGGGCCAGGGCCTCGTTGACCGTTTGGTAGGCCTGCACCAGCCTATCCTTCCAGATGCCGTAGCTGCTCGAACAGAACATGCTGTATGACGTGTTCTTCACCGCCGAGCCATCCGCCGCCATCAGCTGGAAATACGGCGTGCCGCCATATTCGATGAGTCGGAGCAAATCGGTTTCGAAATCGTAGGAAAGGTTCAGCGGCGCGCCGGCGTAGGCCGCGTAGCCGTGGAAAACCAGCTGATAGAACGGCACCGTTTCATCGGTCATGTCGAAGCCGCTGTCGGTAAAGGGGGCGTTCAGCACCACGTCGGCATACGGCATCATATAGGCGAAGCCGCCGGTGATCATCAGCGAATCGTATCCGGCAAATTGATCCTTCAGCAGCCGGCGGATAATATTGGAAGCGGTTTCCCGGTCGATGGGGGCCCCCTTGGTATAGTCGGCGTAGAGGTTCTCTCCCATGTCGTTCAGGCACAGGCCGGAGATGCCGAGAGCCCCGTAGGCCTTGTTGAAGGATTGCGCCACGCCGCCCAGGGCGGCCGGGGACAGGATGCTGTCGTAATCCTCCCCCGTGCGGGTCACCATATCGTAGTAATAAGCCTTGGCGTCCTTCTGATCGATTTGCATGGCTGCCATACGGAAGACATTAAACCCTTTCGCCTGGGGCGGTGTGGTCAGGAAATTTACGGCCGGATACAGACCCACGTTCGTCCGGCGGGTATAATCCCGCAGGGCGGTCAGTCCCTTTTTGCCTCCCACGGCGCTTTCCACCTTCAGGGAGGCAGGCAGATCCTGCCGCAGCCCGCCGTTCATCCAGCCGCTGTATTTCAGCTGAATATTGGTAATCCCCCGTCCTTGCAGCTCCTCCAGGATTTGTATCGCCTGCTCTGTCGTGGTCAGGCTCTCCATCCCCTGGTACTTGATGCCGAAGGTGGATTTCAGCTTATCCACCGCCCCCAAAAGCTCCAGGTTGAACGGGAGGCTCTCCCCCGCCTTCAGCGGCTGCAGCCCGTCTTTTTCAGTCAGATACTGTCGGTAATAACCGGCCATCCCCACATAATCGGCCTGCGCGCTGTCCAGAAAAGCGTACCGCAGCCGCAAATCCCCCTGATAGGCGATATCCTGGATGCCGATAAGCTTGCTGGCGTTTTCCATGGCGCCGATGGATACGTTTTGATACGCATGGGTGGCAAAGGACGCGTACACCTCGTTGAAAGAGCTGTAGGGTCCCGCCCGGTTGGCATGGATGGAAGCCAGGGCCGCCCCGTCCTCGAGAATAGCCAGGAAGCCGTCGTCCCCGTCCTTCACGCCAAACACCGGCAAGCGCACCTGCTGGACTTTGGGGCTCGCGCTCTTGACCTCCAGGGACTTGTCGAAGCCGTAGACGCTGCCTACATAGCTGGTGGTGGAATATTTGCCGCTGCCGAACTCGATGAGGGCCCCGCTGCCGTCCGGCACCAGCAGATACCCGCCCTCCGTGGCGGAACTGCCGCCGAAATGGGGCAGCACCGCGATTTTCAGGGGGAGAATACCCGCCGGACAGGCCACCTCGGCCATGGGCACCCGGACAATCAGGGATTCATCCTCCAGCGCGTAGCGCAGGGTGATGGTGAACAGCTCGGCCTTCTGGCCATCGGTGTCCGCGGTCTTGTTGTCCATTAAATGGTAGGTTACCGTCAGGCCGTCCTTATCCGCCTGCATATCGAAAGTCCCCTGGGCGACGGAGGCGTTGTAGCTGTCGATCTGTTTGAAGTTCTGGCCGTCCAGATATTCCACCAGCAGCTGGGCGTAAAACAGGTTGCGGGCGTCCTCGTCGATTTCCGTGTCTTCGTCGATAGTCGGCGTGTTGGAGAACCAAACCCGCCCCGTGCGGCGGTCGCTCACCGCCACCGCCGCGCGGGCCTTATCTGCGTAAAGGGTCAGGAACCGGCTTTCGCAAACGGCCTCGTATCCGTCCAGCAAGGCGGCGTATTCCTCCTGCGGCTGCGCGGCGTACACGGTTTCCCCGGGGTAATTGGTGAAGGAGAATCCGTCCGCCTGCGTCCGATAGGCAGCCAAATCCAGCGTTTCCTTCCCCGCGCCGCACCCGGCCAGAGAAGCCGCCATCGCCGCCGTGGCCAGCACCGCGCCCAGTTTTCTTGTTATCCTCATAGGGTTGCCCCCGCCTTTCTATCCAGGTAGACGTTACGTGCGCAGTGCCAGCTCCTTGTACAGGGAGTATACAAAACCGACAAGCTGGCTGAACAGATTAAAAAACAGCAGGCAGATGAACACCAGCGCCAGCATGGCCACGATGGTCACCAGCACCGTACCCAGCATCTTGCCGATGGTGTACTGGTGGATGGTCATCACGCCCGCGAGCAGCAGGCCGAAGAACCACAGGTACGCGACGGTCAGCGCCGCGTTCATATATACCTGCTCCGAATAAGCCGCCAGATTGGACAAAATGGCCACCGGCAGGGGGATAATCACCAGCGGCAGGCAGGCGTATCCGGTCATCATCACGATGTCCTTGAATGTCCCCTCCCCCTGCATCAGGGTGGTCACCGACCAGTTGGACACGCAGAACAGGAGAAACACCAGCAGGATTTTGTTCACCTCGAACACCACGTCCATCGGCGCGAATTTATCGGGGTTGAACAGGAACGCCGTAAACTGCTTGGATAGGATATCGGTCACCACCACCAGGGCGAGAATGACCAGGGACACCCGGATATCGCCTTTCTTTTCCCTTTTCATATCCCAGAAGCCGTCAAAGGGGTGCGCCAGGATGTGGAAAGCGAATTTTACTTTTTCCTTCACGCCTTCTCCCCCCTGTTCGTTCCCTTCTTTTTCCGCCGCCAGAAGCGCCAGCCCCACCAGCCCGCGGCCAGCGCCACAACAGTGATAACCGCCGGGCCCAGCCATTTTGCCGCCGTTTCCCTGCGGAATTCGGAAAACGCCTTGTTATAGCCAGTGGTGTTGGTAATTTTGTCTCCCCGGAAATTGCCCAGTTCGAAATAGTCCATGGCCTGCTTGTACTGGCCCCGGCGCAGGTAAACCTTTCCTATCTGGGTGTAGGCCAGCTCGAAATTGGAATTCTGCTTAATGACCTCGTTCCAAATGTCCACGCTTTCGTCGTACCGGCCGGTATTGTAGGCCTCGTCGGCCTCAGAAATCATCTGAGCGTAGGCCGTCCGGCGAAATACGGTGATGCGGGGATTCCCCTGATCCGCCACCAGCACGTCGGTGCCGTTTACCTCGATGGCCGAGGGGGTGGCGAAGGTGCCCAGCTGGGTGCCGATGCCACCGAACACATAAAACAGAAAGCCTTCGTTGTTGTAGACGAAAATCCGGCCCCGGTTGGCATCCAGCGCGTAGATGAGCCCGCTCGCGTCGCTGGCGATGTCCACAAAGAGGGAGCCCGTCGTTTTCTCGTCCGTCCCGGCGGGGAGTACGTCCCCGATAACGTCGGTGTACCCGTTGCGGATGAGCACGTCCTTTCCGGACAGGTTCAGCCGCTTGATGGGGTCGCTGTTGTCCGCCTTGGAAACGGTGTAAATCAGCCCCTCCCCATCCTGGGACAGGTTGGTGTATTCCACCGGCAGGAACTGCTCTAGCTGCGCCCGCTGTTCCTTACTCATGATTTTCTTCCACAGCTTGGTCACCGGGTCGTAGGTCACCTTGTTGCCGCCCACAAAGGAGATGAAGCGCCCGTCGCTGTCAATCTGCATGATGCCCTGGTATTCGTTCTGTACCAGCACATACATGTTCCCGGATGCGTCCACCACGATGCGGGTGGGCAGGAACATGTAATCCTCCTCCTGGTTCTCGCCCAGCGGCCGGATGCCTTCGTACTTGCGCACCAGCTTGTAGTTCTGATCCAGCACCAGAATCCGCTTTTGCTTGGTGTCGCACAGATAGATGCTGCCGTCGTCCGTTACGAAAATTCCCTCCGGCCCGCCGAGGAATTCGAAGTTGCCCTCCTCGTCCTCCAGGGTGTCGATGCTGGCCTTGAGCTTATACTCCTTGTCCAGCACCAGCAGCCGGTTGGCAGAGCTGTCGGTGATATAGAGGTTGCCTTCCTTGTCGAAGCACATGCAGGTGGGAGTCACCAGCGGGACACCGATGGTGGCCTTGTCGATGGTGAAGGCCGGATAATAGGGCGTCGGGCAGAACTGTGCCACCGCCTCACCCGTCTGGGTGGAATAGGTATAGCTGTCGTAGGGCACGAACGCCAGGCAGGAAAAGCTCCCGACGCCGCCCAGCAGCAGGGACAGGAAAACCGCAAGCAATTTCTTCATACGCCATGTTCCTTTACAGTAATCGGACGGGTTATTCCTTCATGCCGGAGGTGGACATGGTCTCGATAATCCGGCTCTGCGTGAAGATGAACAGCAGCAGCGGCACCATCAGGATGATGACACTGACCGCCGCCCCCGCCCCCGCGCGGATAATGCCGCCTCCCACAATTTGGTTGAGAGCATAGGGCAGGCTTTTAAGCTCCTCCCGGTAAATATAGGTGGTGTTGGCGTTGTTCCACAGCCCCTGGAAGGAGAAGATGGCCAGCGTCAGCCAAGCAGGCTTGACATTGGGCATCACGATTTTCCAGAAAACCGTAAAGGTACTCGCCCCGTCGATATGGGCGGACTCAATCAGCGCATCGGGAATCTGGGACATAAACTGCTTCATGATATACAGCCCCAGACTGGTTCCCAGCGCCGGCAGGATGATCGCCAGATAATTGTCCAGCATCCCCAGGGTGGAGATGGTCTGGTAATTGATGATGTCCGACACCGTGGGGGCGAACATCAGGGAGGTGACAATGATGGTGAAAATCACGTTGCCGCCCTTCAGGTTCATCTTGGCCAGCGGGTAGGCGCACATGGAGGCCACCACGATATGCCCCACCGTGCCCGTCACTGAAACAAAAACGCTGTTGAATATGTACCGGATAAAGGGCACCCAGGTGGAAGACATCAGCGAGGACAGCTGCCGGAAGTTGTCGAAGGTGGGGTTCATCACGAAAAACCGAGGCGGGTAGATGAACAGCTCGTTGAGCGGCTTGACCGATTGGAGAAAAATGAGCAGGATGGGCAGGGCGCTGTACACGGCAAAGCCCGCCAGGAAGAGGAACATCAGCACATTGCCCGCCCGACTCCGGTTGAGCAGCTTCGCCCGGCGGGGGTTTTTAGGGAATTTCATAGGGGACTGTCATCCTTTCCCGTCCAGCGCGGGGAGGATATCCCCGCTCAAAATTCCTGTGGAATTTTATGCCCCTATTCAAGTGGGGCCTTGACTTTTTTTATTTGCCGATCCGGCCGATGAATTTCTGCGCCAGCTTGTTGGCGAAGAGCGAGAACAGGAACAGCACGGTGGCAATGGCCGAGGCGTACCCCCGTTCATACCGGATGGTGCTGTAATCCTGCAGGTGATGCATGATGGTATGGGTGGCATAGTTGACCGAGGGGAACCCGGTCATGACGGTGGCCACGTTGGCGGTGGTGAAGGTGGCGGTGATGGCCAACACGGCGCTGAGCATCAGGTGCGGCGCCATCATGGGCAGGGTGATGTACCACAGCTCCTGAAACCGGTTTTTGATGCCGTCCAGGCTCCCCGCCTCGTAATACTGGCGATCTACGGTGTTGAAACCGGCCCGCAGGGTGAGGAAGGAGGTGCCCAAGCTGACCCACAGCTGTACGATGATGACCACCATCATCATATACTTGGGATCCCGGGTCCACTGGATGGGATCGCTTATCAGCCCCATTTTCAGCAGGATGCTGTTGAGATACCCGTAAATGTCCCCGTCAAAGACGATGAGCCAGATGGTAAACACCGCATTGGACAGGGTGGGCGCGTAAAACACCACCGTCAGGATGGTGCGCCAGGGGTTCCGGAACTCGTTGACCATCCACGCGAGGAACAGACTCAGCAGATAGCTCAGCGGCCCCACGATGATGGACAGCAGGAAGGTGTTTTGCATGGCGGTCAAAAAGACCGAATCGTTGAAAAACAGCTTGACGTAGTTCTCAAAGCCCAAAAAACGCGGGGCCTCAAAGACGTTATAGGTCGTGAAGCTCAGCCCCATGGACATGACCACCGGCCATACCGTGAAGGTGAAAAACACCAGCAGGAAGGGGAGCATCAGCAAGTATCCCTGGTAATTCTTTTTCAAATAGGTGAGATGAGGTTTCGCCACCGCTTGCCATCCCCTTTCCTCAGTCCAGCCCGAACTTCTTGCGCATGGACTGCACTTCGTCGTTGATCATTTTGTTGTAATCCATGATGGTCTCCCGGGGCACCAGCCCGTTGTTGATGACAATCATGGCGCTGCTGACAATATACCGGCTGGTCATATAGCCGCCCGGCGCCTCCGGCATGGCCTGGGTGTGCTGGCATTGGCTGAGGATGGCCTGCAGCTCGGCATTGGACCAGGGCAGCATCCGCAGCGCCTCCAGGTTGGCGGTGGGATACCGGCCGGAGGGGCCCTGGATGCTCTCGATTTCCGTGCCGAAATCCACCTGGGCCTCGGTGTCGGTCCACCACTTGAGGAATTCCCAGGCCGCCTGCTTGTGCGCGCTGTTGCTGAAGATGACGCAGCCGGTGGAGGTACCGGACACGGTGGCGTCCACGCTGCCGTCCTCCTTCACGGTGCCGGGCACCTGGGCGAAGCTCCACTGCCCCTTGATTTCCGGGGCCGCGGCCTGCAGATTGGCGTAGAAGGTATACGGCATGAAAACGATGGGCGTCTCGCCGGTGCGGAAATAGGTCAGATGGTTCAGCTTCTTGCTAACCTTGTACTTGGTGTAAAAATCGGTGAACTGCTTGAAGGCCTTCAGCGCCGGATCGCTGTCCAGCACGCTCTTGGTCAGCTCTTCGTCGTAGACCGTGCCGCCCTGCTGATACAGCAGCGTGGTGAACATGTCGATGTTGTTTTCCTCGATGTTCGGCAGCCCGATGCCCATATGCTTGTTCTGCAGCTTGGGCAGCAGCTCATACACATCGTCCCAGGTCTTGGGTACCTCGATGCCCATTTCCCCTAAAATGTCCTGCCGGTAGAACATCATGTAAAAGGTGTATTTGTCCGGCAGAGCGTAATACTTGCCCTGGTATTGGAACTCGGTGAGGGCCTGGGGATGGAAGCGGCTGATGACCTCCTGGAAGCCGGGGAAGTCGTTCAGCTCCTGCACCGCGCCACGGTAGGCGTAGTTCATGGGCAGCGAGCGATCCAACGTAATGGCGATATCCGGTCCCCGGCCGGCCGCCACGGCGGGCAGCAGCACGCCGAGATCCACCAGCCGGATATTGACGCCGATTTTCTTCTGCGGGGTGAAGCCGTTGTTGATGATGGCCTTGATGGCCTGCGCCTGATCCCGCCCGGTGCCGAGCCAGAGGGTGATGGCCTCGGTATTGCCGCCCTCGGTGCCCTCGCTGATGGCGTTATAATCCACGAAGAAGGAGATGAAGAAAGATTTTAGATCATACCAGAGCTTGCCGAAGAATCCGGCCTCCGCCCGGCCGGTGTCCCCGTCCGCCGGAATCAAATCGATGGTATCGATGAGCAGGGGCTGATCGGTGGAGGACAGCAGCCAGGAGGACAGGTTGCTAATGTTGATGCGGAAAGCGTCCAGCCGGGCGGGTAGGGTTTCGATGTCCTTGATGAAGCTGCGCAGCTGCACCTGGATCTTCTCCATGTCGCCGTAGCCGTCGCCCTTGGTGCCCACCATGTCCAGATAATCCTGCTTGATGGTCTCCAAATCCTTGTCCATGGCGGCAATTTGCTCCGCCGCCTGGGGCAGCGCCAGCCCGATGTTGTAATCCCGATCGGCGTCTGGATAGGACCCGGTCAGCATGAACACATCCTTGTACAGGCCGTTGAGCCGGCCCACCACCTGGTTAAGGCGTTCCAGAATATCGCCGATGGGCCCCACGTTGTTTTCCAGCCGCAGGGTATGATCTCCCGCTGTCAGTTCAAACTGAAACACCGTGTCCCCATCTCCGAGAACATAATTCTGAAAGCCCAGGGCATAGGGAAATTCCAGCCGATTGGCCTCATAGAATGGCACCTCGCCGTCAATGGTCAGGCGGCGGCTGCTGATCTGCCCGGGATTGTAGTCCTGTTTGCCCCGGATCACGATGCTGTACAGCCCATCCTCCGGCACATGGAATGCCCATTCGATGTACTGCCTGGGGGAGCGCCAGTTGATCCCCCCCATCATGTTCATCCGAATCTGGCTGCCGGATACCGGAGAATTCAGAGGGCTGGAATTGTCGCTGGTGGCATAGAGGGTTTTGTCGGACGTAAAGACGGCGTCTTCCCCCTCGATATGAATGGTTTCGGCCGCCTTGCCGGCGGTGTATCCCTTGCTGACCTGCGCATAGGACGCCTCGTCCTTTTTCTGATAAAAGCGGATGCTGTCCAGGGCCATGGGCTCCCGCACCGCCTCCAGGCGCAGCGTATTCTTCCCTTCCTTCAGGTAGACAGCCAGCGGCTCCGACACATTGAACAACGAGCCGGACAGCGTGACGGTTTCGAACCGGGGCGCCTCGATCTGCACCGGGCGCAGCTCGTTGCCCATCTCGTCCCGCTGCCGTTCCTTCTCAGCGGCGGTGTATACCCGGTTGAGAGAAACGGCATACAGGTCGTCATAGGGAACCTCTCCGTTGACAAGGATGTTCCTCTCGATGGCGTTGCCCTTGCCCTCCAGTGGGCAATACCGCAGGGCGATATGATAAAGTCCGGCCTGCCGGACGTCAAATTCCCATTCAACAAACCCTTCGCTTCCCGTGGCCAGGACGTCCTTGACGCCCTCCAGCTCGGGCAGCACCTTCAGGGCCTTATCATTCGTATCGGTGTAATCGCTGCCCCTCACCACGATTTCTTCGTCAGGCCGGGCCGCGTCCTTGTAGGTCTGCTTATATTCGTAGTAGGTGGAGGGATCGGCGCTGCCCGCCGGCTCCGCAGCCACTGTGGAGCCGAACAGCAGCAGAGCCGCCATAGCCGCGCAGCCGAACCGTATCGCTGGTTTTTTCATCATCGATCCATGTCCTTTCCGCATAATACAACGGATATGAAAAAGGAGCGCCGGCCGCCGCGCAGCTCCGCAGCGGATCGCGTACCCGGCGGAATTCCCGCCGGGTACGCATGGATGGCTGCCGCGCAGGCCCATTATTTTACAATGGTGCCGTTGTACTTTTTCGTTAGTTCGGTCTGCATTTTGGACTTAACGCTGTCCACGGCGCTCTTGACCGATTTGCCGTTCAGAATAGCGGGCCAAAGCTCGTTCTGCAGGGTTTCGCTCAGGTTGTAGTTGTTGGCCAGGGTGTAGACCGGATGCTTGGCCTGGTATTCCAGCACCTTCTTGGCGTTGGCGTCCAGGCTGGATTTCAGGGCCTGATACAGCTCTTCCGTCTTACCGTACATATCCACCCGCACCTTGCGGCTGGTATCCCAATAGGCGGCCACATCTTGAATCGCCGCCACCACTTCTTTGGGATTGGAAATATCCCGCGGCACCACAAACATATCGGGCATAGAGCCGCTCGCGGTGACATAGCTCTTGGCCGCCGGCCCCTTGGGCATGTAAACCCAGCCGATGTCCGCCGCCGGAATGCCCATGCTCTCCATCACCGCGCCGTAGCGGGCGTGATACGGATACATGGCCACCTTGCCGGTAAACAGGGCATTGAAAGGCTTGTCGGTGATGGCGCCCAGCTCTTTGCCGTCCGGCACCGTATTGTCGATCATGTGCAGGTCGGCAATAAATTGAATGGCGTCCAGGGCGTTCTTGGAATCCAGGGAAATTTTGGGCGTGCCGTTGACGCCGGAGGAGATCAGGGAGCCGTTGTTGGAATATACGAATTCCAGCCACGGATCGCTGGAGGTGAAGCCCCAGTAATCGGGCTTGCCGTCGCCGTTGGTGTCCTGGGTCAGCTTTTTGCAGACGGCGCGGAAGGTCTGCCAGTTCCAGGTGTCCTTCTCCACATAGGTCCACAGGTCGGGCACGTTGAATTTGCGCAGCAGCGCCCGGTTGTACCAGATGCCGTTGCCCACCTCGTTGGGCGAATAGGGGATGCCGTACCGTTTGCCCTTGAATACGCCCAAGTCCTTCACGGAGCTTTTCTGCCAGGTGGGATCGCCCGCGAAATCGTAATAGGAGCTGACGTCCAGTATGGTTCCGGAATTGGCCGCGTTGGGAAAGATTTCGTATCCCCGCAGGTTCACCACGTCGTAATTGGATTTGCCTGCCGCGTGACCGTTGATCAAATCCTGATACAAGGACACGTATTCCTTTTTGATGAACTTGAAGGTGCAATGGTATTTTTCCTGGGTCAGCTTAATGCTCTCGTTATAGATATTGGTTTTGCTCATGTCCGGCACGCTTTCGCTGCCGATAACGATGACCCGGCCCTTCAAATCATAAACCGGCTCCTTGAAGCTGCTGCCCCCGCCGCCTTTTGTGGTGGTGGCGGTATGCCCCTGGTTGTTGCCGCCGGGCTTGCTGGCGTTGCCGCCGGGATTGGTGCTGTCTCCGTTCCCGCTCGCCGTGTCGCTGGGTGTGGAGGCGTCCTGCCCCGTCGGATCGGTGGCATCGCTGCTGCCGGATTCTACGGGCGCGCCCGACTCCGCGTCGGACGCCCCCTGGGAAACAGGACTCGTGCTGCCGCCGGGTTCGTTGATTTTCCCGCCGCAGCCGGCGGCCGCAGTGAGGAACAGCGCGAGCACGGCCGCCAATATGGTCGCTTTTCTGCCGTATGCTTTCATAGCAATTCTCCTATCTTCCGTGATTCAGGCCTTCTTGCGGGAGAAAACGAAGCAGCCCGCCGCCCCCAGCAGCAGCAACGCCGCCGCCGCGGTTTTTCCGGCCTCTCCGGTACCGGGACTCGGGGTGTTGCCGTCGGAGCTCTCGCCGCCGTCGCTGACGGTATTGTCGCCGCCGTCCTTCTCAGGGACAAAGACGCCGGTCTCCACCGCCGTCAACTCCGGGCCCAGCTCGCCGATGGTGAAATCCATAGTCAAGCCGTCGGCGTCGTGGGCGATACGGACATTGGTGTCAGTGAAATGGGTGGTGGCGCCGGTGAGCACCTCCACAGTCACATAGCTGTAGTCAGTGCCGTCCGCGCCGACAATTGCCAGTTCAAGCAGGCCCGTCTGCAGGCCGTCGAACCGGTACTGTCCCTTGCTGTTGGTCTTGTAAACGGTCTCTCCGTTCAAGGTCACGGTGGCACCGGCCAGCGGCTTGCCGTCTGGGCCGGTAATGGTGCCGCTGAGATCAAAATGGGTTACCACATCGTCGTATTCGTCGTCCTCGCCGGGCGCCACGCCATCCTCATAATCGGGAGCCTTGTCGCCGTCGTAGGTCACCAGGCCAAAGTCGTCGAAATACGCTTTAGAGCCGCTGGCGACTCCCTTCACCAGGGAGAACATGGCGATCCGGCTGATGTTGGACAGCTCGTCGGACAGGGTGCAGTTGGTGAAATTCTCGTTGGTCAGCGGGATGCGGACGTACCCTTTGAAGCCGGCGGGGATACGCACGGTGGGCACCTTGGTCTGGGTGCCGGCCAGCACGTGATCCGAATTGCCGACCACCGGCAGGTCGCTCCATTTTTCGGTGGCCAAATCGTACAGCTTCAAACCGGTGGCATCGCCGCTGAGCATTTTGTTGCCGTTGTTGAGTTGGATGTAGAACAGCTGCATCGAATCCGTCCCCGCCGGGCAGGCGTTCTCCACATAGAACTGGAGGTATTTCGCACGGCTCCAGTTGCTGGTTTTCACGTTGGAGGTGTTGATGGCAAAATTCCGGAACCCGCCGGCGGTACCATCCACAAACTTGACCATCAGGGATTTCTCGCCGTTGTTCTTAGCCTCGCCGCTGACCTCCACATTGCCGGGGTCGTTCTGGGCAAGACCAGCCTTGTCGCCATCCTCAAAACCCGTAAGGGGTTTGTAGGTCTCTCCCGTGTTCAGCTTGACATCGTCCGTCTTGATATAGTCGTCCACCGAGACAAGCTCGGTATCCTTACCGGCCACCAGGCCGAAATCATCCAGATACAGCACCGAGTTCTTGAGGCAGCCGGGCATCTGGAGGAACAGCTCCATCTTGGTAACGGCCGTCCGATCCGCCTCGCCGAAATTCTCAAAATTGTCCGCGTTCAACGGGATGCGCAGGAAGCCTTTGGTTTTGCCGGGAATCACCACGCCGAAATACGCAGGGTTCCCGCCGTCAACGATGGGCAGCTGGCTCCAGGCGTTTTCCGACATGTCGGCGAAATATACCGTCGCCTCTCTTTTCAGCTTGTAGGGGGTATCGCCAACCTTGAACTTGATGTCCTCGACAATCGCATTGGTGTCCGCCGTATTATCGATATAAATCTGTACGGCCTTGGCCTCCGACCAGTCGGTGTTGGCCTGCGCCTCGGGCAAAAAATTGGGGAAGGCGATGGCGTTGGCGCCCCCATTGTTAAAGGTCAGCTTGTAGCTCTTGGAGCCGTTCTTAGCGCCCTCGCCGGAGAAAGCTCCCACAGCCGCGTTCTCCGAGCAGCCGAAGGTCACGCCCTGCTCCTTTTCAAAGCTGTTGAGCTCCTTGTAGGTCTGCTCATCCTGCAGGGCCACGTTCTTGCCCGGATTCTCCACAAAGGGGAAGTCGGTGGGTTCCCCCTCGTCGGAAGGGAACACATTGTCCGCCCCGGCCACCAGGGCCAGATTCTTAAAGGTAGCCGTGGATCCGGCCGTCGCATGCGGGGTGTTGGCGTAGATTTCCAGAGTGCTGGTATCCAGATTCAGCACATAGTTGTCGTTGTCCACATTGCCGCCGGTCAGGATGCTCAGCGGGATCCGCAGAATGCCCTTCGAGCCTGCGGGCACGGACAAACCGGGGGCTTCGTAAAGCTGCGCTTTCCCCACTGTAAGACTCGACCATTTTTTTGTACCGTAATCGTAAAAGGCCGAACCCGAATCGCCAAGAGTCAACACGCGATCATACCCGGTACCCGGCGCCGTAATCTTGATAAAGAACAAATCCAGCGGAACATCAGCGGTGTTTTCCACCTCGAACTGGATATACTTGGCCGTGCTGCGCTCCTGTGCACCCTTATCCCCGGCAAACTGTACGGTAAAGTTCTTGTGGGTGTTGGCCACGCTGAAATCCCCCGAAAACTCCAGGGTCTGGGCGCCGAAGCTCTGAATCAGCCGGGCGGTCTGCCCTTCCAGCAAAGCCGCTTCGAAGTCCGGATCCGCCGTGTAGTCCGGGAGGGCGGGCTCCTTCTCATCCTCCGCTATCAAACCAAGATCATCGATGAAAACGGTAAAATTTTCGGCTGACACAGGCGGAGCCTGTACATACAGAATGAAACGGCTGACATTGGTCATGCCCGAGGCCTGGTATCCCGCGTATGTATCGCTGTTCAGCGGAATCCTCAGCATTCCTTCCGCGCCGCCAGGCAGCTCGACGCATGTGTTCGTGACATCCGGCGATGCAGACTGCGTCACCGTGATTTCCGACCACGCTTTATCCTTCAAATCGTAGAATTTGACTTTCGCTCCCAATTTCATAGAAACTTTGGTTCCATCCGCAGAAGCCAAACGATAATCCATGCTGTTCAGCTGCACCGGCGTGGCATTCGGATTGCGGACATACATTTGCAGGTAGGCCGCTTGGGACCAATCCTTTCCCACATCCGGATTATCAAACTGCATGCAGAATATTTTGATAATATTTCTGTTCTCTCCGGAAGAACCTTTGGTGTGGACGACTTTTGCCAGCTTGGAGCCGTTGTTCGGTGACAACGTGCTGTAAAGGAGTTCACCATCGGATTTCCTGTCAATATCCGCCTGACGAATTCCCGTCCCTTCAAAGCCCGTGAGCTCCTTATAGTACTGGCCCTCTTCCAAAAGGATATTTTTCTGCGTCGGATTTGCCGTATAGCCCTCCGGCGTTCCCTCGGCCGCTGCGGGAGTAAAGGTCATGACGGCCACGGAGCCTAGCAGCAGGCTCAGGGACGCCAACAGGGAAATTTGTCTTTTCGCCATGTCTTCTCATACACCTTTCTCTTGATAATCGGTAAACCGCCATACGATGCCTTTCCGTACAAATGCCGTCAAGTCCCTCCTTTGCCGCCCAATTGACTTGTCAACTTTCCAAAGCCGAGAGCAATCAGCGGAAATCGCTATACCGGTTTTGCAAATAATACCTAGATCCCATATACCTTAACATCATCTTCCATAAATTACGTCAAGGCATTTGCCTGTTTCTAGTATAGCTTCTTTTTTTCGCGTTTTCAATAGCCTTATCAAATTTATTATGTGGAAAATTTGAGGTTCATATGATTTATCATATTTATTTTATCGTTTTAGTTATTTTGACTAACATATGACATTTTTAAAGATTCCATTTCACTATGTTGTCAAATTTCCGCTTTGCTTACCAAATAAACTTCGCCCATATGCAAATTTTTTTAAAAGTAATTGACAATTCACAGAAAAAGGATTATGATAATACTAAGGAATTCGATAAGTCAATTTCGTTAAAGTGAGGGGTTGTCATGGAGACCATTCCCAAATATCGCGAGATCATGGATTACATACAGGAACAAATTCAAAATCATGTTTACCAGCAGAATGCCAAGCTTCCCACGGAACAGGAGCTGTCTGAACAGTTTGACGTCAGCCGCCCCACGGTTGTAAAGGCGCTCGATAGACTGCGTGATATGGGGATCGTCTACCGGGTGCAGGGCAGCGGCACCTTTGTCAACGAAGGCTATACAGCCGCCACCCAGCAGGGCTCCAACATCATTTCCGTCGTCCTCCCCTTTGCCCAATACCGGGATACGGCGCGTCTAGACGAAATGAACATCTTAAAAGGAATTGAAAAGCGGCTGAGCCAGCACGGCTTTTTCACCATGATCCACTACTGCAAGGATAACGGCGAGGATTTTATCGAAACCATCAAGGCCGTAAAATTTTCCTTAAGCGCGGGGATCATTGCGTATGTGGCTAAGGACGTCATGGACTGCGGCGAGGGCGAGATTTACGAGCTGTTCATGGGCGATTACCCCTTTGTCCTGGTGGATCAGCCCATTATTGGTATCAACTTGCCCTGCGTGCGTACAGATAACGTCAAGGGCGCCGTCATGGCGACGAAGCATCTGGTGGACTGTGGCTATGACACGATTTACTTCCTGTCGGATGTCAACCTCAACTACAACGAATCGATCCGGGAACGGTATATCGGGTATTGTCAGGTCGTGCAGAACTATAAAGGCCTGGTGAATTTTAATCACATTCTTATTACCTATCCCGAACAGGATGTCGCCCATATCACCGATATTATCCAACAGCTTCTGGATAAGCATAAAGGCCAGCGCATTGGCCTGTTCTGCACCGGTGACTATTTCGCCAGCCGTATTTACAAAATATTACTTTCGCTAGGCTGCCGCACTCCGTCCCAGGTGGGCATCGTCGGGTTCGACGGCTTGGGTATTCAGCTTCCAGACAATAAGCAACTGACCACGATAGCCCAGAACTTTTATGGGATTGGCAAACTGGCCTCCGAAACCATGCTCCGCCGCCTCAGCGATCCCACCATGCCGCCGGATACCATTAAAGCGGAGGCGCGGCTCATCGAAGGCGAAACAACAGCCGTCCGGGAATAGACACACCATAAAACGGCGCGGAGGCTTTTTGAGCCTCCGCGCCATATTGTAAACAAGGAGTAATAGATATGCGAATGGAAGATGTGCTGGGTAACGATTACCGCCGGGAGCTCATAGAGGCAAGCGAGGCGGCCGACGGCCGGTTTTGCGCCGGAAAAAATGGCGTGGAGGCGATTTACACTCCGGCGGATCAAAAGGTGGACTTTATTGTGTACGCAAATCATGTCGACTGCCACGTCCGCTCCTCCCTCGGCTACCCTGCGGTGTACCCGTTGCGGCGGCCTTGCTGCCATCTTCCCGCCCGGGCGGTGTTAATGGACTTGGACGGCACCTCCGTGCATTCCGAGAGCTTCTGGATTTGGATTATTCAGCAGAGTGTCGCCCTCCTTCTCGACAATCCCCGTTTTTCCCTGGAAGATGCCGATCTGCCCTTTGTTTCCGGTCACTCGGTATCGGAGCATTTGCAGTACTGCCTAGATAAATATTGTCCGGATAAGACCGTGGAAGAGGCGCGCCAGGCGTATTTCAGTATCACCCGCCGGGAAATGGACGAAATTATGCACGGCCGTGGCCGGGAAGGCGCCTTCACCCCCGCCCCTCATCTAAAGGAGTTTCTTACCACTCTCAAACAAGCGGACGTTAAAATCGGTCTGGTTACCAGTGGTCTGACCGAAAAAGCTCTGCCGGAGATTGTCTCCGCTTTCCGTACCCTGGGGATGGGGGATCCGCTGAACTTCTACGACGCCATCATCTCCGCCGGCACAGCCCTGGGTCCCGGACAGGTTGGAACCCTTGGGGAGCTGGAGCCAAAACCCCATCCATGGCTCTACGCGGAAACCGCCCGCGTCGGCCTGGGGCTGGGCTGGGACAGCCAAAGTGTCTTTGCCATGGAAGATTCCTCCGCAGGCGTGGTGTCGGCCCGGTTGGCCGGCTTCCCCTGTATCGGCATGGAGGGCGGCAATATCCGCCAAAGCGGCGTGACCTGTCTGTGTCATACCATGTGCGGTGATTTGCTGGAGGCGCTACCCGTCATCCTGGGATAACCCAAACAAAAAACCGCGCGACGTGCCGTTTAGCATGCACGCTCTAAGCTGTCCGAGTTGTAACCGAGCACGCTCAAAAAGTGCAAAATTCAACTCCAGCAAAAGCCAGAAAATCAACAGCTTAATAATGCGGCATACGGAAATATAGGCCTTCCTGCGCCTCTGCTCCCTTAAGGCTGCCGATAAATGGGTACATCCCATACTACCGCTGACTACCTATTCCAGCGCCGCTTCCCGTCAATTTCTTCAGCCTGTGTTTCCATCCTCAGAAGAAAATATGCTTCCAGAGCTGCAAAAGAGCCCGCTGCACATCCACAGCGGGCTCTTTTGTGTATTTCCCCGGATCAGTATCTTCTACGCAATGTTCCGCTCACGGTTCTTCTACTGTCGTGTTTGGGATGGAAACAGGTGTACTCGCGAAACTCTACCAGAGTAAAAAGCCCGCCGAATCACTTCGACGGGCTTTTAGTGTTGGCATCTGTCTATTTTCCCAGGCCGCTTCCAGCCAAGTATTTTCGACGCTATGTGGGCTTAACTGCCGTGTTCGGGATGGGAACGGGTGTACCCCCACCGCCATCGACACCAACTAAAGTATTCTTCTGGAGACCAGTCCAATGACTCCAGCGTCTCGCTGCGCGAGCCGCAGCAGCCTATAGGTTTTTTACAACCATGCTTTCAACTCGCAGACGATATTATATCACTCCGATTCTCAAATTGCAAGTCTTTTTTGTGATTTTATTATTTTTGCTGAATCGGAAGACCGAATGTGAGCTTATCAACGTCAGCTTCTCCGCACATCATTTTTATGCAGCGTGTCAGTATCTCGGCAAGGAGATGGAGCAGCAGTTTCTCTCTCCGCTTTATCCGCCGAAGATCAACATCCGTCCCTTTGCCGACTGCACCCTGGACACGGATCACAGCTTTTTGAATTTCTACGTCGGCAATAACGCCGAGCTGTATATCCGTCTGCGTATGCTGCTGGTAGAAACACTGGTCACCTGCATCCGGTACGCGCAGTTCAAGCAGGGAACGCACTATAACGAATGGCTGCACCGTATCCTAGAGCAGATGACCGCCCAGGAAAACCTGGAGGCGGGCGTGCCAGCGCTGCTGCGTCTGTCCGGCTTCAGCCACGGCCATCTGTGCCGAATCATGAAGCAGCAGGTAGGTGCCCCAATCAATACATTACCAAGCTACGCATGGTTTACGCCGCCAACCTGCTGCGCAATTCCGACAACGACATCCTAACCATCTCCCTAAAATCCGGCTACACCAGCATGAGCCATTTTGTCGCCACCTTCAAAAAATACTACGGCCTGTCCCCCTCCCGCTTTCGGCAGCAGCACTCCAACATGGCGGACTGGAAATAACCAAGGCCCCTGCCGCAGTCATGGCGGCAGGGGCCTTGGTTTCAATTTCTATTGGTTTTCCGGGGCCATCCGGACGTCCAGGCCAGCCTCTTCCAAGGCCGATTTTTGTTCCGGACGGAGCTTCGCGTCTGTTATCAAAACATCCACGCTTTCCAGCCCTTCCACCACGGCAAAGCTGTCCTTTCCGATTTTTTCGCTGTCACACAGCAAAATCACCTGCTGCCCCATGCGCAGCAAATGCCGTTTGACCTCCGCGTGACCGATATCCGGCGTGGTCATACCGCTGTGGACGGTCAGGCCATTGGTGGCCATAAAACAGCGATCCACCCGCAGTTCCGCCATCCCCTGCATCGCCAGCGGGCCGATGGTGCAGTGGAAGCCACGGCGCACACAGCCGCCGATGAGGATAATCGTCGCGTCGGACTGCTCTTCCAGAAGCGCGGCGATTTTCAAGTCGTTGGTTACCACCGTCAGGCCGGTGCGCGCCAGCAGGCATCGCGCCAGTTCCAGGGTGGTGGTGCCGGTATCGATGGCGATGGTCTCGCCGTTTTCCACCATTGCCGCCGCACAAGCGGCGATGGCCTGCTTTTCCGCCATACGGCGTACGGTCTTCTGCGCCGTCGTCAGCTCCAGTCCGGTCCGGCTCAGCGGGATCGCTCCGCCGTGAGTGCGGCGGAGCAACCCCCGGGCCTCCAGATCGTTTAAGTCGTTGCGGATGGTGGCGGGGGACACGGAAAACTGCCGGCACAGCTGGGGCACCAGCACTTTCTGCTCGGCTTCCAACAATGCGAGAATCTCCTTTTGTCTCTCCTGCGCAAACAGCGGTTCCTTTTCCATGCGGATCCCCTTCCCTTCGCTTTCGTTATGTGTTTACCGTATCCGCGTTCCAGGCGGAAACCCGCAGGCCCTCCGTGTGGCTGACTGCAAGCGTCCGGTTCTCCCCCGGCTCCAGCCAGAAGAGGCTGTCCTCCGCGGTGAAGACGGTATCGTGCTCCGGGCATTCCACCGTCACACCGACGGCAGGCAGCGTCCCGTCGTTCCTAACAGTGAGCGCCCCCTCCTTCACAGCGACGCGCAGCGCCGTGCGGGGCCGATCGAACAGGCAGCCGGACTGATCCTTGTAATTGAACCAGTAGAAGGTGCGATCCCGCAGTGCCCCCTCCTGCCGTACCTCCGCCGTGATAAACAGGGGGCCTTCGCCCGCGTCCGGCGCGAAATCGCCCAGCCGGATCACCGCCGCTGCGCCGTCCGTCTCAAAGCTCTTGCGCAGAACCGGCCGCAGCGCCGCGTCATAGGCCGCGATGGTCACACAGTAGTCGCCCCGCTCGGCCGTATCGTTGAGCAGGAAAACCGGCAGCGCCCCGCCCGGCGTCAGCGTCGTCGATTCCGTGGTCACACAGGCGTGCAAGGGCGCGTAGCTGTCCGCCAGGACATAGTAGGAGCGCTTGGGCACGCCATAATAATCCACCGTCGACCAAGAGCAGGCGGGATACACGTCGGTCAGCTTATAGTAGCAGATACCGGTCGATTCCGGCCAGCGGGCGCGGAAGCTCTCCAGCGTGTGGCGGATGCAGGTGGCCTGCGCCAGCTGGGTGGCGATGATGAAATGCGCCATGGTGTCCGCGTCGTAGAATTCCGGCACCCTCTTGAGCAGATGGTTCATATCGGGATCGCCCGGCCATTCGTTGAAGCGCGGCGTGTGATAGTTGAAGCTATTTTTCGCCGTCACATCCCACTCGTCCCATTCCTCCCGGGGCAGATACCGCCGCACGCTTTCCAGGTTCGGGGCGGAGGCCATGCCGAATTCCCCCATGAAAGGCGCTTTCAGCTGCAGGGTGGCGTCGATGTCCTGCATGGCCCAGTAGGTGTTGTAGTTATGGATCGAGCCGCCCCAGGGCGAGGTGCGGTGGAACGCCCGGCTGCCGTCCAGCTCGTAGCAGAGGCGGGCCATGGCTTCCATGGTCTCCCCGTCCGCCTGGGGGGATTCGTTGCCGCCCGCCCATTGGATGAGGGACGGATGGCTGCGCAGGCGGGGGATGTTCCACCGAATGGTCTCCAGCAGCTCCTCCCGGGGCTGCTGCTTGTCGCTGTCCCAGCAGGTAGGCCATTCCTGCATGACCATCAGCCCCAGCCGGTCGCACAGGTCGTAGAAATCGTCACTCTCAGGGATCCCGCCGCCCCAGGCGCGCAGCAGCTGCACGTGCTGCTCCTTGGCCAGGGTGAGGAACCGCTCCGTCCGCTCCCGCGGGCAGCGGAGCAGCGCGTCGGTGGTGCACCAGTTGACCCCTTTGACAAACAAGGGCTTGCCGTTGACGACGAAGGTCCAGTTGTGCCGGTCTTCGCGGGGCCCCTCCGGCAGCGGGGCCATCTCGATGGTGCGCAGGCCAAAGGTGACCCGCCGGCTCTGCCTCGCGCCCCCCGCCTCCATCAGCACCTGAAGCTCATACAGGCAGGGATCACCGTGGCCGTTCGGCCACCAGAGATGGGGATCGGGGATGGACACCTGCGTGTGCAGAAGCCCTCCGGCCCCCTCCACGCGGAAGGCGCAACTCTCCCCCTCGAAATTCACGGGCCGGATGACGCCGGTGAACACCGCGTCCCCCTCGCCTGTCACGGGCAGGCAGATGTCCGCCAGCCCCGCCTGCGGATTCCGGGCCGCCACAAACGGCCGCTCCAGGCAGAGAGCCGGCCTGCCCTCCAGCCGCACGGAATCCCAGATGCCCCGGGTGGGGATGCAGGCGTAATGCCAGCCGTAGACGCAGTTGATGACCACGCCGTTTTTCCAGCCCTCGTCGTGATCCGCGTATTCTGAATAGGCCATGGGGTCGGCCGGCGCGTTCTCAATGCGGACGACCAGCGTGTTTTCTTCACGCAGCAGATGCCCCACCGGATATGTCGGCCCGCCGAACATGCCGCTGTGCTCCCCGAGATACGTGCCGTTAAGCCAGAACCGGGCGCGATAGCATACCCCTTCGAAAATCAGCGTCGGCTCCCCCTCCAGGGAGGCGGCGGAAAACCGCCGCTTCATCCACCACACGCGGTAGCTGTTCTCTCTGGCCAGCTTGTCGTTCCTGCCCACCATCGGATCGGGAATATCGCCGTGTTCCAGCAGGGCGGTGTGCACCGTGCCCGGCACCCGCGCCGGGATGGCGTCCGCCCAGTCTCCAGCCACCCGATCCTTTGTATATCCGTCGGGGGCCAGCTCCCATTCCCCGTCCAGGGACAGCGCCGTCAGCGGCGCGTCTTCACACGCGGGGATGGCCGGCAGCATTGTGCAGGGCGTCAGGGGCGCGTCCAGCGGGGAGGGGCCGGGATTCCAATACGCCTTTTCCACCTCGTCAAGAGAGCGGCGGACTTGCGGATTCTCCTGAGCCATAACGGTTTCCTCCTTCTTATCAGGCGTCAGCCCTTTTCAAAGCGCGTCTTGAATTCTTCCACAATCGGGACGCCGGCGCTGGTGCCGATCCGCTCGGCTCCCGCTTCGATCATCGCCAGCGCATCGTCCAGGGTGCGCACACCACCGGCCGCCTTGACCTTGATTTCACCGCCCACCATGGCCTTCATCAGCTTCACGTCGGCCACCGTCGCGCCCACGGCCACGCCGGGGGCCGGGGTGCCAAAGCCGGTGGAGGTCTTGATGAAATCCGGCTTCACCTTCAAGGCGATTTCGCACAGGATTTTCTTCTCATCGTCGGTCAGATAGCAATTCTCGAAGATCACCTTGCTGGTCTTTCCCGCGGCGCGGCAGACCTCCACGATCTCCCGCATCTCCCGTTCCACATAAGCGAGATTGCCGCTTTTGAGCTCCACGATGTTGTGGACATAGTCGATCTCGTCCGCCCCGTCCGCGATGGCCTGCTTGGTCTCGAACACCTTGTCGGCGATGGTGGTCTGTCCCAGCGGGAACCCGATGGCCGCGCCCACCAGCACGTCGCTGTCCTTCAGGTAAGCCTTGCATTTGGCCACCGGCGCGGAATTGATGGCGATCATCTTGAAATGATACCGGGCGCTCTCTTCGCAGAAGGCCTTGAAATCCGCGTCGCTGACATAAGGCTTCAGCAAGGTCTGATCAAAATATTTGGCAAGGCTGGCGGCGGTCAGTTCTGTTTTCATACGATGGATTCCTCCTATTTTATCACGCAAATACGTCCACGTCCATATCCAGCAGACGGGCCACGGTTTTCAGCTCCTCCACGCAGTCGCCATATACGCCGTGGATATGGTTGCAGGGGAAACGGCTCAGGAATTCGTCGGCGGAAACCTCCAGCCGGGCAAAGGCGCAGGGCCAGGCCGGCGTGGTCGTCGCGCCGAGGGCCAGGGCCTTCTCCCGCGGAAAATCCACGAATTCCGCCGGCACGATGGTCATCCGGTATTTCCCGTCCTTGCGGGCGAGACGGGCCAGGGTCACCTGCCCGCCCTTGGCGAAGTGATGGACGCTGGCCCCGCCGGCGGGGTAATAATGGGTCTCGGGGTAGAAGGTCACGTGCTTCAGATTCTCCTCCGGATCGAGGCTGCCGCCCGCGAAATAGGTGGCGTGCGTGCCGGAATTGGAGAAGAACCACACATTATTTTCCTTGTCGTAGTGCCGTACGTCCGCGAACAGCACCGGGAAGCCGGTCAGCAGCTTGAAAATCTGCATGGTCAGCGCGCCGTCCATGTCCGACTCGGTGGCGGCCACGATAGGCTCGTGAGGGCCGTCCCAATCATAGGGGTCGTTGAGGAAGGCCTCCGCCACGTCCATGGTGATGTACCGATCGGTGAGATCCCCGTGGGCCTTAATGCCGATAAAGTCCAGCCCCCGCCGCTCGATAATCCGCCTGAGGCCGTAATAGGACCGGATTTGCAGCTTCAGCTTATCCGGCGTCAGTCCCTCGCCGTCGTAGGCGATTTCTCCCACATGGGCTTCCAGCCACCGGAAGGCGGCTTCCACCCGCTCGGCGGGCTCCTCCTCGCCGGTCCGGATGATGTCGTCCTGCTCCACGTTTTCCACGTCGATGCCGAACTCGCGCTGCCACTGCTCCAGATTGGCCACCGCCGTGTACATGCCCAGAGGCCGGCCGCCGAAATTGCCGAAGGTCAGCCCCCGCAGCCTGCGGACGGCCGCAGCCGCCCGCAGGAACGCCGTCATCCGCTGGAATACCGCCGGATCGCTCACCGTCCCCCACAGCCGGGTGTATTTCACCCCCAGCTGGTCGAGGGTGCCGGCCGCCGCCAACATGCCCACCATGCCGCATTCCGACGGATGCAGATTGGAAAACAGCAGATACGGGCCGGGGGCGAAATTCTGCGCCACCGCCGTGAACTGGGGATAGCACCAGATGGCAAAGTTGAAAATGGTCGCCTCGACGTTGGCATCCCGCAGCCGCTGGCCCTCAGCGCGTGCTTCCGCGTTGGTATGGATGGCGCACTGTCCCTGCACCACCTCAAAATCGCCGGTGGCCTCCAGCGCGGCGGCAATGTCCCGCTGGTAGCGCAGGTTCATCTCCTCGTATTCCTCGTGCAGGTATTCCCGCCCGTCGGACATGGTGAGAATCCCGATTTTTATCCGTTTCACGTGAATGCCCTCCGATTCTTTTCTCGTATAAACTCCAGCGCTTCCTTCGCCATGGCGTCCATCTCCGCCTCGTCCGCGCCGCCGCTGAGATCCCGGAACACCTTGATATCCTGGCCCACCTGGCCGCCGGGCTTGACGAAGGGCTCCATCACGATGCCGCCGTCATACCCGATGTCCGCCAGCGCCCGCATCATCTCGTCCCAGGGCATGTGTCCCCGACCGGGCACCTTACGGTTGCATTCCCCCATATGGAAATGACCGAGGTACCCCTTGGAGGCCCGGATGGCGGCCCCGATGTGATCCTCCTCGATGTTCATGTGGAAGCTGTCCAGCAGGAGCTTGACCGCCGGATGCCCCACCTCGTCCACAAAGGCGCGCCCCTCCTCGGCGGTGTTCAGCAGGCACTGCTCGAACCGGTTGACGATTTCCAAGCAATAGGTCACTCCCCGGTCCTCCGCCCGCTTGGCCAGCTCCCGTACGGATAGAAGGGCCTTTTCCCGCATGACGGCCTTGCGGTCAATGGACATTTCCGCCGCCGGCCAGCAGGCGTAGACGATGCCGCCCAGGATGCCGCCCCCCATCTCCCCGATGCAATCAAGGAGGGTGCTCACATACCGGACGCCTGCCAGCCGGACGCTCTCATCCGGGCTGGACACGTCATACTGGGGCGGCAAGCCGATGCAGTAGGTCAGGCGGACGCCCTCCTCCCGGGCGGCGTCGGCCACGGCCCGCCGCTCGGCCGCTGTCATGTCCGGCAGCGCCCCGGCCCCCAGCTCCAGGATGTCGAAGCCCAGCCGCTTCACTTTACGCACATAGGCCAGATAATCGCCCTGCCACTCCCGCTCCCAAAAAGCAAAATAAATACCAATCGGATTCATGGCGCGTCTCCTTCCCCATTCTTCAGACTCCGGTATAACATGGCCGCTCCCTCCAGCGCGCGCCGATAAGCGGCCGTCCTCTCGCCGTACAAGGCCTCGTATGCCGTTTCCGGAAGCCGGGCGGGTCCGGGGCTTCGGATGGCGGCGGCCGCTTCCTGCGGGGAAGCGTAAGCTCCCGCGGCGCAGCCCGCGAGGATGGCGGCGCCCCTGGTGGCGGTGTCGCCTCCCGTCAGCGGCCGGTAAGGCAGCCCCAGCACGTCGGCCTTGATTTGATTGAACACAGCGCTGTGGGAGCCGCCGCCCGCGCCGGTCACCGTATCCGGGCGCAGCGCCGGATTCGATTCCCGCAGGATATCGAGATACAGCCGGTATTCATAAGCGACGCTCTCCAGGATGCTGCGGAACAGCGTCCCTGTCCCGTGCTCCCAGCCAAGGCCCAGCCAAGTTCCCCGCACCTCTGGAACGCTCGGGCAGGTGCGCCCCGCGAAGTGGGGCAGGAACAGCAGGCCGCCGCATCCTGGCGCGGCCCCCGCTGCCGCCTCGTCCAGTTCCTTGTAAGTCAGGGCGCTGAGCTTTCGGTACCAGTGCAGGCACATCCCGCCCCCGCTGATATACGCCAGGGCGTTCCACAGCCCATCCGCCGCCGAACGGGTAAAGAGCAGGGTTTTATGCCGCAAATCGGGGGCGTATCGATCGGTCACGCAGGAAAAGATAGAGGCGGTACCCGCCACGTCGTACACCTCGCCCGGCCGAAGCACCCCGGCCCCCAGCGCGGAGGCTGCCGAATCCCCGCAGCCCGCCGCCACCGGTATCCCCGCCGGCAGGCCGCAGGCCGCGGCCATCTCCTTGGTCAGCGTCCCGATTCGTTCGGCAGGCCGGCGGATGGCCGGCATTTTCTCCGCCGCCACCCCGAACGCCTTGAGAAGCCCCTCGTTCCACCGGCGGTTCGAGTTGTCGGCAAAGCCGGTGAAATGCAGATGGGTGTCGTCGATGTACGCGTCCCGGGCCGTCAAGCCGCACAGCCGCATCCCCACATAGGCGGAAGGCGGCACGAACCGGGCGATGCGGGCGTAGGCCTCCGGCCGCTCGCCCTTCCACCAGAGGATTTTCGGCCCGTGGTTCACCGTCACCTGCCCGCCGGTCAGGCGGATCACCGCCTCCTCTGCCGTCTCCTTCATGGCGCGGACATAAGGCGCGCAGCGGGTATCCAGCCAGGAGTCGTACGGCGTAACCGCCACCCCATCTCCGCCGACACCAAGAATCCCCGCCATCTGGGCGTCCACCCCCACCGCGGCGATCTGATCCGGGGTTATTCCGCTCTTTTCCAGCACGGCGCGGATGGTGCGGCAGACGCTGCCCAGCATCTCCTCTGGATCCTGCGTGACGGCGCCGGGCTCCGGATGGAGCAGGACGGACGCCTCGAAGCTGTCGGCCAGCAAGGCCCCGTCCGCCGCGTATATGGCCGTTTTAGTGCCCTGGGTGCCAATGTCGCAACCGATGAAACAGGGTCGCATATGCCCCCGCCTCCTAAAAAAGAATCACGTTTTTCAGGCCGTCCGCCGCCGCCGCGTAGTCCAGCGCCTGGCCGATGGCGGTCAGGGGGAGGGTGCGGGTAATGAGCGGCTTCACGTTCAGCACGCCGCTGGAAATAAAGCGCAGGGTCTTGCGGAATTGGGTAAGGCTGGCCCGCGTGGTGCCCGATACCTTTAGCTGCTTATAGTGGATGAGATTGGTGTCCAGCGGCACCGGCTGCCGGTCGGCAGGCACGCCGCCGAAGAAATTTATCCGCGCGTTGTTCCCGCAGACCCGCAGCGCCGTCGCCTGCGCCGCCGGGGAGGGGCAGGCGGTGATGCACACCTGCACCCCCTCGCCCCGGGTGTCCCGGGCGATGACCTCCTCGATGTCCCCCTCCACTGTGAGAAAGGCGGGGTCGATGGCCTTGCAGGTGGCCAGGCGCTCGGCGGACAGGTCGTTTATGTACACCCGTCCCGCGCCCGCCATGCGGGCCAGCATCCCGTGCATGATCCCGATGGGCCCCGCGCCGATGACCAGCACGTCGTCCCCCGGCCGGATGTCGCAGCGTTCAAAGCCGTTGCATACGCAGGACAGCGCCTCGTTGATAGCGGCCTCCTCGAAGGACACGCCATCCTCCAGCAGCGTCACGTTCCCCTGTGACACCGCCTTGGCGGGAATGGCCACGTATTCGGCAAACCCGCCGTCCAGGTTGATGCCCAACGCTTCGTAGGTGCGGCACAGATGGGTGTTTCCCGCCACGCAGTCGGCGCAGACCCCGCATCCCATGTTGGGGGCCACCGCCACTCGCTGCCCGGGCTGGTAGGCCGTCACGCGGCTCCCCACCCGCTCGATGATGCCGCTGAGCTCGTGGCCCAGGATACGGGGCGTTTCGGGCGAGATGCCCTTATAGCCGTTGTTCACCATCCGCACGTCGGTGCCGCAGATGGCCGCCGCCTTGACCTTGAGAAGAATGCCGTCCTCCTCAATGGCCGGTATCGGCGCCTCCTCCACCCGGATGTCCTTCTTATTATACATTCTCGCGGCTAACATGCGCAATCTCCTTTCTGCGGAAGCTTCTCTCCCGCCGCCCTTTCCTTAGAGCTTTTCTTTCAGCAGGCGTCCAGTGTGACGATTCTCTTTTCCCGGATAGACTGATTGCCGGCGTTCACCACCTGGACGGCCATCTTGCCGTCGTGGCCGGTGACCAGGGGCGGTGTATCCTCCAGCAAGCAGCGGACAAACGCCGTGTCCTCTTCAAGATAAGCGTCCTTGAACAGGAACTTCCAGCTGTTGGTGAACTCCTCGGCTGCCTTCATGTCCGCCGTGCAGACCGTGACCGCCGTCTCCCTGGTTTTGCCCAGGAACACGCAGCCCTTGGTGCCCAGGATCTCCACCCGCGCGTCATAGCCGTACAGCACCCCCTGCGCCCCGTCGATGCAGCCCTGCATCCCGTTGGCAAAGCTGGCGGTCAGCACCACGTTGTCATAAAAATCCGGAAAATCCGCCGCCGCGTCCGGGCAGCGGTAATTGCCGCCGATGGCGTACAGGCTGGCAAACTCGCTTCCCGTAAACCACCGCAGGGTGTCGATGTCATGGCTGTTCACCTCGGCCAGCGGGCCGTTGCTCTTGGAAATATCGTACATCCACGGCTTTGGAATGCTGGGGCCCCTGGTGTTGGAGCGCACCATCACCACATCGCCCACGGCCCCGCTGTCCACCACCCGTTTGGCCTGCATGAAGCTCTGGTCGAACCGGCGCATGAACGCCATCTGCAGCTTGACGCCGCATCGGGCCGTCTCGGCCTCCATGGCCGCGCATTCCTCCACCGTCATGGCCATGGGCTTTTCGCACAGGATATGTTTGCCTGCCCGGGCCGCCTCCAGTACGATTTCGCAGTGGTACTTGGTGGGCGTCACCACCACCACCGCGTCCACCGTTTCATCCGCCAAAATCCGGCGGTAATCGGTTTCAAAGCGCTCCAGCTCCAGCTCCTCGCAGGCGGCCCGCGCCGCCGCCTCCACCGGATCGGCCACCGTGGTCAGCGCCGCGTGGGGCACCGAAGCCCGCAGGTTGCGCGCGTGTATCATCCCGGCCCGGCCCGCGCCGATGAGGCCGATAGACAGCTTTCCGTTTTTCATTGCGTCATCTCTCCTTTGTTTTCCAACACCGCGAACAGCTCCAAGCCGAACAGGTTCCAGGTGAGGCCCTCCCCCGCGTCCTCGGGGGCGACGCGCACCGTTACCGCCTCTTTCCCCCGCACATACCGGGCGGGGATCACAAACTCGTCCTCCAGCCAGCGCTTGCAGGGGTTGTGGTCAGCGACATACCAGGGGTATTCCGTCACCTGCTCCCCGTCGACGAACACCGCCGCCTTCTGCCGTCCCTTCTCCTGGTCGCTCACCCGGCGGAGGATGACGGCGGCCGTCCCCGTAGGCACGGCCGCCCGGAAGGCGCAGCCCGCCCGCGGATAGCGGCCGGTCAGCGTCACCGGCGCCTCGTCGTCGTCCCCCTCGAAATAGCTGGTCAGCGTTACCGGCGTTCCGTCCGCGCAGGTAAAGCCGTTTTCCCGCTCCGAGGCATCGTCCCCGACGCGCAGCGCCGCCGTCCGCTGCAGCCGCGCCTCGTCCCGTCCATAATAGAACACCGCGCCGCTGTGCTCCAGGTAATTGGTGCGGTTGTCCTCTCCCGATTCGATCCCAAACCGCACCCCGTCCAAAAACGGGTAGCAATCACCGGTCATAAACCGAACCATGGACCAGTCGGTGGAGGCTGGCGAGCGGCCGTCATATCCGCTGGAGGGATTGTACTCCGGCGGGGAGGTAAAGCCCCAGCCATAACAGACATAGCTCTCCGACCCGTCGCTCTCGATCTGCGGCGTGCGCACGCCGTCGATATGTACCCGCACGTCTCCCTCGCAGCTGGCATATCCCTCCGGCCCCTCACCGAAGCCGGTAATCACCGCGCCCACAATATGGCCGCTGCCGTGAATATCGGCTATCACGCTGTCCGCCCCCTCCGTATGCCGGCGGGCGTAATACGGGGCGGCCCGGAAATACCCGGCCGGATGCTCCCGATAAAAGTCGGCGTACTCTGTCGTATGCCGGACGGTGAAGCGTTCAAAAACAACGTCCCGCGTCCCGCGATTGGTCACCGTCAGCTCCGCCGACGCGGTATACGGCATGAGCATCTCGTTATAATACGACCCTTCCGCCGACATACCGGCCAGCAGGCAGCGCCCCCATGGTATCCTAGCTCGTTGCCGAACAGGCAGCCGAAGGGCAGCTCCAAATCCGCCTGACCATGCCCGTCCCAGACGGCGCGCAGCCACAGCGCGGATACATCCTCCCGCCGGTATTCCTTTGTCCGACAGCGGATACCGGCTATCAGTCCGGCCCCGTCGGCGGCAAAGACACGGCGGGATTCCCCGGGCCGCAGAGCGAATACGCCGCTCTCCTCCTGTTCCCCTCGTTCAAAGGGGATCACGCTACCCCCGCTCCTTTTCCAGAACGCGGCCAGCGCGGTGTAGTCTTCCTCGTCCGGGCGGAAGGTCTCCACCTCCCGGCCGTCGGTATAGACGTGGTAAATCACGTGGCCCCAGCCGCCTTCGCCGCACTCTCGCCGGCAGCCCTCCAGCTTGATGTCGCTGGTGATTTTGCAGCTTTTGGCATAGGGCATGGGTACGAAGCTGCGCACCACCCGGATGGGTCCCCGTCTATCGGGCCGATATACCGCCCCGCCAGCGGCTCGATGAACGGGTAGACCTCTCCGAACTGGGAATGCCGGATGACAAAGCGCGGTTCCTCCTCCCCGTCGAAATAAAACCGGAAAGTCGGCTCCAGACTGTCCGGATACCGATGCTGCACAAAATTGTATACGCAGCCAGCGCCCTGATGGTCGAACAGCACCCATTCGCCCCGCTCATCCCGATACAGTGACCAGTCCCAGTCCGCGTTGCCGCCGGCCTTGTCGATACTGCCCTCGTAGCGGGAGATAACCCCATCCCGCAGCAGGGGCAGACACCGGAGATCCCGCATGAATGTCAGTTCGCGCACAGTTCTCATTCCTTATTGTTTATTTTCATTTATCAGTATAAAACGTCAATAAACAAAAGTCAACAATAATATTCGATAATATATATCTGAAAATTGTTCCCATAATTTCAGTCATAACCACCCGTAAAAGGGTGGGCCTAAGGTAGTGTCAAGAGAATTTCGCAAAAAGGAAAAGAGCTCTGAAAAAGAAGTCAGCCGACAGCGGAAGAATCGGTAAACGACGCATCCAAATGCCTCATATATTTCTTGCTGCTCCATGTCGCCGGTTCTCAGTGGGGCAGCAAGAAGTATATGGACATGAAGCATTTAGAGGTGGCATGTGACGATGCCTCTTTTGCTGGTTAACCTCATTCTGCTTTTGACTGCAAACTAATTTGCGCATAAAGCTTGACACTACCTTTTTCGATAAGGTAGAATAAGTTGCGCAAATTGAAAAAGGGATAAAAAAGAGACATAGTTTGCAGTCTTTGGTAGAATGAAG
>ERZ856578.67-NODE-67-length-172671-cov-26.002955_pt1 | contig 172671 bp, 152 predicted proteins | sample MGYA00514384_ERZ856578 | MGnify/ENA primary metagenome ERZ856578 (study PRJEB29103, sample SAMN06111958) | human gut metagenome | biome: human gut; feature: ankylosing spondylitis patient; material: healthy_person | host: Homo sapiens | place: China:Hangzhou... | reverse complement strand
ACCTGCGCGCTTTGCCGCAATCGCGGTTTCACAGATGATCGCATCCTCGTCGATCAGTCCGAGACTGGCGGCACCTTTGATCATTGCATATTCGCCGCTGACGCTGTAGGCGGCCATCGGAACATTTGTCCGGTCTTTGATCTCGCGGATCAGATCGCCGTAGATCATTGCCGGTTTGACCATAATGATATCGGCACCCTCATCAATATCGGCAAGAGCTTCCTTCATGGCTTCGCGGCGGTTGTGGAAGTCCATCTGATAAGTGCGGCGGTTGCCAAACTGTGGTGCGGAATCTGCGGCATCACGGAATGGACCGTAATAGGCAGATGCAAATTTGACGGCGTAGGACATGATCGGTGTATTGACGTGACCGTGCTCATCGAGACACTGACGGATCGCAGCAATTCTGCCGTCCATCATATCGGAAGGGGCAACCATATTGGCACCTGCCTCCACCTGGGAAAGCGCGATCTTCGCCAGATAGGAGAGTGTGGCGTCATTGTCCACATCATGGTCATGGATAATACCGCAGTGACCGTGAGAGGTGTATTCACACATGCAGACATCGCCGATCAGATACATTTCCGGATAATGCTTTTTGGCTTCGCGGAAGGCTCTTTGGACAATGCCGTTGTCGTCATATGCCTGGCTGCCGGTCTCATCCTTATGCTCCGGAATGCCAAAGAGCATGATCTTATTGACTCCGGCATCAAGTAACTGCTCCAGCTTCTCGCCCATGCGGTCGACGGTATAACGGTTCTGACCGTACATGGATGGGATTTCCTCGACCCGATTCTGACCATCCATAACAAACATCGGATAGATAAGCTCAGAGCAGTTCATATGTGTTTCCTGTACCATCCGGCGGAGACGTTCGTCAGTGCGCAGTCTTCTGCCTCTCATAAATTCTGTCATAATTATTCAGACTTCCTTTCTAATACTTGTGTTGTGAATCTATAACAAAGGGCAAAACCAGCGTTTTGCCCTTGATTTCCTCCTCGTTACGAGCATTTTCCTATGCCATAACAAAAGGAAAGCATGCTTCCCTATGAGTGGAAAACATGCTTTTTCAGTGCCTCAAAGCTTTCTTTGCTGATAACGTGTTCCATGCGGCACGCATCCTCTGTGGCGATCTCCTCCGGGACACCAAGCTTTACAAGCCAGCTTGATATCAGTTGATGTCTCTCATAGATCATCTCAGCGATCTCGCGACCAGAGTCTGTTAAATATATGTATCCGGCATCAGTTACAGTAATATGTTGCTTCTGACGAAGATTCTTCATTGCAATGCTGACGCTTGACTTCTTAAAGCCAAGCTCGGTAGCAACGTCAACAGAACGAACAACCGGCAGGCGCTTACTCAGAACTAAAATTGTTTCAAGATAGTTCTCGGCAGATTCGGTATTTGCCATAAATATACTCCTCCATACCTTTTTTATTGATTCTTATAGAATGAATCAAATATTGTTTGAAACGAGTATAACACTTTTTATAAAAGAAAACAAGAAAATAAAGTGAAAAAAGTTCTTGACATCTAATAGATGTTAGCGTATACTAACTGCTGTAAGTGATAAATAAGTCAATATCATTTACAAGATTGAATGAAAGTGGATCTGACAGATACTTTCATTGTGGAGGTTTTGCAAAATGATGCAGAAGGATTTGATTATTCAAAAGTTAAGAGAACAGGGCTGTCGTATTACGAAGCAGCGTTTGATGATTTTGGATATCATCCTGCAGGAGGAGTGTTCCTGCTGCAAGGAAATCTATTATAAGGCGTCAAAGCTGGACAGCAGAATTGGTTCCGCAACCGTGTACCGTATGATCAACACATTGGAGGAGATCGGAGCCATCAGCAGAAAGAATATGTATAAGGTTTCCTGTTCCATGGACTGCGCGGCAGATTGTGGTCACGCATGTACGATTGAACTGGAGGACGGCTCAAAGCTTCAGTTTTCCGAGCAGAAGATGAGTCAGATCATTCAGTCAGGACTGGCTGCCTGTGGGTATGCCGTAGAACACAGCGTAAAGGGCTTTACGAAGGGGGCTGCATGTCACCATGATGAGCTGACGCTGAAGGAAAGCGCAGGTCTTTCATAGACGCTGCCGTTGATAAGCTTACAAGAACATATAACATATGCCAAGGGGCAGAGGAATTGTATGATTTCTCTGCCCCCCTCATTTTGCCCTTTTTGAGTGAATGGACTTTTGGGTTTATAACCATTATAATAAGATAGATCAGTTATGATCTGTACCGGAAATGGGACTATGTTATGTCTGCATCATAAAAATGACAGGCAGGGAAGGAAGATAGAATTATTATGATCACAAGCGAGAATAATGCTAAGATAAAGGAACTCATAAAGCTCCAGAAGAATGCGAGACACCGAAGAAAGGAGGGACTGTTTGTTGCGGAGGGGATCAAGCTTGTGCAGGAGGCTGCACAGTATGGCAAACTCAGACAGGTCCTGATCCGGGAAAGTCTGTGGCATGAACGCTGGAAGGATGCACCGGAGAGTGAGATCGCAAAGGAGCTTTCTGTTGATGGAAACCGGGTCGGTGTGGACACAGCACCGGATTCGGTGTTTGATATGGCAGCAGATACGGTGACTCCGCAGGGAATTTTGGGAATGGTGGATATGCCTGCGTATTCCCTGAAGGAAATTCTTGCATTATCGTCCGGTCTTTATCTGATGCTTGACGATCTGAGAGACCCGGGAAATCTTGGAACTGTGATCCGGACGGCGGAGGCAGCTGGCGCAGCCGGAGTGATCATGAGCAGGGGCTGCGTTGATCTGTTTAATCCAAAGGTTGTCCGGGCAACGATGGGAGCAATCTTTCGTGTTCCGTTTTTATATGTAGAAAGCCTGCCTGAGACGATTGAACAGATGAAGAAGAAAAATATTTCCGTTTATGGAACGATTCTCGAGGAGAGTCAGCCTTATGATGAGCCGGATTACACGAAGCCGTCAGGAATCGTGATCGGTAACGAGGCAAACGGGATCAGTGCTCCTGTGAGGGAGAGTTTAACGGGCAGGATCCATATTCCGATGCAGGGAAGTGTGGAGTCGTTGAATGCGGCTGTGGCGGCTGCCGTGGTGATGTATGAGGCATCGAGACAGCGCAGAAAAAGGGATACGGGTCTATTGAAATTTCATTAGAAATATGCTATATTCATACAAATAGATGGAATACACCAAAGGGGGTGTTGTCATGAGCGGTTTATCAGATCTTTTGACGTATCCGTTGACGTCAATGTTTCAGTCGCTCTTTCGGACGGATGAGAATATTATGTTTTTCTGGTTGATCGCATTGGTCGCATTATTGATCATTGAGATCATTACGCTGGGACTTACAACGATATGGTTTGCGGCAGGTGCGTTTATCAGCTTTGTTGCAGCATGGCTGGGAGCACCACTTGGAGTTCAGCTTGCCGTATTTTTTATTGTCTCTTTCGTGTTGCTTATTTTTACCAGACCGGTTGTTCAGAAGCGTCTGAACAATTCGCGGGCGAGGACGAATGTCAACAGTATGATCGGGAAGGAAGGCAGAGTGATCGAGGATATCGACAACTTTAATGAGACCGGGCGCATTATTGTTGATGGGATGGAGTGGACGGCGAGAGCGTCCGACGAGCAGAGTATTAACTCTGGTCAGAAGGTGGTCATTCGGGAGATTCAGGGCGTTAAGGCGATGGTAGTGCCGGTGTCCGATATTTCGGATTGACCCGATTTTGGGACAGAGCAGCTTATAAACAATATAAAGGAAAAGGAAAGGAATCAGACAAATGGAATTAGCAATTATTGTATTACTTGTTATCATTGCCGTGATCGCAGTGTCATGTATTCACATTGTGCCACAGGCAAAGGCTTATGTAGTAGAGAGACTTGGAGGCTACCAGAGTACATGGGATGTGGGACTTCATTTTAAGGTGCCGTTTATTGACCGTATTGCCAGAAAGGTTAGCTTAAAGGAGCAGGTGCTTGATTTCCCGCCACAGCCGGTAATCACCAAGGATAATGTAACAATGCGTATTGATACGCTGATCTTTTTCCAGATCACAGATCCGAAGCTTTACACATACGGTGTAGAGAATCCGATCATGGCGATCGAGAATCTGACAGCTACCACACTTCGTAATATCATCGGTGAGCTTGATCTCGACGAGACATTGACCTCCCGTGAGATCATCAATACAAAGATGCGTTCTTCTCTGGATACGGCGACAGACCCATGGGGTATCAAGGTGAACCGTGTCGAGCTTAAGAATATCATTCCGCCGCAGCCGATCCAGGAGGCAATGGAGAAGCAGATGAAGGCAGAGCGTGAGAAGCGTGAGGCAATCCTGATCGCGCAGGGTGAGAAGCAGTCAGCGATCACCGTGGCAGAGGGTCATAAGGAGTCTGCAATCCTCGAGGCAGAGGCTGAGAAGCAGGCAGCAATCCTTCATGCAGAGGCACAGAAGGAGGCAACGATCCGTGAGGCAGAGGGTCAGGCGCAGGCAATCCTGACAGTCCAGAAAGCGAATGCGGATGGTATCCGTATGCTGAATGAAGCATGCGCATCCAAGGAAGTTATTGAGTTAAAGAGTCTGGAGGCATTTGCGAAAGCAGCAGATGGAAAGGCAACTAAGATCATTATTCCATCAGAGATCCAGGGACTTGCAGGAATGGTTAGTTCCGTGACAGAAATTGCAAAATCTTCCGGAGATAAATAATACTATTTTTTGAAGAGATGAATTTCCTGCACAGCTCCTGCTGGCAGGAAATTTTCACTTTATTGTGATTTGATTCGCAAGGATAAATAATAGAGAAAGGCAGGATATCATTATGAATCTGATTGGCAAAAATTTTCTGACATTAAAGGATTTCTCCGCAGAGGAGATTACATATCTTCTGGAGCTTTCGGCTGAGCTGAAGGACAAGAAGAAAAAGGGCATTCCGGTTAACAATTATGTTGGTAAGAACATTGCTCTGATCTTCGAAAAGACAAGTACAAGAACGAGATGCTCTTTTGAGGTAGCAGCCCATGATATGGGAATGGGTGTGACCTATCTGGATCCACAGGGCTCGCAGATCGGTAAGAAGGAGAGTATTAAGGATACAGCGCGCGTACTTGGCCGTATGTTTGATGGCATTGAGTATCGTGGCTTTGAACAGAGCATTGTTGAGGAGCTTGCCAGATATGCAGGTGTACCGGTATGGAACGGACTGACCAATGAATATCATCCGACACAGATGCTTGCAGATCTTCTGACGATTCAGGAGCATCTTGGCAGATTAAAGGGTGTGAAGCTTGTATACATGGGCGATGCCCGTTATAACATGGGTAATTCTCTGATGATCGCCTGTGCAAAGATGGGAATGCATTTCGTGGCATGTACTACAAAGGAATATTTCCCGAACGAGGAACTTGTGGCACAGTGCCGCGAGTACGCAAAGGAGTCCGGCGGTTCTGTGACGTTGACGGAGGATGTGGAGAGCGGCACCAAGGGAGCTGATGTTCTCTACACCGACGTATGGGTTTCCATGGGCGAGCCGGAGGAAGTATGGGCGGAGCGTATCAAAGCACTTTCCCCATACCAGATCAACAAGAAGGTTATGGATAACGCAGGTCCGCAGGCAATCTTTATGCATTGTCTTCCGGCATTCCACGATCTGGAGACCGGCGTGGGCAGACAGGTCTATGAGAAGTTTGGCATGAGAGAGCTTGAGGTGACAGATGAAGTATTTGAATCAGAGGCATCTGTTGTATTTGATGAGGCAGAGAATCGTATGCATACGATCAAGGCTGTTATGACAGCAACACTGGAGCCGACGGTTAAGGCATAGAACCGGTTTGCGGTTTTGGCATCATGATGATGGATAATGCGGGGTGCTTTAACACAGCATCCGATCATAAGAAGATGGAGTGATCTTTGTGAAAAAGGAAATACTTCAAATGCTTCGAAGCGCAGGAGAGGAGTACACATCCGGTCAGGTTTTGTGCGAAAAGCTGGGCGTGTCGAGGCAGGCGATATGGAAAAATATATTACAGTTAAAGGAAGCGGGATATCAGATCGAATCCCAGCCCAAGAAAGGATACCGGCTGTTAGAATCTGCGGATCGTCTGGTTGGTGCAGATATTGAGAGCCGGTTAGCTCCGGATTGTCTGTGCCGCAGGGTGGAATGTCTGGAGACCGTGGATTCTACCAATACAAGAGCGAAGCAGCTGGCGGAGCTTGGAGAGCCGGAGGGGACGCTTGTGGTCGCAGAGGAGCAGACTGCCGGAAAGGGCAGGCGGGGACGCGGCTGGGCGTCAGAGCCCGGGATCGGAATATGGATGAGTCTGATCCTCCGCCCGCAGCTTAAGCCGCAGCAGGCAGCCAGTGTGACGCTGGTGGCAGCGATGGCGGTGGCGAAAGGCATCCGGGAATGCTGTGGACTTGAGACAGGCATTAAATGGCCGAATGATGTCGTGATCAACGGCAAAAAGGTCTGCGGTATTTTGACGGAGACAAGCTCGGAACCGGATTACATTCATTATGCGGTTCCTGGGATAGGAATCAATGCGAACACGCCGGAGTTTCCGGAGGAGCTTCGGGACAGAGCAACATCGATCTATCTGGAGACCGGGAAGAAGACGGACCGCAACGCACTGATCGCAGCGGTGATGAATGCATTTTCCGATTATTACAGACGTTATCTGGAGACAGCAGATCTGTCACTGCTGAAAGATGAGTACGATGCGATGTTAGTGAATATGAACCGGGAGGTACTGATCCTGTATGGCATGGTCGAGGATGCAGATCCTGAGAAGAGTGAGAAGGGCGTGGCAAAGGGAATCGCCCCATCCGGCGCACTTTTGGTAGAGACGGAGGCTGGTCTGAAGGAGGTTTTATCCGGTGAGGTATCGGTAAGAGGCGTTTACGGATATGTGTAGCGAATAATTTGACGGTATCCGGTCAGGTGTGATGTGATAACCGTCAATAGTACAGAAAGGCATAGAAGATATGGACGATTTATTTGATGAAGATATTCTGAAGCCGGCACCGGAGGCGGATGGTATGGTGATCCTGAGTGTGGCAAATGCATATAAGAAGCAGTACTATCTGAATCCGAAGTTTGCGAAGTTGCCGGAGACGATACAGGAGGAGCTTCAGATCATGTGCGTGCTGTACACGGCAGATGTGGGAGGAATCCTGACACTCCGCTTTGATGAGGAGGGCAACCTTTTGTTTCATGTTACATCGGAGGATGATGATTATTTCTTTGATGAGATCGGAAGCGTATTGAAGATCAAGGAGATCCAGAGGGAGAAGCAGGAACTTCTGGAGGCGCTTGAGTTGTACTACAAGGCATTCTTTTTGAAAGAAGATATCAGTGAGCTGTTGAGTGAAGAATAAATAATATGCAGATGGAGGAATGGCAATGTTATTAGCTGTAGATGTAGGAAATACAAATGTAACGATTGGTGTTTTTGATGGTGCGGAGATGGTAACCCGGTTTCATTTTACGGTTCGTATTTCCAGAACCTCGGACGAATACGGAAGTACAATATGTGAGATCCTGGAGAGAAAGGGATTTTCGGCAGACTCGATTGATCAGGTGATCATTTCGTCGGTGGTGCCTAAGATCATGTATTCCTTCAGCAGTGGTATTATTAAATATCTCGGATGCCAGCCGATCATTGTAGGGGCAGGCATCAAAACCGGTATCCGAATCGAGACAGCCAACCCGAGAGAGGTTGGACCGGATCGTATTGTGGATGCGGTTGCGGCACATACCTTATATGGAGGACCGATCATCGTGGCAGACTACGGTACGGCGACGACTTACGATCTGATCACGGCCGAAGGCGCATTTCTCGGTGGTGTGATCAGTCCCGGTGTAAAGATTTCTGCCAATGCGCTCTGGAATGACACGGCGAATCTGCCGGAGATTGAGATCAAATGTCCGGAGCATGTTGTGGCAAAGGATACCATTACAGCGATGCAGGCAGGACTTTTTCTCGGTACGGTCGGACAGTCCCAGTATATCATCAATAAGATCAAGGCAGAATCCGGCTTAAAGGATATCAAGGTCGTAGCAACCGGAGGTCTCGGCAAGATGATTTCCGATTATACGGATGAGATTGATATTTATGACCGTAATCTGACCTTAAAGGGACTGCAGATCATTTTTGATAAGCAGAAGAAATAGGAGAAACAGGCATGGAAGGATTTCAGATAGGAAATGTAAGGATTCCCGGAAAGCTTGTGTTAGGACCGATGGCAGGGGTGACAGACCTGCCATTTCGTTTGTTATGTAAGGAGCAGGGGGCGGATCTTGTCTATACAGAAATGATCAGTGCCAAGGGAATCTTCTATAAGAATAAAAATACAGAGCTTCTCTGGATGACAAAGGAGCAGGAAAGACCTCTGGCATTGCAGCTGTTTGGTTCGGAGCCGGCATTGATGGCGGACATGGCGGCTCAGATTGAGGAGCGGCCGTTTGATATTCTGGACATCAACATGGGCTGTCCGGTGCCAAAGGTTGTAAATAATGGAGAGGGTTCTGCGCTTATGAAGGATCCGCAGCTTGCCGGTGAGATCGTAAAGGCGGTCAGCAGCAGGATCAGCAAGCCGGTCACGGTGAAGTTCCGCAAGGGCTTCGGGGCTGACGACTGCAATGCCGTGGAGTTTGCAAAACGCATGGAGGACTGCGGTGCGGCGGCGATCGCCGTACATGGCAGAACGAGAGAGCAGTATTATGGCGGAAAGGCGGACTGGGACATTATCCGTCAGGTGAAGGAAACGGTTGGTATTCCGGTGATCGCAAGCGGCGATATTTTCACACCGGAGGATGCGGCGGCATGTCTGGAGCAGACCGGATGCGATGGTCTGATGCTGGCGAGAGGTGTGCGTGGCAATCCGTGGCTGTTTCATCAGATCAGAGAATATCTGGAGCATGGCACACTCGAAGCAAAACCATCCAGAGAGGAGATGGTGCAGATGATCCTGCGCCACGCCCGGATGCTGATCGAATGCAAAGGGGAGCTGATGGCAATGCGGGAAATGCGTAAGCATGTGGCATGGTACACCGCAGGATATCCGGGCTCAGCCAGCCTGCGCAGACGTGTGAATGAGATCGAGAAATACGAGGACCTGGAGCGGCTGATTATGTTTTCAAAATAAATTTGAAAAATATCCATATTCCTATTGACAAAGTAGGGATATGGATGTATGATAGGTACATCTTAATAATCATAGTAAACCGATAGGAAAACAAATATCCGCTATTGAGAGACATGGAAATGAACATAGAAAGTGAGGGCAATCGTATGAGTAAGAAAACATATTCAGAGAGAGCATTAAAATTTGAGACAAAGCAGCTTCATGTAGGTCAGGAACAGGCAGACCCGGTAACCGATGCAAGAGCAGTACCAATTTATCTGACATCTTCTTATGTATTTCACAACAGCCAGCATGCAGCAGATCGTTTCGGTCTGAGAGATGCCGGTAACATTTACGGAAGACTGACAAATCCTACAGAGGATACGTTCGAGCAGAGAATCGCAGCACTCGAGGGTGGTGTGGCAGCTCTGGCAGTAGGAAGTGGTGCAGCAGCACTCACTTATGCATTCCAGGCAGTTGCTCATAAGGGAGATCACATCGTAGCAGCTAAGAATATTTATGGTGGTACATACAACCTTCTGGCACATACACTTCCGGATTACGGCATTGAGACTACCTTCGTAGATCCTTTTGATTATGAAGGAATTGAGGCAGCGATCAAGGAGAATACCACAGCGATCGAGATTGAGACACTTGGTAATCCGAACTCTGAGGTGGTTGATATTGAGCGTATCGCCAATATTGCACACTCTCATAACATTCCTCTGATCGTAGATAATACATTTGCAACTCCTTATCTGGTTCGTCCGATCGAGTATGGTGCAGATATTGTTATTCATTCTGCAACAAAGTTCATCGGCGGTCATGGAACAACCATCGGTGGTGTGATCGTAGACAGCGGTAACTTTGACTGGACATCCAGTGACAAGTATCCATGGCTTGTTGAGCCAAACGTATCTTATCATGGTGTAAGCTTTGCTAAGGACTGCGCACCGGCAGCGTTTGTCACATATATTCGTGCCATCCTTCTTCGTGATATGGGTGCAACTCTTTCTCCGGTTCATGCATTTATTTTCCTGCAGGGTCTTGAAACATTATCTCTTCGTGTAGAGCGTCATGTCGAGAATGCGCTGAAGGTTGTTCAGTTCCTGAAGGATCAGCCGTTGGTAGAAAAGGTAAATCATCCATCTGTATCAGAGGATCCGGAGCAGCAGAAGCTTTATAAGAAGTATTTCCCGAATGGCGGTGGATCTATCTTTACCTTTGAGATCAAGGGTGATGCAAAGAAAGCACAGGATTTCATCGATCAGCTTGAGTTATTCTCTCTGCTTGCCAACGTAGCAGATGTGAAGTCTCTGGCAATCCATCCGGCTTCCACCACACACTCTGAGTGCAACGAGGCAGAGCTTTTGGATCAGGGTATTAAGCCAAATACGATCCGTCTGTCCATCGGTACGGAGCATATCGATGATATCATCGAGGATCTTTCCGAGGCATTCAAGGCAGTTCAGTAATTCAAAGCATGTGTAAAATTCTCCTATATGTTAAAAAGACGGCTGTGCACAGTAGTGTGTCACAGCCGTTTATTCGTTATATTTTGGAAAAAGTTCCTCGAAGGTAACATCCAGAAGTTCCCTGAGCAGACAGAGTTCATCCGGATAGATGTGACGTTGCCCAACTTCGATTTTTGCCAAAGCGCTGCGGGTAATATCGCAGTTGTTCAACTGGAGCCTTGCAGATAATTGTTCCTGCGTCAGTCCGCGTGATTCCCGAATTAAGCGGATTTGCCGTCCCATCCTTTTTTCGTATTCGATATTCATAGTATTCATAGTCCTTCTCATATATTTTGCGTCGGTGGATTGGAAATGCATTGTCTCAGAATGCAGTGATCCACTTAATTGAGAGCAAACCTATATTGATTTTATAAGATGTTTATGATACAATTGCACTTGTATAGGTGCAATTATGGCGCATTGTTCTGTGATTGCACGGATGATAAAAGGTTAGGGAGACTACATTTAAAAGAACTCAGACGTAATCCGGTCATTTCGGGGTGGAAGTGGAAGGTTAATAGATAAAGATCTTTTAAATGTAGTCTTTGATTTGAAGCAAAGGTCTCGGTTTGAGACTTTTTTTATTTTTAAAATCATATATTTTGCTATTGTATCCGGATGAAGCTTGTGTTATGCTTGTAAAACGTCTTTTATGAATTGCGCAGCCGGTGCATGGGAGCGCGAGATGGCATTTGGTGAGAGAATGAGTATTTACAGGGAGATAAGAGAAATGAGAGAGCAGTCTGTATATAAAAAGGCATTGACGCTGGCGGTGCCGATGATGATCCAGAACGGTATTACAAATGCGGTCAGTCTGGTAGATAACCTGATGGTGGGAAGTCTTGGAACGGAGAGCATGACAGCGGTTTCGATCGTGGGACAGCTTATATTTGTATTTTTCTTAGCGGTGTTTGGCGGTCTGTCCGGTCCGGGAATCTACGGGGCACAATATTATGGACAGCGTAATAAGGAAGGTTTTCAGACCGTATTTCGTCTGAAGCTGTGGATCACAGCGGTGATTGTGCTGGTTGGGATGATTATTTTTATCACCAATGGAAGCCGTCTGATCGGTCTGTATCTTCATGGCTCCACACAGGGGATGGATGCAGGAAAGACATTAGAACAGGGGATGGAGTATCTTCATATTATGCTGATCGGTCTGATTCCGTTTGCGTTTACACAGATTTATGCCGGAAGCCTGCGTGAGATGGGAGAGAGTGTAAAGCCGATGATTGCAGGGATTGCTTCGGTTTTTGTGGATATTGTCTTTAATTATCTGTTGATCTATGGCAAGTTTGGCTGTCCGCGGCTGGAGGTGCGCGGAGCAGCGATCGCTACCGTGATGGCGCGTTTCGTGGAGATGTTTATTGTAGTGGGCTGGACGCATGCCAGTATCCGTAAATATGAACTTCTGCAGAAGGTTTACCGCACGGTTCGGGTTTCCTTTGCCCAGGTGAAGGGTATTTTAGTGAAGGGCTTCCCGATCTTTATGAATGAATTTTTCTGGGCGGGGGGTATGGCTGCGCTGACGCAGTGTTATTCGATGAAGGGACTGCAGGTGATCGCGGGACTCAATATTTCCAATGCGATCTGTAACCTGCTCAACGTTGTATTTGTTGCAATGGGAAATGCGGTTGGTATCATTATCGGACAGCAGCTTGGTGCATCGCGGTTCGAGGAGGCAAAGCGGGATGCCGGGAAGCTGCGCTGGTTTACGGCAGGACTGTGTCTGATATTGACGGTGATACTGGCAGCCTGTTCCCATGGATTCCCGCAGTTGTATGACACGACGGAGGATGTCCGATATCTGGGACAGTGGTTTATTATTATCACAGCGGTATTTTTTCCGGTACAGGGATTTTTAAATGTGCTTTATTTTACGCTGCGTTCCGGCGGAAAGACAGTGATCACGTTCTTATTTGACAGTGTGTTCACCTGGGTGGTCTCAGTGACATTGGCGTTTGTGTTGTGCCGCTTTACTGCATTGCCTGTGCTTGCAGTTTATGCGCTGGTGCAGTCGGCAGACCTGATCAAAGTTGTGGTGGGCTATGTCCTCGTCAAAAAAGGCATATGGATCACCAATCTTGTGGTATGAAGCTTTTTCGAGCCTTTTGCCGGAGCGCATAAAAGGTTTTCAGACTTTAAATACATTGGAGGAATAGCGATGAGTAATTTGAAAAAGGATGAGAAGGATCCGGGACTTTGCGGCAATGAGCGGATCGAGGCAGCGATTGCAGGGCTGCAGCAGGAGACATCACAGGAGCATCTGGCACATACGCTGACGGTGATCCGCCAGAGAATGCGAGAGGGCGGTCAGCTTATTATTGCGGTAGAGCCGCCGAACGGTGACGGAGGACTTCGGATTCAGGCAGTCCGGACCGAGGATGGAAGAAACTGGTGGACGGTATTTACCGGCTTTGATGAGGAGCTAAAGGGAAGCGACAGCGTGAAGTCTACGTTTCTGACGGATATGCGCCAGGTGTTTTCAAAGGCGGTCCGGACGGAGGAGATCGAGGGGATTATATTAAATCCGTGGAACAGAACGCTGATGTTAGATAAGACACTTCTTCGGGTGATATTGGGGGAGATGTAGCAATTACCGCCAACGAAGCTGTCGGCCGCTGCATACGCAGCTTGTTAATTGCTTATTCTATTTAGAACAGCCTGCGGGGAAGGGGAGGAATCAATAAAGTTACTATTCACGGCAATTCCAAATAGAATGCGCAATTACCGCCAGCGAAGCTGTCGGCCGCTGCATACGCAGCTTGTTAATTGCTTATTCTATTTAGAACAGCCTGCGGGGAAGGGGAGGAATCAATAAAGTTACTATTCACGGCAATTCCAAATAGAATGCGCAATTACCGCCAGCGAAGCTGTCGGTCGCTGCATGCGCAGCTTGTTAATTGCTTATTCTATTTAGAACAGCCTACACGGCGAAAGCCGGCAAACCGAACGGGATATTACATGCGAGCATGTAATCCCGCCCGATTTGCCGGCTTTTTGCCGTGAATAGTAACTTTATTGAGAAAATTTTTAAAAATCATTGACAAAGGTGTGTTTTTGTATTAGATTATTTGGTGGTTAGAGAATTCTAACCAAGGAGAGTGTAGACTGATACACAATAGATACTACTAATTTGAGGTAGGGAAGAATAAGCATAGTTATATATTACAAAGTGAAGAGAGGAATTATTTATGAGTCTTGATCAGGCAGTTTTAGGAACAGAGTACATCATCAAGGATATTTCAACAAATGACGAAGAGATGAAATCATTTTTGTTTTCTCTGGGATGTTACAGCGGTGAGCCGATTACGGTTGTGTCTCGCAAGAAGAATAACTGTGTTGTGTCCATCAAGGATGGACGTTACAACATTGATATTGATTTAGCGAAAGCTATTTTGATATAAATAATACAATATAAAGCTATATTTCATAGTTTGATTAAGGAGGTTTCTTTATGAGAATTGCGTTAACCGGTAATCCCAATAGTGGTAAGACTACTATGTACAACGCATTAACGGGAAGAAATGAAAAAATCGGTAACTGGGCTGGTGTTACCGTAGATAAGAAAGAATATCCGGTCAAGAAAGATCACTATGATGGTTCTTTGGAGCTGATCGCAGTCGATCTTCCGGGTGCATATTCTATGTCACCATTTACCTCTGAGGAGAGTATTACAAGTGGTTATGTTAAAAATGAGCATCCGGATGCGATTATCAACATCGTTGATGCAACAAATCTGAGCCGAAGCTTATTCTTTACAACACAGCTTCTGGAGTTGGGAGTTCCGGTGGTTGTCGCATTGAATAAAAGTGATATCAACGAGAAGAAGGGTAACAAGATTGATGAGAAGACATTGTCTGAGAAGCTTGGATGCCCTGTTATTAAGACAACATCTACAACAGACACAGGTCTGAGAGAGGTTGTTAAGAAGGCTGCTGAGCTGCAGGGCGCATGGCAGAAGCCGCCGTATGTTCAGGGTGATATCAATCTCCATGATAAGAAAGAGGTTGAGGCTGCTGACCGTAAGCGTTTCGAGTTCGTCAATGCAATCGTTAAGCAGGTTGAAACACGTAAGGTTCTGACAAAGGAAAAGAATGCAGGCGATAAGATCGATGCTGTTTTGACAAATCCGGTATCCGGTATTATCATATTTGCAGCAATCATGTTCCTTGTATTCTACATTTCACAGTCAACACTTGGTACATGGCTTGCAGATATTCTTGTAGGCTGGATCGAGACATTCCAGAACTGGGTAGGCGGACTTCTTGAGAATGCAAATCCGTTCCTGTATGCACTGCTTGTTGATGGTATTATCGGTGGTGTTGGTGCCGTAGTAGGTTTCCTGCCACTCGTAATGGTTATGTACTTCCTGATCGCTCTTCTTGAGGATTGTGGCTACATGGCTCGTGCCACAGTCGTTCTTGACCCGATCTTTAAGAGAGTAGGTCTTTCCGGTAAGTCCGTTATCCCAATGATTATCGGAACCGGTTGCGGTATCCCTGCTATCATGGCATGCCGTACCATTCGTAATGAGAGAGAGCGTAGAACTACAGCAATGTTAGCAACTTTCATGCCATGTGGTGCTAAGCTTCCTGTAATCGCACTGTTTACCGGTGCATTCTTCCCACATTCAAAATGGGTAGGACCTTTAATGTATTTCGTAGGTATTATTTTGATCCTCTTAGGAGCTCTTCTGGTAAAGGCTGTTACCGGTATGAAGTACAGAAAGTCATTCTTCATCATTGAGCTTCCTGAGTATAAAGTACCAAGTCTTAAGATCGGCTGCTTATCTATGTTAAACCGTGGTAAAGCATACATCAAGAAGGCTGGTACCGTAATTCTTGTATGTAACACAGTTGTTCAGATCATGCAGTCCTTTAACTGGAAGCTGCAGGTTGTTGCAGAGGGCGCAGAGAGCACTTCGATCCTTGCAAGTATTGCAGGTCCGTTCGCAACACTGCTGATCCCTGTTGTTGGTATCGCAGCTTGGCAGCTTGCAGCAGCATCGATTACCGGTTTCATCGCAAAGGAGAACGTAGTAGGTACGCTTGCAACTGTTTATGCACTGACAAACTTTATTGATACCGATGAGCTTGCACTGACAGGCAGTGGTAATATTGTAGCAACCACTATGGGTATTACAAAGGTAGCAGCCCTTGCTTACCTGATGTTCAACCTTTATACACCACCTTGTTTTGCAGCACTTGGTGCCATGAACTCTGAGATGCAGAGTGGTAAGTGGCTGTTTGCAGGTATCTGTCTCCAGTTAGCAACCGGATTTACCGTTGGTTTCCTTGTATACCAGATCGGTACACTGATCACAACAGGCGCTCTTGGAGCAGGCTTTGTTGGCGGTCTGATCGCAGTACTTATTTTCGCAGCAATTATCGTATATCTGATCCAGAAAGCGAATAGAGTAATTGATACTGAGTATCAGCTGGATTAATGATTAGAAAGGGATGATGAGTTATGACAGGTATGCTTGCCAATGTTATTGTAATCGCACTTCTGGTGTTGATCGTGGGTTCCGCGGTTTTGTACATTCGAAAAGAGAAAAAGAGGGGTGTTCATTGTATTGGATGTCCATCTGCAGGATCCTGTTCCCGCTCATGTATGTCCAATCAGAAAAAGCATGCAAAAAAATGATCATGCAGTTAAAGCGTGAACTCGCAGCAATCATAACAGGATTAAAGGGGATGATAATTTGAATGGTCAGACACTTTTAATCGTCGTAATACTGATCATCATACTGATACCGGCAATTGTAAGCACCTTAAAGCATATGAAGGGGGAAGGCGACTGCTGCGGAGGACCCAAGGAGAAACCGGTCAAAAAGAAGATTGATGGACCGAAGCTTCGTGAACTGGTCGTTCATATTGATGGAATGCATTGTCAGAACTGTAAGAACAGGATTGAGAAGCATTTGGACGAACTGGACGGTGTCGTGGCAAAGGTCAATCTGAATAAGAAGCAGGCTGTCGTGTCCATTTATAGGGAGATCGATGATTCCGTAATACGGAATGTGATCGAGGGACTGGATTTCACCGTAGTCAGTATGGAACAAAAGTAAAATATTGCATTTACCCGGACAGGGTGAATATGCTACAATGAAGAGGGAAAGCGAAATGCCTTCCCTCTTTTCGATTGATTAAAGGAAGGATATGACCAGACATGAACAAGATCATTATAGCGATGGACTCGTTTAAGGGCAGTATGCGCTCTCAGGAAGCCGGAGAGGCGGTTAAGCGGGCGGCAGAGCAGATTTATCCGGACAGTGAGATAAAGGTATATCCCATGGCAGATGGTGGTGAGGGAACGGTAGAGGCACTGACCTTTGCAAAGCAGCAGATAGAGAGTGTGACATGTACTGTGACCGGTCCTGCTGGGACTTTGACACAGGCGGAGTATATTGTATACGGAAAGGGAGAGCAACGGACAGCCGTGCTTGAAATGGCACAGGCGGCAGGACTGATGCTGGTGTCTGACGATCAGAGAAATCCCATGAAAACGACAACCTACGGCGTGGGGGAGATGATCCGGAATGCTGTGGAGAGAGGCTGTCGACGTTTTATTATCGGAATTGGAGGAAGTGCGACCAATGATGCAGGAATCGGTATGCTGCAGGCATTGGGGGTACGTTTTCAAAATGACAGAGGAGAAGAGGTCTGTCGCGGCGGGGAAGGGCTGCTGCAGGCGGCTCGGATTGACCGGAGCGGACTGCTTTCGGTGCTGAAGGAGTGTGAGTTTCAGATTGTCTGTGATGTGACAAATCCGTTGACCGGAGAAAACGGCTGCAGTATGATATTTGCACCGCAGAAGGGGGCAGACCCCGAAATGGTACAGATTTTGGAAAAGGGAATGGAGCATTTTGCGGATATCGCAGAGGATACATGTGAAAGCACAGATAAGACCGGGCGGATGACGCCCGGAGCCGGTGCGGCAGGAGGACTTGGTTATGCATTTCTGATGTTTCTTAACGGACATCTGGCAAAGGGCATTGACATTGTGCTTCGCGAGAGCGGCATTGAGGCGGAGATTGCTTCGGCGGATCTTGTGATCACCGGAGAGGGGCGAATGGATGAACAGACGCTGATGGGAAAGACTCCGGCGGGAGTCGCCGCTCTGGCAAAGAAGTATCACAAAAAGGTGATCGCCTTTGCCGGCTGTTTTGGAGAAGGGATTGAGCGTTGTCTGGAAAGTGATCTGTTTGATGCATGCTTTGCAGTGCGGAAGGAGAAGGTCAAACCGGAGGAGCTTGCCACTGTCAGAGCAGCAAAGGCACTGGAAGAGTGTGTGATGTGCGCCCTGGAAATAAGCCGGGGGGAAAGCCGGCGAAGACAGTCTTGAAAATGGGTTGAACGGCTGCATGACAGAGAGCAACGAAGGTTGTCATAACAAACAAGAGAGGAGAAGGAATGGAAAAGACGAAAAAAGCACGGGATCGTGACTGCTATATCAAACCGATCAAGGCGTGGAAGCTGATGAAGGTGGCAGATGAGGAAAATATGACCACTTATATTTACGGCGTGACAGGCTCCGGCAAAACGAGTCTGGTGAAGCATTATATGATCCGGCAGAAGGAGACATATGATCTGTTTGATGCGGAAACGCTGCGCGCAGAGGAGTTAAAGCTTCCGAGCGCAAAGACAAGGCGCATTGTAGTAATCGATAATCTGCACCGTCTGGAATGGGAGAATGATGAAAAGCTGCGGGAGGCAGTTCTTGCGCTGATTCGCAGAGAAGATATCTGGCTGATCTTAAGCGGACGATGTCCGGTGCTTCCGTGGATGAGTGATGCCAGGTTTAGGGAAGGCTTTTATGTGATCGATGAGGAGCTTTTGTTCTTTTCACCGGAGGATGTAAAACGATTTACAAAGGCGGCGGATATTATTCTGACGGAGGAGATGGAGCGAAGGCTTGTCGGGTTATTCCGTGGGTATCCGCTTGCGTGGTATATGTTGCATCAGAGAATCCGGGAAAATGATAAATGGAGAGACTGTATACTGGGTGTCGAGCATTATGAGAAGATATTTAAGTGGTCACAGGATCATGTGTGGGACTATCTGGAATTTCATGTGTATGACCAGTGGGAACCGCAGATGCAGGAGTTTTTGATGGAGGTGTCCATTGTGGATTCCTTTACGGTGCGCATGGCAGAGATGATCACAGGAGAGCGGAATATCGAACGGCTCATTGAACGTGCCCGATGGATGGGCAATTTTCTGCGGGAGAAGATCTGTCCGGACGGCTCGGTCAGGTATGAGCTTTATGATCCGATGGGAGTATCCATGCGCCGGCGGATAAGACGAAAGTACAGCAAGGAAAAGCTTGCGGCACTATATGAAAATGCGGGTCTTTGCTATCAGCTTGACGGTGAGAGCACTAAGGCGCTGGAAATGTATCAGGAGGCAGGTGCAACGGAGCGTATGGTGTCTGTTCTGGTGGACAATGTCAGAAGGGCGCCGACCAGTGCCGATTATTATGCCCTCAAGCAATATTATTTTGCGTTGTCGGAGGATATCATATGTCAGAATCCGGAGCTGATGACAGGTATGAGTATGCTGCAGTCTTTACTGCTCAATCCGGAGGAGAGCGAGAGATGGTATCAGCAGCTTGTGCAGTATGCAAAGGAGCATCGTGGAAGCGAGAGAAAGCTTGCCAAAAGTCGGCTTTTGTTTCTGGATATTTCATTGTTGCAGAGGGGCAGCGAGGACATGATCAATATTTTCAAACAGTCCTATCGATTGCTTTTTGAACGGAAGCTGACATTATATGAATTTTCCGTGACCGGCAACCAGCCATCCCAGATGAACGGGGGAAAGGATTTCTGCGAGTGGAGCAAGCGTGACCGGGAGCTGGCACGTTCGATCGGTAAGGTTGTCGAGTTTATCCTTGGCAGATACGGCAAGGGAATGGTGGATCTGGCTCTGGCGGAGAGCTTTTTAGAAAAGGGAGAAGACAATTATGAGGTATCCTCTCTTGCCAACCGTGGAAGAATGCAGGCGGAGGCAGGAGGTAAACTGGAGCAGTGTTTTGTGGCGGATGGGATTCTGGCATGGCTGCATATCCAAAACGGCAGATATAACGAGGCTCTGGAGCTGATGCAGCGTTTTTGGGAGCGTGCGCAGAAGGAAAATGCACAGCAGCTTCTGCCGAATATCCGGACCTTTCAGATACGATGTGCGCTTTATGCCGGTGAACGGGCGATGATCGCAAAGTGGATGGAAACTGCACCGGATGAGGAGATCGAGTTTCGTACCTATGACCGTTTTCAGTTTCTGACGAAGGTGCGTGTGTATCTGCAGATGGGGAGATATGAGCAGGCGTATAATCTGCTCGTAAAGCTTCAATATTATGCGTCCATGATGAAACGGACTTACATACTGATGGAATGTGATCTGCTGATGGCGGTTACGCTTTACCGGATGGGGCAGGACGAATGGAAAACATTTCTGGATAAGGTGCTGACAAAGGCATGCGAGTATCATTTTGTGCGGCTTTTGTCCAGAGAGGGTGTTGCGCTGCAGCCGCTTCTGACGCGGATAAAATGGCCTGCAGATGCTTCGGAGGATGAACCGGCATCAAGACAGACATTTTTGAAGGAGGTCTGCAGTGAGACAGATCAGATGGCGCGTTATTATCCGGGCTATTTAAAGGCTGGACAGAAGGACGTGCGGTTGAGTGATACGGCGGTGAGTATCCTGAAGCTGCAGGCAGAGGGGATGTCCCGTGCCGACATTGCGAAGCGGCTTCATATGACTGAGGCAAACGTCAAATATCACATGGCACAGAACTATAAAAAGCTGGGTGTGAAGAATAAGGCGGGTGCTGTGATGGAGGGCAAAAAGAGAGGGCTTATCTGAGGCAGGGGATTCGTTGAATATTTGACATAATTATGTTAGAATATGCGCAAAGGCAAAAGTGAACATAGGAATTTATTCACTTTTACAAAGAAAACAGTCAAAGGAGTTAAAAAATTGAAAAAGAAAAGTAATTTCAGTGGCCAGATCGGATTTGTTCTGGCGGCGGCAGGAAGTGCAGTTGGAGTGGGAAATTTATGGCGTTTTCCGTATCTTGTGGCGAGAGACGGCGGCGGATTGTTTCTGATCATTTATCTGGTTCTGGTGCTGACCTTTGGATTTACTCTGCTTACAACTGACATTGCGATCGGGCGTAAGACGGGACAGAGTGCGATCAAGGCGTATGAGACGATGCGTCCGGGCTGGAACAAGCTTGGATTTCTGACATTTCTTGTGCCGGTGCTTATCATGACCTATTATGCTGTGATCGGTGGATGGATCTTAAAGTATTTTATTGTATTTTTGACCGGTGCTTCCGGGGATGCAGCGAAGGATACATACTTTACGGGATTTATTACCAATACTTCTTCCGTGTGGTTCGGACTGATATTTATGTTTGTGACTGCACTGATCGTGTACAATGGTGTTGAGGGCGGTATTGAACGCTGTAGCAAGTTCATTATGCCGGTGCTGTTGATCATGGTAGTCGGTATTGCCGTATTTTCACTGACCCTGAAGTCAAAGGGTGCCGATGGCGTTGTGCGTACAGGACTTGACGGTCTCAAGGTTTATTTGATCCCGGATGTTTCGGGGTTGACGGTTTCGAAGTTTTTACAGATCACACTCGATGCCATGAGCCAGCTGTTCTTCTCGTTGAGTGTATCGATGGGAATTATGATCACATATGGCTCTTACGTGAAGAAGGAGGTTGATCTGAACAAATCCGTTGCCCAGATCGAGGTTGTGGATACCGCAGTAGCATTTCTTGCCGGTATTATGATCATTCCGGCAATCTATGTATTCTCCGGTATGGAGGGCATGTCAGCCGGACCGAGTCTGATGTTTGTGGCACTGCCAAAGACCTTTTATGCCATGGGAAAAGCCGGACGTGTGATCGGACTTGTCTTTTTCCTGCTTGCAGTATTTGCGGCACTGACCTCCTGTATCTCTGTACTGGAGTCCATCACGGCAAACTGCATGGAGATCTTCCATACAGAGAGAAAGAAAACAACACTGGCTCTTGCCGTGATCTATCTGGCAGCAACCGCTGTGATCGCGCTTGGCTACAGTATCTTTTATCTGGAAATTCCGCTTCCGAACGGTACGACAGGACAGCTTCTTGACATCATGGATTATATCAGTAACAGCTTCCTGATGCCGTTTATTTCAATCTTTTCGACGATCTTAGTTGGCTGGCTGATAAAGCCGAAATGGGTCATCGAGGAGATGGAGCATCCGAATGGCAGGTTCGCCAGAAAGCATTTGTATATTGTTATGATCAAGTTTGTGACACCGGTGATCATGATAATCCTGTTCTTACAGTCTACGGGACTGCTTGAAAAGCTCCTGACAGCTTTTCACTAAAATGGAGGAAAAGATACCCTTGACAAGTAATTCTATTGTGGTATACTTCTAACATAAATTAAACAGATTTCAGAAAGTACGCAAAGACGTGTATATCTCTTTGCGTACTTTTTTTGTTTGAGGAGGTGTATGCCTATGAAGAGTTTTGAAACAAATGACTGGCTTGTACTAAACAGTATCATTTATAAGATATATACGACAAATGATTTTGACGGGATGCGCAAGCAGTTTCTGGAACAGATCAAGACGGTGATCGATTTTGACAGTGCGGACTTTTATCTGGCTTCGGCGAGACAGAAGGAGCAGCTGGAAAAGCCGGTTTTCTTTAACTGCGATGAGGATCTGTCGGATATTTATGAAAGTATTGATTACAGCCGGGGGATTATGTTCAGTGGGCGCAGCATGGTCTATCGCGAGACCGACATTATTTCCGATGAGAAACGGGTCAATACAGAGTATTACAGACGCGTTTACCGGCCGAACAACTGGCATTATGCGCTGCAGATGATCTTTGGCAGAAACAAATCCTTTCTCGGCGTCGTGACGCTGTACCGTACGATCGGCAAGGAGGATTTCACTTATGAGGATGTTTTTCTGATGGATATGCTCAAGGATCATATGGCATATCGTCTGTATCAGGAAAGGACGCATCAGATGACGGAACGAGAGAAGCTGACGATGACAGAGGCCGTGCAAAAATACAATCTGACCAAAAGGGAGCAGACGATTCTTGGACTTTTGCTGCAGGGAATGGAAAATCCGGAGATCTGTGATCAGCTGTCGATCACCGTCAATACCCTGAAGAAGCACATACTGAATATATACCGCAAATTAGGTATTCGGAATCGTGTACAGATGTTTAAACTTGTAAAGGAAAAGGAGTAGACAATAACCCGAAAGTAGTATAAAAATGGTACAGATGCAGTATTGAAGAATTTATTTTATTGTAGTATATTATTCGCAAGCAAAGGGGCTATTCGAATTTCGAATGGCCTCTTTTTGATAGTTATGAAGCAAATAAACAGATCAAAGGAGGGCTTTACCATGAAAGAAATCGTATTGATTATCAGACCTGAGAAGCTGGAGGTATTAAAGAGTATTTTAGATCAGATGAAATGTGGTGGTATGACAATCTCAACCGTTATGGGTTGTGGTGCACAGAAGGGTGCTGTTGAGGGCGTCAATGAGATCAAGGGCTTTAAGACGAATATCAACCTGCTTCCAAAGGTGAGAGTGGAAGTTGTTGTTGATGACTCGAAGGTGGAAAACATCGTAGCGGAGGTCAGAGACAAGGTGGCAACCGGTCATGTCGGTGATGGAAAGATCTTTGTCAGAAATATTGAGGAAGCGATCCGTATCCGTACCGGAGAGCGTGGAGACAAGGTTTTATAGATCCGGTGATGACAGAAGCCGGAGATGGTTTGATGGCAAAGGAGCATGATAAAGAGGTGATGTGATTTGATGAACACAATCGTAGATATTAAAGGCGTAAACAAAATATATGGAACAAATCATGTTGTAAAGGATTTGAATCTGCTGGTAGAGGAAGGAGAGTTTCTGACACTGCTTGGATCCTCCGGATGTGGTAAGACGACAACGCTTCGGATGATTGCAGGCTTTGAGGAACCGACAACCGGTTCGATCACCGTTGAGGGAGAGCCGATCGAGGATAAGGAGCCATATGAAAGAAATGTCAACACAGTATTTCAGAGCTACGCATTATTTCCTCATATGACGATTTATGACAATGTCGCATATGGTCTTAAGATGAAGAAGATTCCGAAGAAGGAGATTAAGGAAAGAGTGCTTAAAATGTTAGAGATGGTACAGCTTTCCGGTTTTGAAAAAAGATATCCAAGTCAGCTTTCCGGTGGTCAGAAGCAGCGAGTGGCAATCGCACGGGCACTGATCAACCGACCAAAGGTGCTGTTGCTGGATGAGCCTCTCGGAGCATTGGATCTAAAGCTGCGTAAGCAGATGCAGCTGGAATTAAAACGTCTGCAGAAGAAGCTGAATATCACTTTTATCTATGTAACACATGATCAGGAGGAGGCGCTCACGATGAGTGACCGGATCGCGATCATGCATGATGGTGTGATGGATCAGATCGGATCACCGACGGAGATTTATGAACGTCCGGCAACGAAGTTTGTGGCAACCTTTATTGGTGAGACAAATGTATTTGACGGAACGATCCGCTCCATTGAGGGTGGAAAGGCAGTCATCGGCATTGAAAACGGTGAGGTGACAACCTCCGGTTCTGTCGAAGAGGGCGATGGCAAGAACACCGGCTTTGCCGTAAATGAATTTGTAACCGTATCGGTTCGCCCCGAGAAAATGCATTTTTCTCCGAAACCGGTGGAGGGCTTTACGGTTCCGGCGGTTGTCAGAGATTACATCTATGTAGGCTCCGTGCTTAAATGCATTGCCGTTTTGCCAAACGGAAATGAGATCAAGATGGAGAAGCTTGCCGGAGAGGAGCTTCCGCCGATCGGTGAGAAAGTATTTATCTGCTGGGAGCCGGAGGATGCGGTGCTGATCCACAGTCTGGATAACCGGTTCTATCAGAGCATGGAGAATATTAAACTGGCATGATGCGCGACACTGCCTGAAGGAAAGGATGATTTCTATGACGAAAAAGAGATTTCGGGAAAAGACACTTCCTGCGGCGGTCATGGTTGGCCCCGTGACGTTGTGGCTGATACTGCTGGTGGCGGTTCCTCTGATCTATATTCTGGTCATGAGCTTTTGCAGCATTGATCAGTATTATAATGTAACCTTTCATTTTACCGTGGATAATTACAGACATCTTATAGATGCTTCCTATATAAAGATTTATGTGCAGTCCTTAGTGATCGCACTGCTGACAACATTGATATGTATTGTGGTGGCGTATCCGTTTACATATATTATCGCACGGACCAAAAGCCGCTTTAAAAGTCTTTTGTATATGCTTGTGATCATTCCGTTTTGGACCAATTCGTTGATCCGCATTTATGGATGGAAATCATTCCTTGGAACGACAGGCTGGCTCAACAGTATTCTGATGAAACTTCATATCATATCACAGCCGCTTGATCTTCTGTTTAAGCAGGGAACCACGGTTTTCGGTATGGTGTACTGCCTGTTCCCGTTTATGGTACTGCCGTTATATACGGCGATTGGAAAGCTTGACAGTACGCTTCTGGAAGCTTCCTCCGATCTTGGCGCCAAGGGCTATAAAACCTTTTTGAAGGTTATTCTTCCTCTGACGGCGAGCGGAATCTTCTCCGGCTGCATCATGGTTTTTATACCGTGTCTCGGATATTTCTTCGTATCTAATATTCTGGGCGGCGGCAATTCGGATGTGATCGGTAACCTGATCGAGAGACAGTTTAAGAGTGGTAACAACTGGCCGCTTGGTGCAGCGTTATCCATTATCCTGATCGTGATCACGCTTGTGCTTGTCAAGCTTTATCAGAAGACCGGCGGTGACATGGACAGTCTGGGGGTGTAATTTATGGGAAGAAAAGCGAGACTGAAAACCAAAAGTATCTTTGGCAAGCTTCTCTGCAGTATCGTTTATCTGGTGCTGTTTATGCCGATCGCCGTTGTCGTGGTCAATTCCTTCAATGCGACGACGAGTAAGCCGTATCTGACCTGGAAGGGCTTTACGATCGACTGGTATTTTAAATTGTTTGAAAATGAATCACTGCTGGCTTCCTTTGGAAACACAATGATCATTGCTCTGATCACCACACTGTTGGCGACCGCGATCGGTACGCTGGGGGCGATCGGAATGTACAAATACAAATTCAAGGGCAAGAGCATGATCGACGGACTTCTTTATATTCCGGTCGTTATTCCGGAGATCGTCATGGGCATTTCCCTTTTGACGGTATTTGCAAAGGTATCCATTCCGCGTGGAATGCTGACACTGATCATTGCACATGTGACCTTCTGTGTGCCGTATGTGATCTTTAATGTCCGGGCAAGGCTTTCCGGATATGATATCTCCATTGAGGAGGCGAGTATGGATCTTGGTGCTGACCGGATCCGGACATTTTTTGCGGTGACGCTTCCGGTATTAAAGCCCGGCATTACAGCAGGGGCTCTTCTGGCATTTACGTTATCCATTGATGACGTTATCATAAGCTACTTCGTAAACGGTAACACCATGACATATCCATTGCAGGTCATGGCAAGTATCAAGAGCGGAGTGGCACCGGATGTAAATGCACTTTCAACCCTGATCCTGGTTGGCACGATACTTTTCGTGGTATTGACACAGGGGAATCTGTTCAAGAAAAAAATGCAGTAATTTTTGTAAGAAACTCGTCAATGATTCAATTATATCTGTACGAAAAATGGGACAGATAAATTGCCGGTACATCGGTTCCGGATCTCTGAATCCGGACAGAAAGGGAGGATTATTATGAGATATGGGAAAAGAGTAATGAGCGTTATGTTATCTTTGGCACTGCTTGGAACATCGGTCAGTCTGACAGGATGCGGAAGCAGCAGTAAAAAGGCGGAGAACGGAGAATTAAATCTGTTTATCTGGACCGAATATGTTCCGGATTCCGTGATCAGTGATTTTGAAAAGGAATATGGTATTAAGGTAAATGTGTCCACCTTCTCCTCTAATGAGGATATGCTGGCAAAGGTAAAGTCAGAGGATGAGGGAACCTATGATATTGTGCAGCCGAGTGATTACATGGTAGAGTCCATGATCAAGCAGGAAATGCTTGAGAAGCTGGATCAGAAGGCTCTGACAAATCTGTCCAATATCGGTGACCAGTATCTGGATCCAAGCTATGATCCGGGCAATGTATATTCTATACCGTATCAGGGTGGCGTGGCTGCGATCGGTGTCAACGCGGATAAGGTGAAGACAGATATCAAGGGCTACAAGAATCTGTTTGATTCGTCTTTGAAGGGACAGATCGTAGCACTGGATGATTACAGAGCCGTAATCGGTATGACAGAGCGAAGCATGGGACTGAGCATGAATGAAACAGATACATCAAAGCTATCCAAGGTGGCAGATAAGCTTCAGACGATCAAGGATAACATTGCCGTTTATGACAGCGACAGTCCGAAGTCTTCCCTGATCAGTGGTGACTGTAATGTAAGTTACTGCTGGGCAGCAGAGATCGCACTTGCCATGGATGAAAATCCGGCGATCAAGATCGTATTTCCGGAGGAGGGCGCTTATAAGTTCATTGATAACTGGGCAATCTGCAAGGGTGCAAAGAACTATGATAATGCAATGAAGTTTATCAATTATATGTGTGATGACAAGGTTGCCGGAAAGGTTATCGAGGAATTCCCTTACTTAAATGTCAACCAGAAGGCAGTCGAGGCAAACGAGGATTACAGCAAGAATGAGGCAAAGAACATTCCAGCTGATGTGTTTGAGAAAGGTGAGTTTGTATCAAATCTCGATACCGACACATTAAAGGTCTATAACGATATGTGGAACAAACTGAAAAATTAACTATTTGCGGGTGATTCGACAGAAAAAGGTAAGAAGCAAGTTTACTTGCAGATTACCTTTCTCTGGGGGATCAAGCCGGAAAGGCTGTGGCTACACACACCCTCAGACAGAGGATGCAGGTTTTGCAGACTCTAGCCACAGGTTTTGCGGCGGTCTGTGGGCTGTTGTGTAGTTACACCGCAAATAGTAATAAACATATTGAACATTAACTTATAAACGGAGGTACACATTATGGAAGCAAAAAAAATGTATATTGATGGGGAATGGGTTATCGGCAGTATGGCAAAAACTTTTGATGTCATTAACCCGGCAACAGGTGAAGTCATCGACAAGGTCTACGAGAGCAGTGTGGAGGATACAAGACTTGCGATCGCAGCCGCAAAACGTTCTTTCTATGAGACAAGAGAGTGGAGAGACATGGATTCCCAGACAAGAGGCGATATTATTTTAAAAATCGCAGATCTGATCGAGAAATACGCCGATGAGCTGGCGATGATGGATACATTAGACAACGGTAAACCGCTCCGCGAGGCAGAGGGGGATATCAGCGATGGTATTCATTGCTTCCGCTATTATGCAGGACTGTGCAAGACACCTCATGGCGGTGTTTATGAGGTAAATGACGGCTTTGGTAAAATGCATTCCTATGAGACGAGAGAGCCGGTCGGTGTCTGTGCGCAGATCACTCCGTGGAACTATCCGTTCCTGATGTCGGTATGGAAGCTCGCACCGGCACTTGCAGCCGGCAACAGTATTGTTTTTAAGCCAAGTCCAAAGGCTCCGCTTTCCACGATCCGTCTGTTCGAGATTTTTGAAGAGGCAGGTCTTCCAAATGGCTGTGTCAATCTGGTACAGGGTGATGCAGAGGTTGGCTCTGAGATGGGAGAGAATAAGGACGTCGATATGATCACCTTCACCGGAAGCACAAGAGTCGGTCAGAGCCTGATGCGTGCGGCAGCGACAAATGTCAAGAAGATCGGTCTGGAGTTAGGTGGCAAATCACCGAATGTGATCTTTGCGGATGCGGATCTGGACGGTGCCGTGGAATGGGCAATGATTGGTATTTTCTTTAATCAGGGTGAGGTCTGCTCCGCAGGCTCCCGCATTATCATTGAGGAGAGCATTCACGATGAATTTGTAAAGCGTCTCAAGAAGAAAGCCGAGGCGATGACAATCGGTAATCCGGTCAACAATCCGGATATTGGACCGGTCATCACTGAGAAGGATATGGAAAAGATTCTCTCCTATATCAAGAGCGGCGTGGAAGAGGGGGCCACTCTCGTAACCGGCGGTGAGCGTTATATGGTGGGAGAATGCGCCAAGGGCTATTTCATCCGTCCAACCATTTTTGATAACTGTACGCCGGACATGAAGATCGTCCGCGAGGAGATCTTCGGACCGGTTGTAACGATCCAGACCTTTAAGACCGAAAAGGAAGCCGTTGACATGGCAAACGATACGATCTACGGACTGGCGGGCGCTGTATTTACCTCTGATATCACCAGAGCACATCGTGTGATCAGTGAGATCCGTGCCGGAATCACATGGATCAACTGTTATAATCCAACCTTCAATGAGGCTCCATGGGGAGGCTATAAGATGAGCGGTATCGGCAGAGAACTTGGCGTTCATGGCATGGAGGAGTATCAGGAGGTGAAGCAGATCAACATTAATCTGACACCGGGGATTGTCGGATGGTATGAGCACTAATCGTCAAATATACCATAAAAAGATGGCTCAAAGCGTGAAAGTTCTACGTTTTGAGCCGCCTTTTTGCCTTGTAATTAAGGATAAAATGTGGTAAACTAGCGGACGGTAAAAGAACAAATGATTTAGGGAGGTAACAAATGTCAGAAAATACTTGTCTTGAGAAACAGCCGTTATCTCAGGAGATGCTTGACAAGATTGACGCATACTGGCGTGCAGCCAACTATCTGTCAGCCGGTCAGCTTTATCTTCTGGATAATCCGCTGATGAAAGAGCCATTAACCATGGATCATATTAAAAAGAAAATCGTAGGTCACTGGGGAACCGTACCTGGTCAGAACTTTGTATACGTACATTGTAACCGTGTGATTAAGCGTTACGATCTGGATATGATTCTTTTGTCCGGTCCGGGACATGGCGGAAACTTTATGATCGCCAATACCTATCTGGAGGGATCTTACAGTGAGATCTATCCTAACATCAGCCAGGACGAAGAGGGTATGAAGAAGATGTTCAAGCAGTTCTCATTCCCTTGTGGTGTACCAAGTCATTGTGCGCCTGAGACACCGGGTTCCATTAACGAGGGTGGTGAGCTTGGTTATTCCATCGCTCATGCATTCGGTGCTGTATTTGACAATCCGGATCTGATCGCAACAGTAATCGTTGGTGATGGTGAAGCAGAGACAGGTCCTCTGGCTACATCATGGCAGTCCAATAAGTTCCTGAACCCGATCACAGACGGAGCCGTTCTTCCGGTTCTGAACCTGAACGGATACAAGATCAGCAACCCTACTATCTTCTCACGTATCTCTCATGAGGAGATCGAGAGCTATTTCGTAGGCTGCGGCTGGGAGCCGATCTTTGTTGAGGGTGATGACCCAATGACAATGCATAAGCTCATGGCTGAGGCTATGGATAAGGCTGTTGAGAAGATCAAAGCAATCCAGGAGAATGCCCGCAAGAACAACGATCCGGAGCGTCCAAAGTGGCCAATGATCGTTCTTCGCACACCAAAGGGATGGACTGGTCCAAAGGTTGTAGACGGACAGCAGATCGAGGGATCTTTCCGTGCACATCAGGTGCCGATCACCATGGAGAAGCCGGAAGAGCATCTTGCGCTTCTCAAGCAGTGGCTTGAGAGCTATCATCCGGAGGAGCTGTTCGATGAGAAAGGCACACTGATCCCAGAGCTTGCAGAGCTCGCTCCTAAGGGAGATGCAAGAATGGGTGCAAACCCACATGCAAACGGTGGTCTTCTGATGAAAGATTTAAGACTCCCTGATTTCCGTGAGTACGGTATCGAGGTAGATCCAGGCAAGACAAAGGCTCAGGATATGATCGAGCTTGGTGGATATATCCGTGATATCTTCGTACTGAATAAAGAGAGCAAGAATTTCCGTATCTTCGGACCGGATGAGAGTATGTCCAACCGTCTGTACAAGGTATTCGAGGCAGAGAACAGAGACTGGAACGCAGATCTGCTTGATTCCGATGACTGCCTTGCAAGAAACGGACGTATCATGGACGGTATGCTCAGTGAGCATATGTGTGAGGGATGGCTGGAAGGTTATCTTCTGACAGGACGCCACGGCTTCTTTGCAAGCTACGAGGCATTTATCCGTGTTGTAGATTCCATGGCTGCTCAGCATGCAAAATGGCTGAAGGTTTGCAATCAGCTGACATGGAGACGTCCAATCGCTTCCCTGAACTTTATCCTGACTTCTAACGTATGGCAGCAGGATCATAACGGATTTACACATCAGGATCCTGGATTCCTGGATCATATCGCTAACAAGAAAGCAGACGTTGTCCGCATGTATCTGCCACCGGACACCAACTGTCTGTTATCCTGCTTCGATCACTGTGTAAAGAGCAAGAACTATGTCAATGCGATCGTAGCATCCAAGCATCCAAGCTACCAGTGGTTGAACATGGAGCAGGCTGTGAAGCATTGTACCCAGGGTGTAGGTATCTGGGAGTGGGCTAGTAACGATGAAGGACAGGAGCCGGATATCGTTATGGCATGCTGTGGCGATACACCGACACTGGAGACAATGGCAGCAGTTACTATCCTTCGAGATGAGCTTCCAGAGCTTAAGATCCGCGTTGTCAACGTAGTCGATCTGTTCAAGCTGGAGTCTAATCATAAGCATCCACATGGACTGAGCGACAGTGAGTACAATGCAATCTTCACAAAGGATAAGCCGGTAATCTTTGCATTCCATGGTTACCCAACACTGATCCATGAGCTGACCTATCGTCGTGACAACCAGAACGTATCTGTTCATGGTTATCAGGAGGAAGGTACGATCACAACTCCATTCGATATGAGAGTTCAGAACGAGATCGACCGTTTCAACCTTGTAAAGGATGCGATCATGCATCTGCCACAGCTTGACAACCGTGGATCTTATCTGATCCAGAAGATGAATGATAAGCTTGTAGAACACAAGCAGTACATCGCTGAATATGGTCAGGATCTGAAAGAGGTTCGCGACTGGGAGTGGCATACACCAGATAATAAATAATCGAATATAGAGTTCAGTAAATGATAAGAACCGGTTTCGCATATGTGCGGAACCGGTTCTTTGATTTTGGACAATGAAAAAGGGCAAGACAATAAAAGAGGGTATCCCGGATTGGGGACACCCTCTTTGATATTACCTGTAAAACAATCGCATGTCTGCGGAATAATTACAGCTGAGGACCTGCAGTAACAAGTGCCTTACCAGCCTCATTACCCTCATACTTGGCGAAGTTCTTGATGAATCTCGCGGAAAGATCTTTAGCCTTAGCTTCCCACTCAGAAGCATCAGCGTAAGTATCACGAGGATCAAGGATTCCTGTATCAACACCGTTGAGTTCTGTAGGAACTTCGAAGTTGAAGTAAGGGATCTTCTTTGTAGGAGCGTTTACGATATCGCCGTTAAGGATTGCATCGATGATTCCACGAGTATCCTTGATTGAGATACGCTTACCGGTTCCGTTCCATCCTGTGTTAACCAGGTATGCCTTAGCACCGTTTGCTTCCATTTTCTTAACAAGCTCCTCTGCATACTTTGTAGGATGCAGCTCTAAGAATGCCTGACCGAAGCAAGCTGAGAAGGTAGGAGTTGGCTCTGTGATTCCACGCTCTGTACCGGCAAGCTTTGCTGTAAATCCAGACAGGAAGTAGTACTGTGTCTGCTCCGGAGTCAGGATAGATACCGGAGGAAGTACGCCGAATGCATCTGCAGAAAGGAAGATAACGTTCTTTGCTGCCGGTGCAGAAGAGATAGGACGTACGATATTCTTAATATGATCAATCGGATAAGAAACACGAGTATTCTCTGTTACGCTCTTATCAGCGAAGTCGATCTTTCCATCCTCTGCAACAGTTACGTTCTCAAGGAGAGCGTCGCGCTTGATCGCATTGTAGATATCAGGCTCAGACTCGATATCAAGGTCGATAACCTTAGCGTAGCATCCACCCTCGAAGTTGAATACACCGTTGTCATCCCAGCCGTGCTCATCATCACCGATCAGAAGACGCTTAGGATCGGTAGAAAGTGTAGTCTTACCTGTACCGGAAAGACCGAAGAAGATTGCTGTGTTCTTTCCGTCAAGGTCTGTGTTAGCAGAGCAGTGCATAGAAGCCATGCCCTTCAGTGGAAGGAAGTAGTTCATCATAGAGAACATACCTTTCTTCATCTCTCCGCCGTACCATGTATTAACGATAACCTGCTCTTTGCTGGTGATATTGAACATAACAGCTGTCTCAGAGTTAAGACCTAACTCCTTGTAGTTCTCAACTTTAGCCTTAGAAGCATTGTAAACAACGAAATCCGGCTCAAAGTTCTCAAGCTCCTCAGCGGTTGGCTTGATGAACATGTTTGTAACGAAATGTGCCTGCCAAGCTACCTCAACGATGAAACGGATTGCCATACGGGTATCCTTGTTTGCACCACAGAAAGCATCAACAACATACAGCTTCTTGTTAGAAAGCTCCTTGATTGCCAGCTCTTTTACAGATTTCCATGCTTCCTGAGTAGCAGGATGGTTGTCATTCTTGTACTCATCAGAAGTCCACCATACAGTGTCCTTAGAGTTCTCATCCATAACGATGAATTTGTCTTTTGGGGAACGACCGGTGTAGATACCTGTCATAACGTTCACTGCACCAAGCTCGCTGACCTGTCCTTTCTCATAACCTGTCAGTTCCGGTCTTGTCTCTTCCTCAAAGAGTACCTCATAAGAAGGGTTGTAAACAATCTCAGTAGTTCCGGTAATGCCATACTTGCTTAAATCAATTTGTGCCATGTTTCTTAACCTCTTTTCTTTAATTTTGTACGGATTAATAATCCTCTGCGAATGCAGAAATTATGAAACTGTTCCTGAAAGTGACCTAATCTAAGCCACTCTTTTTCAGAATACCATATAAAGATGCGAAAATCAATAAAATTTTGTAGAGGAGGGGAATACTTTAGAGAAGGAGGTGATGAAAATGGCAGAATATTATAAAATTACAGACAGGCTTGTTCCGGTCACATGGGAGGAGTGTCAGAAAGCACCGGAGGAAACATATCTGGCAAGGCTTACCCGGAAAGAAACCGAAAAGTCCCGATTCCTGCACTCTATCGGTTATGGTGCGGTTTTCGGGACTTCTAAGATCCATCTGTGTAAGGTGGAGGCATATATGCGTTTTTTATATGGAACGTATCTTACTCCTGACCGGCGGCGGATGGAGGACGCCTTTTGCTTTGTATTTGATGACAGGCACCTTTATCTGGTGGAGGAAGGCGAGCTTGCGGGAAATCTTTTGTGCCGCCTCAAAAAGATTTTTGAGCAGGAAAACGCCGGAACGGGCAGTGTACTGACGGCGTTTCTGGAACAGCTTCTGCAGAAGGATCTTCTGCATCTTGAAAAGATCGAGGACAGGCTGACACATTTGGAGGATGAGGTGCTTTCCGGCAGGATTGCCGGTTTTGAACAAAAGATCATCGGCTGCAGAAAGGAGATCCTCAAGTATGCACATTATTATCTGCAGTTGCAGGACATGGCAGATATCCTGATGAAAAATGATTATGGCGCATTTTCAGAGGAAGATCTACGTGCATTGCGTCTGCTTCGGGAAAAGACCGGAAGACTTCATCAGGAGGCGATCATGCTGCGGGAATATTCCACTCAGGTGCGCGAGGTGTATCAGGCACAGATAGAGATCAGACAGAATAAGATCATGAAGACCTTAACGATCGTGACAACGATCTGTCTGCCGCTTACGCTGATCGCCGGCTGGTACGGTATGAACTTTCGCAGGATGCCTGAGCTGTCCTGGAAATACGGTTATCCGGCAGTCATCCTTCTGAGCCTTTGCATTGTTGCGCTGTCACTGTACCTGTGCCGCAAAAAGAAGCTGTTTTTCTGATAAGCGGTTTATACGGAAATCTTATTCGGTGATCAGATTTTTTTTGATGAAGCGGGCAAATTTCTTCTGACCGGTAATGTTTAAGTGAATGCCGTCCTGATAGAACCAGTCCGGATGCTTTCCGCCTTCCTTAGACCAGGCGATCACATGGACGTTTTGATTGGCTGCGGCGACTCTTCGGATAGTCTGATTGACATCCTTTTGAACCGGGAGGTCGCGTCCGTAAGCATCGATCCAGTAGATCGTACGGTCCGGTCCGAGGTAATCGATCAGCTTCTGACCGGTAGCTGAGTTAAAGTTTCCGTTGGTGCCGAGTGCGATGATCACGGTATCGCCGAGCCGTCCCTTTTTCTGAAGCTTTTTGGCGGTGTCGAGTGCCTGTACGACCTGGCGGGATACCTTTGCGTCGATGACGGCATTTTTGTAAAGCTTCTTAAAGGAAGGAGCGGCACCGAGGAAAACGGAATCGCCGATTACTGTGATGGAGGATTCATGAATATCAGGAACCCGTGGAGCGGCAGTCTGCTTTTTGGTGGCGGCAGGTGTCTTTGCGGCAGCGTAGGCAGGAGTCGCCTCTTCCTTCTCGAGCTCCCGTTCATTCTGCATGAGCTCGTTTTCTAGCTGAGATGCATCGGAGGATGGCGCACGGAAGATTCCGTAGGCGCCGATGCTGATGCCGATCACTAACAGGGCGATTCCAAAAGAGCGAAAATATTTCATTGATGTTTTTGTCTGTTTTTTCATGATAGTATGTCTCCTTTTTCATTAAGATGATAGTACGTTTTGTAATAAGATGATTGTCAGTTGTGCAGTCCGGTCAGGATCAGCACGATGACCGGATAGTGCCACAGGTAAATATAGTAGCTGTATTTGCCAAGCCATGCTGTCTGCGCAGAAAGCGGCAGATCATGAAACAGGGCTTTGTGATTCTCAAAAAAGAGGATCACAAAGGCGAAGAAAATGCTGATCAGAAACATGCCGCCGAGATAGAGAAACGGTGCATTTCCGGATACCAGCAGGAATAATAGGAAAATAACGGCAAGCATACCGGCAAGAACGGGAACCTCGCGGTGTACCGTGACGGGCGTGCGAAGCATTGGAAAGCCATGCCGCAGCGCACCGAGGAACATTCCGAGAAATAAGGAAAAGCCCATAGTGTCTGTGCCGTAGTAAACTCTGGACGGATCCTTGCCCGGATGATAGAGCATAAGCATTGCGGCAAACGAAAGGATTGCAAGCAATGCAAAAAGGAAACAGGCGTGTTTCGCACCGGCATGCCTGCACAGCTTCTTATATAAAAAGAACAAAAGCGGCCAGAGCAGATAAAACTGCATCTCAACTCCGAGAAACCAGAGATGGGTAAACGGAGAGGCGTTTGTCAGGTGTGAAAAATAAGAGGCATCCTGCTCAATCTGCCACCAGTTATTGTAGCCGAGAAAGATGCTTAAAATCTGTTCCCGGATGCCGATCATCTGCCGGCTTTTCATCAGCGTCATCGCGCAACAGACCAGCATGACCATGATGAAAAGAGGCGGTATGATACGTCTGATCCGTTTTTTGTAATAGTCCATGACAGGAAAGGTCTCGGTGTCCAGATAAGAGGTGCTTGTCATAAACATCAGATAACCGGACAATACAAAGAACAGGGGGACTCCGAGAAAGCCACCCGGGAAAATGGAGGGGATCAGATGGTACAAAAAGATACCGATGATCGCAATCCCCTTTAATATATCTAATCCTTTCCGCTTTGTAAGATGCTTTGTATGTACTTGATTTGCTGTCGTCATTGTGAATGAACCTCCCGTTGATTTACTTTGTAAACCAAAATATACAACCTTTGGTTTAAAATGTCAACCGTTTTTTTGAAAATATTTTACTAAGATTTCCCATACCAAGGACGGAAATTCGCCCATAATATTTCTTATGTCCGGAAAATAATATATCGATTTTGCCTGAGAAATCAATTGATCCGTGAACTATGACTAAAAAATTGACGCAGATCAGTAGGATTTCCGAAAAATCTTTGCTTTGCAATGCTTTGATAAATACGCATCCGCACGACTGATTCCCACCTCGGGGCGAGTACGGCAGGATGCGTTTATCGAAGATCAAAGCAGCAAAGCAATTTGATTTTTCGAAATCCGTAAGTGACAAGACAATTTTTTAGTCATAGCTCACGGATTTTTAATATATTGGCAGGCAAAATATGATTTCTAAATAACCGGACATAAGAAATATTATGGGCATACATCAATTTGAGGTATGGGAAGTCTTAGTATTTTAATGGTTGACATTATAAACTGAAAGGGTTACAATATGGTCGACAATGTAGAACGACATAAAAAGATTTGGAGGTTTCCGGTGAAAGAAGAGATAAAGGTAACAAACAGTGAGTGGTATGTGATGAACTGCCTATGGGAGAAAAGTCATCTGTCGTTGATGCAGCTTGTCCCCCTGTTAAAGGAGAGCGCAGGCTGGAGCAAGAGCACAAGTGCAACGATGGTGCGCCGCATGACAGAGAAGGATTTGATCGGCTACGAGGAGAATGGCAAGACCAAGTATTTCTTCCCGAAGGTAAAAAAGCAGGACGTTGTTGTTCAGGAGACGAGAGATTTTCTGCAGCGCATCTACGATGGCAGCGTCGGGATGATGATGAGTGCGCTTGTCCGACAGAATGATTTGTCGCAGGAGGACATTCTGGAGCTGCAGGAGATTTTAAAGGCAGCGCAGACAAAGACGCAGAAGACAAAGAGGAAAGGATAAAGGCGAGAGAATGACAGGCTTTTGTTTATGGATGTTAGAATCGTCAATACTGGTATTGATGGTCCTTGGGATTCGAAAAGCTTTCATGGGAAAGATTCGTTATGGCATGATATATGCTCTCTGGTTTGTTGTGGCACTGCGGTTTCTTGTTCCGGTCAATGTGATACGGACACCGTTTGGAATCGGGAATATGGTATCCGGTGCTGTCACAAGCTGGCAGCAGGGGCGCACAGACAGCCGAAATGAACGGGGGACGGCAGAGCAGAATGTGTTATTAAAGGATCCGCCGGCGGGGACAGTGACCGTGTCCTCATATCGGAATGCAACGACTGCCGGACAGACTCAGACGGTACATAACGATCAGCAAAGCACAAGCGGGCAAAGTGCTTCCGTGCAGCCGGGGAAACCTGTACGGGGAGCGTGGATGGCATGGACGGTACATGTGCCATGGAAACGTGTTCTTGGGATTGGCTGGCTCAGTATTTTCGGCATGATCCTTTGCTTCTTTGTATGGTCCAATGTAAGTCTGATACACCGGCTGGTGAGGAACAGAGCATTTGTGAAGCAGTGCGGACGTGTGCAGGTGTATTCGACAGAGGTCCTGAAAACACCGTGTCTGTATGGCGTTTTTCATCCGGTGATCTATCTGCCGAAGTCGCTTTTGGGGGAAGAGAAAGCAGCAGTGGAGCAGATGATCACGCATGAGTATGTGCACTATCTGCACAGAGACTATATCTGGGCGATGCTTCGGATCGCGTTAGTGTCCGTATACTGGTTTCATCCGTTTGTATGGATTGCGGCAGGCTGCTCCAAAAAGGATGCAGAACTGTTCTGTGATGAGGCTGTGATAAGACGTCTTGGGGAGGAAAAACGCTTTGAGTATGGCTCTCTTCTGATACAGATCGCCGGGGAGAGACACTGGAGCGATTTCCGGTATTCATTTATGCCGATGAGCCGTAAGGGAAGAGAGATGCAGCGCAGGATTCTTGCAATCAGTAATCCGGCACGCGCCTCAAGGTGGATTATGATTCCGGTGGTAGTGACGGTATGCGTGTCAGTGCTTTTGACCTGCAGCACAGGAATTGGCATGGCGGCATCCGGTCGTGGGGAAAGTGATGCATCAGCCGTTTCGAATTGTGTCAGTGCTGCGCAGCTGCAGCCGGCAGATGCAGGTATATTTGCCAATCCGGTATGGATGCAGCGTTTGTCGGAATTTTCCGGCAATGCACCGAAAGCAGGACCGCTTTTTAATACAGCGGCAGGGGGAAGCTTTCTGGTACAGGTGTCCGCGGAGGGCATGAATACGAACGCAGCACAGCGTCTGATGACGGACGAGGATGCCAGACAATGCGAGAAGCTGTTTGAACGCTATGTGGAGACGTTTACAAGTGCGATCAACAGCGGTAAGACAGGTCGGTTAAAGCAGGTGCTGGCAGAGGACAGCGAGGTTTACCGGCAGCAGAAAGCACTTGCGCTGAATTATCACAAGCGGGGGATTCGCGAGAAAGCGAAGCAGTGTGAGGTTGATTTGGTCAGGATCACGAATGATCTTACGATACAGATCAATTCAAAGGAACAAATAAAAGTATTTTATGCAGATGCATCGGAAAAGATTGTCAGACAAAGTTATTGTTATACCTGTGAAAAGAGAGATGGTGCGTGGGTGATCACGGCAATGGAGGACAATGCGAAGCCGGGCTCTGCCGAATAATAAAATACTAAAACTTCCCATACCTCAAATTGATGTATGCCCATAATATTTCTTATGTCCGGAAAATAAAATATCAATTTTGCCTGAGAAATCACTTGATCCGTGAACTATGACTAAAAAATTGACGCAGATCAGTAGGATTTCCGAAAAATCTTTGCTTTGCAATGCTTTGATAAATACGCATCCGCACGACTGAGCCCCATAGGTGGGCTCAGCTATTTCGGACGGCACGCTCCCGCTACCACTGCACCACGCAGCGGTACATAACGCCCCGGATATTCAATGGAGTATCTATATCATTTGCAAAATCCGGGGCGTAAGTACCGGCGGGTGCAAGTGCCTTTCGAAACATCTGATTCCCACCTCGGGGCGAGTACGGCAGGATGCGTTTATCGAAGATCAAAGCAGCAAAGCAATCAGATTTTTCGAAATCTGTAAGTGACAAGACAATTTTTTAGTCATAGCTCATGGATTTTTAATATATTGGCAGGCAAAATATGATTTCTAAATAACCGGACATAAGAAATATTATGGGCGAATCTCCATCCTTGGTATGGGAAGTCTTAGTAAAATATTTGCAGACGAATCAAAAGATTTCGCTTGCCAAATTGGTCAGAATCAGTTATTCTTGTATAGAAAGAGAGCTTCATGTGACTGACGGAATCAGCAGGAGTACCTGCGGGAAGCATGAGGAATATGGAAAGCCGACCGTCTGGGCAGCCGCATTGGGGTTGTTCAGACGGTTTTTTGCATTATATTTATAAAAGTAATACCGGATTTTAGAAAGGAGCATGCTATGCAGAAGTTATCATTGAAACAGGAACTGACAGGAAATGCTTATCCTGGCAGAGGAATCGTTATCGGAAAGACTCCGAACGGAAAGTATGCCGTTACCGCTTACTTTATTATGGGAAGAAGTGAGAACAGCAGAAACCGTGTTTTCGTGGAGGACGGCGATGGAATCCGTACACAGGCATTTGATCCATCCAAGCTGAGTGATCCAAGTCTGATCATTTATGCACCGGTTCGTGTGCTTGGCAATAAAACGATCGTGACGAACGGTGACCAGACCGATACGATCTATGAGCTGATGGACAAGCAGCAGACATTTGAGCAGGCACTGCGTACAAGAGAGTTTGAGCCGGATGCACCAAACTACACACCACGTATCTCAGGTATCATGCATGTGGAGAACGGTTCCTACAATTATGCAATGTCTATTTTAAAAAGCAACAATGGTAACCCGGACGCATGCTGCCGTTATACCTTTGCCTACAGCGACCCGGTTGCGGGAGAGGGACATTTCATTCATACTTATATGGGAGACGGCAATCCGCTCCCAAGCTTTGAGGGCGAGCCAAAGCTCGTAGAGATGTATGACGACATGAACGAGTTTACGGATATGCTCTGGAACAGTCTGAATGAGGACAACAAGGTGTCATTATTTGTACGTTATATTGATATCGCCACAGGCGAGGCGGCTTCATGCATTGTCAACAAGAATAAATAGTCAGAAAGGAACAATACGATGAAAGAATTAGAATTAAAATATGGATGTAACCCGAATCAGAAACCATCAAAAATCTATATGAAGGATGGCGAGCTTCCGATTGAGGTGCTCAACGGTAAGCCCGGATATATCAATTTTCTTGACGCATTTAACGGCTGGCAGCTTGTCCGCGAGCTGAAAAAGGCAACCGGACTTCCGGCAGCGACTTCCTTTAAGCATGTATCTCCTGCCGGTGCAGCAGTCGGTCTTCCTCTTTCTGATGTTCTTGCAAAGATTTACTGGGTTGATGATCTTGGTGAGCTGACACCGCTTGCGGCAGCATATGCAAGAGCAAGAGGCGCGGACAGAATGTCATCCTATGGTGACTTCATCGCACTGTCTGATGTATGTGATGTCTGCACGGCAAAGATGATCAAGAGAGAGTTTTCCGATGGTATTATTGCACCGGGTTATGAGCCGGAGGCTCTTGAACTTCTCAAAGAAAAGAAAAAGGGCAATTATGCGATCATCAAGATTGATGAGAACTATGAGCCAGATCCGATCGAGCATAAGGAAGTATTCGGCATTACCTTCGAGCAGGGAAGAAATGAATTAAACATCGACAAGGATTTCTTCAGCAATGTGGTTACCGAGAATAAGGAGATTCCGGATTCTGCAAAGATTGATATGGCAATCGCAATGATCACTCTGAAGTATACACAGTCAAACTCCGTATGTTTTGTTAAGGATGGACAGGCAATCGGTATCGGAGCAGGACAGCAGTCCAGAATTCACTGTACAAGACTTGCCGGAAGCAAGGCAGATAACTGGCTGTTAAGGCAGTCTCCGCAGGTGCTTTCCCTTCCGTTCAAGGATGGTATGAAGAGAGCAGACCGCGATAATGCGATCGACCTTTATATCGGCGAAGATTATATGGACGTTCTGGCTGACGGCGAGTGGGAGAGAGTATTCACCGAGAAGCCGCCGGTATTTACAAAAGAGGAGAAGGAGGCATGGCTTTCCAAGGCAACTGATGTAACGCTTGGCTCCGATGCGTTCTTCCCATTCAGCGATAATATTGAGCGTGCATTCAGAAGCGGCGTGAAGTATATCGCACAGCCGGGCGGATCTATCCGTGACGGAGAGGTCATTGAAGCCTGCAATAAGCATGGTATTGCAATGAGCTTTACAGGAATCCGTCTGTTCCATCACTAATAGGGATAGAAGAACAATCCGCCGGGGCATAGCATTTGTTCCCGACAACATTACTGTTTATCATAAAAGAAAGGTGGATTAAAGCATGGGATATCGTACGGTAGACGAATGGGGCAGTTTTGAATTTCAGGATGCCGATGTTGAGGCAATCCGCAAAGAGAGCGGACATTGGTATCTGGAGCTTGGCTATGTAACGATCCTGCCGGATAATTCCTGCAACCGTGACATTCGTAAAATGGGAACCAACGAGCTTACGCTGCAGCTGCAGCATGTGCAGGTAGATGAGATCCTGGAGGAGGGATTTAAACTCTATGATGCTGACGGCAATTTTACAAAGAGTGTGGACGACCGGGTGCTTCTTTCCGAAGAGTATGATGCGTGGATGGAGGATATGGTTGGAGGTGCCGTGTATCAGATCCTGCGTAAGGATACAGGAGATGAAGCACTTCCGTATCAGTATGAGATCTATCTGGATGCTAACGATAGAACATATCTTGCAAAAGTATCGGCAAAACATGACGTGGAGACATGGGAACGCTTTATGAACCGCCATTCGGAATAATTTGATATTTTATTTCAGGAACGAGTTTCAATTGTGAAACTCGTTCTTTTATGAGAAAAAATATATAACTAAGACTGCCCATACCTCAAATTGATGTATGCCCATAATATTTCTTATGTCCGGTTATTTAGAAATCATATTTTGCCTGCCAATATATTAAAAATCCGTGAGCTATGACTAAAAAATTGTCTTGTCACTTACGGATTTCGAAAAATCTGATTGCTTTGCTGCTTTGATCTTCGATAAACGCATCCTGCCGTACTCGCCCCGAGGTGGGAATCAGATGTTTCGAAAGGCACTTGCACCCGCCGGTACTTACGCCCCGGATTTTGCAAATGATATAGATACTCCATTGAATATCCGGGGCGTTATGTACCGCTGCGTGGTGCAGTGGTAGCGGGAGCGTGCCGTCCGAAACAGCTGAGCCCACCTATGGGGCTCAGTCGTGCGGATGCGTATTTATCAAAGCATTGCAAAGCAAAGATTTTTCGGAAATCCTACTGATCTGCGTCAATTTTTTAGTCATAGTTCACGGATCAAGTGATTTCTCAGGCAAAATTGATATTTTATTTTCCGGACATAAGAAATATTATGGGCAAATTTCCATCCTTGGTATGGGAAGTCTTAGTATATAATATGAGAAAATTATATAAAATTGATAGGAAATAGGCAAATTTTATTGACATATAAACGAATAAAATATAAGCTTAACGGAAGAAAACATTGTGATAATGTCTAAGCGCTTAAGAGGACAGAAACGAAAGGTACGAGACAATATGGCGAAAAATCAGAATGCGTATTACAAAGAGATCATGGAAAGTATCGCAAAATACAGAAAGCAGGGCTTTGGCATTGACCAGCTGGAGGAGATCAGACAGGGACTGGAGCATGAGGTCAAGGCATCTGTCTATGCGGATAAAGATTACGTCGCTGTACAGATGCGTCAGATACGTTTTGGATTAGAGGAAGGACTGGATGTCACATTATATAACGATAAACGGTATGACTGGTTTCAAATGGAGGAGATACGTCTTGGCCTGAAGGACGGGGTGGATGCATCGATCTATGCGAAACCTCAATTTTCGTATGAGGTTATGCGTGAGCTTAGAAAGGCTCTGGAGGACCGGATACATCTTGAGAAATATGCCGGTGTCGGTGCTGAGATGTTACGCGAGCTTCATCTGGCAATTCTGGATCATCAGAATATCATTCCTTATATCAAGGCAGGGTATGTACCGGAGCAGTTAAGTGAGATCAGGCGAGCCATGAAAGAGGGCTGTAAGATCGATCCGTATCTGAATACGGCGTACCGTGGAGCGGCGATCCGTGAGATTGTGGAAGGCATGGAAGAGGGACTGGATGTTAAGACGTATGCTGATGTGGAGTATTCCTGGCAGCAGATGCGTGAGATCCGCCTCGGTCTTGAAAAACGTCTTGATGTAACCGTATATTCCAAGAAACTGTACTCCTGGCAGCAGATGCGCGAGATCCGGATCGGACTGGAGGAGAATCTGGATATTTCCGTCTATAAGAGCATGGTTCATTCTGCCACAGATATGCGCAAGATCCGTGTGAAGATGGAAGAGGAGCAGAAGCGGTATGCATCACTTAAAATGTCTGGGAACGGACCGGAGATATCCGATGATCTGGGAGAATTCTGCAAGACACTGCCGAAGAATGCCGTCCGTTTCTTTGTGGATCCGGACAAGCTCAAGGCATATGTCTATGTGGGGGAGACTGCGGAGAGGCTGACAAAGGAGCGGCTGATCGGAGGTCTTTCCGAACATAAGATCGTCAAGGGACTGGATAAGGGTGTCATCAATCAGTTACTTGGCGGAAAGCTGCGCGGTGAGATGGTCGTTGTGGCGAGAGGAAAGCTGCCGGTCCGTGGTGAGGACGGATACTACGAGAGCTTTATTTCTGACAGGGAGCATAACGGTGTGATCGTCAATAAGGATGGGACTGTAGATTATACAAAGGCAGCATTATTTGTAAAGGTTACGGCAGGAAAGAAGCTGTTATTCTATCATGAAGCGAAACCGGGCAAGGATGGTTATACGGTCGAGGGGGCAAAGCTCCGGGCTGCTTCCGGCAGGGAGAAGGTGCGTATTAAGGGGAGAGGTTTTAAGCTTCTGGAGGATAATAAGACCTATCTGGCAGAGGAGAATGGCTGTGCAATACTGGAGGATTCCGTTTTGAAGGTGATGCCGCTTCTGGAGCTTGGAGATACCGCCAATCTGATGGGAGAGGTTTCCTATGACGGTGCGGTACATATTACGGGAGATGCCGGTGGCAATCTGCATGTGATCGCTTCCGGAGATATCATGGTAGATGGCTTCATTGAGAATGCGGTGCTTGAGAGTGCCGGAGATATCCTTGTCAGGAAGGGAGCCAATGGAAATGGTGTTGCGAAGCTTGTCGCCGGCAAGACGGTCATGGGACGTTTCTTTGAAAATACAGCCATTCAGGCGGAGACGATCATTGCGAATTACTTCTTCCGCTGTAATCTGTATGCCGAGAAGGTGGTACGGGTCAGCGGCATGGGTGGAAGCATTGCCGGAGGCTCTGTTTATGCAGGCTTTAGTATTGAGGCAGGCACGGTTGGCAACCGTAATGGTATCCGGACGGATATTCAGCTTGGCTATGACAAGGACAGACCCGGCATTGACTATTCCGGACAGCTTGGCGAGATTGAGAGCCAGCTTACCATCTTAAATAATGCTCTGGATGAATATAAGGAAAAGTATCCGCCGGAGGAGCGTAATATGATGCCGATCTTCTTGAAGATCGAGAATGCCGTTTACACCAAACAACAGGAAAAAAGCGATGTGGAGAAGCTGATCGCACAGCAGCTTGAGGAAAGGAAAAAGGCGAAGCAGGCATATATCAAAGTATACAATATGCTGTATGAAGGAACGAATGTTACGATCAACAACGTTGTATATAGCGCAGATACCAAGAAATGTGTTATGATCAAGAATGTAGCCGGCAGAATCGTTGTACAGAATCTGCAGGGCTGATGAAGTGGATTACGAAGGATGTGGTCATAAGATCCATCTGCTGTAATAGAGAAAAGTAAGCAGAATAAAGAAATGAGGTACTAATGGGAGAAAAAATATTAATTGTCGATGACATTGAACTGAACCGCGAGATTCTTGCCGTAGCTCTGGGAGATACTTACCCTGTGCTTGAGGCAGGCAATGGCAATCAGGCAATTGAAATCTTGAGGGAGCATTCAGAAGATATCGCAGCGATCCTTCTGGATCTGATCATGCCGGAGAAGGACGGCTATGCTGTTTTACAATTCATGAAGGAATCTGAGCTGTTAGAGAGTATACCGGTGTTAGTTATCAGTGCAGAGTCAAAGACAGAGGTTGAGAGAGAATGTCTGGAGCTTGGCGTTTCCGAATTTATCCGGAAGCCGTTTGACAGTGTGACGGTGCGCAGCCGTGTCAAGAATATCGTGGATCTGTTTAAGTACAAAAAACGTCTGGAAGAAAAGGTGCGGATACAGACAGATAACCTGAGGCGGCAGAACAAGCTGTTGGAGCAGCAGACAATCAAGATCAAGGAGAATAACGAAAATATTATTGATGTACTTGGTACTGTTGTAGAGTACCGTAATCTGGAGAGTGGTGAGCACATCAAGCGTGTGAAGGGCTTTACGAGGATCCTTGCAGAGTGTGCTGCCAAGAAGTATCCGGAGTACAGTCTGACCCCGGAGAAGATCAATATTATCGTAGCGGCAAGTGCACTGCATGATATCGGTAAGATCACGATTAGGGATAGTGTACTTTTGAAGCCGGGCAGGCTTGATAAGGACGAGTTTGAATATATGAAATCCCACACGGTGAAGGGCTGTGACATTCTGGAGCAGATCGACGGCGCATGGGACGATGAATATGCGAAGGTGAGCCGTGCAATCTGCCGTTATCACCATGAGAGATACGATGGAAAGGGATACCCGGACGGACTGATCGGAGAGAAAATTCCTCTGGAGGCACAGCTTGTGTCGGTAGCGGATGTATACGATGCGCTGGTCAGTGAGAGAATTTATAAGGATGCCATTGAGAAGGAGAAGGCATATCATATGATCCTGATGGGAGAATGTGGTGTATTTTCCCCAAAACTGATGGAGTGTTTCAGGGAATCCAAAGAAGAGTTTGAAGCGTTAGCAAGAAAATATGAAATGATACATGAGGAGTAATGTGATGACAGTAAAGGAATGTTATGAGAAGATGGGAGCCAATTACGAAAATGTACTGAGCCGTCTGGGCGGAAGCGAGGCTCTTGTGAAGAGGCTTGTGTTAAAGTTTTTAGATGATGCCAGCTATCAGAAGCTGGAGGAGAAGCTTCTGGATAAGAATGTTGAGGAGGCCTTTCGTGCGGCGCATACTCTAAAGGGGGTCTGCCTAAACCTCGGCTTTGACAATCTGTTTACCGTAAGCTCCGATCTGACGGAGAAGCTTCGTGCTAAGGAGTTGGACGGGGCTGACGAGCTGTTTGAAAAGGTAAAGGAGCAGTACGAGATCACAGTAGCTGCGCTGAAGAATCTGGATTAGGCTTGCAGATCTGTCGCAGTATTTTGCGGAAGGGATTTCACGGCAAACTATTTTATTCCTTGATGCGGACATGCAGGAGGATGTTCTGTCCCATTTTTGGGATAGTGAGAATATATAGATTGAAGCAGAGGGATGATAGAGTGAAAACAGACAAGAAACGATTGTGTGTGGGAATACTGGCACATGTTGATGCAGGGAAAACAACATTATCCGAGGCGTTGTTATATACCTGTGGTGTGATCCGTAGTCTGGGAAGAGTGGACAATCAGGATGCTTTTCTGGATACCTATGCGATGGAGAAGGAACGCGGGATCACTATTTTTTCCAAACAGGCAGTGCTCCAGACCGATGAACTGGAGATATCACTTCTCGACACGCCGGGACATGTGGATTTTTCGGCAGAGATGGAGCGGACTCTTCAGGTGCTTGATTATGCAATTCTCGTGGTGAGTGGCATGGATGGCGTGCAGGGGCATACGAGAACACTGTGGCAGCTTCTGGATCGTTACCGGGTGCCGACTTTTTTATTTGTCAACAAAATGGATCAGCCGGGGACGGATGCACAGACGTTGTTAGCGGAGCTGAAGGAAACGCTGTCGGATGGCTGTACTGATTTTGGGACAGAGGATAAGAACGATCTCTATGAGAATGCGGCACTTTGTGCGGAAGATCTTCTGGATACCTTTCTGGAGACCGGAGAGGTTGCAGAGGAAGAGATTGCCGGGTTGATCAGGGAAAGAAAGCTGTTCCCGTGTTATTTTGGATCGGCACTGAAAATGGATGGGGTAGACCGGTTACTTTCCGGTATTACCACATATACGAAGAGTCCCCAATATGGGACAGACTTTGGAGCGAGAGTTTTTAAGATTCTTCGGGATATTCAGGGAAACCGTCTGACCTATCTGAAGGTGACCGGTGGAGATTTGTCCGTAAAGGATCTGGTAGATTATATGCCGCAGGAGAAGGAAAGCGTGCGTCTGTCAGAGAAGGTGAATCAGATCCGGATCTATTCCGGCGAGAAGTTTGAGGCAGTGGACTGTGCGCCGGCAGGCTGTGTCTGTGCGGTTACAGGTCTTACCGCCACATATCCGGGACAGGGACTTGGTGTGCAGGAGGATGCGGTGGAGCCGTTTTTAGAACCGGTGCTTACTTACCGGATGGAGCTTCCGGACGAGGTGCATCCGGCAGCCTTTCTGCCAAAGCTTCGTATGCTTTCGGAGGAGGATCCGATGCTGCATATCGTCTGGTCAGAGGAGCTTCAGGAGATACAGGTCCAGGTTATGGGAAAGGTACAGCTTGAGATCCTGCAGACGCTCATTAAGGATCGTTTTGATGTGCTTGTTACCTTTGGCGCCGGAAGGATTGTGTATAAGGAGACGATCGCAGACCGTGTGGAGGGTGTCGGACATTTCGAGCCGCTGCGCCATTATGCAGAGGTGCATCTGATCTTAGAGCCGGGAGAACCGGGAAGCGGGGTACAGTGTCTGCTCGGCTGTAGCGAGGAGCAGCTTGACCGGAACTGGCAGAGACTGATCCTGACCCATTTGGAGGAACGAACGCACAGAGGTGTGCTGACAGGGTCGGCACTGACGGATGTAAAGATTACGGTGGCAGGCGGCCGCGCCCATCAGAAGCATACAGAGGGCGGTGATTTCCGACAGGCAACGTACCGTGCCGTGCGTCAGGGGCTGATGCAGGCGCAGTCGGTGCTGTTAGAGCCATATTATGATTTTGTGCTGGAGGTTCCGGCAGAGAATGTCGGACGTGCGATGACGGATATGAGCCAGAAGGAGGCAGAGGTTTCGTCTCCGCAGCTGCATGGAGATACGGCAGTGTTAAAGGGGAGAGGACCGGTTTCTACACTTTGGGATTATGCCGGAGAGCTTGCAGCATATACAAAGGGAGAAGGTCATTTTTCCTGTGTGACCGGCGGCTATGGACCGTGTCACAATGCACAGGAGGTGATCGAGCAGAACGGTTATGACCCGGAGGAGGATATGGCAAATCCGACCGGTTCTGTTTTTTGCAGTCATGGCTCCGGTTTTTATGTGGAATGGGACAAAGTGCCGGAATATATGCATGTGGAAAGTGTGCTGGATCCGGGTTCGGCTGCGGAGTATGAGCAGTATGCATGGACAGAATATCAGATCAGGCGGGAGCGTAAGGAAAGTGAAGGGGAGCAGTGGATCGGTGTGGATGAGGTCGATGCGATTCTTGACAGAACCTTTAATGCCAATAAGAAAGAGGGGTTTACACCGCATAAGGGAATCTCACACAGGACAAGGCGTAATGTCGGACAGCCAAGTGTCCGTGAATATGGACAGAGTGCAAAGAAGCCTGCCGTGAAAAAAGAAAAATATCTTCTGGTAGACGGTTATAATGTGATATTTGCCTGGGAAGAATTAAATGAACTTGCAAAGGTAAATATTGACGGGGCAAGAGGACGTCTGATGGATATTCTCTGTGATTATCAGGGAATCAGAAAATGCAATCTGATCGTTGTGTTTGATGCGTACCGGGTGCAGGGGCATCCGACCGAGATCCTCGATTATCACAATATACATGTGGTTTATACGAAGGAGGCGGAGACTGCCGATCAGTTTATTGAGAAGTTTGCTCATGAAAATGGGGCGAAATATGATGTAACGGTGGCAACCTCCGATGGACTGGAGCAGATCATCATACGCGGACAGGGCTGTGGTCTGATCTCGGCAAGAGAGTTTGAAAAGGAAGTTGCGTCTGTGCAGGCGCATGTCCGGACAAGGCTTGAGGAACAAAGAAGTGGTGGTAATACATTGCTTGACAGTCTGTCACAGGAGGAGCGGGATGCGATTGAGGTATTTCGCGAGAAGGAAGAGAATAAGCAGAATTACGCGAAAGTGTTCTTAGAAAAGGAATAGAATGGGATGCCGTGGATGTGAAGGAAAACGGTTAGAAAGGGAAGATGTATATGGAGCAGGAGAAGCTTGAGAGAGTACAACAGGAAGTCAATCAGGTGATTCAGGGAAAATCAGATGTTGTACGAAAGGTGTTTGCGGCGATGCTTGCCGGAGGTCATATTCTGATGGAGGATATTCCGGGAGTTGGAAAGACGACACTTGCAACGACCTTTGCAAAGACGCTTGATCTGCGTTATCACAGAGTGCAGTTTACGCCGGATGTTCTGCCAAGTGATATTCTTGGTTTTTCGATGTATCAGAATAAGACCGGTGAGTTCGAGTTTCATCCGGGTTCGATTTTCTGTAATCTGTTTCTGGCAGATGAGATCAACCGTACCTCTCCGAAAACGCAGTCAGCCCTGCTTGAAGTTATGGAGGAGAGACAGGCGAGTGTGGAGGGAAAGACATGGGCACTGCCGGATCCGTTTTTCGTGATCGCAACGCAGAATCCAAGCGGCTCTTCGGGAACACAGTTTCTGCCGGAGTCCCAGCTGGATCGTTTTATGATCTGTCTTTCTATGGGATATCCGTCTCATCAGGACGCCGTGTCGATCTTAAAAGGCGAGGTATGGAAGCAGGCGCAGGAACGCAGACGGGTGCTTACGGCAGAGGAATTAAAACAGCTCCAGAAAGAAACAGAGCAGATCTATGTTCATGATGCTGTGTATGATTATATTGTTTCTTTAGTGGAGGAAACGAGAAAACCGGGACTTTTTGCGGAGGGTGCCAGTCCGAGAGCGTCAATCGCACTGCTTCGCATGGCGAGAGCGATGGCACGTCTTGAGGAAAGGGATTTTGTGACGGCGCAGGATGTACAGAGCGTGTTAAAAGAGGTGCTGGGTCACCGTGTGAAGCTTGGGACAAGAGCAAGAGCGGAGGGGATGGATACGGCGGAATGCATCCGCGAGCTGATCCTGAATGTGAAAAGCCCGCGCAGTTAGGAGGCGGTTTGTATGGAAGAGAAAAGAAGGATTCGTCTGCGGTGGCGGAGACTGGTGTGCTATCTTTTGATCCTTCTTGCAGCCGCCAGCTGTTATATCGTGCTTCGAAGTTATCTTCTTCTGATGGTTGTGCTGCTTCTCGTTGGAGTGCTTGCCGTGTCTGTTTATGGCGCATGCAGGCTCGCCGAAAGCATACAGGTGGTACTTTGTTTTTCGGAAAGACAGGTTATACAGGGGGAGACACTGGAACTTAAGGCGGAGCTTACGGGAAGGCGATGGATATCATTAGAATGTCTGCTTTCGCTTACTGCTGAGAATATTTTTCTGGAAAGCAGCAGCCCGTTTGAAATCTCTCTGCCGGTCCGGGCAGATCGTATGGAAACCTGCAGTATTCCGTTAAGGGTCAAGCGTTTGGGATACTTCCGCGTAAAGGCAGAACGCATCCGGGTGCGCGATCTGCTGGGAATTTTGGAGATCGCAGTGCCGGCTCTGGCAGTCTGTGAGACCTCCGTGATCCCCAGGATCACAGTTGCGAAGGCGCAGATGACGCCGGGACTTTTGGCGGGGATGTCAGAGAATGAGGAAAGTCACAGAAAGGGAAGTGATTTCTCGGAGGTGAATGATATCCGTGCTTATATTCCGGGGGATAAGCTGCGGGATATTCACTGGAAGCTTTCGGCAAAGCAGGCTGAGCTTATGGTCAAGGAGCGTGTCAGCATGACAGGCGCGCAGATGATGATCCTTTTGAAGCTTTCCGGGAACAAGCAGGAAGCGGAAGAGCTGATACAGAAGTTTGCCGATATGGCAGGGATGTTTCTGTTCCGCAAAACACCCATATGTCTGCTGATCTGGAATGCCGGCTCATACACCTTTGAGGAGTATGGCTGTGACAATATGGAGGAATTAAAGCGGGCATTTGCGGCAATTTTGCGTGTTCCCCTTTCTGCAAGGGCTGAGGAACAGCAGCTGCAGTATCTGAAAAACTGCTATCCGTTTTTAGGGACATATCTTTGTATGGAATACAGGGATGGTCAGGTACAGGTGGTGATGCGGGATAATGTTTAGAAGAAAAAAGAACAGGGATGAAATAACGAACATAGAACTGACCGAGGGAATGATGATCTGTCCGGAATATCAGGGCAGTGAGAACCGGATGAAAACGCTTCTTTTGAAGGGCGTTCTGGTCTATCTGCTTGTGATGGGTGTGATGGGCTCGTATCTGTCAGCACTTGATATCTGTTTTTCGTGGGTGGCTCTGCATGTGGTGATCTTTCTTTGTACCATGTACTGTGCCGCTCTTTATTACAATAAACTATGGCAGGATATCGGTTATCTGTTGCTGCTGGGGGCGATGGCAGCAGGGGGTTGTCTTCTCGGAAAATATATCAACAGTGGATTTTATTCGGTGGCAAATGATCTTTCGGAGGCAGCTTCGGAGTTCTTTGACAGTAATGCGATGCGCTCTTACGGAGAACAGGTCGGAAACCGTTATTTTGCAGTAACGGTCTCCATGAGCTACATCGGTTGTGTCTGCTGCGTGATCGCCAATATTCTGGTGTCGCGGAAGATGCGCTGTGGAATTGTTCTTCTTGCGGCGGCGGGAACGCTTGCTATGCCGCTTTATCTGGAGAAGGAACCCTCTTTTTTATACACGGTCATGCTGCTTGCGGGCACAGTTTTGTGCTTTATGATCCGAAGCGGCGGTCATTACCGGCTGACGTTTGATAACCATGCTTATACATGGAAAGAAAAGAAGCGAAGGATCGACTATGTCTATTCGTCTGCCGGGCTGGCGCAGTTAATCTGTGCTGTTTTGACCGGAAGTGTGTTGCTGCTTGGTGTGGCAAATCTTTTGTATCCGCGCACGCTGCATCAGCAGATCCGTGGAACGAGCCAGATGAAAAAGGATTCCCTGGAAATCGTTGAAAACGTATCGATGCTTGGAATCGCCGGTCTGTTTAATTTCTACCCGAATACCGGCGGACTGACGAGTGGAACACTCGGCGGTGTCAGTGCGATCCGTTATGATTATGAGACGGATCTTAAAATACGTTTTGCACCGTATACCCAGAACCGTATTTATTTTAAGAGCTTTACCGGAAATGAGTATCTGCCGTTTCGGAACCGTTGGCAGAGGCAGACGGATGAAACGGGACAGGCTGTGGCGGAGCGCGTGGATATCACTACAGACCGCATGAAGAATAATTATCGGAAAGGTAAGAAGAATACAGGAAAAGGAAAGATCGCTGTGAAAAATGTGGCAGCAGCAACGGGAGTGTATCTGCCGTATTATTCGGAGAATATCAGTCAGGAGGTTTATCCGGGGGCGGAGCTTATCTACACATTTTATCCGTCTCTTTTCGGACAGAAGCTTAAAGGGTTATCTGATGAGAGAAAGCAGGCACTTGCAGACTGGCGGGATGTGCCGGAGGAGGATATGAAGGCAGTTTCTTCACTGTGTCAGGCAGCAGGACTGTCGGGATCGCTTAGTGTCCGGGAAAACGTACAGAGGCTTGCACAGTATTATCAGGAAAATATCCCGTACTCTTACCGCCCCGGGGCAACGCCGTATCAGGAGGATTTTGTGAATTATTTCCTTACGAAAAACAGGCGCGGCTATTGTGCACACTTTGCAAGTGCGGCAACACTGGCATTTCGTTATATCGGAATTCCGGCGCGTTATGTGGAGGGCTACGCGGTGGATCCGCAGGATGTATCGGAGGAAGGTACGATCGAGTACGATGAGAAATACGAGGCTTATTATGAAGGAACATCCGAGGTTGGAAAGACTGCCGTTGTGTCCGTAAATGTGACTGATGCCAACGCACATGCGTGGGTGGAGGTCTATGATGAGTCGCTCGGCTGGCAGGTGGCAGATGTAACACCGGTGTCCGGCGAAAAGGAAGAGGATAATGGTTTATGGAAGAGAATTTTAAATTTCCTGGGAGCCGGCGGAAATTCGCAGGATGATACCGGAGGCAAGGCATCCGGTAATGACACTTCACCGATCGTACAGCAAATGAAGAGGACAAGCATATACATTTCCGTGGTTGTGGCGGCAGTGCTTGTCACAGCATTTCCGGTGATGATCTGTGGAAAGCATGTGGTGTGGCTGTGGCACTTCTGGCGCAGTGACCGGAATGACAGGCTGATCCTTGTTTATCAGAGGAGGTTGAAGCATATTGCCGCAAGGCATCCTTCCTTAACAGAAAATAAAAATTATAAAGATCAGTTAAATTGGCTTGTCAGGCATGGATATTGGCAGGCGGATGTGGTAAGATTGGAAAAGGCTGTTTCTATTTTGGAAAAAGCCGGCTTTTCAAAGCAGACCGTGAGCAGTCAGGAGTATAAGCTGATCCGGTCAGGTTTTTGCAGAAATAATAAAAGTGCCGGGGCAGATGCCGGCAGGAAGTGAGGTTGATAATGAATCAGGAAAATACAGAATTATTCTTTGGTGATGAGCAGGATGTTATCCTTACACTTGAGGTGGAGGATGGCACTGAGATCAAGGTGACTCCGCTTGCAAGCTTTGAAATTGAGGAGCTTGGAACAGAGTATATCATTGCAGTTGAATTGGAGGATGATGAGCAGACGATGACCGGTGAGGTTCAGATCCTGAAGTATGAGGAGGATGAGAACGGAGAAGCAGCCATGTCATCCATCGAGGACGAGGAGGAGTTGGAGCTTGCTACAGATGCTTGCCGCCAGATCATAAAGAGCGGCGCAATTGAAGGATTTGAGGTCGAAGTCGATGAGGATGACGAGGATTCTGAGGAGTACAATGAGGATTATCTGAGTGACATTAAAAACATGATCCCGGGCATTTCCATTGAGCAGGATGAGTAGTAAGAATGCCGCCTGCGTCATATTTTGACAATCAAATCGAAATGTACTATAATTTCACATAGTTTTTTACAAAAGAAAGCAAGATGACAGGTTCTGTTGGGTGAGGAAGGGTATACGATGGAGAAAAAGAGACTGCTGTTGGTGGATGATGATCAGGGGACGCGCGAATTGATCGAGGAGTTTATGCAGTACGACTGTGACTGCATTTCCACACAGAATGGAGTGGAGGGATTTTCCTATCTTGAGAGAAACCCGGGACAGATCGATTTGATCGTGATGGATCTGGTCATGTCGGTGATGGATGGCTTTGAACTGATCCGGCGTGCACAGGAGCATCCTCTCAATAAGAATATCCCGATTTTAGTCATCGCCTCATCGGATCGTCAGGAGGATATCAGGAAGGCGTTTATGCTTGGTGCGGACGATGTTATCTTGAAACCGCTGGAGGCGGACATCGTGAAGAAACGTGTGAATAACATGTTTGATATCGCCGATTCCAGAGGCATTCACAATGTGATGGAGGATCTTGTAAGGATCGAGATTGAAGAGAACATCGAAAGTCTCGGAATCTGTCCGTGTCCCCTGTGCAGACGTGATCTGATGACGCTTGCGCTGAATAATGTGCCACCGAAGTATGTCAATACCGAGAAGGGGGCGATCATGTCGAAGGTGGGAAGCATGAGCAGCACAGAGCGTATCAAGCTTCTGGCGGAGATTGCCCGCTATGCGGAGATGGTTCGGGATTATCCGCGGCATGCTCCGGTGCAGAGTGACATTGCGCAGTAGAGTGGTTATGTGATGTAGATAAGGGGATGGATCCCTTACAATAAAATACGGCACTGACAAGTGTCTTTTAATGGAGGCAGAAATGAAAGTATCTAAGTTGGTAGGTTCACGGTTTAAAGAAAGACCGGCGGATTGTGTGATCGACAGCCATGCACTGATGGTGCGCGGCGGTTATATGAAGTATGTGGGGAATGGTATTTTTTCAGAGTTTCCGACACTGAGAAGGATTACCGCAAAGATTGAGAATATCATCCGGAGCGAGATGGATGCGATTGACGGACAGGAGGTTTTATTCCCGGTTGTTCTTCCTGCTGATCTGTGGGAGGAGTCCGGAAGATATGAGAGCGTAGGAAGTGAGCTTCTTCGTTTTACGGACCGCAACAATGCAAAGCATGTCCTCGGTATGACACATGAGGAGGCAGCTGTTCATCTGGTTCGCGAATATGCGCAGACTTATACAAAGTATCCGTTTATGATCTATCAGTTCCAGAGAAAGTTTCGTGATGAGGCAAGACCTCGTGCCGGAATGATTCGCGTACGTGAGTTTACTATGAAGGATGCTTATTCATTCCATACATCACAGGAGGATCTGGAGCGTTACTATGATATCGCTTATAAGGCATATAACCGTATCTTCCAGAAAGCCGGTATCCCTGAGGTTGTTACTGTGGCATCCGATTCAGGCATGATGGGAGGAAGTCTTTCTCATGAGTATATGCTTCTGACACCGGTTGGAGAGGATTCCATCGTACTTTGTACCGAGTGTGATTACCGTGCAAATATGGAGGCTGCCAAGACGATCGTTGAGAATAAGCCGGGTCAGGCAGAGGAGCTTGAATGCATCGAGACACCGGACTGCAAGACGATCGAGGATGTATGTGCATTCTTAAAGAGTGATGTGGAGACATCCTGCAAGGCAGTTGTATATCAGAAGAACTCTGACGATACCTATGTGGTTGCATTTGTCAGAGGAGATTATGAGATCAACGAGACAAAGCTTCGTAACCTTGTCGGTGAGGAGATCCATGCGGCAGATATCACAGACGACTGTGGACTGGTTGCCGGTTATATCGGACCATATCAGATCACAGACAAGGCAGAGGTATATATCGATGTGTCCTTAAAGGGCATTGAGTCTATGATTGCCGGTGCCAATAAGGAGGGCTATCATTATAAAGGTTTAAATCTTGCGCGTGAGCTTGGAGAGGTAACATACCATGATATTTCCAAGATACGTGAGGGTGGTATCTGTCCTTGCTGTGGAAAGTCTTCGATCACGATCAAGCGTGGTATTGAGGTTGGTAATATTTTCCAGCTTGGTACAAAGTATACTAAGTCTATGAATATGCAGTATACAGACGAGAATGGTGAACTTCAGTATCCGATCATGGGCTGCTATGGTATCGGTGTCGGTCGTCTGGCAGCATCCATTTGTGAGGCAAAGCATGACGATTATGGTCCGATCTGGCCGATCTCTATTGCTCCATGGGAAGTGGAGGTATGTTGTCTTCGTGTGGATGATGAGGAGACGAAGAAGGTTTCTGATGAAATGTATCAGAAGTTGACAGACGCAGGCGTGGATGTGATCTACGATGACCGTGATGTACGTCCGGGCGCAATGTTCTCCGATGCCGATCTGATCGGTGCACCGATCCGTGTTGTTGTCAGCCCGAGAAACTTAAAGGAGTCCTGCATTGAGCTTGCAACAAGAGATAAGTCTTACAAGGAGATGGTTCCGGTTGAGGAGGCATTCGATGCAGTGCTTCGTCTGAAACAGAAGCTGTTTGATGACATCAATGCAAAGGTAGAAGCATACGAATAAAAAAAGCTGTCATCGGAAGGCGAATAGAACGATAAGGATAGTTGTTTTGCTGTGCGAAGGCGCGGTGGAACAACTATTCGCATTTTATTGGGGGTTAGATATGATTAACTTGATCGCAAAGCACTGGATCGTCAACTACAAAGAATATCAGGACAGGGTCGTACGGCAGAAGTATGGTATTTTGTGCGGCATTGTCGGGATCTGTCTGAACATCTGTCTGTTTGCGTGGAAGCTCTTAGCAGGATGGCTGAGTCAGTCGATCGCAATTACGGCTGATGCGTTTAACAACTTGTCGGATGCGGGCTCGTCCCTGATCCTTTTGTTTGGGTTCCGGCTTGCGGGGCAGAAGCCGGATTCGGAGCATCCCTTCGGGCACGGCAGACTGGAATATGTGGCAGGACTGATCGTTTCTATGATCATTATACTGATGGCGGTGGAGCTGATGCGTACCTCGGCCGGCAAGATTCTGCATCCGGAGGAGGTCTCATGGCATGTATGGACACTTGTGGTGCTGATCGTTTCAATTCTTGTGAAAATGTATATGTTTCTTTATAACCGCACCATTGGCAATAAGATCGCAAGTGCCGCGATGAGAGCAACGGCATTGGACAGCATCAGCGATGCAGTGGCAACCTTCGTGGTACTGCTATCCACCATTATTTCTCATTTTACAGGTCTTCAGATCGATGGCTGCTGTGGTCTTTTGGTTGGGCTGTTTATTCTTTATGCGGGGATCAGTGCGGCAAAGGATACGATCAATCCGCTTTTGGGACAACCGGCAGAGGAGTGCTTTGTGGAGAAGGTGCATGAGATTGTTCTTTCACACAAGGAGATCCTTGGAATGCATGATCTGGTGGTACATAATTACGGACCGGGGCGTATCATGCTTTCCCTGCATGCGGAGGTGCCGGTGGACGGAAGTCTTGCCGAGCTGCATGAGGTGGTCGATGAGGTGGAGCATCAGCTTTCGGATCAGCTGGGCTGTTCTGCTGTGATCCATATGGATCCGATCTGGGCGAGTGATGAGGAGTCTCTGACCATGAAAAAGGAGATGGAGGAAGATTTAAAGCTGATGGATCCGGGACTTTCGCTGCATGATTTCAGAATGGTGCGGTGTACCGGACATATAAGACTGTTTTTTGATATTCAGGAGCCGTACTCCTGCCGGATTGACGAGAAGGAGTTGATTGAGCGGCTTCAGAGGCATGTGAAGGAGAATCATCCGGGCGTGGAGCTTGTGATCTGTGTGGACCGTACTGCATAGAAAATTTCATTTCGGGAAAAAAACTTCAAAGATTTACAGAAATCAGCTTTTGTGATATGATTAAAAGAGTTTTGTCAGGTTTGACCTGGTTGTATTAAGAGAATGGAGGCAATTAAATTATGGGAATGACAATGACGCAGAAGATTTTAGCGGCACATGCAGGATTGGAGTCTGTTCAGGCGGGACAGCTTATCATGGCAGATCTTGATCTCGTTCTTGCTAACGATATTACCGGTCCGGTAGCGATTCACGAGGTTGAAAAGCTCAACAAGAAGACAGTATTTGATAAAGATAAAATTGCCCTTGTTCCGGATCACTTTACACCAAATAAAGATATCAAGTCTGCGGAGCACTGCAAGTGTGTCCGTGAATATGCCAAGGCGCATGATATTACGAATTATTTTGAGGTAGGACAGATGGGTATCGAGCATGCGCTTGTTCCGGAGAAAGGACTGATCGTAGCGGGAGATGTCTGCATCGGTGCAGATTCCCACACATGTACATACGGGGCACTGGGTGCATTCTCTACAGGCGTAGGAAGTACAGATATGGGCTGTGGTATGATCACCGGACAGGCATGGTTCAAGGTTCCTTCTGCAATCAGAATCGAGCTGACCGGTAAGCTTTCCAAGTGGGTCAGCGGTAAGGACGTGATCCTTCACATCATCGGTATGATCGGTGTGGATGGTGCACTGTATCGTTCTATGGAGTTTGCGGGAGACGGTGTTGCAAGCCTTTCCATGGATGACCGTTTCTCTATTGCCAATATGGCGATCGAGGCAGGTGCCAAGAATGGTATTTTCCCGGTAGATGAGCAGACTATCGCTTATATGAAGGAGCATTCTACAAAGGAATATAAAGTATTTGAGGCAGATGAGGATGCCGAGTACGATGAGGTGATCAAGATCGACTTAAGCACCTTAAAGCCAACGGTTGCATTTCCACATCTTCCGGAGAATACCAAGACGGTTGATGAGGCAGGAGACGTTACGATCGATCAGGTTGTCATCGGTTCCTGTACAAACGGACGTATTTCAGATCTGAGAGAGGCTGCAAGCGTATTAAAGGGCCGCAAGGTGGCAGACGGTATCCGTGCGATCGTGATCCCGGCAACACAGAGCATTTATATGCAGGCAATCGAGGAAGGTCTTGTACAGACATTTATCGAGGCTGGAGCAGTGGTAAGTACACCGACATGCGGACCTTGTCTCGGCGGTCACATGGGCTGTCTGGCAAAGGGCGAGCGCGCTGTTTCCACGACGAACCGTAACTTTGTGGGACGTATGGGACATGTAGAGTCTGAGGTATACCTTGCAAGCCCGGCAGTTGCTGCGGCAAGTGCAGTTACCGGTAAAATTTCCCAGCCATCTGATCTGGGTCTGTAGAATAGAGAATGGAGGATTAACTATGAAAGCATGTGGTACAGTTCATAAATATGGAGATAATGTAGATACAGACGTAATCATTCCTGCACGTTATCTGAATTCATCAGATCCGGCAGAGTTAGCCAAAAGCTGTATGGAGGATATCGATCCGGACTTCGTTAACAGAGTAAAGAAGGGGGATATCATGGTAGCCAACAAGAACTTTGGATGTGGTTCATCCAGAGAGCATGCACCGATCGCGATCAAGGCTTCCGGGATCAGCTGCGTTATTGCAGAGACATTTGCGCGTATCTTTTACAGAAATGCCATTAACATCGGACTTCCGATCATCGAGTGTCCGGAGGCGGCGAAGGAGATCGAGGCAGGAGATACGGTTGAGATCGATTTTGACAGCGGTGTGATCGTGGACAAGACAAAAGGAACACAGTATCAGGGTCAGGCATTCCCTCCGTTCATGCAGAAGATCATCAAGGCAGAGGGATTAGTGAATTATATCAACAGCAATTATACAGAGTAATCTGGGATAAGGAGAGTAAACATGGTATTTGGAGTGATTCTTGCCGGCGGTGTCGGCAGCCGCATGGGAAATGTTGAGAAGCCGAAGCAGTTTTTGAAGATTGGAGGAAAGCCGATCCTCATTCACACGGTAGAAAAATTTTTGATGCATGATTCGTTTCAGGAGCTGATTGTTCTGACTCCGATGGAGTGGATCGAGCATACCAAGAACCTTCTGAAAAAGTATCTTGGAGAAGCAGGAGCAGCGGTCAAGGTGTTACGGGGAGGTTCTACACGTAATGAGACGATCATGAATTCCATTGCTTATATTGAGGAAAACTATGGACTGGATGATGATACACTGATCGTAACACACGATTCGGTTCGTCCGTTCCTGACATATCGTATCATCGAGGAGAATATCAAGTATGGTCTTCAGTACGGTGCCTGTGATACGGTAATCCCGGCAACTGATACGATTGTACACAGCGAGGACGGAAAGGTGATCACCTCTGTTCCGGATCGTTCCAAGATGTATCAGGGACAGACTCCACAGACTTTTGGCGCCAAGAAGCTCAAGGAGTTATATCTGTCACTGACCGAGGAGGAGAAGGAGATCCTTACCGACGCGTCCAAGATCTTTGTGATCAAGGGAGAGCAGGTTTATCTTGTCGAGGGAGAGGTATATAATACCAAGATCACATATCCATATGATCTGAGAGTTGCAGAATCATTGCTGAATGATCCTAAGAACGGAAAGTAAATGAACAGGAAATAGTTTGTGCCGAAGGGCAGAAAGGATTTTTATGTTAAATACGATATATCGTTTAGTGGCACCCCGTAGATTTGAGATTGCATTTCAGGATATCAGTCTGCAGGGAGATGAAGTAATCGTCAGACCGACACATTTGTCGATCTGTCATGCAGATCAGCGCTATTATCAGGGCGCAAGACCGGCAGAGGTACTCGCTAAGAAGCTTCCGATGGCTTTGATCCATGAAGGAATCGGAGATGTTGTATACGACCCGCAGGGGATCTTTAAGCCAGGGGACAGCGTGATCATGATCCCCAACACACCGGTAGAGAAGGATGACGTGATCGCAGAAAATTATCTGCGTTCCAGCAAGTTCCGTGCCAGTGGCTTCGATGGCTTTATGCAGGAGCATGTCGTTCTGACACACGACAGGGTTGTGGCACTCGATCCGTCGATCGACAAGGTGATCGCCGCATTTACAGAGCTGGTATCCGTCAGCATGCATGCGGTACTCCGTTTTGATCGTTTCGCACATAAGCGCCGTAACATAGTCGGTATCTGGGGCGACGGTAACCTTGGTTATATCACATCTGTGTTATTTAAGGCAACCTTTCCGGATACAAAGCTTTATATTTTCGGCGTAAGTGAGGAGAAGATGTCCTCCTTTACATTTGCGGATGCAACCTTCAATGTCAATGACATTCCGAAGGACATGCTCGTAGACCATGCCTTTGAGTGCGTGGGTGGAGCAGCCTCCCAGAGTGCGATCAATCAGATGATCGATTATATCCAGCCGGAGGGAACCATGTCCATTCTCGGTGTATCCGAGTATCCGGTGCCGATCAACACACGTATGATCCTGGAAAAGGGACTGCGCATGTTTGGAAGCAGCCGAAGCGGCAGAGAGGACTTTGAGAGAACAGTTGCGCTTTATAAGAGCAATCCGGAGATCATCAATTATCTGAGCAATATTGTCGGAGCACAGATTCCGATCCGTGATATCAAGGATATGAACCGCGCCTTTGAGTTAGATAACCAGAAGAACATGGGTAAGACCATTATGATCTGGGATAAATAAAGTTGACACTAAAAGAGTTTATGGGTACTATATAAATTAGTGCATTTTGAAACAGACAGAAAGGAAGCGAATAAATATATGAAGTACAGGATTGCATCAATCCCCGGCGACGGTATTGGTCCGGAGATCGTGAGAGAGGCGAGAAAGGTACTGGCAAAGGTAGGAGAGGTCTATGGACACACTTTTGAGTACGAAGATTTATTGATGGGAGGATGCTCGATCGATGTGTACGGAGAGTCACTCACCGATGAGACACTTGAGAAGGCGAAAGCCTGTGATTCCGTTCTGCTCGGAGCAGTCGGCGGCAATGTCGGTCAGTCCAACTGGTATCAGATCGAGCCATCCAAGAGACCGGAGGCCGGTCTTTTGAAGATCCGCAAGGGCCTGGAGCTTTATGCAAATATCCGTCCGGCGATTCTTTTTGATGAATTGTCCGGAGCATGTCCACTGAAGGAGGAGCTGACAGAGGGAGGCTTTGATTTCGTGGTTATGCGTGAGCTGACGGGTGGTCTGTACTTCGGTGACCGCAAGACGGTCGAGGAGAACGGCGTTAAGAAAGCCATTGATACACTTACATATGACGAGAACGAGATCCGCCGTATTGCAAAGTGGGGCTTTGATGTTGCCATGAAGAGAAACAAAAAGGTCTGCAGCGTCGATAAGGCAAACGTTCTGGATTCTTCCAGACTCTGGAGAAGCGTGGTGGCTGAGGTTGCCAGGGACTATCCGGAGGTAGAGCTGACCAACATGCTCGTAGATAACTGCGCAATGCAGTTAGTCAGAGATCCGAAGCAGTTTGATGTCATCCTGACAGAGAATATGTTCGGAGATATTCTGTCTGACGAGGCAAGTATGGTGACCGGATCGATCGGTATGCTTTCCTCTGCAAGTCTTGGCGCAACAAAGCTTGGTCTGTATGAGCCGAGCCACGGATCAGCACCGGATATTGCAGGACAGGATATCGCCAATCCGATCGCAACGATTCTTTCCGCAGCAATGATGCTTCGTTATTCCTTTGATCTGGAGAAGGAAGCAGACGCTGTTGAGGATGCAGTGAAGAAGGTTCTGGCAGAGGGCTATCGTACCGTTGACATCATGGACGAGGGCAAAACCCGGGTTGGAACAACGAAGATGGGTGATCTGATCGCAGAACGTATCGGATAGATCATAGAATATAAGTAACAATTTGTACGGTTACGAATTGGGATATGTATATATGAAAGGCATGGTGACAAGAGATGAGAAGTGATGCAGTAAAAAAGGGAATGGCAACAGCGCCACAGCGTTCGTTGTTTAATGCACTCGGAATTACAAAGGAAGAGCTGGAGAAGCCGTTGGTTGGTATCGTAAGCTCTTACAATGAGATCGTTCCGGGTCATATGAATATTGATAAGATCGTAGATGCAGTAAAGATGGGTGTTGCAATGGCAGGCGGTACTCCGATCGTCTTTCCGGCGATCGCAGTCTGCGACGGAATTGCAATGGGACATACAGGTATGAAGTATTCCCTTGTGACAAGAGATCTGATCTGTGATTCGACAGAGTGTATGGCTCTGGCACATCAGTTTGACGCTCTTGTTATGGTGCCAAACTGTGATAAGAACGTGCCGGGTCTTTTGATGGCGGCAGCACGTCTGAATATTCCGACCGTATTTGTCAGCGGTGGTCCGATGTTAGCCGGTCATGTCAATGGGCAGAGAACAAGTCTTTCCTCTATGTTTGAGGCAGTTGGTTCTTATGCGGCTGGTACGATGACAGAGGAGCAGGTAGATGACTATGTATGCCATGCATGTCCGACTTGCGGATCCTGCTCCGGTATGTACACAGCCAACAGTATGAACTGTCTGACAGAGGCGATTGGTATGGGTCTTCAGGGCAACGGCACGATCCCTGCTGTATATTCTGACCGTATCAAGCTTGCAAAACACGCCGGTATGAAGGTTATGGAGCTTTACGAGAAAAACATCTGTCCGCGTGACATTCTGACGCCGGAGGCATTTGAAAATGCTCTGACCGTTGATATGGCACTCGGCTGCTCTACCAACACCATGCTTCATCTTCCTGCAATCGCACATGAGGCAGGCGTTGAGTTAAATCTGGATATGGCAAATGCGATCAGCGCAAAGACACCAAATCTGTGTCACCTTGCACCGGCTGGTCATACATATATGGAACAGCTTAACGAAGCCGGCGGCATCTATGCCGTTATGAACGAATTAAACAAAAAGGGACTTCTGCATACAGATCTGATCACAGCAACCGGTAAGACGGTAGGCGAGAACATTGCCGGCTGTGAGAACAGAGATCCGGAAGTTATCCGTCCAATCGATAATCCATACAGTGAGACCGGTGGAATCGCCGTTCTCCGCGGTAATATCGCACCGGACAGCGGTGTTGTAAAGCGTTCCGCAGTTGTACCGGAAATGCTGGTACATGAGGGACCTGCCCGCGTATTTGAATGTGAGGAGGATGCGATCGCAGCCATCCGCGGTGGCAAGATCGTTGAGGGTGATGTTGTTGTGATCCGTTATGAGGGACCAAAGGGTGGTCCTGGTATGAGAGAGATGTTAAATCCTACTTCTGCAATTGCAGGAATGGGCCTGGGCTCAAGCGTAGCCCTGATTACAGACGGACGTTTCTCGGGAGCTTCCAGAGGAGCATCCATCGGACATATTTCTCCGGAGGCTGCAGTAGGCGGTCCGATTGCATTGATCGAGGAGGGTGATATCATTGCGATCGATATCCCTGCCAACACGATCAACGTAAAAGTATCGGATGAAGAACTGGCAGCCCGCCGTGAGAAGTGGGCACCGAGAGAGCCGAAGGTTAAGACAGGTTACCTTGCAAGATATGCATCTATGGTTACATCCGCAGACAAGGGTGCAATTTTAAAGTCCGGTCTGTAAGAGGAAGAATGAGAGAGAACAAAGGAGGATTACAATGCAGTTGACAGGTTCTCAGATTGTAATTGAATGTCTGAAGGAACAGGGAGTTGATACCGTATTTGGTTATCCGGGAGGAGCCATTTTAAATATATATGACGAGCTTTATCGTCATCAGGATGAGATCCGCCACATACTGACGTCCCATGAGCAGGGAGCAAGTCATGCGGCAGACGGTTATGCACGTTCGACAGGACGTGTGGGTGTATGTATGGCAACCAGCGGACCGGGAGCGACCAACCTCGTTACCGGAATTGCCACGGCACATATGGATTCGGTTCCATTGGTTGCAATTACATGTAATGTTGGTGTTCCGCTTCTTGGAAAAGATTCCTTCCAGGAGGTAGATATTGCCGGTGTGACAATGCCGATCACCAAGTACAGCTTTCTTGTAAAGGATGTAAAGGATCTGGCAGGAGCACTCCGCCGTGCATTTAAGATTGCCCAGACAGGTCGTCCTGGTCCGGTTCTTATCGACATTGCAAAGGATGTCACCGCCAATAAGACAGAGTTTAAGCCTGAGGTGCCTAAGATTATTCCGCGCTCAACAGAGCAGGTAGAGGCAGCATCCGTTGAGAAGGCATTGAAGCTGATGCGCAAGGCAAAACGCCCGATGATCTTTGTGGGCGGCGGTGCCGTGATCTCAGGAGCTGAGAAGGAGCTTTTGGAGTTTGCAAAGAAGTTAGATGCACCGGTTGCCGACAGCCTGATGGGTAAGGGGGCTTATCCGGGAACCGATGATAATTATGTCGGAATGCTCGGAATGCACGGAACAAAGACAGCAGACTTAAGCATTGGTGAGGCCGATGTGCTCGTTGTGCTGGGGTCCAGATTTTCCGACCGTGTCACCGGTGTGACAAAGAATTTCGCCAAGAAGGCAAAGATCATTCAGGTGGATGTAGATCCGGCAGAGATCAACAAGAACGTGATCGTTGATGTCAGTGTGATCGGAGATGTGAAGTCCGTTCTGGATATCTTTAATTCCCGTCTGGAGCAGCTTTCTCATCCGGAGTGGATGGAGAAGGTGATGGAGCGTAAGAGAACGCTTCCGCTTACCTACAACAAGGATCGTCTGACGGGACCATATATCATTGAGAAGCTGTATGAGCTGACCAATGGAGATGCAATTATTTCTACAGAAGTAGGACAGCATCAGATGTGGGCAGCACAGTATTACAAATATACAAAACCGAGAACCCTGATCACATCCGGTGGTCTTGGAACCATGGGATACGGTCTTGGCGCTGCGATCGGAGCAAAGGTTGGTAATCCGGATAAGACGGTAGTCAATATTGCAGGAGACGGATGCTTCCGTATGAACATGAATGAGATCGCAACAGCGACAAGAAGTGATATTCCGATTATCGAGCTGATCTTTAACAACTCCGTGCTTGGAATGGTACGCCAGTGGCAGACCTTATTCTACGGAGAGCGTTATTCTCATACGATATTAAAGGATAAGGTTGACTATGTGAAGGTTGCCGAGGCAATGGGAGCAAAGGCATACCGCATCACGAAGAAGGAAGAGGTTGAGCCGGTGCTTAAGGAAGCTATTGCGGCCGGGGAGCCGGTAGTGATCGACTGCATCATCGAGAGCGATGACAAGGTATTCCCAATGGTTGCTCCGGGTAAGAATCTGGAGGACGTATTCGATGAAGAGGATCTAAATGCAGAGTCATAGTATTCTGTATTCTATAGATGGGCGGCTGCTTTTTGAGAGTCGTCAGTAAACATTAATTTTTATCTACATAAGGAGGCATAAAAAAATGGGCAGAGTTTATAATTTTTCAGCTGGTCCGGCCGTATTACCGGAGGAAGTACTCAAAGAAGCTGCTGATGAGATGTTGGATTATCAGGGATCCGGCATGTCGGTAATGGAGATGAGCCATCGCTCGAAAGTATATGACAACATTATCAAGACAGCAGAAAAGGATCTTCGGGAGTTAATGAACATTCCGGATAACTACAAGGTATTATTCCTTCAGGGCGGCGCATCACAGCAGTTTGCCATGATTCCTATGAATCTGATGAAGAACGGCGTAGCTGATTATATTGTAACCGGACAGTGGGCAAAGAAAGCTTACACAGAAGCACAGAAATATGGAAAGGCAAACAAGATTGCCTCATCCGAGGATAAGACATTCTCGTATATTCCTGATTGCTCGGATCTGCCAATTTCGGAGGATGCAGATTATGTTTATATCTGTGAGAACAATACGATTTACGGAACAAAGTACAAGAAGCTTCCAAATACAAAGGGAAAGACTCTTGTAGCAGACGTATCTTCCTGCTTCCTTTCTGAGCCGGTAGACGTAACAAAGTATGGTGTGATCTACGGTGGTGTTCAGAAGAACATCGGACCTGCCGGTGTTGTTATCGTGATCATTCGCGAGGATCTGATCACAGAGGATGTACTTCCCGGTACACCGACGATGCTTCAGTACAAGACACATGCAGATGCAGATTCTCTTTACAACACACCGCCTGCATACGGCATCTATATCTGTGGCAAGGTATTTAAGTGGCTCAAGAAGATGGGCGGCTTAGAGGTGATGAAGCAGCGTAATGAGGAGAAGGCAAAGATCCTTTACGATTTCCTTGATTCCAGCAAGATGTTCAAGGGAACTGTTGTGAAGGAAGACCGTTCTCTGATGAACGTTCCGTTTGTCACAGGAGACAAGGATCTGGATGCGAAGTTCGTAAAAGAGGCTGAGGAGGCTGGTTTTGTGAACCTCAAGGGTCATCGTACCGTAGGTGGTATGAGAGCAAGTATCTACAATGCTATGCCTAAGGAGGGCGTAGAGAAGCTTGTAGAGTTCATGAAGAAGTTTGAGGAGGAGAATGCATAATGTTTCAGTATACATGCTTAAATCCCATCGCAGCAGTGGGACTTGATAATCTGACAGAGGATTATACAAAGACAGAGGATTTTGCACAGGCTGATGCGGTATTAGTCCGCAGTGCTGCAATGCATGACATGGAGCTGTCTGATAAGCTCTGTGCGATCGCAAGAGCCGGTGCCGGTGTCAATAATATTCCGCTTGACAAGTGCGCTGAGAAGGGTATCGTTGTATTCAACACACCGGGTGCCAATGCAAACGGTGTAAAGGAGCTTTTAATCTCCGGTATGCTTTTAGCTGCCCGTGATATCGTTGGTGGCATCGACTGGGTTAAGGCAAACGCAGACGATGAGAATATCTCTAAATCTATGGAGAAAGCCAAAAAGAACTTTGCCGGTTCCGAGCTTAAGGGAAAGAAGCTTGGTGTTATCGGTCTCGGTGCAATCGGTGTACTGGTAGCCAATGCAGCAAACCGTCTTGGTATGGATGTGTACGGTGTTGACCCGTTCCTTTCCGTTAAGAATGCGCTGACACTTTCCAGAGATATTACTGTCTGCAAGAGCTATGATGAGCTTTACAAGACCTGTGATTATATTACAGTACATGTACCGTATATGCCGGAGACAAAGGGGCTTTTGAACAAGGCTGCCTTCGATCAGATGAAGGACGGTGTTGTTGTATTAAACTTTGCCCGTGATCTTCTGGTAAATGATGACGATATGAAGGAAGCACTTGAGTCCGGAAAGGTTGCAAAGTATGTAACAGACTTCCCGAATCCTGCAGTTGTTAAGATGCCAAACGTTATCGCAACTCCACATCTTGGTGCTTCTACCGAGGAGTCCGAGGATAACTGTGCGATCATGGCAGTGGAGGAGATCCGTGACTTCATGGAGAACGGTAATATCCGCAATTCCGTAAACTATCCGGCATGTGACGCAGGTGTCTGCGAGACAAAGGGCAGAATTACGGTAGCACATAAGAATATTCCGAACATGCTGACTCAGTTTACAAACGTATTCTCTTCTGAGGGCATCAACATCGCTCATATGACGAATAAGAGCCGTGGCGATTATTCTTACTGTATCTTTGATATTGACTCTGATTCTACAGAGGCATTTGCAGAGAAGCTCAGTGCGATTGACGGTGTATTAAAGGTTCGTATTATCAAATAATTACGGTGTTATGATATTTGACATCTGGATCGATTGATAAAATGTATATTTATGGGGCTTCGGTAAAGGAGGGATAAAGCACCCTCTTTTACCAGAGCCCTTTTTTGGTGAGAGGAACGGTGATTCATATGAATTATCAGGAAGCAACTGCATATATTGAGGAAATCCGGGGGAGACTTGCCAGTGACTATTCTCTGGATCGTGTGATGAAGCTTGCCGGGTTGATGGGACATCCGGAGAGAAAGCTTCGCATCGTACATATTGCGGGAACCAATGGAAAAGGCTCTGTGGGGGCGTATATTGCAAATGCCCTTGCAATGTCCGGCTACAGTGTGGGACGATTTGCGTCTCCGGCATTGTTTGATCCGAGAGAACAGATTCAACGGGTCTTGGGAAATCATTTTGGGACCGATACGGCGTGGATCTCAGAGGAAGAGGTGGCGGAACGGATCACGCAGATCGCGCAGTGTGTCCGAAAAATGGAACAGGTGGGAGGAGAAAGCCCAACGGCATTTGAGATTGAGACGGTTATGGCATTTGAGCAGATGGTACGCTGGCATACGGATGTTGCCGTGATCGAGGTCGGTATGGGAGGCAGTACTGATGCCACGAATATTATCGAGAAGCCGGTGCTTACCGTATTTACAAAGATCAGTAGGGATCATACCGGATTTCTGGGAAATACATTGGAGGAGATTGCCTCCAACAAATTTGGCATTATCAAGGCGGGTTGTCCGGTTGTTTCCGTGCGTCAGGAGCAGCCGGTGATGGAGATGCTCAAGGAGATCTGCCAGCACCGGGGATTAAAGCTTCGTGTGGCAGAGCCGGAACAGATCAGACAGAAGGATTATACCCTTGATAAGACGAGCTTCCGGTATCAGGGATATCCTCTCGAGATTCGGCAGTTAGGGGCGTATCAGCCGGAAAATGCAGTGATTGCCTTCGAGGCATTAAAGTTGTTGGCACAGACCGGATTTCATAAGGTGAATATCAGTTCGGTGCAGACAGCATTTCGCGAGACGCGCTGGATGGGACGCTTTGAGCTGATCTCAAAGGACCCGTTCCTGATTCTGGACGGTGCACATAATCCGGATGGTGCGGCGGCACTGAAAAAGTCATTGGAGATCTATTTCCCGGCACAGAGATTTTGTTATATATTCGGGGTGTTCCGGGACAAAGAATATCAGAAGATCCTGGATGAAATGCTTCCACTTGCCTCAAATGTTTATACGGTGAAAGCGGCAGGAGAGCGCGGAATGGATCCGGAGGAGCTGGCTGCAGTCGTGACAGAAAAGTGCGGCCGGTACGAAAGAAATATCCCGGTGCAAAGTTGTCAGACGGTGGCACAGGCATTGCGGGAGATCGCCAGAAACGGACACAGGCATAAAACCGTTATCTTTGGAAGTCTGTCCTTCCTGCATGAGGTCTATCGCTTTTTTGACACCAGCCGGTATATTTGATAGAATGGTGTTCGTATTTGAGAAAAAGAAACTGCTGTATGTCTGCAGCGGATTGGAGTAAAAATGGACAAAGAGAAAATTGAACAGGCGGTAAGACTGTTTTTGGAAGGAATCGGCGAAGATGTAGACAGGGAGGGGCTTTTGGAAACTCCGGCGCGGATCAGTGAAATGTGCAAGGAAATCTTTGGAGGAGTCGGCAATAACGCCAAGGATGTGTTAGAACGTACATTTTCCGCCGAGAATAATGAAATGGTTATTGTGAGGGATATCTCATTTTATTCCGTCTGCGAGCATCATTTACTGCCGTTCTACGGAACGGTGAACATCGGATATATCCCGGATGGAAAGGTAGTCGGACTGAGCAAGCTTCCGCGTGCGGTGGAGGTATTTGCACGCCGGCCACAGATACAGGAGCAGATGACGGCACAGATTGCTGATGAGATCATGAAGTATCTGGAGCCGAAAGGTGTTATCGTTATGATCGAGGCAGAGCATATGTGCATGACCATGCGTGGAATCAAAAAGCCCGGTGCAAAGACGATGACCTATGCAGTCCGCGGAGAGATGCAGAGTGCCGAGATGCAGGATCGTTTCTTCAGGATCATGTCCAGATAATGGGACAGATGCAGATCGTGTCCGTAAAATGGGATAGATAAGTATAATGACAGACGAGAGGAAGAAGATATGAAAATAGGAAACAGAGAATTTGATTTTGGACAGGGACATGTTTATATTATGGGAATCCTGAATGTAACCCCGGATTCTTTTTCAGATGGAGGCAGGTTTAACGATAAGGACGCTGCACTGCGTCATGTGGAAGAGATGGTGAAACAGGGGGCGGATATCATTGATGTGGGAGGAGAGTCTACAAGACCCGGTTATCAGAAGATCACTGTACCGGAGGAGATCGCGCGTGTGACCGGGATCATTGAGGCGGTGAAAGCACGCTTTGATGTTCCGATCTCGATTGATACCTACAAGGCACCGGTCATGGATGCGGCACTTGCGGCGGGAGCAGATCTTGCCAATGATATCTGGGGACTGCGTTATGATAAGCTTTTTGCACCGGATGGGCAGACATCTGTCTGGGAATGTGGCACGATGGCTGAGATCATTGCAAAGCATGATGTGCCGGTCTGCGTGATGCACAATCGCAAGGAAGCAGTATATACGGATTTTCTGAAGGAAGTGAAGGAGGATCTTTCCGACAGTATTGCGATCGGTGAGAACGCGGGGATTGACCGCGCACAGATGATCCTTGATCCGGGTGTTGGATTTGCAAAGGATTATGAGCAGAATCTGGAGATCCTTGCCAATCTGGAAGATTTTTCGGACTTCGACATGCCGCTTTTGCTGGCTGCTTCCCGCAAGTCAGTGATCGGTCTTACCTTAGATCTGCCGGTGACCGAGAGAGAAGAGGGAACCATGGTGACCTCTGTGCTTGCAGGAATGGCAGGCTGGGACTTTGTGCGTGTGCATGATGTTGAGAAAAATAAGCGTGCGCTCGACATGTTAGAAAAGATTTTAACAAAAAGACTTGCAAACAAAAAATAAGTGTGCTAATATAATAACCGTGGTTTTACGACTGCAGTATTTTACTGTATATCGTGAATTTCACATACAGGGATTACAACCAAATTCGAGGTGTGGCTAAGTTTGGTATAGCGCTGCGTTCGGGACGCAGAGGTCGCAGGTTCAAATCCTGTCACCTCGATTGCGCAGGGATTGAGTGTGTGATGCGGATGAATCCTTGGCAGGGGCACCTCGGAAGCTATTGCTTTCGGGGTTTTTTCTTTTGTAAATTTAAAGGAGGAAGATATGTCTACAGTATACATTCATGTGGGTACACCAAAGACGGGTACCTCTGCAATTCAGGTCTTTTTTACAAAGAATCGTAAGTTATTAAAGGAAAAGGGAGTCTGTTATCCGAATCTTGGGTTTGACTTTCCGGGGATCAACTCCAATCGTAATGCACACTGTTTGAATGCATATATTTACGATGAGAATCACAAGCGTCTTCGCGACCGGGAACGTGAGACTGCAGATCAGGCACTCGAGAAACTGATCGGAATGCTGGACAGATTTCCGAATTTTGTGCTTTCTGACGAGCAGATCTGGAACAACAAGGATATCAATACGGAGCGTTTAAATCATTATAAAGAGAAACTTGCGGAGGCAGGAGCAGATTTAAAGATCATCGTATATCTGCGCAGACAGGATCTTCTGATCCAGTCATACTGGGCACAGCAGGTCAAGGAGAATATGACAACCTCCTTCAGTGATTATCTGGTATCCAAGAAGGCGAAGTATTTTAAATTGGATTATCAGAAGCGTCTGCAGGAAATGGCAGATGCGGTCGGCAGGGAGAATATGATCGTCCGTGTATATGAGAAGCAGCAGTATTACGGCGGCAATATTATTTCTGATTTCCTGCATTTATTTGATCTGGAAATGACAGATGAATATAAGCAGTCCGACCATGTTGTAAATGCAAGTCTTGAGGGCGCGTGCCTTGAGGTAAAGCGTCTGTTAAATAATAATCCGCGTTTCACTACAAAGCTTAATTTTGTGGTACCGATGCTTACGACGATCCAGCAGGAGATGGTTGGAGAGGGCGGCTATTCCACCGGCAAGTATTTTTCAGAGAAGGAGCATGCAGAATTCTTAGAAAAGTACAGAGAGGGGAATGAGGAGATTGCCAGAGATTATCTTGGCAGAGAGGACGGTATCCTTTTTAAGGATGAGGTTGTTAACGAGGGTGACGGAGAAGCTGAGACATACTCCGCAGAGGAGATGGTTGAGATCCTTGGCAAGGTTATTGTTATGCAGAGAGACCGTATCCTGCAGAAGAATGAAGAGCTTGCAGAATTGAAAGCACCAATTAACGGAATTAAGCAAAAGGTTAAGAATCTCGCACATAAGGTGTTAGACCGTTAACGATACGCTTAATACTGTACCAATTATGGGACAGAGAATTATAGAAAGGGGCAATACCATGTTTAAGATTAATGACAATTATTTAAAATTACCGGGAAGTTATCTTTTTTCTACAATTGCTAAGAAGGTTGCTGCGTACAGCGAGGCAAATCCAAGCAAGGAAATTATCCGTCTTGGTATCGGTGATGTCACATTACCGCTGGCACCGGCAGTGATCGATCGTCTGCACAGTGCCGTTGATGAGATGTCCAGAAAGGAGACTTTCAAGGGATATGCACCGGATCTTGGATATGCATTTCTTCGTGATGTGATCGCGCAGAAGGATTATCAGGCAAGAGGCTGTGATATCAAGGCTGATGAGATCTTTGTCAGTGATGGTGCAAAGAGTGATTCCGGTAATATCGGAGATATTTTCAGCCAGGATAATAAGATCGCTGTATGTGATCCTGTATATCCGGTTTATGTAGATACCAATGCAATGGCAGGTCGTACCGGTACATATGATCCGGATACCGAGAAATGGTCTGACGTGATCTACATGCCATGTACCAAGGAGAATAATTTTGTGCCGGAGCTTCCAAAAGAGACGCCGGACATCATTTATCTTTGTTTCCCGAACAATCCAACCGGAACAACGATCACGAAGGATCAGCTTCAGGTATGGGTTGATTATGCATTAAAGGTTGGTGCTGTCATTATTTATGATGCTGCGTATGAGGCATATATTTCCTCTGAGAATGTTCCTCACAGCATTTATGAGTGCAAGGGTGCAACTGCCTGCGCGATCGAGCTTCGCAGCTTCTCTAAGAATGCAGGCTTTACAGGAACACGTCTTGGCTTTACCGTAGTACCTAAGGAGCTTAAGTCCGGTGATGTGACCCTTCACAGCCTCTGGGCACGCCGTCATGGTACGAAGTTTAACGGTGCACCTTACATTATCCAGGCAGCCGGTGCTGCAGTTTATACCGATGAGGGAAGAAAGCAGACAAACGAGCAGATCGCTTATTATATGAATAATGCCAAGCTGATCCGTGAGGGTCTGACAGCAGCAGGCTATGAGGTATATGGTGGTACGGATGCTCCGTATATCTGGTTAAAGACACCGGATCAGATGACGTCCTGGGAGTTCTTTGATTATCTTCTGGAGAACCTTAACATTGTCGGTACTCCCGGTTCCGGATTTGGACCGAGCGGAGAGGGCTACTTCAGACTGACTGCCTTCGGAAGTCTTGAGAACACAAAGCGTGCAATGGAGAGAATCCAGTCCGGCAAGGCAATCTAAGATTTCTGATCTGGACAGCCGTATCATTCCGGCTTGTAATCATTATGTTTTTATGAAATTGAGAAGCTCCCCACTTTCCTGTGGGGGGCTTTTGTGCTATACTTACACCGATACAACGTAGAATATACATTGGAAAGGATCGAATTTACCATGAAACAGGGAATGAAAATAATATTTGGTGCTCTTCTGGGAGTATTGCTTCTGGGCGTTCCGGTAAGATCTGCGTCAGCGGATGCGGTGGTGAGCGGAGAAGACACCAGCTACGATCGTTATATTGCATTTGGTCAGGATCTCAAGGCATCCGAGAAGCAGAAAGTATTGCAGCAGTTCGGAATCAATGAGTCTGATCTGTCTGATTATAAGACAATTGAGATCACGAATCAGGAGGAACATGATTATCTTGGCGATTACATTGATGCAAAGGTGATCGGAAGCCGTGCTTTATCCTCTGTTATGATCGTAAAGACGGAGAAGGGCAGCGGTATTCAGGTTGAGACGAAGAATATCACATACTGTACCTCCGGTATGTACTGCAATGCACTTGTCACGGCAGGACTGGAGGATGCACAGGTGACGGTAGTCGGACCATTTGGAATTTCCGGTACTTCGGCGCTGGTCGGAGCAATGAAGGCGTATTCCGTCATGACCGGCAAGGATATCTCAGAGTCCACGATGGATGCGGCAACGGATGAGCTTGTGACAACAGCGGAGCTTGCGGATTCGATCGGAGATTCCGAGAAGGTGGAGCAGCTTGTGGCTGCCGTGAAGCAGAAGGTATTCTCGGATAATCTGACAACAAGAGATGACATTAAGGATGCCATTAATGCGTCTGCCAATGCACTGGATATCAAGCTGTCTGATGACGATGTCAACAAGATCACGGACATGATGGAAAAGGTTTCCAAGGTGGATGTTGATGTGGATGCAATCAAGGATCAGGCGAAGGATATTTACAATAAGCTGAAGGACTCCGGAATCGATTTCAGTAAGGTGGATACAGAAGGACTTTCCGAGAAGGTTGGAGGCTTCTTTTCCAATATTTTTGATGCGATCAAGGATTTTTTCACAGGGCTATTTGGATAGGAATAGTAGAATAAGATAAAGGAATGATAAAATATGCAGAAAAAGACAGTAATGGCCGGGATATTGTGCCTGTGCTGTGCGACCTTGCTTGTAAGCTGTAAGCCGGCAGACGGGCAGGACGAGGCTTCCAGTGACGCATTTACCGCATCGATGGCGGCAGAGGTCCGTCCGATCGATTCGCTGAAGGTTTCGGCAAAGCTTGCAGATGGTGCGGCAGTGGCTCTGACCTGGTCGAAGGTCAGCAGAGCCGCTTCGTACACGGTACTTCGCAGTGAAAATGGAGGAACAGACTGGGAGACCCTAAAGAAGCTGTCATCTTCGAAAACATCTTTTCAGGATGATACGGCACAGCTTGGAACAGACTATTATTATAAAATACAGGCTGCCTGTGAGTACAGCAGAACTGATCTGTTTGCCTACAGTGCCAATGAGATGCCGGATACTGTGGAAGCGGAATGTGAGATCTATACCGGTGTCGGTGGTGCGTTCTGGAATGATGCAGTTACGAAGAATAAGCAGGAAACTCTTGGGACGACAATGCTTCAGTATTCGTTTGGGGCAGACGGTAAGGAATCTGCAGAACCGGAGGGAGTGGAGATTTACCGCGGCACGTCCGAAAATGATCTGAAGGTTTTGAAGCGTGGAATCGTAAAGGACGTGTCCTGTGCGGATTATGACTTTGGAAAAGCTTATGCGGATACGGACGTCAAACAGGGAAAAAGCTATTATTATAAGGTGCGCGCATATGCCATGATGAATGGGAAAGAGGTCTATGGTGACTGGTCACCGGTGATCCGGATCCGGGCGGCAGAGCCGGATGGTGTATATACGATGCGGCTTGTCAGAGAGCCGGACAGCTATCGCAACAATGTTATCGTTGCGCTGACAAGTGCCGACAATAAAAACGGTGTGCTGACGCTTTCGGCGGGAGTTCTCTCAGGAAAGCTTACCATGAAATATCTCGTAACGCAGGATTATTTTACGCAGCAGAGTTTGGCAAAAAGCTCCGGCCAGCCAAAGAAAAAGCCGTCTGTTCAGCAGATGAAGCTCAGGGTGGACCGCTACAGCACAGACGGAAGATATTACAGTGCGGTCACCGGGGATATTGTGTTAAAAGCACAGCAGACGGTTTATCTGGAGTTAGTACCGACGGTGAGCACAGATAAGTTGCTTCCGTTTACAGATCTTGACCGGGCGAAGGTGACTTTCAACGTGAAATATAACGAGGGAAGCCATCCGCTTATGCTGGATCTGAAGAAGAGCAAGGCGTTGTTGGAAAATCCGGCACAGTAAGAAAGGAGAAAGATTATGCCATTTATTGATTCAAAGGTAACCGTAAAAATGAGCGACAGCCAGAAGGAGCAGATCAAGACGAAGCTTGGACAGGCGATCGGGCTTCTTGGTAAGACAGAGAATTTCCTGATGGTTGGGTTTGACGATGAATATGACCTGTACATGGGCGGAGAGAAGTTAGACAAGGCAGCCTTCGTGTCCGTAAAGGTATACGGAAAGTTGCAGTCGGGAGCCTGTGATACAATGACTGCGAAGATCTGTGACATTCTGCAGGAGGAGCTTGGCATACCGGGAAGTGCCGTTTATGTGACCTATCAGGGAATTGATGACTGGGGCTGGAACGGACGCAATTTTTAAGCAGGTTTTACAGGAGAAATCACTTGCAATCACAAAATGCTTGTGGTATGCTAATATATAGTTTTGAATTTCATTCAGAGAAAGACTGAGAAGGAGACGAAGTTCTGAAACCATGCTTTTTGACAGGAACGGGATGCCACCGACTGAGAGCATCCGGACGGCAGAGGACAGGATGGAGAACACTCTGGAGTTTGTGAACTGAACAGGGTAGATCGAGTAGGTTCATGCGCGGACACGGCGTTATGTGAAGAGATGCAGATCGTATGATTGCAGAGGGGCCGGGTTGCTGGTGTTCTCTGTAGGTGACAGTCTGTGAATTGCGGGTGGTACCGCGGAAGAAAATCCGTCCCGGAAAGTGGTTATTGACCATTTTCCGGGACTTTTTGGTTCCTGTGGGATATTCCCAGGGGGATCAGCATCAAGAAAACAACAGTATCTGGGGCGAGGTTTCCAGGATACGGAAAGGCATGGTTTTATTATGGAATTTATAAGTGGAGTTGCAAAAAAGGATACACTGGAGATCAGTGAGATCCTTGCCGGAGATTATGAGGGCAAGACCATCAAGGTCAACGGTGCCGTGCATACGATCCGTGACATGGGTGATGTGGCATTTGTCGTTCTTCGTAAGAGAGAGGGACTTTTGCAGTGTGTCTATGAGGAGGGTGTGACAAAGTTCGATCTCAAGACCTTAAAGGAGGCAGCTACCGTTGAGGTAGAGGGCGTTCTTGCAAAGGAGGACCGCGCACCAAACGGTGTGGAGCTTCGTCTGAACACGATCCGTATCCTGTCTGAGCCGACAGAGCAGATGCCTCTGCAGATCTCCAAATGGAAATTAAAGACATCTCTCGAAGCGAAATTAAACTATCGTCCTGTTTCTCTTCGTAATGTGCGTGAGCGTGCGAAGTTCCGTATTCAGGAGGGACTGGTAAGAGGTTTCCGTGATTTCCTGTATGAGCAGGGCTTTACCGAGATCCATACACCAAAGCTTGGCGCAAAGAGTGCCGAGGGTGGTGCAAACCTGTTTAAACTGGAGTATTTTCACAGACCTGCGATCTTACAGCAGAGTCCGCAGTTTTACAAGCAGATGATGGTTGGCGTATTTGACCGTGTCTTTGAGACCGCACCGGTATTTCGTGCCGAGAAGCACAACACAAAGCGTCACCTGAACGAGTATACTTCTCTCGATTTTGAGATGGGTTATATCGATGGCTTTGAGGATATCATGGCGATGGAGACAGGCTTTTTGCAGTACACAATGGCACTTCTCGAGAAAGAGTACAGCAGAGAGTTAAAGATCCTTGGTGTGACACTGCCAAAGACGGACAAGATCCCTTGCGTTCGTTTTGATGAGGCGAAGAAGCAGGTTGCGGAGAAGTACAACCGTGAGATCAGAAACCCATACGATCTGGAGCCGGAGGAAGAGGTGCTGATCGGTCAGTATTATAAAGAGGAATGTGATGCAGATTTCGTATTTATCACACATTATCCATCCAAGAAGCGTCCGTTCTATGCAATGGATGATCCGGAGGATGAGACATATACCTTAAGCTTCGACCTTCTGTATCACGGACTCGAGATCACCACAGGTGGTCAGCGTATCCACAGCTATCCGGAGCTTCTTGCCAAGATGGAGAAGCGTGGCATGACCGAGGAAGGCATGGAACAGTATCTGAGCGCATTCAAGCATGGTATGCCGCCACACGGTGGACTTGGAATCGGTATGGAACGACTGACAATGCAGCTTCTGGGAGAGGAGAATGTCCGCGAGACAACACTCTTCCCAAGAGACTTAAGCCGTCTGGAGCCGTAGTATGAGCACAAATAGAAAGGCAGGATATAGATATGGCAAATGTAATATCTGATGAAACAATTGAGTACGTTGGTATTCTGGCAAAGCTGGAACTGAACAAGGAAGAGCAGGAGCGTGCCAAAAAGGATATGGGCGAAATGTTAGATTATATCGACAAGCTGAATGAGCTTGATACCACCGGTGTAGAGCCGATGTCGCATGTATTTCCGGTGAATAATGTATTCCGTGAGGATGTCGTAACAAACGGAGACGGACATGAGGCAACACTTGCAAATGCACCGGAAGTAAAAGAAAATGCATTTTTAGTTCCTAAAACCGTATAGTTTCACACAGCAGCTTTGTGCCGGTGGCGCAAAGCATGCGGTATTGCGATTGGACAGATGTTTTAAATGAAAGATCAACAGGAAAGGATTGGTGATTTAATGTCATTGATGCAGCTTACGGCTGTAGAGCTGGGCAAGAAGATAAAAGCAGGAGAGGTTTCTGTGGTTGAGGCGACAGAGGCTGCTCTTAATGCCATTGAGGCAAAGGAAGATAAAGTTAACAGCTTTGTGACAGTGGATCGTGAGGGTGCGCTGAAGCAGGCAAAGGAAGTACAGAAAAAGATCGATGCAGGAGAGCTTACCTCTCCGCTGGCAGGTGTACCGGTAGCGATCAAGGATAATATGTGTACCGAGGGTCTTCTGACTACCTGCAGCTCTAAGATTTTAGGAAACTTTGTACCGACATTTACATCCGAGGCAGTGCTTAATCTGCAGAAGGCAGGAGCCGTGATCCTTGGAAAGACAAATATGGACGAGTTTGCCATGGGAAGCACCACCGAGACATCTGCCTTCGGCGAGACAAAGAACCCATGGAACACCGAGCATGTACCGGGAGGATCTTCCGGCGGATCCTGTGCGGCTGTTGCAGCAGGAGAGTGCTTCTATGCACTTGGTTCCGATACGGGCGGATCCATCCGTCAGCCAAGCTCCTTCTGTGGTGTGACAGGTATTAAGCCGACCTACGGAACCGTTTCCCGTTACGGACTGATCGCTTACGGTTCTTCTCTGGATCAGATCGGACCGGTTGCAAAGGATGTGACCGACTGTGCAACGATCCTCGAGACGATCGCTTCCCATGATCTGAAGGATTCTACCTCTGTTGAGCGCAAGGATACGGATTTTACCTCCGCTCTGGTGGATGATGTGAAGGGCATGAAGATCGGTATTCCGAAGGATTATTTCGGAGAGGGTCTTGATCCTGAGGTCAAGGAAGCCGTTCTTAACGCAGCAAAGAAGCTGGAGGAGAAGGGTGCCATCGTTGAGGAGTTTGAACTGAGTCTTGTAGAGTATGCGATCCCGGCATATTATGTTATCGCCTGTGCAGAGGCAAGTTCCAATCTGGAGCGTTTCGATGGTGTGAAGTACGGTTATCGTACCAAAGAGTATGAGGGACTTCACAACATGTACAAAAAGACACGTTCCGAGGGCTTTGGCGCAGAGGTGAAGCGTCGTATCATGCTTGGTTCCTTCGTATTAAGCTCCGGTTATTATGATGCTTATTATCTGAAGGCTCTTCGTACAAAGGCACTGATCAAGAAAGCTTTTGACAAGGCTTTTGAGAAGTACGATATGATCCTTGGACCGGCAGCACCGACAACGGCACCAAAGCTTGGTGAGAGTCTCAGTGATCCGATCAAGATGTATCTGGGCGATATTTATACCATTTCTGTCAATCTTGCAGGCCTTCCCGGTATTTCTGTTCCTTGCGGCGTTGACTCAAAGGGACTTCCAATCGGTTTACAGCTGATCGGTGACTGCTTCCAGGAGAAGAAGATCATACAGGCTGCATATGCATACGAGCAGACAAGAGAGCCGGCATTTAGCCCGCTTCTGGCAGAATAGAAAGGAGACCGGAAAGATGAAACAATATGAGACTGTGATAGGACTTGAGGTCCATGTCGAGCTTGCGACAAAAACAAAGATTTTCTGCGGCTGTTCTACCGAGTTTGGAGGAGCACCGAATACTCATACATGCCCGGTTTGTACCGGTATGCCCGGTTCTCTGCCGGTTTTAAATAAGCAGGTGGTAGAGTATGCGATTGCGGTTGGTCTTGCCACAAACTGCAGTATTACCCAGTATTGTAAATTTGACCGGAAGAATTATTTCTATCCGGATAATCCACAGAACTATCAGATTTCCCAGCTGTATCTGCCAATCTGCCGCAACGGCGGCATTGAGATCGAGACGGCTGCCGGCAAGAAGACTGTCGGAATCCATGAGATCCATATGGAGGAGGATGCCGGTAAGCTGGTGCATGATGACTGGACAGGCAGCTCTATGGTTGACTACAACCGTTCCGGTGTGCCTTTGATCGAGATCGTATCCGAGCCGGATATGCGTTCTGCTGACGAGGTAATTGCTTATCTGGAGAAGCTTCGTATGATCATTCAGTATCTTGGCGCTTCTGACTGTAAGCTTCAGGAGGGTTCCATGCGTGCCGATGTCAACCTTTCCGTCAGAGAGGTTGGAGCGACAGAATTCGGAACACGTACCGAGATGAAGAACTTGAACTCTTTCAAAGCAATCTCTCATGCTATCGAGGGCGAGAGAGCACGTCAGATCGAGCTTCTGGAGGAAGGCCGTCAGGTTATTCAGGAGACAAGAAGATGGGATGACAATAAGGAGTCTTCTTATGCGATGCGTTCCAAGGAGGATGCACAGGATTACCGTTATTTCCCGGAGCCGGATCTTGTTCCGATCGTGATCAGCGACGAGTGGTTAAAGGAAGTAAAGGACAGACAGCCGGAGCTTCGCTCTGAAAAGCTGGAGCGTTACAAAAAGGAATATGACATTCCTGAGTATGATGCAGAGATCATCACAGGAACCAAGAAGATGGCAGACATCTTTGAGGCTACGACAGCAATCTGCAATAAGCCAAAGAAGGTTTCCAACTGGTTGATGGTAGAGACGATGCGCCTTCTGAAGGAGAACGAGATGGAGGCAGAGGATATTTCCTTCGCACCGGAGAATCTCGCAAAGCTGATCGAGCTGGCAGATGCCGGAGAGATCAACAGCTCTGTGGCAAAGGAAGTGTTCGAGGAGGTCTTTAAGAATAATGTTGATCCGGAGAAGTATGTTGAGGAGAAGGGCTTGAAGACCGTATCCGATGATGGTGCTCTTCGTGAGGTGATCGAGAAGATTGTTGCGGACAATCCGAAGTCCGTTGAGGATTACAACAGCGGTAAGAAGAAAGCAATCGGCTTCCTGGTTGGTCAGACTATGAAGGCTATGCAGGGGAAGGCTGATCCTGGAATGGTCAATAAGATTCTGAAGGAAGTTTTGGGCTAAATAGGAAATGGGGTGCAGCATGACGGAACAGAGAAGAAATATCCGGATCCCGGTGAAGATGAATCTGGAGGTTTCCGATATCTTCAAACAGGATAATGTAAAGGTCAGTAATATCAATGCACCGATCGAGGTCATTGATATCTGCCGTGACGGCATTGGCTTTGTCACCAAAAGTGTTTTGCCAATCGGGTTTTATTTCAATTCCCGGCTGGAATTTCATAGCAGCCAGAATGCGATCAACTGTGTGATCCAGATCATCCGCCAGAGTAAGAGTGAGGACGGTCTGTATCATTATGGATGTACATTTACCGGGATGCCTGCTGTATTTGACTACATCTTCGAGGAGATGGAGGAGGAATATAAACGGGCTGAGGCGCAGGAAAACGCTGCGGCAGAATAATAAAGAACAGATCAATGAGGAATATTCGCGTTGTGGAATATTTTTGTGATAGTTTGAAAAAAGACGGTACTCAGGGAACGGGTACCGCCTTTTTGATAACGGATAGAAAAGGCACAAGAGTAGTGTATAAGGGCAAAGAACTGCTTTTAATCTTTTATGCCCGGATATCAAAGGAGAACCGTTTCATTTCATGGGATGCAGACGGTGTTACCTTAGCGTTGAGAAAATCCTGAACCGGCGTTTCCGACTGTGTAAGAGGCTGTACCTGAACCTGACAGGTATAGCCTTTTTCGGTGAGAGAATCGGTCAGAAGATGTGTATTGCGTTCGATCAGGCGAAGGGAATCCTCCTTTTCCAGATGAAAATCAGCCTTGATATTCTGATGATCCTTTTCCAGACGGACATTGACGGTACCGAGGTGATCCATTTCCAGATGAAGCATCAGACTCAGCTTCTGCGGATTCTGCTTCATTTTATCCTTTTTGGTATAGACGTAGAGATCTCCGTGCGCGTTCTGGTTCTGCAGCTTCAGAGGAAGCTGCATATAGGCAAATGCCTGGTTTAAGGACTTCATAAAGTCAATGTTGCCCTGCATATCATGAGCCTGACCGGAAAGCTGCCCGGAATCGCTGCCGGAAAGAGTGGTATTGATCAGCGTCTCAAAGGAGTTCATTTTCTGCTCCATAGACTGATAGAACGAGTCCGGCTCGTTTGTTTTGGAAAGCCGGTGCGGGGAGATCGTAAAGCTGTCAAGCAGCACATTTTGAAACAGTGTCCGGAATGCTTCGGTCTGAAACAGATTCTGTGTCAGGGTGCTGTCGGAATGTGCGATACTGTTTTTGATCGCAGCAAGTGTATCTGTGGCAGAGATGTCACCGGATAAAACGCGGTCAGTGATCCCGGAATCAACACCCATACCATGCAGATAACGGGCAAGCTCAGAGCGCATTTTGGGAGTAAGCTGCAGGAAAAGCTGGCTGTTTTGTCTGCCAAAGGATGTGACACCGGAAAGGAGCGTGTCGATAACGGCAGGGGTATGAGTGATATTGGTAGAACCCTCGTGCGGGGCGGCTAACATCTCATTGATATTCTGGAAAGACGACCTGGCGGCATCGGACAGGTTATGAAACAGGCGTCCGGCAAAGGAACGTGCGGATACGGAATCGGCGGAGGCTTCTGCAGCGTTGCTGTTTGCTGCATCGGAGGAAGCGTCCGGTAAAATGGCATCTGTTTCTGTGCTTTCCGCGATTTTTCCGGAAAGAACGCTTTCTAATGTGGTTAATTCCCCGGACAGGGAAGAAGCCGGCTGCGGATTTAATAATTGAAGGATCTCGTCAGATTTCGCCTGCAGTTCGGCGGCAGGACAATGTTCCGAAAGAACAATCGTCTGTCCTGTAATCGCCTTCTGGATCAGCAGAGCCGCCTCCTTGCCGGTCATGGTGCCTGATTGAAAAGCAGCCAGTTGTTCGTCGGTCATCGGTGTTTCTGAAAGCATTGTCTTTAAGGAAGAAAGATCAGCCTCCGACAGATCCGCGATCGTCGGGAGCGCGGAAGCGGTGTCTGCGTTCGTGCGACCGGCTGCAGCGGAATCATCGTCTGCAAGTGCAATACTTAAAAGCTTCTCGCCAAACATCGCAACAATGTTGGACGGACCGTTTCCGGCAAGAGTCTCTAAAAGCTCCGGAATCTGGTTGGAGAAGGTTTCTACACGGGCAAGAAGCGAGTGCGTGCCGTTACGATACGCACTGAACTGTGCCACGCTGTCTGCGGTAACCTGGTATTGCTTGCGGTTCATCAGACAGAGCGTTTCCATGTCATCCGTACCAAGATCATATGCCTGTTGCATCAGCTGCTGGATCGATTGTTTGTTGATCGGCATCAGATTGTCCATCAGTGCCTTGACGGCAGACTGGTTGCGCTCTGTGGCCGGAAGAGATGCCTCCTCCAGAGCCTTGTTGATCAGCGTCAGCTCTGTCTCTGTGTAGCTGTTTGGAATCGCATCCAGCATAACGCCGGAGGGAGAGACGGAAGATAGGCGGAAGGCGGCAGTCTGCCCGATGGAAAGGGAAGAACTGTCCGCAATCTGCCCCTTGATCAGCGTATTATTTTCCAATGTAATGGTGATCTCATTGTTGCGTAGGTCGGAAATCTCCCCACGGATCACATCGCCCTGGCGGATCTGGTTCATGCCGCTTCTTGCAACACCGTAGCTGCTCATCTGTCCGACGGAGCGGCCTGCCTGTCCCGGATTATTGCGGGCGGCAGCCTGGTTTCCGGTCATAGTCAAATTATTTCCTCTGTTGCCTGTATTAGTCGATGTGATAATAGGATCTGCCATAATGTATTCCAAACCTTTCTATAAATAGATCGTGATTCTTTCTATAATAAATGCACCGGATTGTTGTATGATCTCGGTGATCCGGCAAACATCTTTGTGTCATTATTATATATGGTATTTCGGCTGTTTTGCAAGAAACATGAAAAAAACTGAAAAAATTAGCAAAAATATCTTGACAATAAAAAATGATAGTGCTATCTTACTAATTAGATGTTAGCACTCCACCTCAAAGAGTGCTAACAAATAAAGACAAGGGAGTGATAGTTTGGAGCTGGATGAAAGAAAGCTTAAAATACTTCAGGCGATTATCCGGACATATTTAGAGACGGGTGAGCCGGTAGGATCCAGAACGATTTCCAAGTACTCTGATCTGAATCTCAGTTCCGCTACCATCCGAAATGAGATGTCTGATCTGGAGGAGATGGGATACATTTTACAGCCGCATACCTCGGCAGGACGTATTCCTTCCGACAAGGGTTACCGTCTCTACGTTGACACGATGTTGGACGACAAGGCACAGGAAGTGCATGACATGAAAGCGGAGCTTACAGAGAAGGCCGGTAAGATCGATGATCTTCTCAAGCGGGTTGCGAAGCTTCTGGCGGTCAATACGAATTACGCCACGATGGTTTCGGGACCGCGGTACGCCTCCAAGAAGGTCAAGTTCATTCAGCTTACGCTGGTGGATGAGAGAAGCCTTCTTGTCGTGATCGTTTTGGACAACAACGTAGTCAAGAACAAAATGATCCATATGGAGGATTCCATGGATCAGGAGACATTGCTTCGGTTAAACTTCATTATGAATACAACCTTAAATGGTCTGGATGTCATGGATATGAATCTTGCCGTGATACAGAAGATCAAGGAACAGATGGGAGCACACAACAGTGTGATCGATTCGGTTCTTGAGATTATCGGCAGTGCTTTGACGGAGGATGAGGATCTGGAGATCTACACAAGTGGAGCAACAAATATTCTGAAGTATCCGGAACTTGCAGACAAGTCCAATGCAGCACAGATCTTAAGTGCATTTGAGGAGAAGAAGGACTTAAACGAATGGATCGAACAGGAGCCGGTCGGACAGAACGATGATAACCACGCCATACAGGTTTACATCGGCGGTGAGACGCAGGTTGAGTCCATGAAGGATTGTTCGCTGGTAACAGCGACCTACCGGATTGACGATGGTGTTTACGGCAAGGTCGGGATCGTAGGTCCGAAGCGAATGGATTATGACAAGGTAGTTGCTACACTGCAGTCCATGATGGAGCAGTTAGATGACATATTTAAAGACAAAAAGTAAGTCACAGAGGATGGCTTAAGAGAGGTGGTAGAAGGTGAGTCAGGAGAAAGAAACAAATCAGGACATGACAGAAGAGACAACGACAGAGAACACAGAGAAAACAACAAAGGACAGTGAGGTGACAGCAGAGACTGCCGGTGAGGCAGAAGAGAAGGAAGCTGTGGCTGAAGATAAAGAAGCCGTTGGCGAAGAGAAGAAATCACTCTTTGGCAAGAAGAAAAGTTCCAAGCTGGAGGAAAAGATCGCTGAGTTAGAGGATGCAAGAATGCGTCAGCTTGCCGAGTTCGAGAACTTCCGGAAGCGCTCCGAAAAAGAAAAGAGCCAGATGTTTGAGATCGGTGCAAAGTCAGTGGTTGAAAAGATCCTTCCGGTCATTGATAACTTTGAAAGAGGTCTTGCTTCCATGCCGGAGGAGGAAAAGGGAAAGCCATTTGCAGACGGTATCGAGCTTGTTTACAAGCAGATGCTCGGAGCACTGGATGAGATCGGAGTCAAGCCGATCGAGGCAGTGGGACAGGAATTTGATCCGAATTTCCATAATGCGGTTATGACCGTCGAGTCAGAGGATATGGAAAGCGGAACGGTGGCAGAGGAATTGCAGAAGGGATATATGTATCAGGATTCTGTCGTACGCCACAGTATGGTAAAGGTAGTCAGTTAATTTAAGATAGAGCAATGAAAGAAGAATTATAGAGAAAGAGAGGACAAAACAATGGGAAAGATTATTGGTATTGACTTAGGAACAACAAACTCATGCGTCGCTGTTATGGAAGGTGGAAAACCGGTTGTCGTAACAAATACAGAGGGCGCACGTACAACACCATCTGTTGTAGCATTTTCAAAATCCGGTGAGAGACTTGTCGGTGAGCCGGCAAAGCGTCAGGCAGTAACAAACGCTGACAAGACAATCTCTTCTATCAAGAGACATATGGGTACCGATTACCGCGTTGCAATCGATGATAAGAAGTATTCTCCACAGGAGATTTCCGCAATGATCCTTCAGAAGCTGAAGGCAGATGCAGAGAATTATCTCGGTGAGAAGGTTACAGAGGCTGTTATTACAGTTCCTGCATACTTCAACGATGCACAGCGTCAGGCAACAAAGGATGCCGGTAAGATCGCAGGTCTTGATGTAAAGCGTATCATCAACGAGCCAACTGCAGCAGCGCTTGCATATGGTCTTGATAACGAGAAAGAGCAGAAGATCATGGTTTATGACCTTGGTGGTGGTACTTTCGATGTATCTATTATCGAGATTGGTGACGGTGTCATCGAGGTTCTTGCAACATCCGGAGATAATCACCTCGGTGGTGATGATTTCGATCAGAAGATCACAGATTACATGATCGCAGAATTCAAGAAGGAAAACGGTGTTGATCTGTCTCAGGATAAGATGGCACTTCAGAGATTAAAGGAAGCAGCAGAGAAGGCAAAGAAGGAGCTTTCTTCTGCAACAACAACCAACATTAACCTGCCATTCATCAGCATGAATGACAATGGACCGCTTCATTTCGATATGAACCTGTCCAGAGCAAAGTTTGATGAGTTGACACATGATCTGGTTGAGAGAACAGCAACTCCTGTAACAAATGCACTCCGTGATGCAGGAATTACGGCTTCAGAGCTTGGAAAGGTTCTTCTGGTCGGTGGTTCTACACGTATCCCGGCTGTACAGGATAAGGTACAGCAGATGACCGGTCATGAGCCAAGCAAGTCCTTAAATCCGGATGAGTGCGTTGCACTCGGAGCTTCCGTACAGGGTGGTAAGCTTGCCGGTGATGCAGGTGCCGGTGATATCCTTCTTCTGGATGTTACTCCACTTTCCCTGTCTATCGAGACAATGGGTGGTATCGCTACAAAGCTGATCGAGAGAAATACAACGATCCCTACCAAGAAGAGCCAGATCTTCTCTACCGCAGCAGATAATCAGAGTGCAGTAGATATCAACGTTCTTCAGGGTGAGCGTCAGTTTGCGAAGGATAACAAGTCACTTGGACAGTTCCGTCTGGATGGTATCCCTCCGGCACGTCGTGGTGTTCCACAGATCGAGGTTACCTTTGATATCGATGCAAACGGTATCGTAAATGTATCCGCTAAGGATCTTGGAACCGGCAAGGAGCAGCATATCACGATCACAGCCGGATCAAACATGTCCGATGATGATATCGATAAGGCAGTGAAGGAAGCTGCTGAGTTTGAGGCACAGGATAAGAAGCGTAAGGAAGGCATTGATGCCCGTAACGAGGCTGATTCCATGGTATTCCAGACACAGAAGGCTCTGGATGAGGTTGGCGACAAGGTAGATGCTTCTGAGAAGGCAAAGGTTCAGGCGGAGCTTGACAGCTTGAAGGAATTAGTTGAGAAGACAAATCCGGAAGAGCTTTCTGATGCCGATGTAGATGCATTAAAGGCTGGTAAGGAGAAACTGATGGAAGCAGCTCAGGCTGTATTTACCAAGATGTATGAGCAGCAGGCTCAGGCAAACGGTGGAGCAGCAGGTGCAGGTCCGGACATGGGGAACATGGGTGGAGCAGCAGGCGCCGGCAATGCTTCCGATGATGTTGTCGATGGAGATTACCGCGAGATCTAAGCTAAATATAAATAAACATGAGATAGACCATTGATTGCACGAATGCAGCAGGCAGACGTTACGGTTAATGGTCTGTCTATCTATAAATGAACAGTATGAGAGATGGAGAGAGCTATGGCAGAGAAGAGAGATTATTATGAAGTGCTCGGGGTCAGCAAGAGTGCATCCGATTCCGAATTAAAGTCCGCATATCGTAAGTTAGCCAAGAAATATCATCCCGATATGAATCCGGGAGATAAGGAGGCAGAAGCAAAGTTTAAAGAAGCTTCTGAGGCATACAGCGTATTGAGTGATCCGGATAAGCGCCGTCAGTACGATCAGTTTGGTCATGCGGCATTTGAAGGGGGTGCAGGCGGTGGAGCAGGCGGCTTCGATTTCAGTGGAATGGATATGAGTGACATTTTCGGAGATATCTTTGGCGATTTCTTCGGTGGCGGTCGTTCCAGAGCACAGAGTAATGGTCCGATGAAGGGACAGAATCTGCACCACACGATCCGCATTACCTTTGAGGAGGCATGCTTTGGTACCGAGAAGGAGCTGGACCTTCCGCTGCAGGATGAGTGTGAGAGCTGCCACGGCACAGGTGCCAAGGCAGGAACCACCCCGGAGACATGTTCCAAGTGTGGTGGTAAAGGTCAGGTGGTATTTACCCAGCAGTCTCTGTTTGGCATGGTCAGAAATGTTCAGACCTGTCCGGACTGTCGTGGAACCGGTAAGATCATTCGTGAGAAATGTCCGGATTGTCATGGCTCCGGTTATATTACAAGAAAGCGCAAGATTTCCGTTACTGTTCCGGCAGGTATTGACAATGGCCAGAGCATCCGCATCCGTGAGAAGGGTGATCCCGGTGTAAACGGAGGTCCAAGAGGCGATCTTCTGGTAGAGGTGGCAGTAAGCCGTCATCCGATCTTCCAGAGACAGGGCATTGATATTTATTCCTCTGCTCCGATCACATTTGCACAGGCTGCTCTTGGCGGGGATGTCCGCATTAAGACGGTCGATGGCGAGGTTGAGTATACCGTGAAGCCGGGAACGCAGACAGATACACGTATCAGACTGCGTGGCAAGGGTGTTCCGTCTCTTCGTAATAAGTCGATCCGTGGTGATCAGTATGTGACTCTGGTGGTACAGGTTCCGACCAGGATGAACGGAGAGCAGAAGGAGCTTTTAAAGAAGTTCGATGAAGCAATGTATGGAAAGCCGGAGGAAAAGGAAGAAGCCGACGAGACCACAGAAAAGAAAAAAGGACGTTTCGGTAAGAAGAAAAAATAGAAAACGTTAATAATAACTCCCTCGGGAGAATCTGATATTTTTGCAGGTACGCTTTCGCTGCAATGCCACACGTAACGGCACATAATGCCCTGAACGACAGGGCATAAGTGCCGACGGTGACAAGCACCTTACAAAATATCAGATTTCTTCCGAGGGAGATTTACATTTTGGGGGATTGCTCATATGTATTTAAACCTTCGGATTAATGTTTAACTAAGGCTTCCCATACCAAGGATGGAAATTTGCCCATAATATTTCTTATGTCCGGTTATTTAGAATTCATATTTTGCCTGCCAATATATTAAAAATCCGTGAGCTATGACTAAAAAATTGTCTTGTCACTTACGGATTTCGAAAAATCTAATTGCTTTGCTGCTTTGATCTTCGATAAACGCATCCTGCCGTACTCGCCCCGAGGTGGAAATCAGATGTTTCGAAAGGCACTTGCACCCGCTGGTACTTACACCCCGGATTTTGCAAATGATATAGATACTCCATTGAATATCCGGGGCGTTATGTACCGCTGCGTGGTGCAGTGGTAGCGGGAGCGTGCCGTCCGAAACAGCTGAGCCCACCTATGGGGCTCAGTCGTACGGATGCGTATTTATCAAAGCATTGCAAAGCAAAGATTTTTCGGAAATCCTACTGATCTGCGTCAATTTTTTAGTCATAGTTCACGGATCAACTGATTTCTCAGGCAAAATTGATATTTTATTTTCCGGACATAAGAAATATTATGGGTACACATCAATTTGAGGTATGGGAAGTTTTAGTGTTTAATTTACAAATCCGGAGGTGTTTTTTTCTTCATAAACCGTATAAAACATTTTCAATAATTTTCGTGTTATTTGATCGGATTATTTTCCGGAGGATTGCAGATACTAGTGATAAAAATAATGTCTGAAAGGGGAAATAACATGTCTGAAATAAAAGTAAGCGGCGATAAAGGAATGAAGATTCAGGATATTCTGGCGAGGGAGATTTTAGATTCCCGCGGAAATCCTACCGTGGAGGCGGAGGTTATTTTAAAATGTGGTGTGCATGGCGTGGCGAGTGTGCCCTCCGGCGCATCGACAGGAGCGTTTGAGGCGGTGGAGCTTCGGGATGGAGAGAGCCGTTATATGGGAATGGGCGTGCGGGGAGCCGTCAAAGCAATCCGGCAGATCATCGCCCCCGGCTTAAAGGGAAAAGATGCATCCGGACAGCGCGAGATCGATCAGTGGATGATCGCCGAGGATGCGACCGCGAACAAATCTCATCTTGGTGCCAATGCGATCCTTGCGGTATCTCTGGCGGTGGCAAAGGCAGCCTCGGCGGGCATGAAGCTGCCGCTTTACCGTTATCTGGGAGACTGTGGTGCCAGAGAGCTGCCGATTCCGATGATGAATGTGATCAACGGAGGACGCCATGCGGACTCTTCGATGAATATTCAGGAATTTATGATCATGCCGATCGGTTTTTTAAGCTTTCATGAGCGGCTGGAGGCAGGAACAAGAGTGTTTCACACGTTAAAGCGGCTTCTGATGGCGGAGCATTACACGACGTCGGTAGGAGATGAGGGTGGCTTTGCACCGGCGTTTGAACGGGATGAACAGGCACTTGATTTTCTGATCCGTGCGATCGAGGAAGCCGGTTATCAGCCGGGAAGACATTTCCGGATCGCTCTGGATGTGGCGGCGACCGAAATGTATGATGCGGCACTCCGCGAGGGTCATGAGGGAATGTATTATTTCTGGAAATCGGGGATTTATAAGACGCCCGAGGAGATGATCGCGTATCTGAAGGAGCTTTGTGACCGCTATCCGATCTGCTCGATCGAGGACGGTCTGGCAGAGGAAGACTGGATACACTGGGAGCAGCTGACCAGAACGTTGGGAAGCCGTGTTCAGCTTGTCGGAGATGATCTGTTTGTGACGAACACAGAGCGCATCCGCAAGGGAATCCGCCGAAATGCCGCCAACGCTGTGCTGATCAAGGTCAACCAGATCGGTACGCTGACGGAGACAATGGATGCGATCCGGATGACGAAGGAAAATGGATGGCATGCGATCATTTCACACCGCTCCGGTGAGACGGAGGATACGACGATCGCAGATCTGGCGGTGGCAGTTAATGCCGGACAGATCAAGACAGGTGCACCGAGCCGTACGGACCGCGTGGCGAAATATAACCGGCTGCTGCGCATCGAGGAGGATCTCTATTAGAGGATATTTCCCGTAGAAATATGGAAGAAATGTTTGAGGCTGATGTATCGGAATATGCATCAGCCTTAATTTGTGGTATACTATATGTGAATGCGCCCGCGAGTGACAAAAAGCGGAGCTTTTTTGAACCTTTTGCCGAAGCGCTGCAAATTTGTGATACATTACGCGCGAAAGCAAAAATCAAGGATTTATAAGTGAGGCACCAAAATGAAAACACAACAAAAGACAAATAAATACGAGATCGACATGTGCAACGGATCGATATTGGACAAATTGATATCCTTTTCAATTCCGTTAATGCTGTCTGGTATCCTGCAGCTTTTATTTAATGCGGTGGATATCATCGTAGTGGGGCGGTTTACCGGAAGCGAAGCACTGGCGGCGGTCGGCTCTACCACAGCGCTGATCAATGTGTTTGTTAATTTCTTTATCGGTATTTCCCTTGGCTCCAATGTGCTGGCGGCGAGATTTTTTGCGGCAGGCAAGGACAAGGAAATGTCAGAGACCGTGCATACGGCGATCACACTGGCGCTGATCAGTGGTGTTGGAATGGGGATCATAGGAGTTCTCGCCGCAAAGGGAGCGCTGATGCTGATGGATACTCCGGATAATGTATTAAATCTTTCTACGTTATATATGCGGATTTATTTCGTGGGAATGCCGTTTTTTATGCTGTATAATTACGGAGCAGCGATTCTGAGAGCAGTCGGAGATACCAAAAGACCACTTCTTTTTCTGATCATCTCCGGCAGTGTCAATGTCGTGCTGAATCTTATTTTCGTGATCCGTTTTCATATGGGCGTTGCGGGAGTAGCGATCGCAACCGTGATCTCTCAGGCAATATCATGTGTTCTGGTACTGCGCTGTCTGTACCGCACCGAGAGCAGCTATCAGCTGCGGTTTTCCAGGCTTGGCATGAAGGCGAAATATGTAAAGCAGATTTTTCAGGTCGGCGTGCCGGCAGGCATTCAGAGTACGATCATCAATTTCTCGAATGTACTGCTGCAGTCCTCGGTCAATTCGTTTGGCTCTGTGGCGATGGCAGGTTATACCGCAGCCAATAATATTCTGGGATTTTTATATGTGTCCATCAATTCCGTGACGCAGGCATGCATGAGTTTTACCAGCCAGAATTATGCCGTCCGCAGGTTTAAGAGAATGGATAAGATATTACTGGAATGCCTGGGGCTTACCGTAGCGGTATCTCTTGTGTTCGGCGGCGGCTCCTATCTGTTTGGATCGGAACTTATGCATATTTATACAAAGAGTGCGGATGTAGTCGCATGCGGCGTTGATATTATGCTGTATACGACAGTGACTTATTTCCTGTGTGGAATGATGGATCTGTTTCCGGGGGCACTGCGCGGTATGGGGCATTCTGCCGTGCCGATGATCCTTTCGGTGATCGGAACGGTTGGTACGAGAATTGTGTGGATCTATCTGGTGTTTCCGTATCACAGAGCGTTAGACTTTTTGTTTATATCCTATCCGGTGTCGTGGCTGTTAACAATTATCATGCAGGTGATCTGTTTTTATTTTGTTCGCAAAAAGGAGATATCAAAATAATAACTCAAACTTCGCACACCGATTAGTTGATTGCGCCCATACTATTTCTTATGTCCGAGGAAAATTAATATAGATTTTTGCCTCAGGATATCTGACGAAACCGTGAGCTGGTGGTATTAAAATTGTCTTGTCACTTACGGATTTCAAAAAGTCTAATTGCTTTGCTGCTTTGATTTTTGATAAACGCATCCTGCCGTACTCGCTCCGAGGTGGGATTCAGATGTTTCGAAAGGCACTTGCACCCGCCGGTACTTACGCCCCATACTAAATAAAATATTCATATCTTACTGTAAAATCAATATGGGGCGTTATGTACCGCTGCGTGGTGCAGTGGTAGCGGGAGCGTGCCGTCCGAAATAGCTGAGCCCACCTACGGAGCTCAGTCGTACGGATGCGTATTTATCAAAGCATTGCAAAGCAAAGACTTTTCAGAAATCCTACTGATCTGCGTCAATTTTAATACCACCAGCTCACGGTTGTTCAAAAAATCAAGGCAAAAAACCAAATTAGGCTTCGGACATAAGAAATAGTATGGGCGCAGTGATATATTTTATGTGCGAAGTTTGAGATAATAAAATTTGACAGAAGAAGAGAAGCACAGGCAGTGCCTGAAAGACATTAAAGCAAAGAAAAATCCCGGCGGAGTAATTCCACCGGGATTTTAAGTACCAGGATTACCAGTCTTCTATATCATCTAAATTAACAACCTCAGGGGCTGCGGGCTGCTCTGTGTCAGAAACCTCTGCATCCTCCTGTGTCTCAGGCTGCTCCACAGTCAATGCCTGCATCTGTTCGTCTGTGATCTCCGAAGGATCTCCGATCACTTCCGGTTCCTCCGGTGCTGTCTGAAGCTGCATGGCTTGTTCGCGGGCACGCTGCAGGATCGACTGGATCTCATCATCCCTGTTGTCAACAGGATAGACTTCCTCCTCGTTGTTGCAGAGATAATACTTGATGATATGTCCGCTGTAAAGTGCGATCGCACCGGCGTTACATACATCGCTGTTTCTTTTATATGGAAGATGATCGTACATCTCAATGCCATAATCTAATGAACCGTCGTATTTCTGAGAGATACCGGCTTCTCGATTTAACTGTATCATAGAAAAGACTTCCTTTCCGATGGGAGTAGTCTGCAAATGCATTCTCCCTATGATTGTACTTTATCACATAGAGGCGGCGGGGTCAATAGAATCGGGGGATGCGACAGAAAAATTGACTTTTCTCCAGCTTATGTTATAATTAGTACCGATTGTCCGCATTAAAGGACAGGGAAATGATAATTCGAAATGAATGCTGCCTGACAGCAGGGTGGCAGAAATGAGGAAATCTATGGGTAAATCGAAGCAGATTATTAGGAATTTTACAAAGTACAATAATCTTTTGTACGAATTGGTCAAGAAGAATATCAAATTGAAGTATCGCCGGTCATATCTGGGAATCCTCTGGACTCTGATCGAGCCGCTTTTGACCATGATTGTATTGACGGTTGTGTTTGGTACTTTTTTCAATAAAGGAACAAAGCAGTTCCCGGTGTATGTACTGACCGGTCGTCTTTTGTTCTCTTTCTTTCAGTCAGCAACGAAGGCGGGGCTTAAGTCTGTCAGCGGTAACTCGTCGATGATAAAAAAGGTCTATGTGCCGAAGTATATTTATGTGGTATCCTCTGTGGTATCGAACTTCCTGATCTTTCTGATCTCTCTGATCGTTTTGGTCGGTGTCGGTATTGTCCTGAAGGTGGAGCCGACAATGTATCTGGTACAGGCATGGATCCCTCTCGCTATTTTGTTCGTGATGTCGCTTGGAGTCAGCCTGATCCTTGCCACACTGAGTGTATTTTTCCGTGATGTGGAATATATCTGGGGCGTTGCCTGTATGCTTGTGATGTATGCATCTGCTATTTTCTATCCGGTAGAAAGGATCATCAAGAGCGGTAAAGGATGGGTGTTTAATATGAACCCGGTATATATGTGCATTGCCAATTTCCGTAATTCGGTTTTATATGGAGCACCGATGAATATGCATTATTGTGTTCTGTCAGCAGGGATTGCAGTCGTGCTTTTAGTGATAGGAATGGTGCTTTTCTATAAGAAACAGGATGATTTCATTTTGTATTTGTAATTGTAGATAACCGATGAGGATCGTTGCGATCATTGCAACAAATTGCATATTTGCAGAAATGGAGAGTTCAATGAAGAATAATGTTGCCATCAAGGTAAAAAACGTAGGAATGCGCTTTAACCTGAGTCAGGACAGGGTAGATAACCTGAAGGAATATATGATCCGTTTTCTGAAACGGGATTTGCATTTTAATGAGTTCTGGGCATTGCGTGAGATCAATTTCGAAGTGAAAAAGGGCGAGCGCCTCGGTGTGCTTGGACTGAACGGTTCCGGTAAGAGTACACTGCTTAAGATCGTGTCCGGTGTGTTAAAGCCGACAACAGGATATGTACAGACCAAAGGTAAACTTGCGCCTCTTCTGGAGCTTGGTGCGGGCTTTAGTCAGGAGTATACCGGCAGAGAGAATATATATCTGTACGGTGCGGTTCTTGGATATTCCAAGGAGTTTCTCGATGAAAAGTTTGATGAGATTGTTGATTTTTCGGAGCTTGGAGAGTTTATTGATGTACCGATCAAGAATTATTCCTCCGGTATGAAGTCGCGTCTGGGATTTTCCATTGCGACAGTAGTAGAGCCGGAGATCCTGATCCTCGATGAGGTTTTGTCGGTCGGAGATAAGAAGTTCCGCCGTAAAAGCGAGAAAAAGATCATGGATATGTTTGACAAGGGCGTGACCGTGCTTTTCGTGTCACATTCCCTGGAGCAGGTTCAGAGAATCTGCGACCGTGCGATCATTCTTGATGGTGGTCATCTGGTTGCAAAGGGACCGGTTGACAAGGTTGCAAGAATCTACAAGAACATGACCGAGTAGCAGAATCAGATGTTTACCGGTGAAGATCTAAACAGATAACAGGAGGGAGAACATGAAACGGAACAACTGTATCTTTAAGAAGGCGCTGGGGATCATACTTGTGTTGGCGGTATGCATCAGTCTGGCAGGTAACAGCTCTGTCAGCAGAGCCGCTTCCGGATATAAGATCAAGGTTAACAAGCAGAAAAACTGTGTTACGATTTATAAAATGAATGCAAACGGAAAGTATAAGCCGGTCAAGGCAATGGTATGCTCTACAGGAGCAGCCACACCGGTAGGAACATTCCCTCTGGGAGAGAAGATGCGCTGGCATACCCTGATCGGACCGTGTTATGGTCAGTATTGTACCAGGATCCACGGCGGCATTTTATTTCATTCCGTATGGTACTATAAGCCGTCACCGTCCACACTGTCGTCAGAGGCATATAACCGCCTTGGAACAACAGCATCCCATGGATGTGTACGCCTTACCGTAGCAGATGCGAAATGGATCTATGACAATGTACCGTCCGGATCTCCGGTAACCGTTTACAATTCGTCCAAACCGGGACCGCTCGGCAAACCTTCAGGAATCAGGCTGCCGTCCTCCAGCAGATGGGATCCGACCGATGTATGGAGCTCCGGTAATCCGTGGAATAAGAAGAAGCCGACTATTTCCGGTGCCAGGAATCAGACCGTGCCATATGGCGGCAGTGTTTCTGTCAAGCGCGGCGTAACCGCAAAGAATACGACCGGCTATGATGCAACATCACGGATTAAGGTTTTGATCCGTTATAATGGTGAAGTTGTCAAAAAGGTCAACACCAAAAAGCCGGGTATGTATAAAGTAATCTATAAGCTGAAGGATGAGATTGGACGTAAGGTTCAAAAGATCGTTAAGATCAAGGTAACAGCAAGTCTTCCGATTCCGAAGATTACCGGTGCCGGCGATCTATATGTACAGTCGGCAGATCAGCTTACCAAGGCAAATGCACTGAAAAATGTCACGATCACCCAGAAGGGGAAAGCTCTTGACCGTAAGTATGTAAAGGTAATCTTTAAGAAGCTGAAAGAGGGTGTTTACAAGGTGACCTATCAGGCACAGAATGCCAGTGAACTTGCACAGGTCAGTGTAAAGGCTTATGTGGACGATCAGGCTCCGAAGATCACCGGCGTGGAGGATGGAAAGAGCTATCCGGTAGATCCGTCTGTTACCGTCACTGAGAAATATGCAAGATCGCTGATCAGTGTATCGGATAATATTTCAACGCTGCATGTTTCGGATGTTCAGGTGAAGATCACAAAGCAGAACGATGGAAGCTATCAGGTTGTTTATGAGGTTCAGGATCAGGCAGGCAACAAGACGAAGATAACGATCCATCTGACAGCAGCGGCACAGACAGCGTCCGGGACTGCTGTTCAGTAGCGCGAATAATGAAGAAAATGGTTTCATAAAATTTTAAGAAACCAATCATAAAATTTTCGTGCAATTTGAAAAAGAAAGTGATATACTATCGGCGTGAGCAGGTCTTTATCTGCCTGCGCCGATATTTTACATTACAGGAAACTGATATAAAGGAAGGTTGATCATGGGAGAAAAATTATTACGGCTCAAAAAGTTTGTGACTTTTTATGTTTTACTGCCGGTTATATTGGACGTCGTGATTGAGAGTTTGAATAGAAAGTCTTTATTTTCGGCATTTTCGTATATGGTCGAGCAGCCATTTTTGTTTTTATTTAATGTACTCATTATTATGCTGACTCTGTCAGTTGCAATGTACTTTAAGCGGGAGATTTTTGTTCTCGTTTTCATGTCTGTTGTCTGGCTTTTATTCGGCATTGTCAATTTTGTGATACTGCACTTCAGAGTGACACCGTTTTCTGCGGTCGATTTTACACTGATCAGCAGTGCAATCAGTGTGTCCGGTCATTATCTGACGGCGTTTAATGTGGTGATGATCTTTTTTGCAATTGCCCTTCTGGTGGTTTCCATGGTTGTACTGTTCCGCAAGACGCCATGCATTCAGAAGAACAAGACAAAGAAGGCATATATGCTTTCTACGTTCGTGGTGCTTGTAGTTATTACAAGTATTTTTGTGATGCATAAGTCGAGTACGTCCGTTCAGGCGCTGGCAGAGAATTATACCAATATCTCAGAGGCTTACGAGAATTATGGATTTGTGTACTGCTTTGCCAACAGCATCATAGACACCGGCATCAAGAAACCGGAGGATTATTCCGAGGAAAGTGTTTCAAAGCTTAAGGCTACTATCAGTGACAAGCAGCAGGATACGAAGGTGAAGCCGGATATCATAATGATCCAGCTGGAATCCTTCTTTGATATCTGTGATGTGAAGAAGATCAGCTTTTCGAGAGATCCCCTTCCGAATTTCCATCGGCTGCAGAAGGAGTATACGAATGGACAGCTGACAGTGCCGACTGTGGGGGCAGGAACTGTCAATACAGAGTTTGAGGTTCTGACGGGAATGAGCCAGCATGATTTTGGTGTCAGCGAATATCCGTACAAAACAGTTCTTAAAAGCAAAACCTCTGAGAGTATATGTAATGATCTGGCTGAGATCGGTTATACCAGTCATGCAGTTCATAATAATACAGCGACATTTTACGGTCGTAACAAGGTCTTTTCTAATCTCGGCTTTGACAGCTTCACATCCGTGGAGTATATGAATAACATTACCCTGAATCCGAATGGCTGGGTGAAGGATGATGTGATGGTGGATGAGATTCTTAGGACATTGAACACTAACCGGGAGAAGCCGTGCTTTACCTTTGGGATTACGGTGCAGAGCCACGGAAAATATAATGATGTCGATCCGGATGCCAAGGATCCGATCGAGGTCTATAATTCTCCGGAGGGCAAAGAGGACAGTTACCGCTATTATGTCAATGAGATCAATGAGGTTGATCAGATGATCGGCAGATTGATCAGTGCGCTGGAGAAGCGTAAGAAGCCGACTGTGCTTGTGTTGTATGGAGATCATCTGCCAAGCCTTGAGCTTACCAATGAGGATCTGAATGACGGAAGTCTGTATGAGACACAGTATATTGTCTGGAATAATTACGGACTGAAGGAGAAGGATCAGGATCTGACAGCATATCAGCTCTATTCGGAGGTGCTTGATCAGGTTGGGATCCATCAGGGACTGATCACAAAGTATCATCAGCAGGCAGATCGGAGCAGTGACCGCTATAAGGAGAATTTAAGGACATTAGAATATGATCTTCTTTATGGAGAGAACTATGCATATGGAGGTGAGGCTCCGTTTGAGGCAACAGATCTGCAAATGGGAACGCAGCCTGTTAAGCTTGAGAACGTCACGGTAAGGAACGGTAAAGTGATCGTTCATGGTCAGAATTTTACCCCGTACTGTAAGGTGATATTTGATGGAAAGGAACTCGAATCCAAGTGGCTGGATGAACACCGGATTGAGTTGAAGGAGATCCCGGAACGCTCTGAACGTAAACTGGATAAGAACAAATCCTATGAGCCGGATAAACTGCCGAATACGTTTGTGGTTGAGGTTCAGAATGGGGACAGTGTGAAGCTAAGCTGCAGCAATCCGGTCCGTTTTAAGGATACCTCGCTGGCAGAAGATGCGCAGTATGGTGCAGAACAAATACACAGATAAACCTGATCTAAGGAATACTGTGTGATAAAGATCGAATGAAAAGTCGTGTTTTGTCGAGATGACAGACACGACTTTTTTTGTTTTCGCCCTGATTTGACATTTTTCTTGAAGGAGCTTGCATATAATTGTCCTTAGAAAAGACAGGAAGGAGATGACGTAATAAATGCGATGACCATGCGGTTTTATTGGGATGTATATCTGGTTCTGAACTTCATAATGAACCTGTTTCTGATCGGGATGACGGCATTGCTGCGGCGCAAATATCTCAAAAAAGGATGTCTTGTGGTGGCAGCATTTCTGGGGAGCAGCCAGGAAACGCTGGTTGTATTATTGTGGCTGCGTTACTGCGTGGGGAAGGCAGGAGGAATGCAGAAAATGTACCAGCCGGGAGTGTTTCTTTTGGTGGTCGCGCTTCTCACAGCACTGGAAATGCTTCAGATCACATTTCACGAAAAGCAGCTTCGGGAGCTCTTGAAGGATATTTTTGCAATGCTGCAGGTCAGTCTTGTGACAGGGGGGATGATCTATGTGTGCCGGGAGTGGATCTGCAGGTGGCGCAGTCCCGGAATATGGATGGTCTTTGCCGGTGCAGCAGGTGTATTCCTTGTACTGTTTGTGATGGAACGCTATCTCAGACATGGGGAGAAGCGCGTGAACACGATGGACGGGATCATAGGGCTGGAGGATGGCAGGCGTTATCCGTTGCGGCTGTTGTTAGATACCGGAAACTGTCTGGTAAGTCCCTACAGCGGAGAACGTGTAATGATCATGGCACAGAGTCTGGCGCTTAAGCTTAAGATTGCCGAACAGAAACGTCCGCTCATGATCCCGTATCATTCGATCGGGGGCGATGGCGTGCTGCCGGCATACCGTATTCCGCTGCTGATCCTGCAGGACGGTTCTGTAATCAGAAACTTCCTTGCGGCGGTCAGCCCGCAATTGTCAGAAGATTCTGCCGTTCAGCTTATTATGTATGGAAGAAGGTAAATAGAAAGGATGAAGAAATGATAAAAATAAGTATGCCAAATAAGTTTCAACTGCGTATCATGCCCGAACTGCGGGGATGGTTTCTCCCCAAAAAGGGGGGAGAGATCCATTATATCGGAGGGGCGGAAATCCTGCCGGCACCTTTTAGCAGGGAGGAGGAAAGCAAAATCCTTGGGCTGCTTGGCACGGAGCAGGATCAGAAGGCAAGAAGCAGACTGATCGAACATAATCTGCGGCTGGTCGTCTATATTGCCAAGAAATTTGACAATACCGGGATCGGTGTTGAGGACCTGATCTCTATCGGTACAATTGGTCTGATCAAGGCGATCAACACCTTTAATCCGCTGAAAAATATCAAGCTTGCAACCTACGCCTCGAGATGCATTGAAAATGAGATCTTAATGTACCTGCGGCGCAACAATAAGGTGAAAATGGAGGTGTCGATCGATGAACCGTTAAATGTTGACTGGGATGGCAATGAACTATTGCTGTCAGATATTCTCGGCACTGATGAGAATGCAATCTCAAAGGGGTTGGAAGAGGAGGTGGACCGCAAGCTGTTGCGGATGGCGTTAGATAAGCTCGGAGAGCGGGAACGCATGATCATCGAGCTTCGCTTTGGACTTAACACAAAGGACGGGGCGGAGCGGACACAGAAGGAGGTGGCAGATCTGCTTGGAATCTCGCAGTCTTATATTTCAAGGCTGGAAAAAAAGATTATGAAGCGTCTGAAAAAAGAAATCATGCGTCTGGAACAGGTATAAAAAAGGCGGAATCGCAAATCCTACATACATAGCCGGTGATATCATGCCGGTGCTGCACAATCACAGAAATTCTTTCGCAGAATGGAGAACGCTCATGGCAATGTATAAAGTAGAGATTTGCGGGGTGAATACCTCTCAGTTACCATTATTGACGAATGAAGAAAAAGTGGAATTATTCCGGAAGATACAGGAGGGTGACCGAAAGGCAAGAGAAAGATTTATCAAGGGGAATCTACGACTGGTGCTAAGCATCATCCAGCGATTTTCCGGTTCCGGTGAAAACGTGGATGATCTGTTTCAGATCGGCTGTATCGGTCTGATGAAGGCAATTGACAATTTTGACACAACGTTGAATGTGAAATTTAGTACCTATGCAGTGCCGATGATCATCGGAGAGGTGCGCCGGTATTTGCGGGATAACAACAGCATCCGGGTGAGTCGTTCGATCCGCGACACTGCTTACAAAGCAATCTATACGAAGGAAGCTATGATGAAGGAGTCGGATAAGGAACCGACGGTGGAGGAACTTGCCGCAAAGCTCGATATTCCTGCGCAGGATATTGTCTTTGCACTGGACGCGATCCAGAGCCCGGTATCTTTATATGAGCCGGTCTATGCGGAGAGCGGCGATAATCTTTACATTATGGATCAGATCAGTGATAAAAAGAACAAGGAGGATAAATGGGTTGAGCAGATTTCATTAAAAGCAGCGATAGACCGCTTAAGTCAGAGAGAACACAGGATCATAGAGCTTCGTTATTTCGAAGGGAAAACGCAGATGGAGGTGGCACAGGAGATACAGATATCCCAGGCACAGGTCAGTCGTCTGGAAAAAAGAGCATTAAAATCCATGAAAAATTACCTCACATGATTGGAAGGCAGCGCATAAAATAATACAAATGACCGGCTTTTGCCCAGAAATGAGGATGCCATATGAGAATGTCACAGCTTCGGGAAAAGGAAGTGATCAACATCTGTGACGGGGAACGGCTCGGAAATGTCTGCGATGTAGATTTTGAAAAGAAAACAGGGAGAATCTGCAGTCTGATCATTCCGGGTCCCTGCAAGGTGCTTGGCATATTGGGGAGAGATCAGGAATATATTGTTCCTTACGAGCAGATTAAACGGATCGGCACGGATGTGATCCTTGTGGAGGTGGAACGGGAAAAGTGCCTGCAGAAATGTCAGTGGGAAGAGTAAAATAACTGCTTGCATTTTTGGACGGTTTGAACGATAATGTTGCTAAGAACAAAAGATGGAGGTAACCGGCATGAAATGTCCGTATTGTGGGGAGGACGATACAAGAGTAATTGATTCACGCCCGGCAGATGATAATGCATCGATCCGGCGCAGAAGACAGTGTGATAAATGTGGAAAGCGTTTCACTACCTATGAGAAGGTGGAGGCAATCCCGCTTGTTGTGATCAAGAAGGATCAGAGCAGGGAGAGTTATGACAGAACGAAGATCGAGAGCGGTGTGTTCCGTTCCTGCCATAAGCGCGCAGTGTCGATCGATCAGATGAATGCGCTGGTCGATCAGGTGGAGGCAGAGATCTTTAATCAGGAGAAGCGTGAGATTCCAAGCAGCTATATAGGAGAGCTTGTGATGAATCATCTTGAAAAGCTGGATCCGGTTGCGTATGTGCGCTTTGCATCGGTTTACCGTGAGTTTAAGGATGTCAGCATATTTATGGATGAGATCAAGAAGATCCTGGACAAATAATGAATCACAAAACAATCCCGATTACATAACAGGGATTGTTTTTTGTTACTGTGGGTGTTATAATACGAAAATATATATTGAGGGGAAGCTTCTTTTGCGGAGAGTGAAAGGAGTCAGTATGTACAGTAAGACGTTTTGTGTGGCGGTTCAGGGCATTGAGGGCCACATGGTTCAGATCGAGGCAGACATATCCGATGGACTGCCTGTTTTTTCTTTGGTTGGAGACCTTTCTTCGGAGACCAAGGAGGCGAAGGAGCGTGTTCGCGTTGCACTACAGAATACGGGCTTTCGTTTTCCTCCACGGAGAGTTACGGTCAATCTTTCGCCTGCGGACATCCGGAAGGATGGAACCGGGTATGATCTTGCCATTGCCGTGGCGGTGTTATCGGCATACGGCTATATTTCCAAATCAGATTTCAGTAATATATTGCTGATCGGGGAGCTGAGCCTGGAGGGTGAAGTGCGCCCGGTGAGCGGAGTTTTGCCAATGGTGTACGGTGCACTTTCACAGGGGATAAGCTATTGCATTCTGTCCTCCGAGAATCAGGAGGAAGCTTCGGTAGTGTCGGAAATGAATGTGATCGGTGTGAAGAAGCTTCGAGAGGTGATCGATCTGCTTGAGGAGGATATGCTAGACAATCATGTTTACCGGGGACAACACAATGGAGAGTCTGTCTGGGAGACAGGGGCGGATTTTAAGGAGGTGCTTGGTCAGGAGACAGCGCGCAGGGCTGCAGAGGTCGCAGCAGCCGGCATGCATAATCTGCTGTTGATCGGTCCGCCGGGCTCCGGTAAGTCAATGATCGCAGGCAGGATGAGCGGTATATTGCCGACGATGACCTTTGAGGAACAGATGGAGATTTCACAGATATACAGCGTGGCGGGACTTCTTTCCGGTGAGACGCCACTGGTGCGCAGACGCCCGTTTCGGTCACCGCATCACACGGCAACCCAGCGGGCACTGATCGGGGGAGGTACTTATCCGAGACCCGGTGAGATCAGTCTTGCCTCGGGAGGTGTCTTGTTTCTGGATGAACTGCCGGAATTTGAACGCAACACGCTGGAGGTGTTAAGACAGCCCCTGGAGGACGGCTGGGTCAATGTGTCAAGGCTTCGAGGAAGCTGTCGTTATCCGGCGCACACACTGTTGATGGCAGCAATGAATCCGTGCCGGTGCGGTTGGTATCCGGATCGCAGTAAATGCAGTTGCACCCCGGGACAGGTCAGAAGATATCTCGGAAGGATCAGCAGACCGCTGTTGGACCGCATTGATATCTGTACGGAGACAATGCCGTTAGAATACCGCCATCTGGAGTGGAAAGAAGGAGACAGGCGGTGTGAGCCGGAGTCTTCTGATATCATCCGCCGTCGTGTGGAACAGGCACAGAAGCTGCAGTTTGCCAGATACCGAAATGAAAGCTTTTGCCATAACAGTGATCTGACGCCGCACAAGATCAGAGAGTATTGTGTGATGTCGGCGCAGGCTGCAGAATATCTCAAAGATATCTTTCAGAAAATGGAATTTAGTGCGAGAGCCTATCATAAGATTTTAAAAGTTGGACGAACCATTGCTGATCTGGCGGGAAGTGAAACGATTGGACAGGAGCATATTGCAGAGGCTGTGTTTTACCGCTCGATTGACCGCAGATACTGGGGAGAGGGGGGAGCATCGTGACGAAGGGACTGTACGAGTTCTGGCTCTCATCGATCCCGGGGATCGGCTGCCGCAAGATACAGGCAATACTTTCGGTGTTTGGAGAGCCGGAGGCGGTTTTTCAAGCGGATAGGGAAGCACTGGCGCAGGTTGCCGGACTGCGGACGAAGGACATTGACCGTCTGATTGTTTCGAGAAACCGCGAGCAGATCAAAAGGCGGTGGGACAGCATTTGCAGCAGGGACATTTTATTTACCTGCGTCACCCATCCGGACTATCCTGCAAAGCTTCACCATATTGCAGATCCACCGTATGCATTATATTATAAAGGAAGTCTTCCGTCAGAGCATGTGCCGTCCGTGGCGGTGGTGGGGGCGAGAAATGCGAGCCACGCCGGGATGGAGACGGCAAAGCAGATCGGAAGAGAGCTTGCGGAAAACGGGATCGCAGTTGTCAGCGGGTTGGCAAGGGGAGTTGATATTGCAGCACAAAGAGGCGTTCTTACGGTGGCAGGCGGAAGAACCTATGGTGTGCTGGGCTGTGGCATTGACCGGTGCTATCCGGATAACCATATCGAGAGTTATATGCTGATGCAGGAGAACGGAGGTGTGATCTCGGAATTTAGTCCGGGGATGCCGCCGTATCCCGGTAACTTTCCAATGAGAAACCGGATCATCAGCGGATTATCCGACGGAATCCTTGTGATCGAGGCGGGACAAAAGAGCGGATCACTGATTACTGCGGAGCTTGGACTGGAGCAGGGAAAGGACGTGTTTGTCGTACCCGGAGGCATTTATGACCCATGCTACAAGGGGAGTAACAGCCTGATCAAAAACGGGGCATTTCTTGTCACACAGACGAGGGATATTCTTGACGGATTAGGTATTTTTCTGGACGAGGATGCGTCCGTCCGAAAGAAAAAATGTGAGGTAATGCTTGAAACGTCTGAAAAAATAGTGTATTCTTATTTAGGTTTAGAGCCGATTCATATATCGGAGCTGGTCCGGATGTCGGGTTTGCCTGTGCAGCGGATCATGCAGCTTGTGCTTTCTCTCGAAATGAAGGGAGTCATCAAGCAGATTGGAAACCAGTATTATGCAATAGTATTGTAGACACCTATGCCTGCAATTTGAAAGGATGGTATGTAGGAAATGGCCAAAAATCTTGTTATCGTTGAGTCACCATCAAAGGCGACGACAATTAAAAAATTTCTGGGAAGTTCATACGAAGTCGTTGCGTCCAATGGACATGTCAGGGATCTGCCTAAAAGTCAGCTTGGAATTGATGTAGACAATGATTTTGAGCCGAAGTATATTACCATCCGTGGAAAAGGAGAATTGCTGGCGAAGCTTCGTAAAGAAGTAAAAAAGGCAGATAAGATATATCTCGCAACTGACCCGGACCGTGAGGGAGAGGCGATTTCGTGGCATCTGATGACCGCACTGAAGCTGGAAAACAAAAATACAAGCCGTATCACATTTAATGAGATTACCAAGAATGCCGTTAAGCAGGCAATCAAGCAGGCGAGACCGATCGATACCAATCTGGTCGATGCACAGCAGGCAAGACGAGTGCTTGACCGTCTTGTGGGTTATAAGATCAGCCCGGTTCTGTGGGCGAAGGTGAAGCGCGGCTTAAGTGCCGGTCGTGTGCAGTCCGTGGCATTGCGGATCATTTCCGACAGAGATGCCGAGATCAATGCATTTATTTCCAAGGAATACTGGACGTTAAATGCAGATTTTTATTTGGATGGCGAGAAGAAGCCGCTCAATGCGGAGTTTTACGGAACACATTCCAAGAAAATGACGATCGAAACCGGGAACGAGATGGATGAGATCATCGCTTCTCTGCAAAAGTTAAGCTTCCATGTGGAGGATGTCAAGAAATCGCAGCGTACCAAGAAGTCTCCACTGCCGTTTACAACGAGTACACTGCAGCAGGAGGCGGCTAAGACACTCAACTTCTCAACACAGAAGACGATGCGTCTGGCACAGGGACTTTATGAAGGTGTTGCTGTGAAAGGCAGAGGCACCATCGGTCTGATCACATACCTTCGTACTGATTCCACACGTATCAGTGAGGAAGCAAAGGCAGCAGCGAAGGATTATATTACCGAGAATTACGGGGCGGAATATTTAGCAGGTGATCCGGCACAGAAGAAGTCCGGACAGAAGATTCAGGATGCGCATGAGGCAATCCGTCCTTCCTATATTGACCTGACACCGGCTCAGGTGAAGGAATCCTTAAACAGAGACCAGTTTCGTCTGTATCAGCTGATCTGGAAGCGTTTTATTGCGAGTCAGATGGCAGCGGCAAAGTATGAGACGACCTCTGTAAAGATTGATTCCGATAAATATCGTTTTACGGCTTCCTCCTCCAAAGTGGTATTCCAGGGCTATCTGAATGTTTACCAGACTGATGAGGATAAGGTTGACAAGAAGACACTCTCCAAGAATATTGTGAAGGGTGCAGCCATGAAAGTGGACAATCTGGAGAAGAAGCAGCATTTTACACAGCCACCGGCACATTTTACTGAGGCATCCCTTGTAAAGACGCTGGAGGAGCTTGGTATTGGACGTCCAAGCACCTATGCACCAACGATCTCCACGATCATCAACCGTCATTATGTGGCGAAGGAGCAGAAGCAGCTGTATGTGACAGAGCTTGGCGAGGTGGTCAACAGCATCATGAAGAAGTCATTCCCGAGTATTGTGGATGTTAACTTTACGGCAGCCATGGAGGGACTGTTGGACTGTGTTGAGGATGGCACCGTAAAATGGAAAACCGTTATCGAAAACTTCTATCCGGATCTGAAAGAGGCAGTGGAGATTGCCCAGAAGGAACTTGAGGAGATTACGATCGAGGACGAGGTGACCGATGTGATCTGTGAGGAATGCGGCAGAAATCTTGTTGTTAAGTACGGACCACACGGGAAGTTTCTTGCCTGCCCGGGATTCCCTGAGTGCCGCAATACGAAGCCGTTCTTTGAGAAGATCGGTGTGGACTGTCCGAAGTGCGGCGGTGATCTTGTGATGAAGATGAGCCGTAAGGGCAGAAGATATTTTGGCTGCATGAATTTCCCGGAGTGCGATTTTATGACATGGCAGAAGCCGTCTGTAAAGAAGTGTCCGAAGTGCGGTGGTCTTATGTTAGAGAAGGGAAGCAAGCTTGTCTGTATGGATGAAAAGTGCGGATATGTTGAGACGAAGCCGAAGGAAGACTAAGTTTTTATGCAGGGGTGCATATTACAGATACGTTTATGGTTAAGCATTTGCAGGCTTGCCAATGGAGAAGGAACAGGGATTTACTATGAGTTTGGAATTATTGGATAAAACGCGGAAAATATACCGTCTGTTAAACCGTCAGGAGTCGGATAAGGTAGATTTTAACGATTTCTGTCGTATGCTTTCTCAGGAGATGGAGGTCAATGTGCTTTTGCTCAGCCGTAAGGGGAAGGTGCTTGGAATGCGCCTTCGCAAGGAGATCCCCGTGATCCCGCAGATGAGCGGAGTTGCTTATGGAAGCTATTTTGAACGGCAGATCCATGAACGGATGTTAAATATTCTCTCCACGAAGGAGAATGTCAATCTGATGACATTAGGTTTTTCATTTGAGGGCGTACAGGATTATCAGGCAATGGTGGCTCCGGTCAACATGGCAGGAAAGCGTCTGGGAACGCTTTTTGTGTATCGTCAGGCAGGAGCCTTTTCGATTGATGATATTATCCTGATGGAGTATGGGATGACCGTGATCGGACTTGCTATGCAGCGGGCAGAAAGCGAAGAACTCTCGGAGGAGCAACACAAAGAGAATGATGTCCGGGCAGCGATACGGACGCTTTCCAGACTTGAGGCAAAGGCGATGCTGTATGTGCTCGATGAGCTGGAAGAGAATGATTCCGACATGCTTGTGACAAGCCGTCTTGCCGATCAGGTTGGGATAACGAGATCGGTGATCGTAAACGGACTTAGAAAGTGTGAGAGTGCGGGAATTATCAGTACAAAATCTGGCGGCATGAAGGGGACGAGCATTCATTTGCTGAATGAACGATTTACACCGGAGATGATCCGGAGTTGTATGGAAGAGCAAAATCTGTAAATAGGTCTTGTATTTTTTATGAATTACTTTATAATTATATGTAGTGTAATTGGGTTTATAATAACGGCATATATTGTTGTTTTTATACTTTTCACATATAGCGAGGAGGTTTTCGATGATTTCATCAGGTGCATTTAACTATATCAATATATTGGAGAAGACCGCAGATGCAAGCTGGCTGCGGCATTCTGTTATCTCCAACAATATTGCTAATGCGGACACGCCGACCTATAAGAGAAAGGATGTGACGTTCCAGAGTTATCTGGAGGAGCAGTTGACCGGCGGAGAGTCTCTGGATGATGCAGTGGCAGACGCGGAGCTTGATCTGCTCAACGGCAGTATATATACGGATTACAGCACGGTAAGCTATCGTCTGGATGGAAACAATGTAGATATTGACACGGAGAATTCTTATCTGGCACAGAATCAGATCAAGTATTATACGGTGCTCGATTCGGTTTCGCAGGAGTTTTCGAGACTGCGCAGTGTCTGCAAGAACGGAAGCGGTAACTGATACATAGAGCAGACCGGATGATACGAATGGAAAGGATTATAGAATATGGGTGTATTTTCATCATTTGATATCAGTGCCAGTGGCATGACGGCGCAGAGGACACGTCTTGATGTGATATCACAGAATATCGCAAACGTTAATTCTACCCGCGATGCAGATGGCAATATTTATAAGCGCAAAACAGTCGTATTTCAGGAAAAGGCATACTATTCATTTGACGATGCCCTGACCAATGCGGCAGGAATGTATGGAAAGGTTGGCAATGGCGTTAAGATCAGCCGTATCACGGAGGATACGGATACCGAAGGAAGGATGGTATATGATCCATCCAATCCGGACGCGGATGAGAATGGATACGTGACCTATCCGAATGTCAACACGGTGACAGAGATGACAAACATGATCGATGCCAGCCGTTCCTATGAAGCCAATGTTACTGCTTTTAATGCTGCCAAGAATATGGCATTGAAGGCGTTAGAGATTGGCAAATAATATTTGCATAAGAATGGAGAGTATATATGGAATTATCAGCACTATCAAATGTGGATCTGATCAATGCATTTAAAGTGCCGGAGCTCTCGTCTTCCCTGGATGATACTTCGACAGGAAGCGTAAAGAGAAACGGTGCTTTTGAGGCGGTATTTAATTCGGCAGCCAACATGATCAGTGATGCAAACGACTACAGCAATGCGGCAGAGGTCGAGGAAATGAAATACTCCATGGGCGAGACAGAGAGCATCCATGACCTTCAGATCGCGCAGCAGAAAGCCAATATTTCGTTGCAGTATGTTGTTGCTGTGAGAGACTCCTTCATGTCGGGGTACAGAGAGCTGATGAATCTGCAGTTCTAACGTGCAGCTGTATGATGCACCGCAGGGCAGGGTAAGATTATCAGGTTCGGGAGACAGACAAAGATTAGGAGAGTAGTATTATGAAGGAAAGAGTACAGGAAATTCCGGCAAAGCTTGTGGAATTTTGGAATAGATATTCGAGCAGACAGAAAACGATCATCATTGCAGTGATCTGTGTGGTTCTTGTTCTGATCGGTGTGATGACGTATCTGATATCAAGACCGACCTGGAGCAGATTTCAGCAGTTTGGCAATCTGGAGGATGCCTCCAGCATGGTGAAGGCATTGGACGATGAGGGTATTGCAAACAAGAGTTCGAAGGATGGTCTGACGCTTTATGTTCATGATGAGGATATGACAAAGGCGTTTTACTGCATGAGTGATAATAATCTCACAGACAAGGGATATACCTGGGATAAGGCGTTTGATAACAGTATCTCGACCACGGAGAGTGAGAAGAGCCAGAAGAGAGTTCTGGCATTACAGAGCGAGCTGAAGGCGAGTATGGTTCAGTACTCGTTTATTGATGATGCCAAGGTGTTTATTGATGTTCCGGAAAGCTCCTACAGCATTCTGGACGAGGAAAATGTCACATCAGTGACTGCAATGGTTCAGGTTAATGAAAAAAATGAGAAGCAGCTTACTTCGGATGTGGCGCAGAATCTAGCTTATTGGCTTGCCAATGCGGTAGGAACGGACGTAGATCATGTGATCATCAATGATTACAACGGCAAGTGCCTTTATAACGGATTTACAAGTGACGGGTTGGGCGGTGATCTGACAGGTGGTTCTACGGAATACTGTGAACGTCTGCGTAATACGATCGCTTCCAATCTGGTCGATCTGCTTGTACGTTGTGGCTATGATGATGTGCAGGTGGGAACACAGGGCATCCAGTTCAATATGGATAAGATCGAACGTCTGACCAAGACCTATAGTGTGGCAGACGGCAGGGATTATGGCTATCCAACCAACTATATTCATTCTAAAAATGAGGGATCTTCCGGTACGGTAAGTGGTATTCCGGGAACCGATTCCAATGATAACGATGAGACGGATTATGTGATCAATGATGGCAACTCCAACAGCTCCTCGCAGGAATATGAGAAGCTGACCGGTCTTCTGACCGATGAGACGATCGAGAATATCAAGCAGGAGAAACCGGCAATTGAGTTAGACAAGTCTTCTCTTGGTATTGTTGTGACACGCTATATTGTGTATGACGAGGCACAGCTTGAGAAGGATGGTACTCTGGACAACATGACCTTTGATGAGTTTATGGCACAGAATAATACCACCAACACCTTTACGGTTCCAAACAGTGAGATCCAGCTGTTGGCAAGTGCGTCCGGTGTGGCTGCAAACTCGATCACGGTTGTCGGATATGAGGTTCCGAAGTTTGTTCAGAAGACATCCAAAGGACACAGTATCTCCGATTATCTGATGATCATACTTGCGGTACTGATCATTGCACTGCTGATCTTTGTGGTTGTCCGCGGAACCGCACCGGTTGCAGTTACGGACGAGGAGCCTGAGCTTTCTGTGGAGCAGCTTCTTGCGACAACCAAAGAGAACCAGTCACTGGAGGATATTGAGTTCAGTGATAAGTCTGAGACAAGAAAGATGATCGAGAAGTTTGTCGATGAAAATCCGGAAGCGGTGGCGCAGCTTTTGCGTAACTGGATCTCAGATGACTGGGAATAATGACAGGAATATTAAAGGAATTGCAGATGCAATTCCTTTATCCGCTATAAACAGCGAAATCATAGATTTCGCACGGAAAGAGGAAAGAACACTGCCTGCCGTATAAGACAGACGGTGATGACAAAAGCTGCCGTCAGGGCAGAGATGGAGGGTGAAATGGCAAAATCAGAGGAAATATCAGGAATCCAGAAAGCAGCGATCCTTTTGATCGCACTGGGACCGGACAAATCATCATCTGTATTTAAGCATTTGAAGGAAGACGAAATAGAACAGATCACACTGGAGATCGCTAATACAAGAAGTGTTTCCCCGGCTGTGAAGGATAAGGTTATGGATGAGTTTTATGAGGTATGTCTGGCACAGCAGTATATCGCTGAGGGTGGTATCGGCTATGCGAAGGATCTTCTGGAGAAGGCACTTGGAGCCGAGAGAGCAAGGGATGTTATCGGCAAGCTGACAGCCTCCCTGCAGGTGCGTCCATTTGAGTTTGTACGCAAAACAGATGCCAGCCAGCTTTTAAACTTTATTCAGGACGAGCATCCGCAGACGATCGCATTGATCCTGTCTTATCTGTCCTCAGCACAGGCATCCGTGATCATTTCGGCATTATCGCCGGATAAGCAGACAGATGTTGCAAAACGTATTGCGCAGATGGATCGTACATCGCCGGATGTGATCAAGGAAGTGGAGAAGGTGCTCGAACAGAAGCTTGCCTCACTGGTTAATCAGGATTACACGATCGTGGGTGGCGTGGATGCCATTGTCGATATTTTGAATACTGTAGACCGCGGAACCGAGAAGCATATTATGGAGAGTATGGAGATCGAGGATCCGGAGCTTGCCGACGAGATCCGCAAGAAAATGTTTGTGTTCGAGGATATTCTGTCTCTGGACGACCGTTCCGTACAGCGTGTGCTTCGTGAGGTTGACAATAACGAGCTTGCCGTTGCACTGAAGGGATCAAACGAGGAGGTTCAGAACCTGATCTTTGGCAACCTGTCAAAGCGTCTTGCTACAATGATCAAGGAAGACATGGAGTTTATGGGACCTGTTCGTATGAAGGATGTTGAGGAGGCTCAGCAGAAGATTGTAAATATTATCCGAAAGCTGGAGGATTCCGGGGAGATCATCATTTCCAGAGGTGGAGGTGACGAGATCGTTGTCTAATTTGATTAAATCTGTTTATTTTCAGATGGATCAGGACGATACACGTGTGATCAACTCCGATGATCATGTCGTACAGTTTGCACCGGAGCTGTTGCAGCAGGTTGAGGCTTCTTCGGTGAATGATCCGGAAGAAACGGAACCGGTCGGAGAATTTCAGCAGGGAATGAATGTCCTTAATATGGAGGATGTCCGTGAAGAGGAGCGTGCACGTGTTCAGGAGGAGACCTCTCTGGAGATGGAAAGCATGCTGGCGGACGCAAGAGCGCAGGCGGAGGAGATCCTTCAGAATGCGAGAGAGCAGGCAGATGAGATCCGTCAGCAGGCACAGGAGGAAGGTCGTAATGCCGGCTTTGAGCAGGGGCAGGCAGAGGCGCTTAAGCACTTACAGGAGGAAGCACTCAGACAGCAGGAGCAGTTTGAACAACAGCAGCAGAAATTAAAAGAACAGGAAGAGGCACTGGAACCGAAATATGCAGAACTGATGGGGGCTTTGATCGAGAAGATTACCGGTGTACTCTGTGAAGATAAAAAGGACGTGATCGTTTATCTGATCCATCAGGCACTCAATCAGCTTGAGAAAACAAAATCCGTGACACTGCGTGTTTCCAAGCCGGACATGCTGACGGTATCCGCACAGAAGGAGCAGCTTAGATCCTGTGTTTCAGGAGAGGTGGATTTTGATATTACAGAGGATGACAGTCTGCAGGAGAACCAGTGCATTATTGAGACGGATCAGAGGATCATCGACTGCAGTCTGGATGTGCAGCTCCAGAATCTGAAGGATCAGATCCGTATGCTGACGATCATGTAGAGGAAAGCGACTGGAGGAATAAGGATGGTTGATATTGATTTATCCAAATATAATATTTTATTGAACCAGTCCTACGAAAAGAAACTTGGAAAAGTGGCAAAGGTTGTGGGGCTGACCGTAGAGTCTATCGGACCATCGGCAAAGCTTAACGATCTTTGCCATATTATTACAAAGGATCATAATCAGGTGATCAATGCAGAGGTAGTTGGCTTTCGTGACGACAGGGTGCTTCTGATGCCCTATGACCAGACGACAGGTGTTGGTCTGGGAAGCCGTGTGGAGAATACCGGAGCGCCGCTAAAGGTTATGGTAGGAGATGAACTTTTAGGGAAGGTTCTTGACGGTCTGGGAAATCCGATCGACGGATCCGGACTTAACTGTACCTGTGGTTATTCCGTACAGGCAGAGCCGCCGGATCCCCTGACCAGAGAGTTGATCGATACAGTGCTTCCGCTTGGTGTGAAGGCTGTCGATGGTCTGATTACGGTTGGAAAGGGACAGCGTATCGGTATCTTTGCGGGAAGTGGTGTCGGTAAGAGTACCCTGATGGGTATGTTTGCACGTAACACCAAGGCAGACATCAACGTGATCGCCCTGATCGGCGAGCGAGGCCGTGAGGTGCGGGAGTTCATTGAAAGAGATCTTGGACCGGAGGGCATGAAACGGTCAGTGGTGATCGTGGCAACCTCCGACAAACCGGCATTGATCCGTAAGAAGGCTGCCATGACGGCAACAGCCGTGGCAGAATATTTCCGGGATCAGGGCAGAGATGTGCTTTTGATGATGGATTCGCTGACACGATTTTCGATGGCACAAAGAGAGATTGGACTGGCATCCGGCGAACCGCCGGTGTCAAGAGGGTATCCACCGAGTGTTTACGGTGAGATGCCGCAGCTTTTAGAGAGAGCCGGGCGTTCGGATAAGGGGTCGATCACAGGACTTTACACTGTGCTTGTTGACGGGGACGATTTCAACGAACCGATCGCCGATACAGCGAGAAGTATTCTGGACGGTCATATTGTTCTTGACCGCAAGATCGCACAGAAGAACCATTATCCGGCGATCGATGTGCTGCAGAGTATTTCCCGTGTTATGAGCAGTATCGTGGATAGCAAGCACAAAAAGGCATCCGGCCAGCTCAAAAATGTCCTGGCGACCTACTCTGAGGCGGAGGATCTTGTCAACATCGGAGCCTATAAGGCAGGCTCAAATCCGTCGATCGACTATGCATTATCTAAGATTGATGCGGTAAATGAATTTTTGCAGCAGGATGTATATGAGAAGATCAGCTTTGAGGAGAGCATCAGACGGCTGGAAGAACTGTTTCCGGAGGAAGGATGATAATACATGGCGCGTTTTGTATTTTCTATGGAAAGCATTCTGCAGATCAAGTGTAAGTTGGAGGATCAGGCGAGGGCGGAATATGCTGTGCAGATGGCAAGACTGCATCAGGAACAGCAGAAGCTGGATGATCTGATCCGGTATAAGGAACAGAAGCAGACACAGCTTAAGGAACAGGTGAGCGCAGTGCTTGAACTGCTGCGGATCCGTCAACTGGAGGATGCAGTAGAGAATATCAAATATAATATTAATCTTCAGAAAATTGCCGTGATCAATCAGCAGAGGCAGGTGGATCAGGCAAGAGAAAAACTGAATGAAGCGATGAAGGAACGCAAAACCTACGAGAAACTTAAAGAAAACGCATTTGAAGAGTTCAAAAAGGAACAGAATGCGGAAGAACAGAAAGAAATCAACGAACTGGTCAGCTTCCGGTTTGGCAGGAAAGCGGACAGAGAGGGGTAAGTATAATGGCAAAAAATGACGATAATATGTTAGAAAGAGAAAAAGGCGGGAGCAGAGTTGTTACTGTTCTGATCGCTCTTGCGATCGTTGCCATATGGCTGATCATTTTTGCATGCCTGATTAAGTTTGATGTCGGCGGCATCGGAAGCAAGGTGTTATATCCGGCATTGAAGGATGTGCCGGTTGTAAACCGCATTTTGCCGACACCATCCGAGGAGGAGCAGGCACGGCAAGGCAACTATGAGTATAATACATTAAAGTCTGCCAATGCTCGGATCAAGGAGCTGGAAAGCCAGCTTGCTTCTGAAAACGGAACAACAAATGCCAATGCAGATTACATAGCAGATCTGGAAGCACAGGTTAAGAAGCTCCAGAAATATAAGGATTCCGAAGACTCCTTTAATAAGCGGGTACAGGAATTTGACGAAAAGGTTGTTTTTAACGACAAGGCACCGGATATCTCTGAATATCAGCAGTATTATGAGCAGATCCAGCCTGATAATGCCGAGAAGATATATCGTCAGGTGATCAAGAAGCAGCAGTATACCAAGAAAGCAGAAACGCTTGGAACCTATTATGCCAATATGGATGCGGCAGCGGCAGCTGTCCGTTTGTCAGAAATGTCAGAGGATCTGGATCTTGTGTGTGATATTCTGCAGAACATGCAGGAGAAGAAAGCTGCAGCAATTTTAGAGCAGATGGACAGTGCGTATGCCGCACAGATCACCAAAAAGATTTCGGCAGTGAATTAGTTGTCCTCGGAGTAATCCGTTGACATAGATAAAGACACGACAGAAAGGAGGTGAAAGAATGCAGAGCGTAAATGCAATCATGCCGGATAACGGGATGACAGCAGCAAAAGTCCGGACAGCAGAGCCTTCTAAGAAGATTACGGAAAGTTTTGGATCATTTATGGCCGGGACGCAGGGGGACGACAGTTTTAAAAGTACAGCTTCTGTGATGGATAATATCGGCAGAACCTCAGGTGTCAGACAGAACCGGAAAGCAGTCCGCAGTGACGATGCGTTTACCACTTCTGATACAACGAGCCAGAATGTTCAAAATGCCGGACAAAGCACAGTTGCAGATCAGAATAAGACATTTTCCGCACAGGATTTTGCCAAGGTTCAAAAGGAGATTGAAAGTGTCGTAAAAGATGTGATGAACATGGATGAGGATACATTCACACAGACGATGGCAGCGATGGGAATTACAGCCATACAGCTTTTACAGCCGGAGGTGCTGCAGCAGTTTGTTGTACTTGCCGGAGGAGGTACGGATATGACAGAGCTGCTTACCAGTGAAACGCTTATGGATCAGTTTACACAGCTCACAGATGCACTATCAGATATTGACTGGAACACTCTGATCGGTCTTGATACTGCGGATGCAGCATCGGATCTGTCTGTGGACGAATTGTTACAGCAGATCATGGATCAGCTTACGGCACAGTCGGATGCGGTGGAAGAATCTGAAATTTCGGATTCTTTGCTGGCGCAGGGGCAGACGTCGGAAGAGGTCGTGCTGACAAACGCTTTACAGGGCGGATTGGCAGAAGATGTACAGGATACACGAACTTTCCCGAAGCAGTTCAATGAAACTGTGTCTCAGGCGGACGAAACGGATTCTGTGATTTCAGATGCTGCGAAGACGGCACAGGAGTTTTCTGCCGGAACGATGGATGCAATGTCAGAGTCCGGTTCACAGGGAGCTTCGGCAGACGAAAGTATGTGGAATCAACAGACAGCAGCGCAGACGTCATATCGTGAGGATAGTGCACCGGCAATTTCACAACAGGAAGGCACTATGCTGAACTTTGTGAAGAATATGGTACAGGCAGCCAATCAGGCAGAGCAGATTTCAGAACCGGTGAATATGCAGCAGATGATCGATATCGTCAATCAGGTGGTAGAGAAACTTCAATCCTCTATGCAGGATGGTCAGACGACATTGGAGATGCAGCTGAATCCGGAACGTCTTGGCAAAATGCTTGTCAGTGTTACCAGTCGTGAGGGTGTGATGACGGCGAACTTTACCGTACAGAACGAAGAGGCAAGAGCCGCACTGGAGAGTCAGATCATTTCCCTTAGAGAGAATCTGGAGCAGAGGAATCTTAAAGTGGATGCCGTAGAGGTATCCGTATCGGATTTCACATTTTCACAAAGTGGTCAGGCAGATACCGGTGATCAGAAGGAGTTCAATCAGGGCAATGGCAAGAGAGCCCGCTTTGATTTTGAGGCGGAAGACGAAGAAACGGCAGATACCGTGGAAGAGCCGCTTTCCGGAAGAACTTCGGTAGGGAGTGGTTCCACTGTAGATTTTACAGCATAATGCAGTTTGCAGGAAAGGAGGAAATATGAGTTTAGTTGCACCGGTCAATAACGGACAGGTAAACATTTCGGAAACCTCACAGGAAACCGAGAAGAAAACCGGCTCCGCACTGGATAAGGATGATTTTCTGATGCTTCTTGTAACACAGATGAAGTACCAGGATCCACTGGAGCCTGAGTCAAATACAGAATATGTGGCACAGCTTGCACAGTTCTCATCTCTGGAACAGATGCAGAACTTAAACAGCACAGCAACCAACACGTCAGCGTACACATTGGTTGGCAAGCAGGTACGTATCATTGAGACATCCAATACAGGCGCAGAAAATGAAGTGCAGGGAATGGTTGAGTATGTCAAGATGGAGAACGGAAAGCCGTATGTATCCGTAAACGGTGAGATGTATTCCTATGATGACATTGTTGAAGTTATTGACGAGTCATATCTGATATCACAGTATGTTCCGTCAGTAAAGCAGCAGGAGATCACATATCTGCATCATGATCCACAGAATGTTCAGATTACAGGCATTAATATGGGATCAAACGGATATGAGGCAACCGGCGTTGCGGTGGCTTTGATGGCAGAAGATGGCACAACCACCAAGATCGACTCGGATAAGATGAGTTACAAGAATGGCGTGCTGACGATCCATAAGAGTGCATTCGCAAATCTTCCGGCTGGCAAGTATGTCGTTGGAATCGGTTTTGATGATCAGAATAAGACAGTAGATTATCAGAGTGTCACACTGACGATCAAGGGAAGTGTGGAAAGCGAAGAGACTGTAAAGGATGAGGGAGCTGCCAAAGGTGAGAAAACCGGTAACAGCGAAGAAAACAAGCAGGCTTAAGGCAAAGGAGTGGATGTGATGCAAAAGCTGAATAAAAATTATTCCTCCATTGATGCGATGGCGGGACAGTTGCTGCAGAGAAAAACAGCCACAGGCAGAGAGAATTCCTCGGGCAGTGAGGTATCCTTTCAGAAAATTTTAGATACGGCAGAACAGAATCGGGATGCCGGCAGACTGAAGTTTTCCAAGCATGCCAATGAACGGCTTGCAAACCGCAACATCAATTTGTCGGAGACGCAGATGGAGCGATTGGAAAGTGGTACAACAAAGGCACGGGAAAAGGGAATTCGAGAGTCTTTGGTAATGGTTGACAATATGGCGTTTATCGTCAATGTCAAGAATAACACAGTGGTTACAGCACTCGGTGACAGTTCAGATTCTGTATTTACGAACATCGATGGAGCCGTGATCGGATAATGAAAGTGAATGTCAGATGCCGGACCTTTTGGAGGCATGAGATCCTGACTGACAGACGGATCTTTGTGACATTCCTGCAGCGAAAGATACGGGGTTTACCGTGGGAAGCCTGAGAACGCACACCTCGCTCGGGCTTTGGCAGGACAATGTGTGCAGAAAAGAGGGTTTTAATTATGATGAGATCACTTTACTCTGGTGTTGCAGGTTTGAAAATACACCAGACCAAAATGGATGTAATTGGTAACAACATTGCCAATGTCAATACCGTTGGATTTAAGTCCAGCAGTGTTAATTTTTCGGATACATTTTATCAGACACTTTCACCGGCAACCGGTCCGAATGCGACGACCAACACAGCCGGAACTAACGCAAAGCAGATCGGTCTTGGTGGTCTGGTAGCATCTATCACAACAAATGTGACAGAGAACGGTGGTACAACAACGACGAACCGTGCACTTGATGTAGCGATCAACGGTGAGTCCTTCCTGGTTGTCAATGTAAACGGTGAGCAGTATTTCACAAAGTCCGGTGCATTGAACGTAGATCCATCCGGTAATCTCTACTGTACGACCAACAACGGTATCGTTCAGGGCTGGATGGCAGATGATGATGGAAATATCATTAAGGATATCGCAACCGATCTGAAGATCATGACAGCAAAGCAGACCTCTGCAGCACCAACAGCAACAACGGCAGAGACGATCCTTGGAAATATTGATCCGAACGACAAGAACCTCACACCGGTTTATGGTGATGACGGAACAACGATTGTGAGCGGTGGTGTTCCAATGACCTTCAGCTTTTATGATAAGCTGGGTGAGCTTTACACGGTTAAGATGATGGTTACCAAGGACGAGGTGGCTGATGATGCGGCAGAAAATTCACTTGTACCGTATACGGTCCGTGTGGCAGATGTATATAACTCTGAGGGCAAATCTATTTTCCTGAAGGAAGAGCCACAGACAGATGGATCCATCAAGTATGTCAACAGTGGCGCAAAAATCACTTTCGGTACCGGTGCAAGCTTTGGTGTTGATGACTCCGTGAATGGAGACGGCATTGAAAACGGTGTGAATACCGAGACAAAGGAGTTTCGTCTGAAATCAACACAAGTGCCTTTGCTTTTCAACAGTAAGGCAGGTACCTTTGCGGCTGTAGACGCTAAGTACACAGTTGGAGCAAATGGTACAGAGGTGACACCAAACCGTACCAACAAGGATTATGCAAAAACATGCATTAACTTCAGTGTCGTTCAGGGCGATGATCCTCAGCATGTCGGCAATGACAGCACATTTCCACAGTACGATGCCGCAAACGATAACGGTGGTATCGAACTTGACTTCTCCTCTCTGACACAGTATTCTAAGGGCGGTACCTGTGAGACAACCTACAAGAGAGGTGGTCAGGATGGCAAAAATGCCGGAAATTATGCCGGAACCATGAGTGGTATTTCTGTTGACGATACCGGTAAGGTGTATGGTAAATACACAAACGGCGAGACAAAATGTCTGGCACAGATCTGTGTGGCAAGCTTTTCCAATCCGTCCGGTCTCGAGGCTGAAGGCGACAGTCTGTTTAAGGCATCCTTAAACTCCGGTCTTTTCGATGGCATCGGGGAGGAAGTGTCAAAGACAGGAAGCTTCACGGTAGGTGCACTTGAGATGTCCAACGTAGATCTTGCTTCTGAGTTTACAAGCATGATCACGACACAGCGTGGTTTCCAGGCAAACTCACGTATTATCACAACCTCAGATACAATGCTTGAGGAACTTGTAAATCTTAAGAGATAGTAAGCAGTAATTTAGCATTGCGGCAGCATTCCGTCAGGCGATGAAACGGCGGCGGATGTGATTCTTTAGAAAGTATTTCCGGTACACAACAGGTGATGCTGTTGATTTTACTGTGGCAATGTGGAATATAGCGGATGATGGGCGGTATGATTTTGTGCGATACCGCTCATTTTCTGTTGTTTTACAGAGTTGCTTTACAGAAGTGAAGACAGAAAGGAGGCTGCAGATATGATTGATGTAACCAAAATGAACGGCGGAAGTATCACGGTAAATGCAGATCTGATCGAGACGGTCGAAGAGACTCCGGACACGATCATTACCCTGACCACCGGAAAAAAAATAATTGTAAAAGAAAGTAGACAAGAAGTAAAAAATCTAGTAAAATCATATAGGAGTGAGTGCAATTCATTACGAATTGACTAATCATACATAAGGTGGTGGAAAAAATGGATATAGCTACAATAGTGGGACTCGTCATCGGTATCGCATGTTGTATTATTGGTATTATTTCATCCGGTGGTGTTACCGCATTTGGTAACTTTGTGGATCCTGCTTCGTTTATCGTTACCTTTGGTGGTGCGTTTGGCTGTATGCTCACACAGGCGAAAAGTATCCCGGAGATGGGAAAGTGTATAAAGACAATCTCTCTGGCATTTAAGGTGCCGAAGGCAGACGAGGTAAATGTCATTGAAAACATTATACGTTTATCCAATATTGCACGTAAGGAAGGTCTTCTGGCACTGGAGGAGGCTGCCAATGATGTAGATGATGAATTCTTAAAAAAGGGCATCATGCTGATCGTTGACGGAACAGATCCGGAGCTTGTTCGAAGTATTATGGAGACAGAGCTTTCTGCAATTGAGGGCAGACATAATGAGAAGATTTCATTCTGGGCAAATCTGGGAAGTATGGGTCCTGCCTGGGGTATGATCGGTACCCTGATGGGACTGGTAAATATGTTGTATAACATGGACGACATGAGTAAGCTTGGTCCGAACATGGGTGTCGCTATCATTACGACATTCTACGGTTCTATTCTGGCAAACTGGCTCTGTGTGCCGGTTTCCTTTAAATTAAAGCAGAATAACGCACTGGAGATCACGATGAAGGAGATTATGGTCGAGGGACTGTTATCTATTCAGGCAGGTGAGAACCCTCGTGTCATTGAAGAGAAGCTGAAATCATTCCTGGCACCTCAGATCCGCAATAATATGGGAGATGGCGACGGAGGAGCCGCTGAAGGTGGTGAGGCATAATGGCAAAGAAAAAACAAGAGGAAGAAATCAAAACAGACCTGTGGAAGGACACGTTCTCGGATCTGATGAATCTGCTTCTGTGCTTTTTCGTGCTTTTGTATTCCATGTCTTCGGTGGATGAGGTTAAGTATTCCGAACTGGTGGCATCCATGTCCAATAGCTTCAGTATATTCAGCGGCGGAGCGCAGTCGATCGGCGAGGGTCAGTTGATCTCAAGCGGAGCGACACAGCTGAATAATCTCGACGAGTATTATTCGGATATGGGAAAGGCTTCGGAGGATACGGATTCAGAAGATCCGATGGCAGAACAGAAGAAAAAGCAGGAAAAGGATACCAGAAAGCTTTACAGCGATGTGGTCGAGAAGACAGAGAATAACCGGATCGAGGATGCGGTCAGCGTAACGATGGATGAGAATTATCAGTATGTTATGATCTCTCTGAGCGGAGGAGTCCTGTTTGATTCGGGAAGTGCGGAGATCCGAAAGGGTGCCAAAACGATTCTCAGCCGTGTGTCATACATATTAAAGAATTATAAGGACCGTCAGATCAAGATCGAGGGTCATACGGATAATGTTCCGATCCACACAAGAGAATTTCCTAGCAACCGCTGGCTTTCCACAGCGAGAGCTACAAAGGTGTTGGAGTATTTTGTGGATGAGAAGGGACTCAGCGAAAAGCATATGGAGGCTTCCGGACGAGGCTATGTTGATCCGGTGGCAGACAACTCCACAGCAGCAGGCAGGGCGAAGAACCGGCGCGTTGAGATCAAGATCTACAGTGATATTGACTAGGAAGCAGTGTCGCTGGATCATTAATAAAAGAGAAAGGTTTGGGAATATCATATTATGAAGAAAAATATATTAAGTGTTATCATCGCAGCATTGACGGTTATCAATGTGATCCTGACAGCGATCATGTTTTTTGTGATGCTTCCGACATTTCAGAAGACCAATAATCTGATCACGCAGGTCGCATCTGTATTAAATCTGGAATTGGATCAGGGTGATTCCGAGGGTTCGCAGGATTATACACTCAAGGATCTGGAGCAGTATTCGGTTGCATTTGAATCCCAGCAGACATTAAATCTTGTTGCCGGTGATGATGGTAAGATGCATTATGCGATGATTGACGGCTACACCTTATATCTCAACAAGAAGGCAAAGGATTATAAGGATGTCAGTGAGACGATCAAAGCCAATGAGAGCAAGTTTACCGATGTGATCCGCAGTGTGATCCAGTCGCATTCTGTTGATAATATTTCGGAGGAGGTTGTCAAGAAGGAGGCACTGGACAAGATTCAGGAACTTTTGGATTCCAAGGCTGTCGTAGAAGTTTCCCTGACGAATCTTGTGTATAATTAGAAGGTTGCTTTTTATACGGAATATGGTATGATTATGAATGAGTTTATACGAAGCAGCTAATTTTGACTGAGCTTTGTACGGAATCGGACAGGGTTCAGGTGTGAGGTGAAGATAATGGGAGATGTCTTATCGCAGGATGAGATTGACAGTTTGCTCAGTGCATTAAATAGTGGTGAGATTAATCCTGATGAGATTGATGATACTCCGAAGGTTACGGTGAAGGATTATGATTTTGCCAGACCTTCCAAGTTTTCGAAGGATCATCTTCGTACACTGGAGATTATATTTGAAAATTACGGCAGACTTCTGTCAACAAATTTGCCGGCATATCTGCGCAAGTCTGTGCAGATCGAGGTCATGAATGCAGAAGCCAATACATATTCTGAGTTTTCGAATGCTTTATCAAATCCGGTACTTCTTGGTGTCGTGGATTTTGCACCGTTGAGTGGAAGTATATTGATTGAACTTGCATCCAATCTTGGTTTTGCAATTGTAGATCGTATGCTTGGAGGCGGTGGCAATCCTCTGGAGAAATCAAGAGAATTTACCGAGATCGAGCTCATCATACTGGAGCGCATCATGGAGGTGTGCACAGGACTTCTTGTTGATCCGTGGCAGAGTGTTACCGAGCTTCAGCCACGACTTGAGCGGATTGAGACCAATTCGCAGTTTGCACAGTTTATTTCGCCAAGTGAGATGACGGCGATCGTGACCATGAACATGAAGATTGGCACGGTAGAAGGATTGATGAATATCTGTATTCCATATTCTTGCGTGGAATCAGTTATTGATAAATTAAATACCAAGTATTGGTATTCTACGATGCGTGAGAAGGATGGGGACAATTATCAGGAAGCGATTGAGGGGATCATCAGTCGTGCCAGGATACCGATTCGTGCTCTGTTGGGAAAGAGTACGATCTCAGTGAATGATTTTATGAATATCCAGATTGGTGATATTGTAAAGCTTGATTCCAGGGTGGATGATGAACTGGATGTGTATGTTGGCAATATCATGAAATTCAGAGCACTGCCGGGTGCCATTTCGGATTCGTATGCGGTTCGGGTGACGTCAGTGGTAAAGGAGGAGCAGTAAATATATGGATGGTATGTTATCACAGGAAGAAATTGATGCGTTGACAGGAGCCGCAAGTACAATGACAGCAGCTCCATCGTCGACAATGACGTTGACAGACGCAGAGCGTGACGCAATTGGTGAGATCGCCAATATTAACATGGGAACCGCAGCAACAACCCTGTCGACCCTGTTAAATAATAAGGTGACAATCACAACGCCAAAGGTTTCTTATGTCACGATCAATGAGATTTCAGCGCAGTATGATAAACCATGTGTTTTTATTCATATTTCGTATATTGACGGGATTTCAGGCAATAATGTTCTGATCCTGAAGGAACATGATGTAAAGGTTATCACAGATCTGATGATGGGAGGCGATGGCTCTAACACAGACGGAGAACTGACAGAGCTTCATCTCAGTGCAATCAGTGAGGCAATGAACCAGATGATGGGTTCTGCCGCAACATCACTTTCCTCCATGTTAGACAAGAAGGTAGATATCAGCCCGCCAACAGCAAGTGTGGTTGATCTCAATGACAGCATTGATGATGTGACAGTATCCAACTTTTTATCAGACGAGCTGGTGCAGGTTTCCTTTGATATGAGGATTGGAGATCTTGTGGACAGTCAGATCATGCAGTTATATCCGTTTGATTTTGCGAGAGATTTGTATCAGAAGTTTGTCGGGGAGGTTGGAATCGGTCAGGAACCGGTACAACCGGAGCCTGTAGTGGCACCGGAGCCTCAGCAGATGCCGGAGCAGACAGCATCAATGCCGGGCATGGGAATGGATATGAATATGGCAGCTCAGCAGCCACAGATGCAGCAGGCAATGCCGCAGCAGCCGTATATGATGCCGACACCGAATGTCAACGTACAGCCGGCGCAGTTCCAGCCGTTCAATGCAGGTGTAAGTCCGCTCATGCAGCAGGAAAATATAGACCTGATCATGGATGTTCCGTTGGAAGTTACCGTCGAGCTTGGACGTTCCAATAAGTCCATTAAGGAGATTCTTGATTTCTCACCGGGAACGATCATTGAGCTGAATAAGCTTGCCGGAGAACCGGTCGATGTTCTTGTCAATGGCAAGTTTGTAGCAAAGGGTGAGGTTGTCGTGATCGAGGAGAACTTCGGTATTCGAATTACCGAGATTTCCAAATAAGATAATATAAACTGGAGGTGTAGATATGATTGTAGTGTTAGTTGGTCAATCTGCACTTGCCAGTTTTTTTAAATTGTGCATGCTTTTGATCGCATTCATTTTGATTCTGGTGGCGTCCTATTATGTGACGAGGTGGTATGCCCAATCGGGCTTTGTCCGCAGACAGAACCACAATATGGAGATTGTCGATACATTGTCGATGGGACCGAACCGCCAGATATGCATTGTACGGATTGGTCAGAAATATATCGCAGTGTCCGTCTGTAAGGATCATATCCGTTTTCTGACAGAAGTTTCCGGGGATGAGATTGAATTTGAACCGAAGACCGAGACGGAGACAAGATCATTTCAGGAGATTTTTAAGGAAATGGCAGGACGCAGATTTACATCAGACGATCACAAGAAAGAGAAATAGAAAAGGGATTAAGAATGAGTCGATTTAAACAATTATTTTTTCGTAAGTCCATATGGAAAGGTTTATTTACGATTGCTGTTTTTATGCTGGTGTTTTTTGTTTCAGCACCGGCATATTCGGTAGCGGCCAAACGTGTTGATCAGACAACGCAGGATGAGATCGCTGGAAGTGCAGATGCGGATGATGATACCTTTGATCTGAATATTTCGTCCAATCTGGGAAGCACCCGTCTGGAATCAACCCTGCAGATATTGATCATGCTGACGATCCTGGCACTGGCGCCTTCAATACTGATCATGGTGACTTCGTTTACCAGAATTATCGTTGTATTTCATTTCCTGCGTACGGCGATCGGTACCCAGACCACACCGCCGAATCAGGTTCTTGTTGGTCTGGCTCTTTTCATGACGATCGCAATCATGACACCGGTATTTACACAGGTATATGATGATGGCGTAAAGCCGTATACACAGGGACAGATGGAAGAGAAGGAGGCCGTGGAGGCAGGACTTAAGCCGCTTCGCAAATTTATGCTGGGACAGACCAGAGATAAGGATTTGAAGCTGTTCATGAAGATCAACGATACTTCGTCGGATGAGATCAAGGATTACGATGATCTCTCGATCACAACGATCATACCGGCATTTATCATCAGCGAGCTTCGGACGGCATTTATTATAGGCTTTGTCATTTATCTGCCGTTTATCGTGATCGATATGGTTGTGGCATCTACTCTGATGTCGATGGGTATGATGATGCTTCCGCCAACGACGATATCTCTGCCGTTCAAGATACTTTTATTTGTGCTGGCAGATGGCTGGAATCTTATTGTGGATCAGCTTGTTCGTTCATTTCAGTAGCCGGTGATGCCGGAATAAGGAGGAGTAACTAATGACTGCAGATGTTGTGATCGATATTGCCAGAGAAGTAGTGTGGGTGATCGTAAAGACCTCCGCACCGATGCTGATCGTTTCCCTGGTGGTTGGCTTGATCATTAGTATATTTCAGACAATTACGTCTATTCAGGAGCAGACGCTGACGTTTGTGCCGAAGTTTATTGCGATCATGGCAGTGATGGTATTAGCGGGCGGCTGGATCTTAAACAGCATGTCTGATCTTTTTGTTCAATTGGTACAGAGCATACCGCAGTATATTAAATAGTTGACGGATGAGAAAGGAGGAGGTGCTGCGTGCAGTTTACGATAGAGTATTTGGAATATATACTTCTGGTCTTTATCCGGATTGCATCTATGATGGTGACGGCGCCTTTTTTTAATTCCGGCAACTTTCCGCGGATGACAAAGATGGGACTTAGCTTTTTCTTCTCACTGGTGGCAGTTAATCTGCTTGATTTTAACGGGCTCACTTATCAGGGGATCGCCGGTTATGCGGCACTGATCCTTCAGGAGGGGATTACCGGAGCGATCATCGGTCTGGCATCGGGATTTTGTCTGTATATTCTGAGCTTTTCCGGTAACATGTTTGATATGGAGATCGGATTTTCGATGGCGATGGAGTTTGATCCGGCAACGAATGTGCAGTCGACGATCACATCCAATTTATTCAGCCAGCTTTTCCTCGCATTATTTGTTGTTTCTGATATGCATTATTTCGTGATCGATGCAATTTATGATTCCTATAAGCTGATCCCGATCGGAGGAGCGAATCTGAAGGGGGATTTTTTGTCTGTTATGACAACGTACATTACGGACTATTTTGTCATAGGCTTTCGGATCATCCTGCCTATTTTTTCCTGCATTCTGATCGTGAACGTGGTGCTTGGAATACTGGCAAAGGTAGCTCCACAGATGAATATGTTTGTGATCGGTATACAGCTAAAGGTTTTTATCGGACTGTTTCTGTTATTCCTTTTGATGGGATATCTGCCGAATATCGTTGATTTCCTGTTCGTAGAGATGCAGAAGATGACAAAACTGTTTGTAGAGCAGCTTGCTTGAGTCGTAGAACGACAGGAATATGTCACAGAAAGGCAGGGATGCTCGTTGCTATTTCGAGAAAAATGAGTTATAGTATAAAATAGTTATGGCTTAAGATAGAAGACATCTTTTGAGAGGATTATTTATGCAGCAGGAAGCATGTGAAAAGCATTATTATCTGTCCTATGATCTGCAGTTGTTTGCGAAGGAAGGACAGGATGGCGAGAAAACAGAAGAACCGACAGCCAAAAAGCTGGAGGATGCCCGCAAGAAGGGACAGGTTATGCGAAGTACCGAGGTGGTTACCGCAGCAACGCTTCTCGCATTTTTCTTTATGCTTAAGATCTTTGTCGGATTTATCGGCAACCGGTTTATGACAAGTTTCCGACAGACAATCGGTTTTATCAGTGATTATACGAGTGAACCGTTTACTCTTAACACCGCCAGAACAATTATCCGTGGATCTTTCTGGAATATTATTGTGGCGGCATTTCCGATCATGATCGTTGGACTTGTTGTGACGATCGTTGCAATTGTCTTTCAGGTTAAATGGAAGGTGACGGCAGAACCGCTGAAGCCGAAGTTTGATAAGTTTAATCCGGTAACAGGCATGAAAAGACTCTTTTCCAAGGATAAGATCATGGATCTTTTCAAATCCATTGCGAAGGTGGTTATCCTTGCTTATGTGGTGTACTCTTATCTGAAGAACCAGTGGCCTTTGATCTACAAGATGTATTCGTATACGCTTCCGCAGGCAATCGCAGTGATCGGAGATACCGTGATCAATGTCGGGATCCGGATCAGTGCACTGTTTGCAGTGATCGCCTTGTTTGATCTGTTTTACCAGAAATGGAAGTATCATCAGGATATGATGATGAGCAAGCAGGAGGTTAAAGACGAATATAAAAACTCCGAGGGAGATCCGAAGGTGAAGAGCCAGCAGAAGCAGAGAATGCAGCAGGCATCCCAGCGAAGGATGATGCAGGATCTGCCGAATGCGGATGTGGTCATTACAAACCCGACCCATCTTGCGGTTGCCATCAAGTACGATAAGGATACGAATGAGGCACCGGTCGTTGTGGCAAAAGGGGCTGATTATCTGGCACAGAAGATCAAGGACAGGGCACGGGAAAATGCCATAGAGATTGTAGAAAACAAGCCACTTGCCAGGATGCTGTATCACAATGTGGAGATCGGAGCTGAGATACCGCCGGAGCTGTATCAGATGGTGGCTGAGGTTCTTGCTTATGTATACAGTCTGACAGGACGTGTTAATTAGTGGATTATGATCTGCTCCCCGCAGAGCAGAGCTTTATATAGACAGAAAAGGAGAACGACTACTATGCAGAGATCGGATTTATTGCTGGGATTATACATACTGGTTCCGGTTATCTTTTTGATCATCCCGATTCCGACGCTTTTGCTGGATTTTTTGATCCTGTTAAATATCAGTCTGGCGCTGATCATTCTTTTTACGGCATTGTTTTCCAAGGAGGCATTGCAGATGTCAGCGTTTCCGACGATTCTGCTGATGACAACGCTGTTTCGTCTGTCCCTGAACGTTGGATCTACCCGTAATATTCTGTTAAACGGATATGCCGGTAATGTTGTTGCCACGTTCGGTGACTTTGTCGGCGGAGGTAATCTGATCGTCGGCGTAATCATTTTCGTCGTGTTGATATTGATCCAGATGATCGTGATCAACAAAGGTTCCGAGCGAGTATCCGAGGTGACGGCGCGTTTTACGCTCGATGCCATGCCCGGTAAGCAGATGGCGATCGATGCCGATCTGAATACAGGAGCCATTACGGATGAGCAGGCGAAGGAACGCAGACAGAAGATTCAGGATGAGGCTGCATTCTTCGGTTCCATGGATGGTGCGACCAAGTACGTTAAGGGAGATGCCACGGCAGGTCTGATCATTACGGCGATCAATTTTGTTGGAGGTCTTGTGCTTGGCATCATGATGCAGGGGCTCAGTATGGATGAGGCACTGCAGAAATATACGATCTTAACGATCGGTGATGGTCTGGTGTCACAGATCCCGTCACTGATCATCTCATTGTCAACCGGTATCCTTGTCACAAAGGTTTCCAAGGAGTCGGATCTTGGCGGTGTGCTGATGCGGCAATTGTTTTCAATTCCCAAAGTACTTTATATCGTGGGTGGCACGATGGTATTTCTTGGCATTGGGACGCCGTTACAGACATGGATCTGTCTTGTTTATGCCGTGATGTTTATTGCAGTTGGACGAGTTATGGAATCTTCGATGGAGGAGCAGGAGATCGAGGAGGAGGTTACTGCCGAGGAGGAGACGGCGGAGGAGATCAGGCGTCCGGAGAATGTCGTTTCCCTGCTGCAGGTTGACCCGATCGAGCTTGAATTTGGTTATGGAATTATTCCTCTGGCGGATGTCAATCAGGGCGGTGATCTTTTGGATCGTGTTGTTATGATTCGTCGTCAGATCGCACTGGAGCTTGGTTGTGTTGTTCCGATGATACGTCTTCGTGATAATATTCAGCTTAATCCCAATCAGTATGTGATCAAGATCAAAGGCGTTCCTGTCAGTGAGGGTGAGATCCTGTTTGACCATTATATGGCAATGAACCCCGGATATGTGGAGGAGGAGATTACCGGTATCCCGACCTTTGAACCGTCCTTTCATCTTCCGGCACTCTGGATCACAGAGGGGCAGAGAGAGCGTGCCGAATCACTTGGTTATACCGTGGTTGATCCGCCTTCGATCATAGCAACGCACTTGACGGAGGTGATCCGAAATCATCTGGATGAGCTTCTGACGCGTCAGGATGTACAGAACCTGATCAATAATATTCAGGAACAGAATACGACATTGATCTCCGAGCTTGTGCCAAAGATGCTAAGCGTCGGAGAAATCCAGAAGGTGTTACAGAATCTTTTGCGGGAAGGAATCTCTATCAGGGATCTGGTAACAATTTTTGAGACACTTGCAGATAATGCGACAACGACAAGAGATACCGATGTACTGACGGAGTATGTCAGACAGAGTCTCAAGCGGGCGATTTCCAATAAGTATTTCCCTGCAAATGAGATGACCAGTGTTGTGACACTTGATCCGAAGATTGAGCAGGAGATCATGAGTTCTGTCAAACAGACGGAGCAGGGTGCATATATCAATCTGGATCCGGACAGAACAAAGGGAATCCTTGAATCTGTCGGGGATGAGGTGGAGAAGATGGAAGAACTCGGCAAGAATCCGATCATCATCACTTCGCCGATCGTTCGAATGTATTTCAAGAAGATTACAGAAGAGCAATTTAGGGATTTGATCGTTGTTTCTTATAATGAGATTGAGAATGACGTTGAATTACAATCAATTGGGATGGTGACAGTATAGTGATTATTAAAAAGTATATCGGAAAAACAGAAGAGGCGGCAGCGGAGCTTGCCAGACAGGAACTGGGGAGAGATGCGGTGATCATGAATGTAAAAAAGAACATACCAAAAGGGCTTGCAAAATTCTTCCGCAAGGAAAGTGTTGAGGTGACAGCTGCTGTTGATGAACTTGTTTTGGAGGAATCAGCGAAGGACATGCCTGATTTTGCAAAACTGCAGGAGGCGATGCGCGGAGATGTGGCACCGGCTCCGGATTCCAAGGCGGCGAAGGCAGAGGCTGCAAAGCGCGTGCTTGCGGAAAAGAATCAGGTGATCTTAGAAGAAAAAGAATCCGTGAAGGAGGAGACGGAGGCACAGACCAACGCTATCGAGCAAAAGCTGAGTGATCTGCAGAAACTGTTAGAGAAGCAGGTGCAGGCGGCAGAAACTGCAGAGAAGGAAAAGAAATCAGGCAAAAAGAAAAAGATTTCGGACAAGAATAAGGCGTATCTGCGTTTGATCCGTTCCCAGATGAAAAACAACGAAGTGGATGAGATTTACATCGAACAGATCCTTGAGGAAATTGAGGACAGTATTAAGAATGATGCTTCTCTGGATAATGTGTTATCCGGTGTTTATCAGAAGATCGTTCTTAAGATCGGGCGGCCGCATCTCATTGATCTGCATGCCAAGAAAAAGAAATATATCTTTTTCATTGGTCCGACCGGTGTAGGAAAGACTACAACAATCGCCAAATTAGCATCCATGCTGAAATTGTCAAGCAAAGCCAAGGTGGCGTTGGTGACATCCGACACCTATCGGATTGCTGCGGTAGAGCAGCTTAAGACATATGCGAATATCCTTGGAGTACCGCTTAGGGTTGTATATTCCGCCGGAGAAATGACAGAGGCGTTTGAGGATCTCAAGAAATATGATCTTGTACTGATCGACACGGCAGGACGCTCTCACAACAATAAAGAACAGAAGGAAGACATACATGGTCTTTTGGAGACTGTACCGGAAGAGGAACGGGAGGTATTTCTCGTGATGAGTGCAACCACCAAATACCGGGATCTGGTAAGGATCTCACAATCCTATTCGGAGATTACCAAATACAGTCTGATATTTACCAAATTAGATGAAACAGATGCAGTCGGAAACATATTGAATATCCGTATGTTAACAGGGGCATCATTGTCTTATGTGAGCTGGGGACAGAATGTGCCGGATGATATCGGAAAAGTAGATGCACAGAAAATGGCAAAACAGCTTCTGGGAGGGAACAGCTGATGGATCAGGCAGAGCAGCTTAGAAATATTATCAAACAACAGAATAAGAAACCGCATTCGGCGCGTGTGATCACGGTCACAAGCGGAAAGGGCGGCGTAGGAAAGTCAAATGTATCGGTAAATCTTGCAATCCAGATGAGCCGCATGGGCAAGAAAACAGTGATCCTGGATGCAGATTTCGGACTGGCTAATATAGAGATCATGCTTGGAATACGTCCGAGATATAACCTTGCAGATATGATGTTCCGGGGACGTGAGGTAAAGGATATTATCTGCACGGGACCGGAGGGGATTGGATTTATCTCCGGTGGTTCAGGGCTTCGGGAGATGACCAATTTAAACAGGGATCAGATCTTAAGCCTTGTCCGTATGATGTATGAGCTGGATCATTATGCGGATGTCGTGATCATCGATACGGGTGCGGGAATATCAGATGCCGTTATCGAGCTGGTTGCCTCAAGCTCTGAGGTGCTTCTGGTAGCCACTCCGGAACCGACGTCCATTACCGATGCTTACGCACTTCTCAAAACACTTCACCGTCACAACGGCTTTGATCCGACGGCGACATCCATCAAAATGATCGGAAACAGGATCCAGAGCTACGAAGAGGGAAGAGAGCTGTATCTGAAATTAAATACAGTTGTCAACAAGTTCCTTGGAATGGATATGGATTATCTGGGAGCCATTCCCTATGATGAACGTCTTCCGAAAGCAGTGATGCAGCAGCAGCCTCTGTCGCTGGCATTTCCGGATGCGCCTGCAGCGAGAGCCATGCTGGAGCTGGCGCTGGTGCTTGAGGATGAGAAAAAGGAAATTTCCCCTATGGATACAACACGTGGAATCGCCGGTTTGTTTACAAAGGTATTTAAACATCAGTTTCGTTCCAGATAAACAGAAAGACCGAACACGATCTGGGACCTGGTTATTTTTGACATAATTATGGGAAAATGGAGTAATGACATGAAAAATATTTTGATTGTAGATGATTCTGCACTCATGAGAAGAGTTCTATCTGATATAATTAATAAAGATGAGGAATTACATACAGAATTTAGTGCAAAGGACGGACTTGAAGCATTGAAAATTCTTGAGGAGCATAGCATCGATGCAGTTGTGCTTGACATTATCATGCCACGCATGAACGGAATTGAAATGCTCAAGGAGATGAAGCGGCGCGGCTATGATCAGAAGGTTGTAATCGTCAGTACCATTGCCAAAAAAGGAGCCGGAGAGACGATCGAGGCACTGGAGCTTGGAGCCTTTGATTTTGTGACAAAGCCGGGGAGTCTTTTCAGCGTCCGCTCCGAGGAGTTCGCAGGAAAGCTTGTGGAAAGAATCCACATGGCGTTTGGCATGAGCAAGGAGGTACATGAGAACGTTTCAAAGCCACAGAAAAACAGAGTGCCGCACTCTAAAGCAGGAGGAGTGGCAGGTGCCGGCAAGCTGGTTGCAATGGCATGCTCTACGGGAGGTCCAAAGGCTTTGCAGGATGTGATTCCGAAACTTCCGGCAAATCTGGATGCGGCGGTTTTACTTGTGCAGCATATGCCGGTTGGATTTACCTATTCACTGGGCGCACGTCTTGACGAACTCAGCCAGATCCATGTCAAGGAGGCAGAGGACGGAGAGGTGCTTTGCAAGGGAACGGTTTATATTGCAAAGGGTGGTTCTCAGATGCGAGTCATTGAGAAGAACAGGCGTGAATATGTATTATCAGTCCGGGAGGAAGAAGCCAGAAATGGATTAAAGCCATGTGCGGATATCATGTATGAATCATTGAGGGAGAGCTCATTTGATGATATCACCTGTGTCGTGATGACCGGAATGGGTGCAGATGGCACCAAAGGAATATTGCAACTCGAGAAAACCAACAAAATCTATGTGATAGCGCAGAATGAAGAAAGTTGTACCGTATACGGCATGCCGAAGGTAGTTACCGAGAGTGGTGTGGTCGATGAGGTACAGGATCTGAATCTGATCGCTGACGCAATTACAAAGCATGTGGGGGTGCGATAATATGGATGTTAGTCAGTATCTTGAAATTTTTATTGATGAAACAAAAGAACATTTGCAGACATTAAGTGATCAGCTGATGATCCTGGAGCAGGAGCCGGAGAACATGGAGACGATCAACGAGATCTTCCGTGCGGCACACTCTCTGAAGGGAATGGCGGGAACGATGGGCTACAAGCGCATGCAGCGCCTGACTCATGACATGGAGAACGTATTTCAGGAGATCCGCAGCGGCAACATGAAGGTGCAGCCGGAGCTTGTTGACGTATTGTTCCGTGGACTGGATGCACTGGAGGGGTACCTTGCCAATATCCTTGACTCTGCCGATGAGGGAACAGAGGAGAATCAGGATATAATCAATGCATTAAATGATATCGTGGAGAAGGGAACCGGAAAGTCAAGCCAGCCGAAGCCGGCAGTTGCTGCCGCACAGGTGCCTGACGCTGACAATGCAGCGGGTGGTGCATTGTATGAGTCGATTTCAATATCCGATTATGAGATCAATACCTTTGAGACAGCAAAGGAGCAGAATCTTAATATTCTCGGCATCACGGTTTATCTGCAGGAGACCTGTATCTTAAAGGCTGCCAGAGCATTTCTGGTGTTTAAGGCGCTGGAGGAGCTTGGCGAGGTTATGAAGGCGGTGCCGGATGTACAGGATATTGAGGACGAGAAGTTCGACATGAACTTCAGCCTGATCTATTTTACCCAGGAATCTGCGGAGAAGGTGAAGGCAGCAATCGAGAACGTTTCTGAGATTAAAGAGGCGGTTGTCGGTGAGTTTAAGCTTCCGAAGCAGGAGGCTGCCAAGGCGGAGGAGCCTGCAGCAAAGGAGAGTAAGATTGTGCCGGAACCAAAGCAGGCAGGTGCTGCTGCCGTCCAGAAGGACACCAAAAAAGAAACCGAAAAGAAACCGGAAAAGAAATCTGCTAAGCCTGCAGTGGGCAGAACCGTCCGCGTAGATATTGAGAAGCTTGATGTATTGATGAATCTTGTCAGTGAGCTGATCATTGCCAAAAACGGTCTTGTTTCTATCAGCTCCAACACGCAGAATACCAGAAACGATAACAGCTTTAATGAGCAGATTGAATATCTGGAAAGTGTTACCACCAATCTTCATGAGTCAGTGATGAAGGTACGAATGGTTCCGATTGAGAGCGTTGTCAATCGTTTTCCTCGTATGATCCGTGACCTGAGCAAGAAACTTGACAAGAAAATGGAGCTTCATATGACCGGTGAGGATACAGAGCTTGACCGTACGGTGATTGACGAGATCGGTGATCCGTTACAGCATCTGCTGCGTAACTCAGCCGATCATGGTCTTGAGAGTAATGAGGATCGTATCGCACTTGGTAAGTCCGAGGTTGGAAATATCTGGTTGAACGCTTATCAGGATGGTAATAACGTTAATATTGAGGTGCGTGATGACGGTGCCGGCATCAATATTGAGAAGGTTCGTAACAAAGCACTTGAAAAGGGGATGATCACGCCGGGGCAGGCAGAGGTTATGACTGATAAGGAGATTATCGATCTGTTATTCCAGCCAAGCTTTTCTACTGCAGACAAGATTACCGATGTCTCCGGACGAGGCGTTGGTCTTGACGTTGTAAAGACCAAGATCGAAGGTCTTGGTGGCAATATTGAGTGTCGTTCCGTTATGGGAGAGGGGAGCAGCTTTATCATTCACCTTCCATTGACACTGGCGATCATTCAGGCATTGATGGTAGAACTTGGCAATGAGAAATATGCCATCCCGCTTGGAAGTATTCAGACGATAGAGGATGTGCCTCTTTCTGATATTAAGTATGTTCAGACCAAGGAAGTGATCAATCTTCGAGGAACCGTCATTCCTCTGATCCGGCTGGATCAGATCCTGGATGTCGAGAGCGCAGCACAGGATCTGGAAAGCCTGACGGTCGTTATTGTAAAGAAGGGTGACAAGCAGGCAGGTCTTGTCGTTGATAATCTGATCGGACAGCAGGAGGTTGTTATCAAGTCGATCGGAAGCTATATCAACTGCAGTAAGATTATCAGTGGTGCAACGATCCTGGGAGATGGTGAGATCGCTCTCATACTTGAGGTTAACACACTGGTATAAGTCCGCTGGCTGAGAATGGAGGGGTAATATGAACAACGGTAATGTACAGAATATGGACACGGTAGCAAATGAAAAGCAGTATATTGTTGTACGGCTCGGCTCAGAGCAGTATGGCATTGACATACAGTATGTGGATAATATCGTCCGCAACCAGAGAATCACAAGAGTACCAAAGGCACAGCATTACTTCAAGGGTGTGATCAATTTGCGTGGTGAGGTTATCCCTGTCATGAGTCTTCGTCTGAAGTTTGATCTGGAACCGGATGAATATACAAACGCAACCAGGATCATTATCATTAAGCTTGAGCAGCATTCCGCCATCGGAATTATTGTGGATGAGGTCAAGGAGGTTGTGACCCTGTCGGAGGATGCCATAGACAAGCCGACAAGTGCAGACAGTGCAGGTGATTCAAGAATACAGTATCTTAGTGGCATTGGAAAGCAGGCGGACGGACTGATCTCATTGCTTAACATTGCAAATGTGGTAAATGACAAAGAAGCAGTATCATAATGATATGAGGTGACATCCATGCAGATCAAGGAAGATAAGATTGAAGAGATGGAGTTTGATATTCTGACAGAGATCGGCAATATCGGAGCAGGAAATGCCACAACGGCTCTTGCGAAGCTGATCAATGGAAGGGTAGATATGTATGTTCCAAAGGTTGAGCTGCTCGCATTTAAGGATCTGGCAGAGATTCTTGGTGGAGCGGAGGAGCTGGTGGCAGGAATCCTGCTGAGCCTTGAGGGAGATATTGAGGGATCTATGCTGTTTGTTCTGGAAAACAATGCAGCACACCATCTGGTACACCGCCTGATGGGAAGCGATGGAAGCGATGTAACCGATGAGTTTACCGAGATGGAATTATCGGCACTTTTGGAGATCGGCAATATCATTGCCGGAGCTTACCTCACCGCGATATCCCAGCTTACAAACTTAAGCATTATCCCGACCGTTCCAAGCCTTGCGGTGGACATGGCAGGAGCCATTTTAAGTGTTCCTGCGATTGAATTTGGAAAGCTTGGGGACAAAGCACTCCTGATCGAGTCCCAGTTTCGGGATGAAGAAATGGATGTTTGCGGGTATTTCATTTTAATACCTACAATGGAATCTTATGCACATATATTGAATTCATTAGGAATGTAGGTGGCAAAATGAGTGAAGGAATGATCAAAGTCGGAATGGCGGACGTAAATGTCTGTCATGCTCCGGGGGCGATTACAACACTGGGACTCGGATCCTGTGTCGGTGTCGTTTTGTACGACCGAACGACCAGAACTGCGGGTCTGGCACATGTGATGCTTCCGGACAGCACAAAGGTTCGTCAGAATCAGAACAAAGCAAAATTTGCAGATACCGGAATCGATCTTCTGATCGAAATGCTTCGGAACGAAGGTGCAAACTGTTCAATGCTCACGGCAAAGATTGCCGGGGGAGCGCAGATGTTTGCGTTCAGCACCAACAATGACATGCTGCGGGTAGGAGAGCGCAACGTTGAGGCTGTAAAGGCGAAGCTAAAGGAACTCGGGATCCGTATTCTGGCGGAAGATACCGGAGCCAATTACGGGCGAACCGTTGAATTTTATCCGGAAACCGGGGATTTTCTGATAAAATCCGTTGGCAAGCCGGAAAAGATTATATAGATCAGGGGAATCCCCCGGAGGAGAAAAATTTTGAAGACAGAGTATATTCCGAAAGTGATCACACTGCTTGCCGGGGCTGTGGTATGTATTGTATCGATCGTACGCCATATGGATACGACATACAGTCTTGAGATCCTGCTGGCAGCGCTTATCATTTTCTATATCATAGGATGTCTGGCAAGACATATTATCGAGAGGGTTATGGTCAGCAACCGTTTCGTCAAGGAAGTGACGGATGAAATGGTAAAGGAAGCGCAGGAAGCTGCACAGGAGGAATCATCAGAGTCGGAAGAAGCAGAGGAGACATCGGATCACTAAGCAGCAGGCTTCATACAGGGATGAGGGGAATTTATGAATGAGAAGGAAAGAACCGCCGTATGGGAAGAATACATCAAAACGCGCAGCCCAAAGCTAAGAGAAAAGCTGATCATTGAGTATGTGCCATTGGTCAAGGTTGTTGCCGGAAGAATGGGAATGTATCTCGGGTATACGGTTGAATATGATGATCTGACCGGTTATGGGATATTTGGTCTGATCGATGCGATTGATAAGTTTGAACTGACAAAGGGCGTTAAGTTTGAGACGTATGCCAGCCTTCGGATCCGCGGCTCGATTCTGGATCAGATCCGTAAGCTTGACTGGATACCGAGAACACTGCGTCAGAAGCAGAAGAAGCTGGATACGGCGGCAAGTCATCTGGAGAGTGTGCTTGGAAGAACGCCGACCAGCGAGGAACTTGCCGAAGAGCTTCAGGTATCGTTAGAGGAACTGGATGCCATGGTCAATCAGACACAGGTGGCGAATCTTGTCTCTCTGGATGAGTATCTGGAACAGGGCAGCGAAGTTAAGGCAGAGGAGGGCAATAAGGCGGCATTCTTACAGCCGGAGCAGGTAGTGGAACGTCAGGATCTTAAGCGGCTTCTTGCAGAGGCAATCAACGAACTGACCGAGAAGGAGCAGAAGGTGATCGCACTTTATTATTATGAAGAAATGACCTTAAAAGAGATCAGCAGTATTCTGGAGGTGTCGGAGTCCAGAGTATCACAGCTTCATACTAAATCACTTCGTAAAATGAAAGAAAAACTAGGCACTGAGAATATGGGAGTCCTTGGTATCTGGAACATATAGGCTGCCGCGGTGCTGTGGCAGCCTTCGCATTTTAGAGATGATATAGGGAGGAGATTCGTATGAAAAGAAATGCATTTTTTCAGCTTGTACAAAAGCAGGACGGCGTCTATCTGAAGTCTTATCCGGCATTGGAGGGAGGCGCGCCACTTTCTGTTGACGATATTTTATATTATCTGGAGCAGAAAAAGATCATGGACGTTTCGGTGGATGACATCACCTCTTTTGTGCAGAAAGCGTCAGAAACGGTAAATGCTGAGAAACGGATCATGATCGGAAAGATCTTGCCGGAAAATGAGTTTCCGGTGGTCACGATCGATCCGGAGAGGAAGTTTGCAAAGATCCGCCTTTATCCCCCATCAAGCGGAGGAAAGCGACTTTCGCTCAAGGAGCTTTTGGAACGGATCGGGCAAAACGGCGTTCAGTATGGTATCCTGAAAGAAAATGCAGCGCTTTTGTTAAAAGCACATCTTTACTGTACGGATGTACTGATCGCCAAGGCAAAGCCTCCGGTACAGGGAAGAGATGCGAAGATCACCTATCACTTTGACGTTGATAAAACCTGCCGTCCGGCAATGGACGAGTCGGGCAACGTAGACTTTCACCATCTGGACATGATCGAGCATGTGCGTGAGGGACAGCATCTTGCCACACTGGCGCCGGCAGATACGGGGATCAGCGGCATAGATGTGATGGGGGAAGAATTTAAACCCAAAAAGGTCGTGCAGCGTATTTTAAAGCATGGCAGAAATATTCATCTGTCTGAGGATGGTTTAGAGATGTATTCGGATGTTTCCGGTAATGTCACGATGGTCGATGAGACGGTGTTTGTATCGAATCAGTATGAAGTACCTGCTGATGTAGGTGCTTCAACCGGCGATATCGACTATGACGGAAGTGTTGTTGTCAAGGGAAATGTGCTGACCGGTTATGCAATCAAGGCAACCGGAGACATCATTGTCAATGGCGTTGTGGAGGGAGCAAAACTTGCAACCGCCGGAAAGATCGTTCTGAAGCGTGGAATCCAGGGAAAAGGACAGGCATCGCTTGAGGCAGGGGGAGATGTGATCAGCAATTTTATCGAAAGCGCATCCGTTGAGTGCGGAGGAAGAGTGATTACCGATGCCATCATGCACAGTCATGTGACAGCGGAGGATGATATTATTGCCAGAGGAAAACGTGGCATGATCACCGGCGGTGCATTGAAAACAAAGACGAGGATCGAAGCAAAAACGATCGGCTCTACAATGGGAACTACAACGGTGTTAGAAGTTGGGATTGACCCGAAGCTCGTTGAGCGGTATCATTTATTGGAAAAGGATGCAGAGCAGCTGGCATTGGAACGGGAATCACTGGTGCAGAATGTGCTTCTTCTTAAGAAGCGGCTGGACACACAGGGAAAGCTCGATGAAGAAAAGCTCGCATCCATGAAACGTGCAGGGCTTCGGATCAAGGAGATTGATGCGGCATTGAAGGATAATGAGGCAGAGCGTGCCGGACTTTCCGAGGAGATCAGGAAAAAGGACAGCGGACGCATTGTTGCGGAGAATATCGTGTATCCGGGCGTCAAGATGACCATTTCATCCGTAAGCACCAACATCAACTCAGAGGTACAGCACAGTGCATTTGTGCGGGACGGGGCTGACATCCGCATCAGAGCAATCTGATAAGCTTTGTATACAGCGTAAAAGCTTTTGCGGCATTTGGTCTGCAAAAGACCGGAAAGGTGTGATTATTTATGTCTTTGACAATTGATTATATAACAATGCCTCCAAAGTCTCAGGAGGTATCCCAGATACAGCATGGTGATCAGGTGCGTTACGAGCAGTCACAGCAGGAGGTTGCATCGCAGGTGCAGCAGCAGGTACAGAAGAATTCCCATCAGACCATCCGTCGTACAAAGGCAGAGAATAAAGAATACAACATGCGCGATGATGAGAGACGGAGACGTCAGGACGGTTCAGGGGGACGCGGTAAGAGACAGTCAGGGGAAACATCGAAGGAAGAAAACAAGGATCCGAAAATCGGTGGAAGCTTTTTTGATATGAAGATTTAGCCATAATGAACAACAAAAGAGGAGTAAAAACATGTTAGCAGTAGAATTGATAATGATAGCGATTGGACTTGGAGCAGTGATATTCAGCTTTCGGGTATCCGGGGAGCCGTCTGAAACGAACGCAGACAGTACACCGGTCCGGTCAGAGGATTCCAAACAGGTCAGGGAGGAGATGGAACAGTATAAGGAAGAGGTGATCAACTCCGCATCGGAGGAGCTGAGCCGGATTTCCAATGACAAGCTGCTTGGAATGAATGAATATTCCGAGGAAGTGCTCGCGCGTATGACAAAAAATCATGAAGAGGTAGTATTCCTGTATGATATGCTCAAAGAAAAGGAGGAGGACGTCAAAGACCTTGTTCATCATGTCGATTCGGTCAAAGCGCAGATCCATAATGAGACAGCGCAGGAATATCAGAAGATGATGGATGCATTGAAAAAACTTCAGGGCAGCCGTATTGCTGTGGAGGCAGAAGCCTCGCAGCCGGAAGATACGAACAGGCAGCCGGACGAAGCTCAAAAGAAAAATAAGAATCTGAAGAGTACGCAGGCGCAGAAGCTTACGAAGGATCTGGAGAAAAAGAGCAGGGCAGCCCGTGAAACCGTTGAAGAGGATGATTCGGAGGATGTTGCATCAGAAAATCCAAACAATCACAATGCAGAAATTATAAAGCTTTATAAAGAAGGAAACTCTGTCTTTGATATTTCGAAGCTGCTTTCGATCGGTCAGGGAGAAGTAAAGCTTGTGATCGATCTATACAAAGCGAGTCGATAAGAAAGGTAGGGTATTATGGATAAGAAATCCTTTATGCGTGGATTTGGAACAGGTGTTTTGTTTGCAGCGGTGATCCTTGGAATCTCCTGTCTGATGAGAACCTCAGACACGGCAGTGATAAGGAAAGCCAGACAGCTTGGCATGACATATGCGGATTCCGATGAAAAATTATTTGAGACGGCAGCACCGAAAGCAAAGACAAGTGCTGCACCGAAGGAGGAGGCTGCAGGTGCATCGCCGGAGGCGGGAGCTGCAAGCACGGAGCCGAAAGCTGTACAGGCAACCGCAAAGCCGGAGACAACAGCTGAAACAGAACAAAAGACAGCCAAGGCAACATCCAAACCGGATAAAAGTGTTTCTAAAACAGCGGCAACCGATGAAGAGTTTAAAAAAGAAAAAGATAAGATCAAGAAAGATTTCGATAAATCAACGAAGGAATTTACGATCCATGCCGGAGAGTGGTCTTATCGTGTGAGCCAGAAGCTGGAGAATCTTGGTCTGGTATCGGATGCGAAAAAGTTTGATCAGTATCTGGAGGATAATGGCTACAGCAGTAAGATTAAAATAGGCCATTATACCATATCTAAGGATGCGGATTTTAAAGAGATTGCAAAGGAGATAACATCAAAATGAGATTTCGACCATGTATAGACATTCACAACGGCTCCGTAAAGCAGATTGTCGGCGGAAGTCTCAGGGATGCCGGGGGGCAGGCACACAATAATTATGTCTCAGAATATGATGGAGCCTATTATGCCGACATGTACCGCAGGGATGGCTTTTATGGCGGTCATATTATTCTGCTCAATCCGGTGGGAAGCGAGTGGTATGAGGCTGATTTACGTCAGGCACAGGGAGCCTTAAATGCATTTCAGGGTGGAATGCAGATCGGAGGCGGAATCTGTCTGGAGAATGCAGAGCATTTTCTGGATATGGGAGCAAGCCATGTGATCGTAACATCGTATGTTTTCCGAAATGGCGCAGTTGACTTTGAACGATTAAAGGCATTATCTGCTCTGACCGGTAAGGACAGGCTTGTGCTTGATCTAAGCTGCAGACGATATGAGGATGGCTACTATATTATGACGGATCGCTGGCAGAATAAGACAAATGTACGGTTGACGACAGAAACCATGCTTATGCTTCAGGATTACTGTGATGAATTTCTCGTACATGCAGTGGATGTTGAGGGCAGACAAAACGGTGTGGAGCGTGAGCTTGTTTCCTTCCTGGGACATGAAAATATCTGTCCGGTCACCTACGCAGGTGGTATCCATTCCATGGAGGATCTCGCCTATCTGGAGTCGAAGGGGCAGAAGAGATTAGATTTTACAATTGGCAGTTCCCTTGATCTTTTTGGTGGTAATCTAGTCTATCAGGATATGCTCAAATACCGATAAATAAAGGCTTTGCAGGCTGTAAAGCCGATTTATTGAAAGATTGTTACAAATATTACACATGAAATTGTTACAAATATTACATCAACTAATATAGAAAATTACAAATCGACAGGGAATATGTCACAATGCATTAAAAGTGACGCAATTTCCTGTCGATTTTTGTGAATTATTTATATAAAAATGTACCTTGTGACGATCCGTGAAATTTAGATATTGCAAATTGGGTTGATTTTTTAAAATAATGTGATATAATTGTTACATAAATGTTAAGCAACAGGCAGTTGCCCGACAAGAACACTACGGCAAAATACACTGCGTTGTTACTTTCATTCAGGAGGTTATCATGAAGTTTAAAAAATATGCAACACTCATACTATTAACAATCTTGGTTATTGGTTTCTCAAAGAACTCAGTATTTGCTGCTGCAAAGGCTGCCGGCACATCGACAAAGGCTGCAGTCAATACACAGAACAAAACATCATCTAAGAAGTCTTATAAAAAGTCAGATCTTCGTCTTATGGCATCTATCATTAACTGTGAGGCTGGTGGAGAAAGCTACCAGGGCAAGTTAGCAGTTGGTATCGTCGTAATGAACCGTGTCTCATCAAAGGCATTTCCGAATACGATCCGCAAGGTTATTTACCAGAGAGGGCAGTTTTCACCGGTTCGCAACGGTGCATTAAACAAGCGTCTGGCGCAGTATGATGCAGGTCGTACCGGCAGCAGCCAGTGGAAGGACTGCATCAAGGCGGCGAAGAAAGTTTTATCCGGACAGGATTATATCATGTACCGTGGTTCTAAGAAGAACTTTGACAGCTTTCACTTTTTCAGTGTATATCTTTCCGGCGCAAGATTCCGTCTGGGAGGACACCGTTTTAAGTAAGAATGATTCAGAATGATACAGGAAAGGGTTTCCGAGAGGAAGCTCTTTTTTCATGCTACAGGTGCAGTTACAGGTACTGTCAAAAAAATGTCTTTGCGAAAACCATTTATTGTGGTATGATATTAAAAGTATTTTGTCACCAAAGGAGGAGACACAGTGAGTAAAGAATTAGAGAATATGACAGAGGAGACAGAGGTGGTTTCCCGTAATTTTATCGAGAATATCATCGACAAGGACATCGAAGAGGGTCATTGCAAAAAGGTAGTGACCAGATTTCCACCGGAGCCGAATGGATATCTGCATATCGGACATGCCAAGTCGATTTTGTTAAATTCAGGACTGGCAGAAGAGTACAATGGTACTTTTCATCTTCGCTTCGATGATACGAATCCGATGAAAGAAAAGACCGAGTTCGTTGATTCGATCATGGAGGATGTCAAGTGGATCTGCGGTGATCTTGATCCGGCACAGGTATATTATGCATCCGATTACTTTGATCAGATGTATGAGTGTGCAGTGAAGCTGATCAAAAAGGGCAAGGCTTATGTTTGTGATCTGACAGCGGATGAGATTAGAGAATACCGTGGTACCTTGACAGAGCCGGGCAAGGACAGTCCGTATAGAGAGCGTTCGATCGAGGAGAACTTAGATCTGTTTGAACGCATGAAGAATGATGAGTTTCAGGATGGAGAGAAGGTGCTTCGTGCCAAGATCGATATGGCATCACCGAATATCAACATGCGTGATCCGATCATTTACCGTGTGGCACATATGAATCATCATAATACAGGAGATAAGTGGTGCATTTACCCGATGTACGATTTCGCACATCCGATCGAGGATGCAATCGAGGGAATCAGCCACTCTATCTGTACACTCGAGTTTGAGGATCATCGTCCTCTTTATGACTGGGTGGTACGTGAGCTGGAGTTTGAGAATCCGCCAAAGCAGATTGAGTTTTCCAAGCTGTATCTGACCAATGTGGTGACCGGAAAGCGTTATATCAAGAAACTGGTTGAGGAGCATATCGTAGACGGCTGGGATGACCCGCGTCTTGTATCGATCGCTGCACTTCGCCGCCGTGGTTTCACACCGGAGTCCATCCGCAAGTTTATGGAGCTTTGCGGTGTGTCCAAGTCACAGAGTTCAGTGGATTATGCAATGCTCGAGTATTGTATCCGTGAGGATCTGAAGCTGAAGCGTCCGCGTATGATGGCTGTTTTAGATCCGATCAAGCTTGTGATCACAAACTATCCGGAGAATGAGATTGAGTATCTGGATGTTTCCAATAACCAGGAGAATGAGGAAATGGGTACCCGTAAGGTGCCGTTTGGCAGAGAACTTTACATCGACCGTGAGGATTTCATGATCGAGCCGCCGAGAAAGTATTTCCGTCTGTATCCGGGCAATGAGGTTCGTCTCATGAACGCATATTTTGTGACATGCACCGATTATGTGACTGATGAGGATGGCAATGTGACAGAAGTTCACTGTACTTATGATCCGGAGACGAAGAGTGGATCCGGCTTCAATGCACGTAAGGTTAAAGGAACGATCCACTGGGTATGTGCGGATACCGCACAGAAGGCAGAGGTTCGTCTCTACGAGAATATCGTTGACGAGGAGAAGGGTGTATACAATGAGGATGGCAGCATCAATCTGAATCCAAATTCCCTGACCGTTATGGATAACTGTTTCGTTGAGCCTGCACTTGCAGAGGCAGAGCCGACAGAAAGTTTCCAGTTTGTCCGTCATGGGTATTTCTGTGTGGATTCTAAGGATTCCTCCAAGGATCACCTGGTATTTAACCGGATCGTATCCCTGAAGAGTTCTTACCGTCCGAATAAATGATAAGCAATTCATAGAATGGAGGGGTTTACATGAAAGGCATTTTTTCCGGTCTTGAAAAATTAGGTCTGGGAAAATTGGAGAAGGTAGAAGTATTCGAGGATGCATCTAAGAAGGAAAATGATACACAGGAAGCAAAGAAAAAGGCACCGGCAGCCACAGAAGCAGATTTTCTTTTTGAGAAGACATATGTCTGTCCGGTATGCGATCAGGAGTTTCACTCTAAGAAGATTCGCACCGGCAAGGTGAAACTTCTGGCGGCAGATACGGATCTGCGCCCAAAGTATCAGTATGTTGACTGTCTGAAATATGATGCAGTGGCATGTCCGTACTGCGGATATGCAGCACTCGATCGTTTCTTTAAGTTTATGATGCCGGCACAGGCAAGGCTGATACGGGAACATATCTCTGCAAATTTCAAGGGGCTTCCGGCCACGGACAGCATTTATACCTATGATGATGCACTGGAACGTCACCAGCTCGCGCTGCTCAATACCGTCATCAAGAAGGCGAAGGAGAGCGAGCGGGCATATACTTGTCTGAAGATGGCATGGATCTGCCGCGGAAAGGCAGAGTCGCTTTCGGAGGAGCTTCCAAACTATAAGATACAGTTAAAGGAATTAAAGCAGCAGGAGAAGGAGCTGCTGGAGAATGCATATACCGGTTTTGAGACGGCATTTTCCAAGGAGTCCTTCCCGATGTGCGGAATGGATGAGATAACCGTCAGTTATCTTCTGGCTGAGCTTGCGAGAAGAATCGGCAAGTTTGAGGAGTCCAGCCGCTGGATCTCCAGAGTGCTGATCTCCAGAGATGCCAATGATCGCATTAAGAACAGAGCACGGGAGATCAAGGAGCTGTTAAATAAGGATATGCATAAGGCGTAATGAAATAAAATATACAAAACAATACCGGCAGGTCATATTGCTATGATCTGCCGGTATTGTTATTGAAAGTAATATTTAAATCAAAATGATTATGTAACAGGATACATGTGTAATCTGCCTGCAGTTCGACAAATATTTCATCCGGATCCGGTTACTGTGGAAGAACACTGTTCGTTTTATTCATACTGCGGGGCAGTGCGTCCTTGGAGTTCTTCCATGGTTTGTCCTCGTTGCGGTAGTCAAACTTGTCGGTAAACCACTCAAGATCATCCGTAACACGTTTCATGTTGGTCAGATAAACCTCATTCAGAGTCTTGATAAACTCCGGTAGGCGCTTGCCGGAAAGACTTGACGGTGCACCCTCGTAAAGCATACCGAAATGCTTCGTGCAAAAGCCCTTTGAAGCAGCAAACTTCCGGCGGAACTCCTCGTCATGCTCATAGCAGTGATAGATGGTTGCCAGATATCTGGCAAAGATCCGGTCGATCCGGTTGCAGATATAACAGGAATGATTCAGATTCTCGATATATTCCGTGACCGGGGAAGCATTCTCTGTCTTCTTGGCAAACAGCCCTTTCTTGACCGGCTTGTCAGAAGAAAGCAGATCCTCCAGATCGCGGTTGGTGCGCTGCATGTGTGTGTGAAGGATCAGAGCAAGACCGAGACGGTTCTGATGCTTGTAAAGCTGTTTCACATGGTGGGTACAAAAGCCGATCTTGTTGGTCTCCATACGGATGTCATCTTCCATATAGCTTGGTCCCATGGTAAATTCAATCGCATCCTTCTCCAGGGAATCGTACATGGAGCAGACCGGACATTCACAGTCTACGGCGAACGCATCATTTACCGGGATGGTATAAAGCTGTTCTTTCATTATGTCCTCCTTTTCCTATATAAATAATGATAGTGGAATCAAAATGTATGACAGGATTAAAATCATCATATTGTATAATGATTATATAGCAATTGACCTACACAGTCAAAGAAAATGTAATAAAGAGATAAAAAGAGAAAAAAGGAGATATTGGAAGAAATAATAAAATATATTTAATAATACATAAAATCACTAACTTGGAAAACTTGCAGAATAAAACGAAATGCAATATATTATGTTTATGGTTAGCACTCAGATAGAGTGAGTGCTAATAGTAAAATAGTCAATAAGGAGGTCATTTTCATGAAATTAGTACCATTGGGTGACAGAGTTGTTTTAAAACAGTTAGAAGCAGAAGAGACCACAAAATCCGGCATTGTTCTTCCGGGAAATGCACAGGAGAAGCCACAGCAGGCAGAAGTAATTGCTGTAGGACCGGGCGGAGTTGTTGATGGAAACGAAGTTAAGATGGAAGTCGCAATCGGCGATAAGGTTATTTATTCAAAATATGCCGGAACAAACGTAAAGCTTGAGGATGAGGAGTACATTATCGTACGCCAGAATGATATCGTAGCTAAGGTTGAAGGCTAATGCATCAGGCATACAGTGACGAGACTGTTATAATTTAGATAGGAGGATTTGTAAACATGGCTAAGGAAATTAAATTTGGCGCAGATGCCAGAGCTGCTTTGGAAGCAGGTGTAGATAAGCTTGCAGATACCGTTAAGGTTACATTGGGACCAAAAGGAAGAAACGTTGTACTTGATAAGTCATTCGGTGCACCACTGATCACAAACGATGGTGTTACGATCGCAAAGGACATTGAACTTGAGGATGGCTTCGAGAACATGGGCGCACAGCTTGTAAAGGAAGTTGCCACAAAGACAAACGATGTAGCAGGTGATGGTACAACAACCGCTACCGTACTTGCACAGGCAATGGTAAATGAGGGTATGAAGAACCTTGCAGCAGGCGCAAACCCGATCATTCTCCGTAAGGGAATGAAGAAGGCATGTGATTGTGCCGTTGAGTCAATCGCATCTATGAGCTCAAAGGTAACCGGTAAGGATCAGATCGCACGTGTTGCTGCTATTTCTGCTGGTGATGACAGTGTCGGTGAGATGGTTGCCGATGCAATGGAAAAGGTATCTAACGATGGTGTTATTACGATCGAGGAGTCCAAGACAATGCATACAGAGCTTGATCTTGTAGAAGGTATGCAGTTTGATCGTGGTTATGTATCTGCTTATATGTGTACAGATATGGATAAGATGGAAGCAAACCTTGACAATCCATACATTCTTATCACAGATAAGAAGATTTCTAATATTCAGGAAATCCTTCCTCTTCTTGAGGAAATCGTTCAGAGCGGTGCTAAGCTCCTGATCATTGCTGAGGATGTTGAAGGCGAGGCTCTTACAACACTCGTTATCAACCGTCTGAGAGGAACCTTCAACGTAGTTGCTGTTAAGGCTCCAGGCTATGGTGACAGAAGAAAAGCAATGCTTGAGGATATCGCAATCCTGACAGGTGGTACTGTAATCTCTGATGAGGTTGGTCTTGAACTGAAAGAGACAACACTGGATCAGCTTGGCCGTGCTAAATCTGTTAAGGTACAGAAGGAGAATACTGTTATCGTTGATGGTGCCGGTGATCAGGATGCAATCTCAGCACGTATCGCTCAGATCAAGTCTCAGATCGAGGAAACAACATCTGACTTCGACAGAGAGAAGCTTCAGGAGAGACTGGCTAAACTTGCCGGCGGCGTAGCAGTTGTACGTGTAGGTGCTGCAACTGAGACAGAGATGCAGGAAGCTAAGCTTCGTATGGAGGACGCTCTGGCTGCAACAAGAGCTGCTGTAGAAGAGGGTATCATCTCAGGTGGTGGATCTGCTTACATTCATGCTTCTAAAGAGGTTGCAAAGCTTGCTGCAGGTCTTGAGGGCGATGAGAAGACTGGTGCCAACATTATCCTGAAAGCACTTGAAGCCCCATTGTTTACGATCGCATACAATGCAGGTCTTGAGGGTGCTGTTATCATCAACAAGGTTCGTGAGTCTGAGCCGGGTGTTGGCTTCAACGCACTGACCGAGGAGTATGTTGACATGGTTCAGGCAGGTATCGTTGATCCTGCAAAGGTAACAAGAAGTGCTCTTCAGAACGCAACGAGTGTTGCATCTACACTTTTGACCACAGAGTCTGTCGTATCTAATATCAAGGAGGATGCTCCTGCAATGCCTGCAGGTGGAGCTCCTGGAATGGGTATGATGTAAATAGCAAAATCAAAGATTTTGCATTAGAAGTTTCTGCGAAACTTCCGCTGTTAGGAACTACTTGTGATTGGTAGCTTCCACATAGCGTATCATAAAGAATTTTGCATTAGAAGTTTCTGCGAAACTTCCGCTGTTAGGAACTACTTGTGATTGGTAGTTTCCACATAGCGTATCATAAAGATTTTGCATTAGAAGTTTCTGCGAAACTTCCAACAATATAAGAGGTTTTAACACCCATAACCGGTGTTTACGAAAGGAAAGCTATGTATAACGAAGGATTGTATTCAGACACATATGTACACTCCCGGTTGACACAGCAAGAATCAATGCGCAGGCGGCTTATGTTGGCCGCCTGTGTCATTTTACCGATTCTTGCACTGGTGGCAGCTCCTGGGATGTTTAAGATCATTGGATTACTGGTGGCAGTGATCGCAGACATTGTAATGATCTATTTTCTTCCAAATCCACATATTGATTACGAGTACGTTTTTGTGGACGGGCAGATTGATTTTGACCGAATTATTGCGCAGAATACAAGAAAAACCATGTGCCGGACTGATCTGGAAAAGGTAGAGGTCGTGGCACCGGAGGGATCTCATGCACTGGACGGTTTTCAGAATCTGCCACAGCAGGATTATTCTTCCCGTAACGAAGAGGATCACCATTATATTGTCGTGGCAAAGGGAGAGAAGGGAAATATCCGGATCCGTTTTACGCCGGATGAACGTCTGTTAGATCAGATGAAAATGAAATCACGCAGTAAAATAAAAGACGAATAATTTATTTTTGCACGGGAAAACGGCTGTTTTTGGTCATATTGATTAAAAATCAGCCGTTTTGTTGTTGACAATTACCATAAAAAAGGTGTATAATTTTTCAAATATTTATAGTAATGTTTTAGACACGCAGGAATACCCCCTGCGTGTTTGCTAATACACAAAATGATAAGGAGGATAATAAAATGGGTAAGATTATTGCTGAGGGAATTACCTTTGATGACGTGCTCTTAGTACCACAGTATTCTGAAGTTATTCCTAATCAGGTGTCTCTGGAGACACATCTGACAAAATCTATCAAGTTAAACATTCCTATGATGAGTGCAGGAATGGACACGGTTACAGAGAACCGTATGGCGATCGCCATGGCGAGACAGGGTGGAATCGGTATTATTCATAAGAATATGTCGATCGAAGCACAGGCAGATGAGGTTGATAAGGTTAAGCGTTCAGAGAATGGAGTAATCACAGATCCGTTTTATTTGTCACCACAGCATACATTAGAGGATGCCAATGCGCTGATGGCGAAGTTCCGTATTTCCGGTGTACCGATCACTGAGGGAACAAAGCTGGTTGGTATCATCACAAACCGTGACCTCAAGTTTGAGACAGACTTTTCCAAGAAGATTGAGGAGTCTATGACTTCCCGCGGACTGATCACTGCAAAGCAGGGAATCACTCTTGAGGAAGCGAAAAAGATCCTGTCTGCTTCCCGCAAGGAGAAGCTCCCACTCGTTGATGATGAGGGTAACTTAACAGGACTGATCACCATTAAGGATATTGAGAAGCAGATCAAGTATCCACTGGCTGCAAAGGATGCACAGGGACGCCTTCTCTGTGGTGCTGCTGTTGGTATTACCGCGAATGTACTTGATCGTGTGGCTGCTCTTGCTGAGAAGCATGTTGACTGTATCGTACTGGATTCCGCACATGGACAGAGCAAGAATGTACTCAACTGTGTCAAGATGATCCGTAAGGAGTTCCCGGATATGCAAATCATTGCAGGTAACGTAGCAACCGGAGAGGGAACAAGAGATCTGATCGAAGCCGGAGCTGACTGTGTTAAGATCGGTATCGGGCCTGGATCAATCTGTACCACACGTGTCGTGGCAGGTATTGGTGTGCCACAGATTACAGCGATCATGGATGCTTATGAGGTTGCAAACAAGTATGGTGTGCCTATCATCGCCGATGGTGGTATCAAATATTCCGGAGATATGACAAAGGCTTTAGCAGCAGGTGCAAGTGTCTGCATGATGGGAAGTATCTTTGCAGGCTGCGACGAGAGTCCGGGAACCTTCGAGCTGTTCAAGGGTCGTAAGTATAAAGTATACCGTGGCATGGGTTCTATTTCTGCCATGGAGAACGGAAGTAAGGACCGCTACTTCCAGAGCAATGCCAAGAAGCTTGTTCCGGAAGGTGTAGAGGGTCGTGTCGCATATAAGGGAACTGTTGAGGATACTGTATTCCAGCTGATCGGTGGTATCCGTTCCGGTATGGGATACTGTGGTGCTGAGAATATTCCGGCACTGCAGGAGAAGGCAAAGTTCGTTAAGATTTCAGCCGCTTCCTTAAGAGAAAGTCATCCTCATGACATTCATATCACCAAGGAGGCTCCAAACTACAGCGTAGAAGAGTAATTTGGATATCTTATTTACCAAGATCAAAAGGGGTGCTTATACGGCATCCCTTTTCTATAGGAAGAGAACATGAAGAAACTGACCAGAAAGAAAAAACAGCAGCTCAGAAGAAATATCATTCTGGTAGCAGCGGCTGGGATTGTTGCGGCAGCGTTACTTGGAATGGTGTTATCGGTGACCGGATTTGTCTATAACCGCTACTTTGCGAAGCATCCGGTAGTGGCATACGATAAGATCCGGGTTGAGCAGCCGGAGATCACTGAGGATTTCCTGACAACAAATCCTAATTCCAGACCGGGGACAAAGCTTAAGCACGTCAAGGGGATTGTGATTCATTATACGGCAAATCCCGGAACCGGAGCCAAGGCAAACAGGGATTACTTTGAGAGCCGTAAGGATCAGGAAGAGATAAGCTCCAATAAAGTCAGCAGTCATTTCGTGATCGGTCTGAAGGGTGAGATTGTTCAGTGTATTCCATTGGATGAGATCGCATATGCATCGAATGACAGGAACAGTGATACAATCTCTATTGAATGTTGTCATCCCCGCAAGAACGGCAAATTTAACCGGAAAACATATCACGCTCTGATCCGTCTGTGTGCTTGGCTCTGTGACCGGTATGAGATCGAATCGCCGGATGATATCATCCGCCATTACGATGTGACAGGAAAGCTGTGTCCATTATATTATGTAAAGCATTCCGATAAATGGAAGAAGCTTAGGGAGGATATCTGGAATAAAGTGTTAGACAGTCAGTATAAAAGTTGATGCTTTTTTTTCGGTTTTATTTTGTGAATAACAGAGAAATATATAATTTATCGAAAGAATATATACGATTTTGTATATATTCTTTTTGCTATATTGACGTTTTTTTAAAAGAAAATTTGTGCGATTTTTCCACTTGTCGAACGAAAAGCGGATTGCTATAATGGCTTTCACAAACAGAGAGTTTATTCCGTGATGCGAAAAGTGCAGCACAGATATCAGAACCGGGAGATGAGATATCTGTACTGCAGAGAAACCTGCAATTTGTCTGAAGGACAGAGAGGAAAGAGGTTATCATGGATAAACAGTTATTTTTAATGAAACGCATGATATTACTTTGTGTTGTGTGTGTGCTTGGTTTCTTAAGTCTGATATGTTATCCGGCGAAGAAAGCCAAAGCAGAAGAAACGCTTCCGACTGTTATGGCGGCAGATATCGGAAAACGTTACGGAAAGGGATTCAGTAACCCCTGCGTGTCAGGAGTGCGTATTAGCCGGAATAATTATATGAAGGCATATGCATACGATGTGTATTCGTATACGGATGCAACCGGCTGGAAGTTTCATTTCGCCAATCTATTCGGATCGAGACGAAATGACAAGGAAGCAATCAAAATCAGAGATGGATTTTGTCTTGGCATTGGAGATGATATGGAATGTCGTGGACGTTTTATTATCTACGGCAAGTGGGCAAAAGATCTTATCAAGGATTATCCCTGTTATTCGATCAAGACAACACGTTATCAGAAGGGGGAGATGCTCAGTCTGGAGTACGAGTACAGCACGGATTCCAGAGCAAATTGGACGGATTCCCAATATTCGCTGATGCTTGCCATCGCTCAGGAAAGGACCTATTACGTTGGTATACATTCTCCGGACCGGGTTTCTTACTGGTACGATCTGAATCCTGGTATTTTTCTGGGGGATGATGAGGATGATGTTACATTAAATGCCATGGGTGGCGAGATGTCTGAGAAGGGAGAGGCATATACGCAGCTCTCAGACCAATATGTGATCCATAAGCTGCCGGTGCCGGTCAGAAGGCGCGACCGCAACGTGTATCTGTTTGATGGATGGTATACCAGTGCAGACGGTGGTGTAAAGCTTAACGAAGGAGATTTTATCGAAAAGGGAGTCACTTTGTATGCGCACTGGAAGGCAGTCCCTAAGAAATGTGATGTCACCTGCATTGATGTTTTACAGACGGCAGGCGGCGAGGAGGTTCTTGGAACAACAACATTTCAGGCGGAGTACGGGGAGCTTGCAAGCGGTTCGGCAATCGGCTGCAGTACAGGCTCCGGTATTTACTATCCGGGAAGGGATTATGTCGGCTGCTCTGACAGTATCGTTCAGGCAGAAGGAACTGTTGTATATCGATATTTTAAAAATGCGTCCAGAAATGTATTCTGTATTGACGTCGTTCAGGTAGGACCGGATGCCGGACAGCAGCTTGGAAGCCATCTGTGGCAGGCGGAATATGGAACGACTGTAAGTGGAGAAACGATTGGCAGTGATACATCGGTCAGTGCGTATTATACAGGATATCGTTATATATACAGCTCGATGAAGCAGGTCGGGGATGATGGCTGTACTGTCTATCGGTACTTTACACCGATCATGTATAATATTGAGTTTGTTTCCGGATGTGCTTCCGGCGGATCGATGTCTGTGATGCGCAATCTTTACTATGGTCATGATTATTCGTTGACCATGAACTCCTTTATCAACAAGAAAAGGATCACACTTGACACAAATGCACCGGAGGCATCCAGTGATACAAAATTTCTCACAGTATACTCGGATTTTGTAGGATGGGCTGAAACTGCGACAGGAAGTGCAGTCTATTACGATGGAGGCAGTGTCAACGGTCTTACCAGTCAGGAAGAAACCGTCCGTCTTTATGCTGTTTGGAGCGGCAGAGAGGCAACCGTTGATGTGCAGCCTAAGAGGCTTGGCTATGAGTTTGCGGGATGGTCATTGGATAAGGAAACCTCTGCAGGCGCAAAGCAGTTTTATATTGAGAAGGATACCACGTTGTATGCGGTCTGGACCCCGGCACCGGTTGATTATCATATCGAGTATTATAAGCAGAGGCTTGATAAGACATATGAACGTGTCAGTACATATACAATGAAAGCACTTACAGGGGAAAAGGTACAGGTTGGAGCCGATAAGGATATGTTCCCGGGCTTTTATCTGGACGAAGGATCTTCCAAGCTGACAGGGATTGTCAAGGCGGATGGAAGTTTGATATTAAATGTTTATTTCCAGCGACGTGAATACAATGTAAGCTTTGATCCGGATGGAGGAAGTGTGCTGACAGATATCAAGGCACTCGATCCAATCTTTGGTCTGTTTGAACAGTCTGTTGTACTGCCGGAAGCACAGTTACAAAAGACAGGCTATATCTTTGATGGATGGACGATCGAGAAGGGAAGCCGTCTGGCTGCCGGCAGACCGGGAGAGACTTATGCATTACCAAATCATGATCTCGTTTTATATGCATGCTGGCTTCCTAGAGAAGATACAAGATATCAGATCATTCCGTATTATGAGAATCTGAATGGCGTGGGTTATGTAAAGGGCGAGACAGTCGATCTGCGTGGAACGACGGATCTTAGCGTTGAGGAGGATCTGATGCAGATGTATCAGACAAAGGATGTGGCAGAAAGCATTCACAAGATGTTTGGAAGCGGATATTGTCTTGCTGATAAGACAGCTCTGGAACAGACAACGATTGCTCCGGATGGTACTACCTGCGTGGAAATATATCTGCAGAGAGATAAGTATGAATTCAATTTTTATATTGTGAAGGATGGCGAAAAGCAGAACATAGAAGTACAACAGGTGGCATACGGACAGAAGTATATTATGCCGGAGAAGATCAAGGATATCGAATATATCATTGGATATCTTGATGAGCAGGGCGAGAAAATTCTTCCGGGACATGTAATGATGGTAAAAGGAAGCTGCAGCTTTGAAATCTGTCAGGAGATACCGACCCCGGTTCCAACCGAAAAGGCAACGAATCCTCCTTCTGAGACGGAGGCTCCGGTACCGGGAGAAACAAAGAAGCCGGGCACCGGCGGAACAGATACTCCGGCACCGGGCGAGACAACAAAACCGGGCACTGGCGGAACAGATACTCCGGCACCGGGCGAGACAACAAAACCGGGCACCGGCGGAACAGATACTCCGGCACCGGGTGAGACAACAAAACCGGACACCGACGGAACAGATACTCCGGCACCGGGCGAGACAAATACACCGTCGCCTGTCGTTACCAGAATACCGGTCCCGGTTAGAACGAATACTCCGGTCCCGGTGAAAACCAATACGCCGTTACCGGTTAGAAGCACACAGCCGCCTGCATCAACGAAACCGTCTGCATCTCCGGATCCGTCCGGTCTTGATAAAGATGGCATGAGTGTAATCTCCACCTGGACAGGAGCAGACAGCAAGGACATTGCTTCCAAGCTGGCGGATAGTGCTGTCGATGCCTTTGTGAAAAAAGGCACCGTTGTGACGAAAAAGGGAATCCGTTATAAGGTGACGAAAAGCGGACCGAAAACACGCAGTGTCAGTGTGATCGGTATCAATAAGGATCGAGGAACAGTACGGATACCAGCTCAGATTTCGATGAGAGGATATTCATATCCGGTTACAAAGATCGATAAGAAGGCATTGGCACAGAAGAAAAAGCTGACCCGCGTGATTGTTGGCAGGAATGTCAAGCAGATTGGCAGGAAGGCATTTTATAACAGCAGGAAGCTGAGCCGAATCTCCTTTGAATCGGCGAAGCTTACTAAGATTGAGAAAGGTGCCTGGAAGGGCTGCAGCAAGAGACTGCGTTTTACTTTCAGTAAGAGCTGTGGAATGAAGACAAAGCAGTATATATTAAAAAGGAATATGCTGATGAAATAGAATAAGAAATAGAAGGAGTCAGGTTTCCAACAGAGCATTCTTAATTTTGCAGGAATCTAAAGTTATTGAGAATGAATAATCATAGATTTTCTACAAAGTAAGAAACATACAAAAAAGAACTGCCCACACCTAAGCAGTTCTTTTTTGTATAAAAATTGATTTCATTATGCAATCTTATTGACAGCAAGTGTCAGACGGGAAATCTTTCTGGAAGCAGTCTTCTTGTGGAATACACCCTTGCTGGCTGCCTTATCGATTTCTGAAATTGCTGCAACCAGAGCAGTATCAGCTGCGGTCTTATCCTTAGCAGCTACAGCAGCGTCAACTTTCTTAATAGCAGTCTTAACGCTTGACTTGATTGCTTTATTTCTCTCTGCATTTCTGCGATCAACTAAAATTCTCTTCTTTGCTGATTTAATGTTAGCCATTCTCTTTACACCTCCCAATCGTGAAATCTACTGTTCCATCAATCTGTGGACACGGTCACTATGATGTAAACATACTCATATATAATAGGGGATTCTCTTTGTGTTGTCAATACATATTTTTCATTTTTTTACAAAAAATAGGATAAAAGGACCAATTTTGAAAAAAGAAGGGAGAACAGGGGCAATGGAGAGAAGAACCGATCTTGCACTGGAGGTCAGAGAAAGCTTTCCGGGGGATGATGTAGAGGTGTCCGGAGTGGTACTGGAGGAGGAGAATTATCTTGATGGCAGGATACGTCTTACGATTTTATCGATCAAAAACGAGAAGGGGCAGGAGCAGATGCGTAAACCCATCGGTAATTACATTACGCTTGAACTGACAGAGAAGGGAAAATATGATGATGACGATGAACGGGAAAAGACAGCGCAGACCATTGAAATGATCATTGCGCAGACGATACAAAAGCTTGCCCCGAAGGAGGGGAATGTCTATCTGGCAGCAGGTCTTGGAAACCGCTTTGCAACGCCGGATGCACTGGGACCGTTTGTTTTGGATGATGTGCAGGTAAACAGACATATTAAAGAGTATTTTCATGATCTGATGACAGGCAGCAGGACATTATGTGCTGTCGCACCGGGAGTAATGGGGCAGACCGGAATGGAAAGCAGAGAAATTCTTGGAGGAATTATCCACGAAGTAAAGCCCTGCTGCCTTCTCGTTGTGGATTCACTGGCAGCAGCAAGCGTGCACCGTCTCTGCACAACGATCCAGATTACCGACGCAGGTATCTGCCCGGGAGCAGGAATCGGTAACAACCGCAATGCGATCAACGAAAAGGAGTTAGGGATACCGGTTATTGCAATCGGGGTACCAACGGTTGTCGATGCATCTACAATCGTATCTGAATGCATGGAGAACACTCTGCTCAAGGAGGGCTACACCCTGGAACAGATCGATCTGTTCCAGAAAAGCTTCGCCGGTGAGATGATCGGACAGCTGTTTGTAACACCTAAGGATATTGATGAACAGATCCGGGAAATTGGGAAACTTGTTGCAAGAGGAATCAACGCCTTTATTGATGCATAAACTGTAATAGTGCAAATGTAAAACGGCAGCAATAGGAAAGGTATGGGGCGAGTATGGGAATCAATATGACACAAAAAGTAAAAGCACGTTTTATAGTGTTCTTTCTTCTTGGGACAGGTTGTCTGCTCGCATTGCTCTGGAAACAGAATTCTATGCTGCGAAGTCTGAACGAACAGAGTGCGGCATGGCTGGTAGAAACCGGGGCGGCAGGAAGCGATACCATATCTTATTTTAAACAGGGAGAGCAGAACAAAAAAGGCAGGTGGCTTCTTAATGCCGTGCCGGTTCTTGCCTATCTGGCAGGCAATGAGGAAAAGCTTGCCGTCCGGGAGGATAAAAGCATGAGTGAATTTGCAATGCTTTATCCCGGCAGAAGTTTAGCAAAAGGAACCTGGAGCGGTGCGGCAGCCCACTGGGCGCGGGGAAGCCGGGCACTGGAAGCCTGTGATGAGATCGTTCTGGCAAAGAAGGAAGCCGAACAGGAGGAAGAGGATGCGGTAGAAACTTCTCTGGAGTTGGATGCGGATGCAGCCGTTGCCGATGCGGCAATGCAGGAAAATCAGACGTATCGTGAGAAAAACAATAAAAAGAGTCAGAAGATTAACAAAGAAGAAATGGTTCTTTCCTCCGGTATGGATAATCAGAAAAAAATCCAGAATCTGCAGCGAACAGGAAGTCTCAACTATCTTCTTCGTAATTTTTATATTGTAGATTCTTCAACCTCCATCAACAAAAAAATCTTTGATGTCGAAGCATTGTTAAACACAAACCTGTCCATGAAAAAGACAAGTGAACCGCAGATCTACATATTTCACACGCACGGTGCTTCCGAGCATTTTATTGACAGCAAGCCGGGGGATAAGTCGGAATCGGTTGTCGGAGTCGGGACATACCTCGCGGACATTCTGGAAAAGAAATATGGCTATCAGGTGATCCATGACGAAACGGAATATGACCGGATCAACGGAAAGATTGACCGCAACAAAGCTTATAATAAAGCTGCAACGGGACTAAAGAAAGCCTTGAAAGAAAATCCGTCCATTCAGGTTGTGATCGATCTGCACAGAGACGGTGTCGGTAACAAGGTGCATCGTCTGACAACGATCAATGGAAAGAAAACAGCGCAGGTAATGTTCTTTAACGGACTTTCCAGAAACCGTAAGGGGGACATCCGTTATTTGAAAAACGATAATCTGCAGGCGAATCTGTCATTTAGCCTTCAGATGAAAATGAAATGCATGGAGCTGTATCCAAACCTTGCCAAGCCGGTGTACTTAAAAAGCTATCGGTACAATCTCCATATGAGGAAAAGATCGTTGCTGATCGAGCTTGGAAACGAAAATAACACGCTTGCGGAGGCGAAAAATGCCATGGGACCTCTGGCGAAGGTGCTGAATCAGGTGTTGTCGGAAAAATAGATTTATGATACAATGTGCGCGAAGGCAATCATCGAAGACATATGATATAATGAGTCCAAAGGACTCATATTAGGAGTTTCTTCGAAACTCCGTTATGCGCAGAAATTGTGCGCAGACATATGATTTAATAAAGAACAGAATGAGGTAACAAAATGGAACGAATTGATGAATCCCATATCCGGAATTTTTGTATTGTAGCACATATTGATCACGGAAAATCAACGCTGGCAGATCGTATCATTGAGAAGACCGGTCTTCTGACAAGCCGTGAGATGCAGGCGCAGGTTCTGGATAACATGGAGCTGGAGAGAGAGCGTGGCATTACAATCAAGGCGCAGACTGTGCGTATTGTATATAAGGCGAAAAACGGAGAAGAATATGTATTTAACCTGATTGACACACCGGGACATGTCGATTTTAATTATGAGGTTTCCAGAAGTCTTGCGGCGTGTGAGGGAGCAATCCTGATCGTGGATGCAGCGCAGGGCATTGAGGCGCAGACACTGGCAAACTGTTATCTGGCATTGGATCATGATCTGGAGATCATGCCGGTTATCAACAAGATTGATCTGCCAAGCGCAGAGCCGGAACGTGTAAAGGAGGAGATCGAGGACATTATTGGTCTGGATGCCTCCGATGCACCGCTTATTTCTGCCAAGATGGGAACCAATATTGAGGAGGTACTGGAACAGATCATCACAAAGATACCGGCACCATCCGGAGATATAGACAAGCCATTGCAGGCTCTGATCTTTGATTCTCTCTATGATGCGTATAAGGGCGTGATCATTTTCTGCCGTATCTTCGATGGCTCGGTAAAGAAGGGACAGCAGATCACAATGATGGCGACCGGAGCCAAGGCAGAGGTTGTCGAGGTTGGTATTTTTGGTGCCGGTCAGTTTATTCCGTGTGAGGAATTGTCTGCCGGTATGGTTGGCTATATTACCGCAAGTCTTAAAAATGTCGGAGATACCCGTGTCGGAGATACGGTCACATTGACGGAACGCCCTTGTGCGGAGGCACTTCCGGGTTACAAAAAGGTGCAGCCGATGGTATACTGCGGTCTTTATCCTGCAGATGGTGCTAAGTACGGAGATCTTCGTGATGCGCTCGAGAAGCTGCAGTTAAATGATGCGTCTCTCCAGTTTGAGGCGGAGACCTCTGTTGCACTCGGCTTCGGATTCCGTTGTGGTTTCCTTGGTCTTTTGCATCTGGAGATCATTCAGGAGAGATTAGAGCGAGAGTACAATCTGGATCTGGTTACAACGGCTCCGGGGGTTATCTATAAGGTTTATAAGACCAACGGTGAGGTGATCGATGTTACGAATCCATCTAATCTGCCGGATCCGTCTGAGATCGAGCATATGGAGGAGCCTGTGGTCTCTGCAGAGATCATGGTTACGACGGAGTTTGTCGGTGCGATCATGAATCTATGCCAGGAGCGCCGAGGCGTCTATAATGGTATGGAGTATCTCGAGGAGACGCGTGCTGTCTTAAAGTACGATCTGCCATTGAATGAGATTATTTATGATTTCTTTGATGCATTAAAATCCCGTTCCCGCGGTTATGCATCGCTCGATTATGAGATGAAGGGATATGTACCGTCACAACTTGTGAAGCTTGACATTCTGATCAACCGTGAGGAGATCGATGCTCTGTCCTTTATTCTTCATGCAGATACGGCATATGAGCGTGGAAGAAAGATGTGTGAGAAGCTCAAAAAGGAGATTCCGAGACAGTTGTTCGAGATTCCGATCCAGGCAGCGATCGGCAGCAAGATAATTGCCCGTGAGACCGTTAAGGCGATGCGCAAGGACGTGCTTGCAAAATGCTATGGTGGTGATATTTCCCGTAAAAGAAAGCTTCTGGAGAAGCAGAAGGAAGGAAAGAAGCGGATGCGTCAGTTTGGTAATGTCGAGATTCCGCAGCAGGCATTTATGTCTGTCTTAAAGCTGGATGAAGAATAAAAGAAATCTGTCGCTATATATTCATGTCCCGTTTTGCGTACAGAAGTGCCGGTACTGTGATTTCTATTCTGCAGCAGCCGGGGAGGAAGAGAAGCGGGCGTATACAGCACTTTTGTGCCGGGAAATAAAGAGCTGGGGAGAACGTCTCAGAAAGGATTATAAGCTGTACACGGTGTTTCTGGGAGGTGGGACTCCAAGCTGCCTTGCTCCGGAATGCCTTGTGCGGATCGGACAGACGATTAGAGAGTCCTTTGAATGCAGTGATCTGATCGAATATACCACAGAAGCCAATCCGGGAACCGTGACGAAGGAGCATCTGACCGCATGGCAGCAGATGGGTATCAACCGGGTCAGTCTCGGTCTGCAGTCAGCCGTTAATGAAGAGTTAAGCATGCTCGGCAGGATCCATACCTATGAGCAGTTTCTGGAAACGTATCATCAGGTACGGGAGAGTGGAATAGACAATATTAATGTTGATGTGATGGCGGCAATTCCGGGTCAGACGATGGAAAGCTATCAGAAAACCCTAAGAAGAATTGTAAAGCTTCAGCCGGAGCATATATCCTCTTACAGTTTGATCGTAGAACCGGGGACCGTTTTTGGGGACTGGGAGGAAAATGGGACATTGAACCGTCCGAATGAAGAGACGGATCGCGCAATGTACCAGTGGACGAAACGGTTTCTGGATGAAAACGGATATCACCGGTATGAGGTTTCCAATTATGCACATAAAGATATGGAATGTGTACACAACTGTGTCTACTGGACCGGTGGTGAGTACCTTGGCGTCGGAGTTAATGCGTCCTCCTATCTGGGAGGCTATCGTTTTCAGGTACCGCTGCAGGCAAAGCAGTACGAAGCATATATTAAAAAGCTGGAGGAGAGTGTTTCTATAGACGCTGTCAACAAAGACGGGATTCTTGAATGTATGCAGGATGTCGAGAAGGTGGAGAGGACGGCACAGATGGAAGAGTTTATGTTTCTGGGTCTTCGAATGATACAGGGCATCTCAAAACAGGAATTTTCAAGTAGGTTTGGGGTGGATATCATGTCTGTTTACGGACCGGTGATACAGCGTTATGAACAGGCGCACTTACTGGAACAGACGAGGGATGGTTATCTTTGTTTGACGGAGCATGGCATTGATGTCAGCAATCAGATCCTGGCGGATTTTCTGATCGACACAGAGTCTTAGAAGACTACTGGAAGCAATAAAAGCGTTGGGACGTTTTGCACACTAAAATTGCTTCGTAATTCTCGCTGGATTTATACTCCACTATAAGCACTTTACTGTACGAAAAACCGGACAGCAATCATTACGACTGCTGTCCGGTTTTTTGTACAGTATTTCAAAAATCTTTTGAATAACACCAAATATCAGAAAGAAAAAAACTATAAAGTATATCCGTTCTGCTGAAGCAGTGCGCGGGCACTCTCTACGGAATCAATACCGGTTTTATTCTTGACAGGAGCAAACTCCTTCTCGCGGACAACCTCATAAGGAAGACAAGTGTCCAGAAGATGGATCATATCGAGGATCAGTGACTCGAACTTACAGCCGTTTGGTTCCTCCGGTTTAATGAACTCACCAGTCTCATTCATATATGGAATTTTCTTCTCAACAACGTGAAGCGGAAGTGCGGTATCACAGATCTCCTCCAGAGACTTTTCATGGAACAGATAATTTAAGATCACACCAAAATTGTAAGCTGGCTCGCCATCTGCATTCCTGGTGTTGCGAAGCTGCTCTGTCTGTTCATAATACTCAACGATAGAAGGTCTGCCATCCTCGAGGCACATTACTCCAACCTTCTCGTCAGGGTTAGCCTTGCGGACAACCTTGGCCCCTACCTTACATTTCCGGGAGAGTGTTGCACCGATAAAGCAAGGATCGGCAATGCGCTGCAGCACATTATCTACCGCAAATACATTCAGCCATTCGATTCCGGCGTCATGTATCAGAGAGAGCAGACCTGCGCGCTTTAGAGAAGCAAACCAACCGCCGTTGCCGTTTGGTGATGTGGCAATACGGCTTTTGGATTCCATATAGACCCTACCCTCATAGGTCGCTGCCGGAGCCATTTCCTGACGGAAAAAGTGGATGTACTCCGGATTGTAGCCGAAATATTTCTGCTGTTCAAAGAAAGAGGTTGTTGCCTCATGATTCTTGTCACTGGTCATGACAAACAGATGGATCCATGTGCCTGCCTGGTCAACCACATCGAAAAGATTACGGATGATGCGCTCGAAAATATAAACCGGTTTTGTAATACCGATATCATACATTCCCTTTGGATTGTCGGAGCCAAGACGTGTACCCATGCCGCCTGCCAGAAGAACAGCGGCAACCTTGCCGGCACGGATTGCTTCCAGTCCGGTTTCGGTAAAGTTTTCTGCATTCTCCGAAATCTCAGAGAGTGTCATTGCCTGGATCGGCGTGATCACACCGCGTGCCTGCTCACCCTTACCGGCGGTGATCTGCTCCGTCACCGAAAAATCTGTTTCCTCGATCTGCTCCAAAAGTGCGGCTTTCTCTGTATCAGAAAGTGTATCATAATACTGCAGCACATGCTCCTGATGGTACTTTGCTAATAATTCTTTTGCTGTTTCAAGTGTCATAATATTCCCTTTCCCCGCCCAAAACTCTATTATACGGCGGCATTGCTCAGATGTTGGCTTAGAGCCTGTTTCGTATAGTTAACCAATAGTATACAAAAAAATCTTCAAATAATCAAATGTTGTTCAAAAAATGTCAATTGTGGTATAATTAGCTTTAAACAAAACCAAGCGTATGCTCGGAAGGGAGGAAACTTTCATGGGAAGAAAGAGGAAAAGACAGGAAGAGGAACAAAGGACCGTCTATTTTTTAGAATCACTTCAAAACAGGCAGATCCCGTTGCTTCCACTAGATGCAAGGTGGCATGAGCTTTTTCCGGACTTTCGCAAAACAAGCAGGATAAAGGCACTAGAAAAGCGTTTAAATAAATTGATCCAGAAGCAGGGACAGACGAATAACGATCTGAAGGAATACGAAAAAGCCAAAAAGGTATTGATGAAGAACATCGTTGATAATATGACGGATGGACATGAGGTGGACAGTCCGATCCGTTCCATGAAGCAGGACCGGAATCAAAAGCTTTTGGCAGACCTGAAGGATAAAAGGGAAAAGGCTGAGCAGCTTGTGTGTGAGCTTCCCACAGAGATCGAACAGGCGAACAGAGAGCTTTTAGTGGAATGCATGCGTGTCTGTTATCAGGAACTAATGGATAATACTCATGAGATCGAGGCAATCAACGAGTGGGTGAAGGCAACCAGAGAACGCTTAAAGGACGAAATCCTCAAGAAGCAGGATATGGAAATGCGAAATACACAAATGTACAAATATATGCATAATCTTCTCGGAGCAGAGGTCGTTGAGATCTTTGACAGAGAGCATCAGGTATGGAAGGGCAATCTGGAGGAAAACGAAATTGGAGAATAATACAGCTATTTACGGAGTTGGGACAGATCTGGTCGAGATTGCACGGGTGAAAAAGGCGATTGAGAAAAATGAGCATTTTCTTCATCGTTATTATTCAAAGAGGGAACGGGAGCTGATCCAACAGCGCGGACACAGGATGGCAGCCTGTGCAGCATCCAATTTTGCCGGAAAGGAAGCCGTCGCAAAGGCATTTGGAACCGGGATCAGCGGAAAGGTCCGGATGGAACAGATTGAGATCCTGCGCAGAAAAAACGGTGCCCCGTATGTAGAATTAACAGAGGACACCCTTGCTTACGCCAGAGAGCATTATATTGGTGCGATCCATATTTCCCTGACAGACACCGATTCCCTTGCCATGGCGTATGCGGTAGCGGAACACAGTGCGGAGCATACAGACGATTAAATTAAATCATGAAACAAAATAGAATTAATAATGGAAAGGAGCGATTGCGTATGCAGTATATTACAGATGCCAGAGAGGCAAAAGAAATTGACCGTATGTCTATTGAAGAGATCGGGATCCCATCGATGGTTTTGATGGAAAAGGCGGCACTTGCCGTAGCGGCATGCGTTAAGGCAAATGCAGAACCGGGCAGTCATGTGGCAGCCGTATGTGGTATGGGTAACAATGGCGGTGATGGTGTTGCGGCGGCACGGCTGCTGTGGGAGGACGGATTTTTGGTGACAATCTGTCTGATCGGCAATGAGGAGCATGCCAGTGAAGAAATGAAAAAGCAGCTTGCCATTGTCCGAAAATTGGGACTTCACATATGCACAGGACTTCCCTCCGGTGAATATGATGTTATACTGGATGCGATTTTCGGAATTGGTCTTTCCAGAGAAATCGCCGGAGAATTTGCAGATGCCGTCAACTGGATCAACGAACAGGATGCATTGCGCTTTGCCGTGGATATTCCATCCGGAGTTAATGCGACTACCGGAGAGATCCTGGCGGTAGCTGCAGCGGCCGATTTTACGATAACCTTCGGCACCAATAAGCGTGGAATTGTATTATTTCCGGGTTGTAATTATGCAGGCACGGTGATCGTGTCAGATATTGGATTTCCGAAAAAGGCAGTGGAGGAGATCAGACCAAGAGCGTATACCCTGACCCGTCAGGATGCCATGGAACTGATGCCGCCACGGATTCTTCGTTCCAATAAAGGAAGCTACGGAAAGGTTCTTGTGATCGCCGGATCGGCGGAGATCAGCGGCGCGTGCTATCTTTGCGCTGCGGCAGCCGGACGTATGGGAAGCGGGCTGGTAAAGGTGTTTACAGCTGCAGAAAACAGCACAGTGATCCGTACCAGACTGCCGGAAGCACTGGTGGCAACGTATGACAGCACACTTGACTATTCACAGCCGGAGAACCGGCTCGAATTGTCGGGACGTTTGCAGGAGGAAATCAAATGGGCTTCCTGCATCGTGATCGGTCCCGGAATTGGGACAAAGGAACCGGCAGGAATCCTTTTAACCGAAGTATTAAAGGAGAAAAATAAAGCGATCGTCATTGATGCGGACGGACTGAATGTTCTTTCCGGCAAGGATGAATATTTTGTAGAGCGTGAGGACGGTACAAGAAAGCTTGCACTGTCTGCCAATGTTGTTCTGACGCCGCATCTGCAGGAAATGACAAGACTTACACGCTTTGAACTTCCTCTGATCCGCGCAAGGATCGTTGATCAGGCACTTTTGGCTCTCGAATGTGCGAATGGACAGACGCTGGTATTAAAAGATGCCAGAACAGTTGTCACCGACGGAGGAGAGGTGTATATTAATACTACCGGCAACAATGCACTTTCCACGGGAGGCACCGGGGATGTGCTGACTGGCATGATCGCCGGACTTCTGGCACAGGGAATGCGACCGAAGAGAGCGGCAGTTCTGGCTGTTTGTCTGCACGGTATTGCTGCCGATGAGTACGTCAGGGACAGAGGCGGACGGTACAGCATGATCGCCAGCGATCTGCTTGATATGCTGCCGCAGATCCTGCCGAAATAACAAGAAGAGCAGTGACGTTGTATAGACATAGACATACACTGTGACTCGAAAGAAATGGAGATAACAATGAGAGATTATTATAGAGTATATGCAAATATTGATCTGGATGCGATTTATGAAAATGTCGTAAATGCCAAAAAACTCACTAAACCGGGAACAAAGCTGATGGCGATCATCAAGGCGGATGCCTACGGTCATGGAGCGGTAGAGGTCGCCAGGACACTGGACGATGTTGCCGACGCCTACGGTGTTGCGATCCTGGAGGAGGGAATCGAGCTTCGTCAGGCAGGCATTGATAAGCCTGTCCTGATTTTGGGATACACCCCAAAGGCATTGTATCCGGCGATGATCAAGCATGATATTGCGACAGCAGTATTTACCTGGGAGATGGCGCAGGAGATTTCACAGACTGCAGAGGCACTTGGCAGAACGGCACGCATTCACATCAAGTTAGATACCGGTATGAGCCGTATCGGATTTAAGCAGGATGGCGAAAGTCTTGAGACGATCTGCCGGATCGCAAAGCTTCCGAATATATCAATTGACGGCTGCTTTACGCATTTTGCGAGAATGGATGAGACTGATAAGACTTGGGCGTTAAAGCAGTTTGAGCGTTATCAGGACTTTGTAAAGCGACTGGAGGAGGCCGGCGTGACATTCCCGGTCAAGCATGTTTCCAACAGTGCCGGTATCATTGAAATGCCGCAGGTAAATCTTGATATGGTAAGAGACGGTATTGCCGTTTACGGTATGTATCCTTCCGAAGAGGTGGATAAGTCCAAGATCCTTCTGCGTCCGGCAATGGAGTTAAAGGCGTATGTATCCTATGTGAAAACACTGGAGCCGGGTGTTCAGATCAGTTATGGCGGCACATTTACGACAACAAGAGAGACAAGAGTAGCCACCGTTCCTGTCGGATACGCCGATGGTTATCCGAGAGCATTGTCCGGAAAAGGGCATGTCCTGATTCACGGACAGTATGCACCGATCCTCGGAAGAGTATGCATGGATCAGTTTATGGTGGACGTCACGGATATTCCGGATGTCACACAGGGGGATGATGTGACTCTCGTTGGAAGAGACGGCGATGGTTATATCTCTATTGAGGAGGTTGCCAATATGGCATATTCCTTTAATTATGAGTTTGTCTGTGATGTCGGAAAACGCGTTCCGCGTGTGTATTACCGCCACGGTCAAAAGATAGAGACAAAGGATTATTATCCCGAATTTGACATTTAATCTGTACTATTTATGGGACAGATAGAAACAAACGTATAACGATTCCATTTTCTGGTAATAATGGAAATAACATTTCATATACGGATTCTTTCAAGAGGATTCCTGTCAGGTACATAGGAAACAAACGTCTGAGAAACGCATATGAGGTGAGAATTTATCAGAATGGAGCGTGAAATGGTTTGAATATTAAAAGAGGCGATATATATTTTGCAGATCTGCGGCCGGTTGTCGGTTCAGAGCAGGGAGGCGTCCGTCCGGTTCTCATCATACAGAACGACATGGGCAATTGCCATAGTCCCACAGTGATCTGTGCGGCGATTACATCAAGAATGAACAAGGCAAAGCTGCCGACGCACATTGCTCTGGATGCCGGTAAATATCATTTGATGAAGGACTCCGTCATTCTGCTGGAACAGATCCGTACGATCGATAAATCGCGCCTCAAGGAGAAAGTATGCCATTTGGATGATGCAATTTTGCACCGTGTCAATTATGCACTTTGCATCAGTCTGGCACTTGATGTGTAATAATGTCATGCAGACCTATGAAGAAGTCATTCATTAGAGAAAATATATTGCCGATTTACAAAAAAAGCGAGGAAAACGTTGAAAATTACGATATTAACCGTAGGAAAAGTAAAAGAAAAATATTTTACAGGGGCGATTCAGGAATACAGCAAGCGGCTGAGCCGCTACTGTAAACCGGAGATCATAGAGGTTGCCGACGAGAAAACGCCGGATCGGGCAAGTGAAAGGGAAGAGGAGCTGATCCGCCGGAAGGAAGGCGAACGCCTTGCCAGATACCTGAAGGATGACGCATATGTGATCGCTCTGGCAATCGAAGGGAAACAGATGTCCTCCGAAGCGTTTGCACGCAAGCTGGACAGGCTCGGCATCGAAGGTAAAAGCCATATTATCTTTATCATCGGCGGATCGATCGGACTTGATCCAGAGATACTAAAGCAGGCGGATGAGCTGCTCAGTTTCTCGCCGATGACCTTCCCACATCAGTTAATGCGTGTGATCCTGCTTGAACAGATTTACCGTGGGTATCGGATCATACACGGGGAACCATACCACAAATAGAGTGCAGGACGTTGGGAGATGAGTAATAAAAATAATATCTACTCTGATATTAAATATATATAGTTAATAAAGAGAGGTGCATATGCTATGCCTGGTATACTCGTGGTTGAAGATGATGAAAATTTAAATCGTGGAATTACATTTTCACTGAAAAAATCCGGATATGAGGTTTTTTCGGCAGAATCAGTGAAAAAAGCGAAAAGAATTGCAAGTGATAATAATGTGGATGTTACCATTTGTGATGTGAATCTTCCGGATGGGAATGGACTGGAATTTGTAAGGTGGATGAGATGCAATTATAATACATACATTATTTGTCTTACAGCACTAGATCAGGAGATGGATCAGGTCATGGGATATGAAGCAGGGGCAGATGATTATATTACAAAGCCGTTTAGTCTTTCGGTACTTCTTTTGAAAATAGAAGCACATTTCCGCCGCAGACAGGAGAAAACGGAAGCCGGAAAGATGATTTCGGGAGATATCGTATTTATCGCAGGAGAAATGAAAGTCCTGATAAAGAGTCGTGAAATCAGTCTGACAAAAACGGAGTTGAAAATGCTGACTTTTTTTCTTCAGAATCCGAAACAGATTCTTTCAAAAACACAAATATTGGAAAATGTGTTTGATCTGGAAGGGGATTTTGTGGATGAAAATACAATCGCTGTCAATATCAGAAGACTCCGTGAGAAAATCGA